>Ga0308158_10000354_pt1 | contig 83675 bp, 58 predicted proteins | sample PhyBR2_FD_201038 | JGI IMG/M metagenome (GOLD analysis project Ga0308158, IMG submission 201038) | Phyllosphere microbial communities from UC Gill Tract Community Farm, Albany, California, United States - DLSLB.R2 | ecosystem: Host-associated > Plants > Phyllosphere > Unclassified | place: USA... | reverse complement strand
CTCAGCGTGAAACGGACAGGTGGCGGAGTGGTCGATCGCGCACGCTTGGAAAGCGTGTGTAGGTGAAAGCCTACCGAGGGTTCGAATCCCTCTCTGTCCGCCACGCACTTTCACCGAGTGGTCTTTTAGCTTGCGGCGTTCGCTGAAGTCGCGACGGGGCGACGTTGGAAACCTGCCTGATCTAGGCAATCCACCCGTTCGTCGCATCACTTAGCCCTTCTGATCCTGAACTCCCGAAACAGCGTCGAAGGCCGCATCCCGCTGGGGCGTTTGGGCCGGCCGGAGGACATCGCCTCGGTCGTCGCCTTCTTGGCCTCGGACATGGCGGGCTATATGTCCGGCGCGGCGCTGCTGGTCGATGGCGGCACCTTCGCCAACTTTCAGTAGGGCCAGGCCGTGATCATTTCGTCGCCGAGCGATTATAGGGAAGCCGCGCGGCGCAAGCTGCCGCCCTTCCTGTTTCACTACATTGACGGCGGCGCCTATGCCGAGCAGACCCTGCGTCGCAACGTCGAGGACTGGCAGTCCATCGCCCTTCGCCAGCGCGTGCTACAGGACATGACCAGTCTCAGCCTTGAGACGAAGCTGTTCGACGAGACCCTGCGCCTGCCGATCATCCTGGGGCCCGTAGGGCTGACCGGCATGTATGCGCGCAGGGGCGAGGTCCAGGCGGCCAAGGCGGCGGCCTCGCGCGGCGTGCCGTTCACGATGTCGACCGTGTCTGTCTGCCCGATCGAGGAGGTCGCGCCGGCCATCGACCGGCCCATGTGGTTCCAGCTCTATGTGCTGCGCGATCGCGGCTTCATGAGGAATGCGCTAGAACGGGCCAAGGCGGCGGGGGTGAAGACCTTGGTGTTCACCGTCGATATGCCGACCCCCGGCGCCCGCTATCGCGACGCCCATTCGGGCATGAGCGGCCCCAACGCCGAAATCCGCCGCATGGTCCAAGCCATGACCCATCCGGCCTGGGCCTGGAATGTCGGGGTGCGCGGCACGCCGCACGATCTGGGCAATGTGTCGACCTACCTGGGCAAGCCGACAGGCCTGGCTAACTACATCGGTTGGCTGGCGAACAACTTCGATCCTTCGATCTCGTGGAAGGACCTGCAATGGATTCGCGATTTCTGGGACGGCCCGATGATCATCAAGGGCATCCTGGATCCGCAAGACGCCCGCGACGCCGTCAGCTTCGGCGCAGAAGGCATCGTGGTGTCGAACCACGGCGGGCGTCAGTTGGACGGGGTGCTGTCGTCGGCTCGCGCCTTGCCCGCCATCGCCGACGCGGTGAGGGGCGAGCTGAAGATCCTGGTGGATTCCGGCATTCGCAACGGGCTGGACGTGGTTCGCGCCATCGCCTTGGGCGCCGACGCGGTCCTGCTGGGCCGGGCGTTCATCTATGCCCTGGCGGCGAACGGTCAGGCAGGTGTCGAAAACCTGCTGGACCTGTTCAAAAAGGAAATGCGTGTCGCCATGACCCTGACCGGGGCCAAGTCGGTCGCGGGCATGACCCGCGAGATGCTGGCGATCTGAGCTGCTTCAGGCCGCCAGCCTTTTTTAAGCGATAGGCGACAGCCGCCGAGGTCAGGCCCGCAGTTTGCGGCCGACGCGTTAGCAGGTCCGGCTAACCCTGGTCGGCGCGACCCGTGACGCGTGACGCATGCCGTTTCCGTTGTCGGTGATGGAACGCTTAAGGCGACGATCTCCCAGCCAACCCCGGCCCCCGACATCGACGCACGAGATCACAGGCGCCGCTTCAATAGCACGGCCCGAGGGGCGGGATCGGCGCGCCCTGTAAGGTGAAGGTCAGATTGAACTGATTATCATCGACGGTCATTTCGGATATTCATTTGTAAAAAATCTTCCACATATGATGAAAGCGCTTGACGGATGTGGGTGAGAGGGGGTCTCTGACACCGGCAGCGAAGAGAACATTCGCGTCGGGAAACGCTTGGATATGCCTAGGTCTGCAGCCCAAATCGAACGGAGGCCGACCTTGTCGGGGCGGGCGGGCGCGCAGTCATGAGGCCGTCTCGCAGAGGTCTTCTTCAGGGGTCTGGCTTGGTGGGCATCGCTCTGGCTGTGCCTGTCGCGGCGAACTCCAAGGTTAGCGTCCAACGCGGCAGGGATGCCCCTCGCAGTCGGGAGAGGCTGGCAACCGGCTGGCGTTTTCATCTTGGCCACGCCCAGGATCCAGACAAGGATTTCGGCTTCGGGCTGGATCAGCGCACCTACGCCAAGGCGGGCGGCAAGGTCGCAGCGGCCGCAGCCGCCGAGTTCGACGACAGCGGATGGTCGGCGGTTCAGCTGCCGCACGATTGGGCGGTGGATCTGCCCTTTGTCGAAAGCGTCGATGCGCGCTTGGCGCAGGCGTCCGGCATTCCGGGCGAGGCGCCGACGGACGATCCTCGCGCCGCTCATGGGTTCAAGCCGCTAGGCCGGGAGTTTCCCGAGACCAGCGTGGGCTGGTATCGCTGCGCGCTGGATGTTCCGGCTTCGGCGGCCGGCAAGCGGCTGTGGCTGGAGTTCGACGGCGCCTTTCGCGAGAGCCTGGTCCTGATCAACGGCTTCATCGCCCACGAGCATGAAGGCGGCTATTCGCCGTTTCGCGTCGACATCACGAACCTGATCGCGGTCGGGGAGCCGAACACCCTGGTCGTGCGGGTGGACGCCAGCCTGGGCGAGGGTTGGTTCTACGAGGGCGCCGGTCTCTATCGGCACGTCTGGCTGGTGACGACAGACCCCGTCCACGTGCCACAGTGGGGCGCAGTTGTGCGCGCCAGCCCCGCAGGCGACGGCGCCACGGCCGAGATCGAGCTGGATCTCGTCAACGACGGCGACGACGCAGCGGCCTGCGAGATCGCGTTTCGCGTCATCGATCCCGAGGGTGTTCCGGTCGCCGCAGGTCAGGCGGCGACGACTCTGGCGGCGACGACTCTGGCGCCGCACAGCCGGGGGCAGGTCTCGACGGCGCTGTCGTGGGATCGTGCGGCGCTGTGGTCCATTGAGACGCCGCGTCTTTACACCCTGGTCGCCGAGGTCGTCGTTGCGGGCCGCCTGACGGATCGATTCGAGCAGCTATTCGGCGTGCGCACGGCGGTGTTCGACGCCGCGCGCGGATTCCTGCTGAACGGCCGGCCGGTCAAGCTGAAGGGCGCCTGCTGCCATCAGGATCATGCCGGTGTCGGCGCGGCGGTGCCCGATCGACTTCAGGCGTGGCGGATCGAACAGTTGAAGGAGATGGGCTGCAACGCCTTTCGCGCCTCGCACAATCCGCCGACGCCCGAACTGCTGGACGCCTGCGACCGGCTGGGCATGGTCGTCATCGACGAGACGCGGCGGATGGCGACCGACGTCGCGGCCATGGGCGAGTTGGAGGCTTTGGTTCGGCGTGATCGCAATCGCCCCTGCGTCATCGCCTGGTCCATCGGCAACGAAGAGCAGGCGATCCAGGGCAATGCGCGCGGCGCCCGCATCGCCCGCGTGCAAAAGCGGCTGATCAACCGCCTCGATCCGACGCGGCCCGTGACGGCGGCCCTGGACAGCGGCTTCGGCGAGGGCGTGTCCCAGGTCGTGGACATCCTGGGCTTCAACTATCGCACCGATCAGATGGAAGCCTATCACGCGCGATTCCCAAACCAGCCAATCCTGGGCAGTGAGACCGGCAGCACGGTCTCCACGCGCGGCGAATATTTCAACGACCCGGCCCGTCACATCGTGCGCGCCTACGACATTGAGCATCCCTGGTGGGCCTCGACGGCCGAGGCCTGGTGGACGCTGGCGGCGGAGCGACCCTACATCGCCGGCGGCTTCATCTGGACCGGGTTCGACTATCGCGGGGAGCCGACGCCTTTCGGACGTTGGCCCAGCGTCGCGTCCTTCTTCGGCGCCATGGATTCCTGCGGCTTTCCCAAGGACAACTATTGGTACTATCGCGCCTGGTGGCGTCCTGAGCCGCTGGTGCATCTGTTCCCCCACTGGACGTGGCCGGGCCGCGAGGGTCAGCCGATCCCGGTCTGGGTCCACGCCAATGTCGATCGGGTCGAGCTGTTCGTGAACGGCCGTTCGCAGGGCGCCAAGGACGTCGTGCCGAACCGACATCTGGAATGGACAGTCCCCTATGAGCCGGGGGTGATCGAAGCGCGCGGCTGGAACAATGGCAGGGCGTTGCCGCCGGTGCGCCGCGAAACCGCAGGCGCGCCCGCCGTCGTCGAACTGACGGCAGACCGGACCCGGCTGAACGCCGACGGTCAGGACGTGGCCATGCTGAAGGCGCGTATTCTGGACGCCAGGGGACGCGAGGCGCCGGCGGCCAACGACCTGCTGAACTTCGACGTCCAGGGCGTCGGCCGGATCATCGGCGTGGGCAACGGCGATCCCAACAGCCACGAGCCGGACAGGACCGGCCGACGGCGGGCCTTCAACGGTCTGGCCCAGGCCATCCTTCAGACGACGACCGATCGCGGCGCAATCACGGTGACCGCCTCAGCGCCCGGCCTGCGATCCGGAGCGGTGCGTCTGCGGACGACCTGAGACGTCGAAACCAAACACAACACGAGGGGCGCTCGCACAAGAGGCGGCGTGAAGAGGGAGAGACAAGATGAGGATCAACAAATACAGGCTGCTGGCCGCGACGGCTTTGGCGACGGCATTGATGGCGATACCGGGTTTTGCCCTGGCGCAATCGACCCCGCAGAGCACGGCGGCTGATCAGAGCGCTGATCAGGACGCGACAGAGGTCGGCGAGGTCGTGGTGACCGGTATTCGGGCGGCGCTGCGCAACGCCCTGGCCGGCAAGCAAGCCGCAAGCAATGTGGTCGAGGTGCTGTCGTCCGACGACATCGGCGCCTTGCCCGAGGCCTCGATCGCCGAATCTCTTGCCCGCCTGCCGGGCCTGACGTCGAACCGCGATCGTGGCAACGGCACCCAGATCTCGATCCGAGGCATGGGGCCGAACCTGGTCAACACCTTGTTGAACGGGCGCGAACTGGTCTCGGCCGAGGCCAGCCGCAACATCCGTTACGAACAGTATCCGGCCGAACTGATCAACGGCGCCTATGTCTACAAGTCGCCCACTGCGGCCCAGGTCGAGGGCGCCATCGCCGGTCAGGTGGACCTGCGCACGGTCAAGCCGCTGGACTTTTCAACGCGCCGCATCGTCGCCAATGTGCGCGGCGTCTACAGCGATCTGGCCGAGGATATCCCCGATGCCGATCCCGCCGGCTATATCGTGTCCTTCTCCTATCTGGACCAGTTTCTGGACGGCAAGCTGGGGGTGGCCCTGGGCTATTCCGGGCGGCGTCAGGCTGTCGCCACGGCGCGAACCAACATCTTCCGTTACACCAACAGTTTCGCGGACCTGAACGGAGACGGTCAGGGCAACGACGAAATCCCCTTCGGCTATGAGGCTCTGGTGCGGGGAGGCGAGGATAATCGCGACGGCGCCTTGGCCACCGTTCAGTACAAGCCGAATGACCAAGTGTCGCTGACCGCCGATCTGTTCTACTCCAAGGTCGCCTATGACGAGACCCAGCGCGGCTTTCGCCTGGAAGACTTGCCGTTCGGCAACAGCTTCACGAACGCCACGGTCCAGAACGGCGGCGTGACGGGGATCACGGCGACAAAACAGGCGGACTTCGGTCTTCAGTTGCGCAACGTCAACGAGCTGTTCAACTTCACGGACGAGCTGTGGGCAGGCGGCGTGAACGGGGTCTGGCGCGGTGATCGCTGGAAAGCGACGGGTGATGTCGCCTATTCGACGACCAAGCGCGACCAGCGCTTCATCACCGTGCGCACCGAGGTTCACGACATCATCGGCGGCGTGCCGGTCGAACGGAATTCCGGCTTGACTAGCACCTTCGACGCGCGGCCGGGACACGCCGCCGACTTCGCCTTTAACGTCGACCTGACCGACCCGTCGATCAACCGCATCACCGAGTTCCAGATTCCGGAAGGCGGCGGCGGCGCGCCGATCATCAACGACGAACTGTTCAGCGCCAACGGCGACTTCGAACACGATCTGGACGGCTTCTTCACCAGCGTGCAGTTCGGCGGACGCCTGACCGATCGGTCCAAGGACTTCACCCAGCGCACACAGTTCGGCTTCGTAAATCCGGCGAATCGCACGCAGATTCCAGCCAACCTGCTGAATGCGCCGGTGGTCTTCCCCGGCGACTTCTCGAACGTGCCCCGCACGCTGTCTTTCGACATTCTGGGCGTGATCGACGCCTATTTCGGCGACATTAATCCGACGACGTCGGACTTCGACCGTCGGTGCAGCTGGGAAGTGTCGGAAAAGACCCAGGCCGCCTATGCCAACATCGATTTCGAAACGACCCTTCTGGGGCGTGAACTGACCGGCAATCTGGGCGTCCGGGTGGTGCATACCGAAACCACATCGGACAGCACCCGCGTCGACCAGGGCGCGCAGACCGGCGGGGCGGTGGTGCTGACGCCCGTCAGCTTCACCAACGAATTCACCGACACTCTGCCCACGCTGAATCTGACGTGGAAGGTGGGCGAGGGCCAGCAGGTGCGCTTTGCGGCGTCCAAGGCCATCTCACGCCCGGCGCTGGACGATCTGAACGCCGGTTTCGGCGTGTTCGTGTTTGGCGCGCCCCAAGCCTTCGGCGGCAATCCGGCGCTGGAGCCGTTCCGCGCCAACCAGTTCGACCTGACCTACGAACACTATTTCGGGGCGGACACGGCCTTCACGATCTCGGCCTTCTACAAGGATCTGGAGACCTACATCGTCCCTCAGATCACCGACATTGTCGTCAATGTGAACGGCACGCCGACGACCGGAACTTTCCGTCAGCCGGTTAACGGCGAGGGCGGATACATCCAGGGCTTTGAGGTTCTGTACCAGCAGGCCTTCACCTTCCTGCCGGCGCCGTTCGATGGATTGGGCGTCTATGCCAACTATTCGTACACCGACAGCGACATCAGCGTCGCCGAGAACGACAACAGCATCGGCAATATTCCTCTGCCGGGCCTGTCAGAACACGTCGCCAACCTGTCGTTCTATTACTACAAGAATGGCTTCGAGGCGCGGATCGCAGGCCGCTATCGTAGCGAGTTCGCGACCGAACTGGGCGACACCGACCGCATCCTGTTCACAGCACCGGAGACGGTGGTCGATTTCCAGACCTCCTACGCCTTCCCTGAGGGCTCTCGGATGTCGGGCGTCGAACTCCTGTTCCAGGCCAACAACCTGACCGACGAGCCGTTCGAGACCTACTACGGCGATACAGCGCGTCAGGGCCGATACGAGAGCTTCGGCCGTCGCTTCTTCCTAGGCGCGACCTACCGCTTCGGCGGGTGATCCATCCATGCCAGTGCCGGATCGATCTCGCGTCGATCCCGGCCGTCCCTCCGATCTCAGAGTTTCGTCCATGCCGATCTTCAACCGCCTCATGTCCACGATCTGCGGGGCGTCGATCCTGGCGGCGTCAGGGGTCTTCGCGCCCGTCCAGGCCCAGCCGCAGTTGGAGGCGCCGCCCGCCTTCTATTTCGGGGCCGACCTGTCCTATGTGAACGAGATGGAGGACTGCGGGGCCGTCTACCGCGTCGGCGGCGAGGCGCGCGATCCCTATCGGATCTTTGCCGATGCGGGGACCAATCTGGTTCGCGTGCGTCTGTGGAACGACGCGGAATGGACCCGCTACAGCGATCTGGATGATGTTCGCGAGACGATCCGGCGCGCCAAGGAGGCGGGCATGCAGGTTCTGCTTGATTTCCACTATTCAGACGACTGGGCCGATGGCGACAAGCAGATCGTGCCCAAGGCGTGGCGATCGATACGGGACGATGTGCCCGCCCTGTCCAAGGCGCTGTACGACTATACGTTCGAGACGTTGAAGGCGCTGGACGCAGACGGCCTGATGCCCGAGGTCGTGCAGGTCGGCAATGAGACCAATCCCGAGGTCATGGGCGAGGCGGATTGGAAGACTACGCGCTCCGGCATCAACTGGAGCCGCAACGCCGCCCTGCTGAACGCCGGCATCAAGGCCGTTCACGATGCCGGTGCGACCAGTGCAATCAAGCCGCGCGTGATGCTTCACATCGCTCAGCCGGAGAACGTGGAGCCTTGGTTTGCGGACGCCGCGCGATCGGGCGTGACCGGCTATGACCTGATCGGCATCAGCTACTATCGCAAATGGTCCACCCAGGACCTGGACGGGCTGGGCGCCACGATCAACCGTCTGCGGCATCGCTATGCCGCCGATGTGGTCGTGGTGGAGACCTCCTATCCGTTCACCAACGAGGGCGCTGACGCCTCGCCCAATCTGCTGGGGCCCGACACCCTGTTGCCCGCCTATCCCGCCACGCAGGAGGGGCAGCTGAAATATATGAAGGACATCACCCAGACGGTCATTTCAAACGGCGGCAAAGGCGTGGTCTATTGGGAACCCGCCTGGGTCTCCACCCCCTGCTCGACACGGTGGGGTGTGGGATCGAACTGGGAGAACGCAACCTTCTTCGACTGGCGCGACCGCAACAATCTGACCTTGGCGGCGGGCTATACGCGCGAAGACTACGTTCAGCCGGCGCTGCTGACCTTCACCATTCGTCGGCCTGCCGGCCAGACGGGCCCCCTTTGGCTGTGGGGCGACTTTCTGGGATCGCGTGAGATCGCCATCCGGCTGGTCCCGTCCTCGGATGATCCCTCGGTCCTGACCTATACGACCACCGTCAAGCCGGGGCAGACGATCCGCTATCAGCTCTATGACAGGCTGCCCATAGGCACGGGGCTGATCGACGCGCCCGGTGGCTTCGCCAGCGCCCAGGTCTCGCAGATCGGCCTGCAGGTTCCCATCGTCCTTCCGGCGGATTGAGGGCGGGGGTCAACAGCGCCTGGGGGACAACCCGAGCCGTCGGTTCTAGAGCTACGCCGCCAGCATCGAGGCCGGCGACGCCAGCCACTCCAGCTCGTCGCCGTAGGGATGGCAGTGCGCCAGGACGCGGGTTTCGCCGGTGGGCCAGGCCGTCAAGCGCAGTTCGACGTGGCTGCGGTCGCGGGTCCATTCGAAGCTGATCCAGAGCAGCGGGTGGTCGGCGTCGGCTCGGCGGCCGGCGGTCGAGAGCAGCGCTGCGATCTGGCGCCGGTCGTCGTCGCTCAGATATTGCAGCACCATGGTGTGCATGACGACGCGGCATCGCCCGGCTGGCTGCGGCTCGGCCAGCCGGTCGGCCAACCAGGTCACGGCGTCGCCCTGATCGATGCGCGGCGGATGATCGGCGGCGATGCGCAGGGCGTTCTCGAGGCGTTGGGTGCGCGCCGGCTGGTCGGCCCAGGCGAAGGCCAGCAGTCGTTCGCGATGCGCCGGGTCTGCGGCGTTCAGCGGGTGCAGATCGACGCCGCGCGCCGCCGCAATGGAGACCGGGACGACCTTGGGCAATGGACCCTGCCACAGGGGCTCGATCTGCACGTCCGAGAAAGGAGCGCCGGCTGACGCCCACCCCAGAACATAGGCGTAGCGATCCAGATTCAGGTTCAGGCCGCAGCTGGACCCGAGCTCGAGCAACTCGAAAGGCATGGCGCGATCCAGAGGGGCGGCCATCAGCGCGCTCATCAGCGCGGCGGCGCGCGCCACCTCGTTCGTTTGCGGCGGATGCAGGATCCAGTCGGCGATGTATCGATCGTTCCGGGCCAGGGCGTCGGCCACGGCCGCGTCGAAGTCGGTGTGTTCACGACGATAAAGGCTGGTCAGGGCGTAGGACCGGCCCGCGCGCGCCAAGGCGTGCAGGGCGCCATTCAAGCGCAGGGCCAGGGCAGCCGCAGCCTGATCTCCCGACCAGTCATACAGCCGTGCGGCGGTGAGCGGCGCATGCGACAGCTGCCGGCTTGCGGCTTCGAGAACGCGAGCGACAAAGGGCGACCCCATGGCGCGGCAGCGGTCGGCCTGGGCCGCGAGTTCCTGGGTGAAACGGTCGGCGACGGGGCAGATCATCCAGTCACCAATCGCATCGTCGCGCATTCCGAATAAAACGAACTGTTACTTGTGTGTCCCCGGCCTGAAGAAGTATTCACCCGGGGGTTGCGACCCGGCGTTGCTTGAAGCGCGGACGGGAAGGGTGACTTACCTATGATCACCTCGCTTAACAGCGCATGAATCTCGCGAAATTCAGGTCCGGTCGATGTAAGCGGCCGGGCGTCGGCAGCTTAACTATCTTTTTAGTCGTTTCGTCATAGGGGTGGATAGTCACCTGAAAAACAGGGTGTTTTGCGTAGCTCGAACCGAGACCGGGCTGTGCGCAGTGGCGTCAGCTGAGTAATCGGTTGCCTCTAGGTAAGTATAAGTGCGTAACGGGGGCGAGCTCATGATGTCGAAGATGCGAATTCCGAGAAAGCTGCGGCTTTCCTTCATCCTGATCTGCGTCTCGGCGGCGATCATGATGGCGGTCTTTTTCGCCACGATCATGATGATCCGCGCGTCCATCGAGAGCAACAATCTCAGCCGCACGATCGAGGCGCAGGCGATGTCGCTGGAAACCGCGATCCTGCGTCAGAACAGCCAGTTTCGAGGCTTTCTGGTCACCGGCGACGAGACCTATCTGAAATCCTACTACGAAGGGCGCGACGAGTTCGACAAGGTCGTCGTCGAGTTGAAGGGTCAGCTGGGCGACGCCGAAAAGCAGGCCCTGCTCGAAAAATCGCGCCTCGCCACCCTTGCTTGGAGGGCCGATTGGGGTGACCGCATGATCGCCGAGGTTCGCGCCGGCAAGCGCGAGCAGGCCCAGCAAGACGTGCGAGACGCGGGCAAGAAGGTGTTGGTCAGCGACGCCGTCCTGCCTCTGCGCGACCTGCGCGAGGCCGAAGCCGCGGTCACCGAGAAAAATCTGGAACGTCAGCAAGCTGCGATCGTCACCGCGATCATTGCCCTGATTGTCGGCGGCATCGCCCTGATTACGATCGCCATGGTGCTGTCGGCCATGCTCAGCCGCATGATCGCGCGTCCGATCACAGTCCTGACCGAGGCCATGGGCCAACTGGCAAAGGGCGACAACGACATCGTCGTGGACGCCAGCCATGCCGACGAACTGGGCGACATGGCGCGCGCGGTCCTGGTGTTCCGCGACACGGCTCTGGCCAAGGCCGAGGCGGAACGAGCCAAGGCGGCCGCCGATCTGGCCAAGGACGCGGCCGAGCGCGAGAAGATCGTCGCCGACGCCGCGCAACGGCACGTCGTCGAGGAGCTGGACACAGCTCTGGAGGCTCTGGCCGCCGGCGATCTGACCCACACCATTCGCACGCCGTTCGCCCCGGAATATGAGCGCCTGCGCACGGCCTTCAACGTGGCGGTGCAGGGTCTGGAAGAGAGTCTGGCCAGCGTCGCCGGGTCGGCGCAGAGCGTTCGCCTGGGCGCCACCCAAATCTGCTCGGCGTCCGAAACCCTGTCGTTGCGAACCGAACAGCAGGCGTCCAGCCTGCAGCAAACCACCACCGCCACCAACCACGTCACCGATATGGTCGGCGACACGGCGCGCAGCGCGGCCAATGCCCGTAACGCCATCACCCTGGCCAATGGCGACGCCGCGGACGGTCGCGTGATCGTCGAAGAAGCGATCGTCGCCATGGACGCCATTAAGGCCGGATCGCAAGAGATCGGCGAGATCATCAACATGATCGACGCCATCGCCTTGCAGACCAATCTTCTGGCCTTGAATGCCGGCGTCGAGGCTGCACGGGCTGGCGATGCCGGACGTGGGTTCGCCGTTGTCGCCGGCGAGGTGCGCGAACTGGCCAAGCGCACCGTCGACGCCGCCAAGGATATCAAGCAGCTGATCAGCAAATCGTCGGACGAGGTGCGGCTGGGCGTCGATCGCGTGGGCGAAACCAGCGAGATGCTGGCGCGCGTCGTGTCCAAGATCGGCGACGCCAACACCCTGATCGTGGACATCGCGCAAGGGGCGCAGGTCCAGTCGGAAAACCTGAAGCAGGTCAACAGCGCTGTCGGCAGCATGGACCGTATGACCCAGCAGAACGCCGCCATGGCGGAAGAGGCGACGGCGGCCGCGCGCATCCTGGCGACCGAAGCCGATGAGCTGGCGACCCTGGTTTCCAGATTCCGTCTGAATACGACGACCTCGGCCGCGCCGGTGCCTCGCCGAGACACCGCGTCCGTGCCGCGACCGGCACCAAAGAGCGTCCGCACGGTTGGTGCGCTCGCGCTGTCCAGCGAAGCAGCCGATGACGACTGGAGCGAGTTCTAAGATACCGATCCAGTTGAGTGGTGAAGAAGCCGGCGCAACAATCCGAACTTCGTAAGCGCCGTTATGTCAGTATTAATCCGTAGTCTGGCATTATAAATCATCAAACACATCCGTGTTTTATTGATAACAGCCATGCAAGAAACTGCATGGAAGAATTTCCGAACGAAAATCAGTTGTCTAGTCTCTGTACTGCAAGACAACGCCTTGGAGGCTTCCTTGAAATCCCTGTACCTCACGGCCGCGTTTGCGCCGCTTATCCTCGCCATGCCCGCTCATGCGCAGACGCAGCCTGCGCCGCAGCGCCAGACGGCCTGGGAGGCCAGCCGGACGCGGGCCAATGACGACGTGATCGTGACGGGCGTGGCCAAGGCGCGCGACAGGCTGGACAGCGCGACCTCCACCAGCTCGATCAACGATGTCGAGATCGCCAAGATCGGCGCCTATTCCATCAACGACCTGTTCCGCACCATCCCCGGCATTCGCGCCGAGGCCAGCACGGGCGAGACCAACGGCAACTATACGATCCGCGGCCTGCCGATGGTCAGCACCGGTGCGAAGTATCTGCAGTTACAGGAAGACGGTCTGCCGGTTCTGGAGTTCGGCGACATCCTGGCGCTGACGTCCGACTATTTCATGCGCTACGACTTCAACGTCGGCCAGATCGAGTCCATCCGCGGCGGGTCGTCCTCGACCTTCGCATCGAACGCGCCGGGCGGCGTGATCAACCTGATCTCTCAGACGGGTGAGGTCGAAGGCGGCTCGGTCCAGGTATCTTCGGGCCTGGATTACGACACCTATCGCGGCGACTTCAGCTATGGCGGTCACCTGAGCGACACGGTGCGCTTCCACGTCGGCGGTTTCTATCGCGAGGGTGAAGGCCCGCGCGACGCCGGCTTCACGGGCAACAAGGGCGGCCAGATCAAGGCCAACATCACCAAGACCTTCGACGGCGGCTTCGTGCGTCTGTACGGCAAGATCCTGGACGACACCGTCATCGCCTATGGGCCGACGCCGCTGCTGGTTTCGGGCACGAACGACGATCCCAACTACAGCGACGTTCCGAACTTCTCGATGACGCGCGACACCCTGACGTCGCGCAACACCACCGTCTTCCCGTTGCTGGACGGCGACAACAACCTGAAGCGCGTCAACCTGCAGGACGGCAATCAGGTTCAGGTGCGCGCGCTGGGCTTCCAGACCCGCTTCAACCTGCACGGCTGGACGATTTCCGAGCACATGCGCTACGCGCAGCAATCGGGCGATCAGTCGTTCAACTACCCGCTGGCCGTGGTGCCGGCGGCCCAGGCGCCGCTGGCGTTCGGCCGTCGTCCCGGAACCTTGGCCTACGCCACAGGTCCGCGCGCCGGTCAGGCGATCACCAGCCCGACGACCCTGAACGGCAACGGCCTGCTGGCCTATTCGACCCTGGTCCACACCGACATCGACAGCCTGGATAACTTCACCAACGATCTGCGCGCCAACCGCGTTTGGAAGATCGGCGGCGGCGACCTGACGACCACCGTTGGCGTCTATTCGGCCCAGCAGGATCTGAAGTTCGATCGCCAGTACATCCCGTTCCTTCAGGATGTCGTGGGCGGCGGAAACTCGGCCCTGGTCGATATCTTCAATACGAACGGCACGCCCCGCACGCAGGACGGCGTCGTCAACTTCTTCGGACCCTCGGGCGCCGGGTCCAACTCGCGCACCGATGTGACCTACAAGGTGCTGGCGCCCTATGCATCGCTGAACTACCGGCTGGGCAAGCTGGCGCTGGGCGGATCGATCCGTTTCGACAGCGGCGACGTCAGCGGCCGCACGGTGGCCAACGGTCTGACCGACGTCCGCACCATCGACGTGGACAACGATGGCGTCATCTCGGAAGCCGAGCGCACCTTCGCCTTCGCGCCTGCCGCCAGCGCGACGCCGGTCGACTACGACTACGACTATGTCTCGTATTCGCTCAGCGCCAACTACCGCGTCTCGGACAGCTTCTCGACCTTCGCTCGTTACAGCCAGGGCGCGCGCGCCGCAGCGGACAAGATCCTGCGTTCGCCGGCTATCAGCAATGTCGACGGCGATCTCCTGCAGGCCGACGCGGCCTATGATCCGGTGAACCAGGCCGAGATCGGCATGAAGTACCGGGCCAACGGCCTGTTCGCCAACGTCACGGGCTTCTGGGCCGAGGTCAGCGAGACCAATCAGCAGATCCGCGCGGATGCCGGCGGCGTCACCCGTCTGGTGTTGGTCCAGCGCAGCTACGAGGCCAAGGGCGCCGAGTTCGAGGCCGGCGTACGTCACGGTCCGTTCAGCCTGACTGGCAGCGCCACCGTCACCAGCGCCGAGATCACGAAGGCCGAGGATGCGGCCTTGGTCGGCAACTCGCCGCGCCGTCAGGCCGACCTGATCTTCCAGGTCATGCCGCAGTACGAGACGGACCTGTTCACGGTCGGCGCCAGCGTCGTCGGCACGACCGAGAGCTATACGCAGGACGTCAACCAGCTGAAGATGCCGGGCTACGCCACGGTCAACGCCTTCGTCCAGGTGCGTCCCATCGACCGCGTCGTGCTGTCGCTGACCGCCAACAACCTGTTCGACGAAACCGCCCTGACGGAAGTGTCGGCCGACAGCCTGCCCGCCAGCGGCGTCGTCCTGGCACAGGCCCTGCCGGGCCGCACCGTCACCGCGGCCGTGCGCTTCTACTTCTGATCGAGACCAGGCCTCCGGGCGCATCGCCCGGAAGCCTGGATCGGCGCCGCTATAGGCGCTGCTGTTGGAGCGACGACGGTTTCATTCCAGCGCGCACGCCGCGGCCTGATGCGGAGACAGGTTTGCGTTAGACTGGCAGAGCCGCGACGCTCGCCAGCAACTCCTTTTGCTCTGCTTGCTGAGGTTTTTAGCTGGGGAAAGCTGGCCTGTTTTCCTCACAATCGTGAAGCGCCTTGGACGGCTGTCAGGGCATTTCGCATGTGTTGCAGCAGCTTGGCGGAGGTGTCCCCGCGCTTTCGGCTGCGCCCGGTTTGACCGCGAACGCTTGTTTCGCCTGTTAGATGGACCCTCGATAGTTGCACGCCATTACCGACCTGAGGTCAAAGTCGCATCTTTTCGTGCGGTTTTCTGCCCAAAAGCCACCAAAATCTCAGGCCCAAGGATAGTTTGTAGACCTGATCGAACTAATGAAGCTGGCGCGCTTTGCGCATGCGGCATTGCCCGAAGCCGGATGCGGGATGGCGGCGGGATGTCTGTACTGCTCCCCGTTCGTTGCAAGGCATCCGGGGAGCGTCCAGGATGGCCGTTGATCGCGCTTTACGGCCTGGGCGCACACTCGACAGGCCGAAGCAGCGAGGGCAATGAGGCGCATGCCCACGACCACGGCCCGCCCCGACCTTGCTCAGCAGATCGTTGAGGCGGCGATCGCTCAATCCGCGCAGGGGGGGCTGGACAGTCTCACTCTGCGCGATCTGGCTCGGATGGTCGGCAAGAGCACGACGGTGATCGTCAATCTGTTCGGGACCAAGTCAGGCCTGATTCAGGCGGCGGGCGAAGAAGCCTTGCGGCAGGATGCGGCCTTTCACGAGGGCTTCTTCGGATCGGTGTCGGACTTGCCTTTGGAACGGGGCAGCCTGTTGGCCCTGTGCCAGACCTATCTGCGGCGTCGGGTAGGGGGCGAGGCGGGGTTCGCGCGCATTTGGGAAGCGCTTCTGCTTGACGCCGCGCCGACCTCGGAGCAGCGGGATCTGATGGAGCGCTGGCACGCCATGCGCTGTGCGGCCTGGCGTCGGTATCTGGCGCGCGATGCGCGGCTGGACGCGTTTGTGGAACCTCTCGTCGCCTGGCTGACGTTCGAACAATACTATGCCGGCGCCCTTCGCGGCCGAGCAGACTATGGCGTCGTCGCAGCCGAGGGGCTGGGCGCCATGATCGACCGCGCCTTCGGGTTGGCCGATGGGCCCGCCACGGCGACCTTCTGGTATCGCGACGCCATGGTCCTGCCTCAGGCGCCGGCCCGGGACGCCGAGCCCGAGGCCATGCGGCGCAAGCTGCTGGACATAGCGGCGGACCAGATTCTGGCCGGCGGGATCACTGCTATCACGAACCGTTCGGTCAGCGCCGTGGCCGCGACCTCCACCTCGACCATCGCCTATCACTGGCCGGACATGCGCCATTTCGTGCTGGACGCCGTCTGGCACAGCGTGTTCCGCGACATGCCTGGGCACTTGGCCGGCCATACGCCGGACGGCGGTCCGGCCGTCGTCGATCTGGATCGCTGGGCGGCCATCATGGCGCCGACCGTGGCCATCGGGGGCGAGGCCGAGGGCTTCTACGTCCGATACGCCCGACTGATCGCCAGCATCTGCATCGAAGCCCGCCGCGATCCGTCCCTGCGCGACCTGGCCATGCTGCTGCGCGGACCGGAGGGCGGGGGCACCTATTACAAGCAAACGGGCGTCTGGCCGGCCGAGTTCGATCTCAACCGTCTGGCGGCCACCCGTTTCGCCCTGTGGATCAAAGCCGAGGCCCTTCTGTCCTGCGCGCGGGGCCGGCTGCTGGATAAAGACGCCCTGAAGACGGCGGCCTGCCTGCTGGTTGCACGCCAGTCGCCGTAGAACGCGTGTTACTGGTTTGTCGCGTCTGGTCGGCCGTCTTCTGACAAGAACAGTTCCTACAAGCGTCACAAAAGCATCGTTCGCGTGGCCTATTGCGGCATCGTTGTCGAACAGGTGTTTTTCCAACGCGACGAAGACGCTGCATTCTCGTCTCCCCCGAGCTGCTCACGTCTCAACAAAAGCGTGGAAGCAACGGCTGTTCGACGACGTCCCGAAACACATCGACACGCGAGGGCGGGGGCCCCGCGCGTCGCCCGATGGATGCTCAAAATGAAACGTCTATTTCTCGGCGCCTCGGTCGCCGCGCTCACCTTGGCGGCGCTGCCGGCTGTCGCTCAAACGCAGTCCGAGGCCGCGACCGCATCGGTGGACGACGTCATCGTCACGGCCCAGCGTCGCGCTGAATCCTCGCAGAGGGTCGGCCTGGCGCTGACCGTCATCTCGGGCGAGACGCTGGACGACCGCAACATCCAGACCGTCAACGACCTGGAGAACACGGTGCCCAGCCTGGAGGTCGACAGCCAACTGGGCGGCGGCCAGCCGCAGTTCCGCATTCGCGGCGTCGGCCTGACCGACTACGCCGCCAACAACACCTCGACGGTGGGCATCTATGTCGACGAGGTCGCCTATCCCTACGGCGTGATGACGCAAGGGCTGCTTTACGACATCGCCCGCGTCGAGGTTCTGCGCGGACCGCAGGGCACGCTATACGGCCGCAACACCACCGGCGGCGCGGTCAGCGTCATCACCAACGCCCCGACCGACCATGTCGCCGCGGGCCTGAACCTGAGCTACGGCAACTATGACGCGGCCAAGCTGGAGGGCTATCTGTCGGGTCCGGTCGCGGAAAACCTGACCGCGCGCCTGTCGGTGGCGGCGGAATCGGGCGGCGCCTGGCAATACAATCGCGACACCGGCGAAAGTTTGGGCGACAAGGACACCAAGGCCGCCCGCCTGCGCGTCAACTGGACCCCGACGGCCAAGACCGACATCGACCTGAACCTGCACTACAGCCGCGACCAGTCGGACGGCCGGGGCCTGCGCCTGATCACCAGCCCCTTCACCTCGGGCGGCGGCCGGGTCTATCCGATCGACGTCTCGCACCGCATCACGGGCTGGGGCCTCAGCCCCTATTTCGCCCAGCTGATCGGCGCCTCGCCGAACGCCAAGCCGTTCCGCGACAACGAGGGCAAAGGCATCAGCCTGCGCCTGAACCAGGATCTGACCTGGGCGACCCTGACGGCCATCGCCAGCTATGAGACGTTCGACCGCAACGAGTTCAACGACTGGGACGCCACGGCGTCCAACGAAGCCGGCACCTTCTTCTTCAACGACATCGAAACCTTGTCCCAGGAAGTTCGCCTGGCCTCGCCCACAGGCGGACGCGCCCAGTGGCTGGCCGGCGTCTACCATGCCAATGAGAGCGTCGACGGCGGCTTCTATTCCGACTTCTCCCAGGCTCGGAACCTGGGCTTCTACATGAGCACGACCTATGGCCAGAAGGTCGAGACGACCGGCGTGTTCGGCAATCTGGACTACAGGCTGACCGACCGTGTGACACTGGTCGGCGGCCTGCGGTACGAGGATGAGACGCGCGAGCTGAACAACTTCAAGACCGAAATTCTGGCGCCTAATCCGGCGATCCGGGCGACGGCCTCCAAGTCGCAGTCGATGCGCGAATGGACCGGCAAACTGGGCGTTGAATACACGATCAGCGACGACATCCTGACCTACGCCAACGTCTCGCGGGGGGTGAAGTCGGGCGGTTTCACCACCTACAACAGCGGCCTGCCGGACCAACTGGAGCCGTTCAAGTTCGAAGAACTGATCGCCTATGAGACCGGCGTGAAATCCAGCTTCCTGGACCGCAAGCTGCAGTTCAACGCCGCCGCCTTCTACTACGACTACCGCGACCAGCAGCTGCAGGGCGTGCTCTATACCCAGACCGGGCGCGTGGGCCGGATGATCAACGTGCCTAAGTCCCACATCCAAGGCGCGGAGATCGAGGCGGTGTGGCGGCCGTTGCCGAACCTGACCATCACCCAGGCCCTGGCCTATAAATACGGTGAGTACGACGAGTTCTTCTTCGTCAACGGAACCGCGACTGAGGCGGCCAAAGACCCGGTGACGGGCCAGTACAACACCATCGTTTACAGCGACCGCGCCGGCGAGCGGCTGCCCTTCCCCAAATGGGACTACAAGGGTTCGGTCGCGTACGACTGGCAGATGGGCGGCTGGGGCGTGGAGGCTCAGACCAACTACGCCTTCCGCGACGAGAAGTTCTCCACCTCGTCCAACTCGATCATCGACTCCTACTGGCTGGTCAACGCCGGCGTGACGGTGCGGCCAATGAACGGGAACTATGCGTTCGGCGTCTATGTGAACAATCTGACGGATTCCTACTCCGAGGAATCGCGCAACCGCTTCATCTCGGCGGCGACGGGTTCGCCCAATCCGCCGCGCACCTGGGGCGTGCGTCTGAGCTATCGCTACTGATCCCAACCGGGGCTTCAGTCGCCAGGCCGAAGCCCCTCCTTTCGCTGGGAAATGACGCCATGCAGAATACTTGGAAACGCCTGACCTGCGCCCTTCTGGCGGGCGGGATCGCGCTGGCCTCGGGCGCGGCCCTGGCTCAGCCAGCGCCCGGCCGCTTCACCATCGCCGTCATTCCCGACACCCAGAACTATGCGGACTTCACCCATCAGCGCGCGGCGGGCTTTCCTTTCGACGCACGCGACATGATGTCCGAACAGCTTCAGTTCATCGCCAATCACGCGGCGTCGCGCGGCGGCGACATCGTCTTCGCCACCGCCGTCGGCGACGTGTGGCAGCACCCGGTCCTGGCCATCGACCCCGACCACGCCGCGCGCGGCTTTCGTCCCCGGCCAACGTCCGGCGGAGACAATCTGGTCAAGATGGCCGAGGGGGTGCGGACGGTCGAGATGCCGGCCTCCATTGCCGCATACGACCTTATCGACGGCGTCCTGCCGTTCTCGGTCGTGTCGGGCAATCACGACTACGACGGTCAGTGGTGGGACGAGCAATGGCCCCAGGACCTGAGCGCGCCGGCTGGAGACCTGCGCCGACTAGGCATGATCCACATCGGCGGCCTGACCGCCTGGAACCAGGCCTTCGGAGCGGACACGAAGTTCTTCAAGGACCGGCCCTGGTATGTGGCCTCCCACGACGGCGGCGCCGACAGCGCCCAGGTGTTCGAGGCGGGCGGCTATCGCTTCCTGCATATCGGCCTGCAGATGGCCCCCTCGGACGCCAGCCTGAAATGGGCCGAGACGGTCATCCACGCCCATCCCGGCCTGCCGACCCTGATCACTACCCACGACTTCATCGACAAGACCGGCCAGCGCCGCGCCCATCCGGTGGTCGATCTGCACGCGCTGGACCCGTTCGACAATAACGCCCAAGGGGTGTGGGATAAGCTGATCGCCCGTAATCCGCAGATCTTCATGGTGCTGAGCGGTCATCACAACGGCCAGTCCTTCCGCACCGATCTCAATCGCCAGGGCGGCGCCGTCTATCAGCTGCTGTCGGACTATCAGGACCGCAATCAGACTGCGCTGGACGCAGGCTTGGCGCCGGATCGCGCGCCGGGGATCGGCGACGGCTGGATGCGGCTGATGGCCTTCGACATGACCGGCGAGACGCCGACGGTGCGGGTGCGCGCCTATTCGACCCATTATCGTCAGTATGCGTCGGATCAGCCAGAATACGCGCAACGCTACAAGCCCAACGAGCAGCCTCAGATGAGCGACGCCGACTTCGTCGCCAGCGACGACTTCGTCATCCGCCTGGAGGATTTCCGCGCCCGCTTTGGTCCGGGCGCCGCTGGCGGGAGCGCCGGTTAATGAGCGTCCTGAACGCCGGCTTTTCTCGCCGCGGCCTGATCGGGGGGCTGGTCGCCGCCCCCGTCGTGCTGCACTTCGGCTGGGCCCAGGCGGGTGGGGCTTATCTGTTCCCGCTGGGCGTCGCCAGCGGCGATCCGTGGCCGGACGGTTTCGTGTTGTGGACGCGGTTGGCCGTCGATCCGCTCGCCGCCGACGGGCAGGGCGGCCTGGCCGCGCCCATCCCGGTGCGCTGGGACGTCGCCGCCGACGAGGGTTTTTCGCGCATCGTCTCCTCGGGTCAGGTCATAGCCGAGGCCGCCGACGCCCATTCGGTCCATGTTGAGGTCCAGGGCCTGACGCCCGCCCGGCCCTATTGGTATCGGTTCACCGCCGCCGGCCAACGCAGCCCGATCGGCCTAGCCCGCACGGCGCCGGCGCCGAATGCGGATGTGGATCGGCTGAAGCTGGTCGTCGCCTCCTGCTCGAACTGGGAGGTCGGCTATTTCAGCGCCTATGGCCACATGGCGGACGAGGCGCCGGACCTGACCCTGTTCCTGGGCGACTACATCTACGAATACACCCGCACCGGGGCGCGGGCGGCCAACATCGTGCGGCCCTACGGGTTCGAGGACGCCACCACCCTGGCCGGCTATCGCAACCGCTATGCGCTGCACCGGACCGATGCGGACCTGCAACGCCTGCACGCGGCGGCGCCCTGTCTGGTCGTCTGGGACGACCATGAGGTGCTGGACAACTATTCCGGCGTCTGGGCCGATAAGGGCGGCCGGCCGGACGATTTTCTGCGCCGCCGCGCCGCCGGCTATCAGGCGTTCTACGAGGCCATGCCGATCCGTCGCACCCGCCTGGATCGCCGCCTGCAGATGCCGATCCACAAGCGCGTCCGCTATGGCAAACTGGCCGAGTTCTTCATGCTGGACGGGCGCCAGTATCGCTCGCGCGGGGCCTGCGTGGACGAGGGCGGCGCCAAGGGCCAGATCGTCACCGACGCCCAGTGCCTGGATCGCATGGACGCGTCGCGCACCTTCCTGGGCTTCGAGCAGGAGCGCTGGCTGTACGACGGCCTGGGGGGCGCCGAGGCGCGCTGGACCATCCTGGGCCAGGACCTGGTCATGGCCGGTCTGCGCTTCGAGAACCCGAACGGCGAGACCCGCTACTGGACCGACACCTGGGACGGCTTCCCCGCCGCGCGCGACCGCATGACCCAGGCGTTGCACACGATAAAGCCGCGCAATCCGGTGGTCCTGGCCGGCGACTACCATTCGTTCTGGACCAACGACGTCCTGCTGGACAGTCGCGACGAGCGCTCGCCGGTGGTGGCGACCGAGTTCGTTGGTACCTCCATCACCTCGGGCGGCCCGCCCTACGACAGTCTGATGGCGGCTATGCCGGCCAATCCGCACATCAAATTCTTCGACAGTCGCGTGCGGGGCTACATGTCGATGGAGGTCACGCCCCAGCGGATGACCACCCGCTATCAGGCCATCAGCGACGTGCGCGATCCCAAGGCCTCGCTGTCCACCCTGAAGACCTGGGTGGTCGAGGACGGCTGTCCCGGCGCCCAGATCGTCTGAGTTCCCAACGGTTCAGAGTTTCCATGCGTCTTTCCCTTTTCGCTCGTCTGGCGACGGCCGCCCTGGCCCTGGTTCTCGTCGGCTGCGCCTCCGCACCTGCGCCAACTCCCGCCTTCTGGACCGGCTTCCGCGATCATCCGCACGGCTATCTGGACGCGGCGCATGCGCCGGACGCCTCCGCCTTCCTGCCGCCGCCGCCCGAGGTTGGATCGCTGAGGGCGCAGGACGACCTGGCCTATTACCGCGCCACCCGCGCGCTTGAGGGCACAGTCCGCTGGGACCAGGCGCGCGCCGACAACGAGATCGAGACCCCGTCCGCGCCGCGGGTGTTCGACCAGGCGCTGGGCGTCGCCTTCGTCCCCGAACGGATGCCGACCCTGACACGGCTGCTGGGGCGGATGCTGGGCGACCTGGAGACGATCCAGACCCCGGCCAAGCGCGGCTTCACCCGTGCGCGTCCCTTCGTGGCCGAGCCGGCCGAGACCTGTTTCACGCCCGAGCCGTGGCTGGCGGCCAGCGGCTCCTACCCTTCCGGCCATTCGGCCATGGGCTGGGCCTGGGCGCTGGTCCTGTCGGAAATGGCGCCGGACCGCGCCGACCAGATCCTGGCGCGCGGCCTGGCCTATGGCGCCAGCCGGGCGATCTGCGGCGTTCATTACGCCAGCGATGTCGAGGCGGGTCGCCTCGTGGGCGCAGCGCTGTTCGCCGCCCTGAAGGCGGACCCGGCGTTCCAGGCGGACTTCGCTGCGGCGCGCCTGGAACTGGTTCGCGAGAGAAGGCTGGCGAGATGAAGCCGCGCGGTGAGGTGGTTTTGCGCGGGCGGAACCTTGCCTAGCTAAGGCGAAATCGCAGGAGGTGACTTCGATCTAAGCCGCTCAGCCATGTAGCGAAAGCGCTCGAGGATGGATCGGCTGATGACATGTCGCGATCGCAAAGGCGATGTGCTCTTAAGGCGGCGCCGTTGTTGGCTGGAGCGACTGCGGCGGACAGGTCGCTCCAGCCGTTGTATCTCAAGCGACGGCTTCCCTGGCTGCTGACGCGGCGCGCCGATCCAGCACGCCGCTCACCAACGTCAGCCCCAGGCCGCCAGCGACGAACAGCGCGCCGACCCTGGGTGTGGCCGCCAGGCCTGAGGATGACGCGACGACCAAGCCGCCCACCCAGGCTCCGATGGCGATGCCCAGGTTGAAGGCGGCGATGTTCAATGCCGAGGCGACGTCGACTGCGCCGGGTGCATGGGGCTGGGCCAACGTGACGGACGAGGTGGTCGATCTGTACGCGGCACAGGCGGACATCGCCTTTCGCGCCGGGGCGCTAAGCGATTCCAGCCTGCTGGCGATCAAGCTGGGCGATGTCCGTCGGCGAATCGTCGCCTCTCCCGGCTATATCGAAGCGCACGGAACGCCCCAGTCCGCGTCCGATCTGGAACGCCACAAATGCCTGGGGTTCAACTTCAGCCGGGCGGCTGCGGTCTGGCCCTTGCGGTCGGGCGGACGACTGACGGATCGGGAGGTGCATGGCCTGATCGCCGCCAATAACGGCGAGACGGTGCGACATCTGGCCCTGCTGGGGCTCGGTCTTGCGCGCCTGGCGGACTTCCATGTCCGCGACGATCTTGCGGCCGGAAATCTGGTCGCGGTGCTGGATGAGGAGGTCGTCGACAGCGAGGCCTTTCACATCCTCTATACGGGGCGGGAGCGGACGCCGCGCCGTGTGCGCGCCTTTCTGGATTTCATGACGCCGCGGCTGAAGCGCATTCTGGCGCTTCCATCCGTTCCCTAGAAATGCGCCGTTGCCACGGGCGGCTTCAGCGATGGGCTCCGTGAACGGTTAACCTGTGCGAGCCCTCAGGAGTGATCTTAGTCGCACAGGCCTTCAAAGCGATCTCCGCTTCAGTCAGGAACCGCGCCGGCTTTCCGCCATGCCGCGAGCACCGGCAGGACGATGAGCGTGAGGACCGTTGCGGTGGTCAGGCCGCCGATGACGACCGTGGCCAGGGGCTTTTGCACCTCGGCGCCTGCGCCTGAGGCGAACGCCATGGGCACGAACCCGAGGACGGCGACCAAGGCCGTGGTCAGGACGGCGCGCAGGCGGCTGACGGCGCCGTAGAGCGCCGCCTTGGCCGGCGGGTCGCCCTCGGTCAGGCGTTGGCGGATGGCCTGCATCAGCACCAGGCCGTTCAGCGTCGCCACGCCCGAGACGGCGATGAAGCCGACCGCTGCGCTGATCGACAGCGGCATCCCGCGCAGCGCCAGCGCCAACGCGCCGCCCACCAGGGCCAGCGGCACGCCTGCGAACACCAGGGCCGCGTCCTTCCATGATCGCAGCGCCAGCACGAGCAGCAGGCCGATGGTCAGGAAGACGATCGGCACGATCAGCGCCAGACGGGCCGAGGCGCGTTGCAGGTTCTCGAACTGACCGCCCCAGTCGATCCAGCCGGATGGCGGCGGCTGGACCTGTTCGGCGACCTTGCCTTGCGCCTCCGCGACGAAGCCGCCCAGGTCGCGTCCACGGACATTGGCCTGAACGATCATGCGGCGCTTGCCGTCGGCGCGGCTGATCTGGTTCGGTCCCTCGCCGACGTCGAAACGTGCGACAGAAGACAGAGGCACGGTCAGCGCCCCGGACTGGGCGTTCTCGGGCATGACCGGCAACTGCTCCATGACCGCCGGATCGGCGCGCAGGGCGTCGTCCAGCCGCACGACCACATCGAAGCGTCGGTCGCCCTCGTTGACCTGACCGGCCGAACGGCCGGCGAAGGCGATGGCCAGGGCGTCCGCCGCGTCGGAGGCATGGATCCCTTGGGCCGCCGCCACCGTGCGATCCACGCTGGCAGTGATGGTCGGTTGGCCCGAGACCTGCTCGACCCGCACGTCCGCCGCCCCTTCGATACGGTTCAGGACGCCCGCGACCTGCTGGGCCGTGCGCTCCATCGCGGCGAAATCGTCGCCATAGACCATGACCGCCACGTCCGAACGCACACCCGCGATCAGTTCGTTGAACCGCATCTCGATGGGCTGGGTGAACTCATAGGTGTTGCCCAGCAGGGTGGAAAGCCGCGTCTCCATCTCCGCGACCAGATCAGCTTTCGGCAGTCGTGGATCGGGCCAGTCTCGGCGGTCCTTCAGGATGACGAAGGTGTCCGAGATCGACGGCGGCATGGGGTCGGATGCGACCTCTGCGGTGCCGGTGCGGGTGAAGACACGATCGACCTGGGGCATGGCCTTCAGCGCGCGCTCGACCTGGAACTGCATCGCCTGGCTCTGTTCCAGCGAGGTCGAGGGCACGCGCAGGGCCTGGACCAGGACATCGCCCTCATCCAGTTGCGGCACGAACTCGCGCCCCAGGGTCAGGAAGGCGAGGACGCCGGCCAGCAAGGCGACGCCCGCGCCGACAAGGACGCGCCGTGGTCGGGCGATGGCGTGAGCGACAAGCGGCTGGTAATGCGCCTTGGCCGCGCGGGTCAGCCGCGTCTCCTCATGATCCGCCCTGGGCTCGCGCACCAACAGTGCGGCCATGGCAGGCACGAAGGTGAAGCTGAGGACGAAGGCGGCGGCGAGCGCCAGCATGACGGTGGCGGCCATCGGGCCGAACATCTTGCCCTCGACCCCCTCGAACATCAGCAAGGGCGCATAGACCAGCAGGATGATCGCCTGGCCGAAGGCGGCGGGTCGCGCCATCTCACGCGCCGAGGCGGCGGCGACCGACAGCCGTTCGGCGGTCGTCAGCGGGCGACCCGTCTCCGTCCGCTTCAGGCCCAGGCGGCGCAGGGTGTTCTCGATCACGACCACGGCGCCGTCCACGATCAGGCCGAAGTCCAGCGCGCCCAGGCTGAGCAGATTGGCGCTGATGCCGAAACGGTTCATCGCCGAGGCGGCGAACAGGAAGCTGAGCGGGATGACCAGGGCGGTGATGATCGCCGCTCGCACATTGCCCAGGGCGAAGAACAGTACGGCGACGACCAGCAGGGCGCCGAGCAACAGATTGTGCTCCACCGTGCGGATGGTCGCCTCGACCAGTTCGGTGCGGTCCAGTTCGGGCTTAAGGGCCACGCCGGGCGGCAGGCTGGGCGCGATGGCCTTCAGCCGTTCGCCGACGCGCTGCGCCACCTCGCGCGAGTTCTCGCCCTGCAGCATCAGAGCCGTGCCGACCACCGTCTCGCGGCCGTCGGCGCTGGCGGATCCCAGACGAGGGGCGCGCCCGATCTCGACCGTGGCGACGTCGGACACGCGGATCACCTGGCCGCCCCTGTTCAGAATCGGCGTCTGGGCGAGGTCGTTCAGGCTCTTCAGCCGAGCGTCGGCGCGTACGATATAGGCCTCGCCCGCACGATTGACGTATCCGGCGCCGGCGATGCGGTTGGCGTGCTCCAGCGCCTCGACCAGTTGGACCAGTCCGACGCCGTAAGCGGCCAGTCGGCTGGGGTCAGGATGGACCGCGTACTCCTTCTCATAGCCGCCCAGCACATCGACGCCAGCGACGCCGGGCACGGTCTTCAGCTGGGGCGCGACCAGCCAGTCCTGAACCGTGCGCAGATAGGTGGCCTTCTCCTGATCGGTGACGAGGCGTTCGCCCTCGGGCGTGACATAGACCGCCCCAGGCCGCGCGGCGGGGCCGGTCAGTTCCAGCGTCCAGATGTAGACCTCGCCCAGGCCGGTCACGACCGGTCCCATCGAGGGCGAGAGCCCCTCTGGCAAATCCTCGCGCGCGGCCTGCAGCCGTTCATTGACCAGATTGCGGGCGAAATAGATGTCGGTCGCGTCGGTGAAGACGGCCGTGATCTGCGAGAAGCCATGCCGCGACAAGGAACGGGTCTCGGTCAGGCCCGGCAGCCCCGCCAGCGCCGTCTCCAGCGGGAAGGTGACCTGGCGTTCGACCTCTTCGGGTCCTAGCGCCGGCGCGACCGTCGTGATCTGCACCTGTCGATTGGTGATGTCGGGCACGGCGTCGATGGGCAGATGCAACAGTTCGCGCCCACCCAGCACGGCCAGGACGACGGCCAGTCCCACGACCAGCCAACGGAAACGCACGGAGGCGTCGATGATCCGGTTCAGCATGATCAATGTCCGTGCTCGGCTTCGCCCTTGGCCAGTTCGGCCTTGAGCAGGAAGGCGCCGACGCCGGCGATACGCTCGGTCCCGGTCAGGCCGGACACGATCTCGATCCGGCCGTCCGAGGTTCGTCGGGTCACCACCGGGCGCGCCCGGAATCCGCCGTCCTCCTGAACGAAGACGGACGGCGCGCCCTCTATGGTCTGCACCGCGTCGATCGGCACGACAGGCGTTCCTGAACCCGCGCCGGCCGAGACGCGGGCCGAGACGACCGATCCCGCCGGCGGCGTCTCGCCAGCGGGCCGGGCGCGAACCACGACGACCCCGTTCGCATTGGCCGGGGCGATGGCGACGACGACGCCGGACATGACGCGGGATCCGGCGACCGTGCTTTCCAGCCTGTCGCCGACCTTCAGAATCGCAGCGGCGGCGGGCGGCGCCTCGAACACCAGTTCGACACGGCCGGGATCGGCGACGGCGGCGACCTGCAAGGCCTCTTCGTGCAACACCTGACCCGGTGACGCGCTCAAACGCGTGACGACGCCCGCGATGGCGCTGCGCACCACCGTCAGCCCGTCCGCTCCGGGCGCGCCGAATGCGCTGACACGAGCGCGGGCGGCGCGGTGTTGCGCCTCCGCACGACGGGTCTCGGCGGCGGTGACGTCCAGACGCGCCTGTGACACCCAGCCCTGTTCGAACAGGGTGCGATCGCGCCGTTCGGCGGCGCGCGCGGCCTGAACCGTCGCGCCCGCCGCGTCGGCGTCCGCCCTTGAGGCGGCCCCGTCCGGACTGCGCACAGTGATCAGCGGTGAACCGGCCGCCACGCGATCGCCCAAGCCGACGTGGACGCGCACCACGGCGCCGCCCAACGGCGCATCCACGGCGGCCTCGGCGCCGGGCGCAAAGGCGACGCGGCCCGGCAGCTTCAGTTCGGCGCCGCCGCCGCGCTGCACGGCGACGACCGACACCCCGGCTCGCGCAGCCTCCTGAGGCGTTAGGGCGACGAAGGCTGCTTCGCTGGGTTCTTCTTCGGCGTGGCCTGCCTCGGCGTGTTCGGCCTCGGTTGGCGGTCGGTCTAGAATGCGCGCGGCGCCGAAGCCCGCACCTAATGCGATGACCACGGCGGCGCCGGTCATCAGCCAGTATGTCTTCGAAATCATGATCGATCCTCGCCCGGCGCACGGCCGGGCCCAGAGTTCGGGACGCGCGACGTCTCCGCCGCGCGCAGGGCTCAGGAAGGGCCGGACGCCAGGTCCAGCCGAGGATCAGGCTCTTGGCGGGCGCTCGGGACCGTCAGGCCGCCCGAGCGGGTAAGCGACGCTGTCGCTCCACGCCTGAGGCTGGCCGAAGACCGCGATGAAACGCGGCGTCGCCAGGTCGCTGGACATGGCGGAATGCGGCGCATGACAGCAGCCGTTGGCGCACGCCGGGCCGCAGTCAGGACATTGACCATCCTCGCCGCCGACCGTCTCGACCACCTGGACGCCGCCTGAGGCTTCCGCCGCGCAGGCATGGCTTTCAAACGCAGGCATGGCGAAGGCGACCGTCAGCAGCAGAGCACTGACGAAGCCAACTCGACGCACCATTTCCCGCAGCGCTTTGGTCATCCGCGGCCTTCCTAACACCCCCGTCCAGAAAAGTCGTCGCTGCAGCTTTCAGCGGCGGCTCCGTTCATGTCGTCGGGCTGCTCGGCTCGGTAGGCGCAGCAGAACGATATTTCGACGGAGTGAATGTCAGGTTGTTGCTCTACCAGTGGCGGTCCGCTTCTGGCGCATACGAGACCAATATCTATCGCGCGCCAACCTCATCCGAAGTCCGCCCGGCTTTGATGGTCTTCGGCTTGGCCGCGTCATCGACGGCCACCATGACGAACTCGGCCGTGGTCGAGCGTCGCCGTTCTCCTGTCAGGAGGCGTTCGGCCCACAGTTGCACCTCGACCGAGAGGGAGCTTCGCCCGGCCATCTTCACGCGCGAGACCAGTTCGACCATGTCGCCGCCGTCGATCGGGGCCTTGAAGTCGATGCGGTTGGTCGCGGCCATGACCATGACTTCGCGCGCATGACGGGTCGCTGTGACGAAGGCCGCCTTGCCCATGAGCTTGAGCGCGTCGCCGCCAAAAAGGGTGCCGTAGTGGTTGGTCGTGCCGGGAAAGACCATCTCTGCGGTCCTCAGCCAACCGTCGTCCGCTTCGCCTGCCTCATCGAGGGGCGCCAACGGTTGATCATCGTCCGCCGGCCTCAGTGCGACCATGTTGAAGGCCCCGCGCGTGCACAGGCGGCGCTCGCCGCTCAGCAGGCTCTCGGCGTGCAGTTCGACTTCGACGCCCAGGGACGAGCGCCCGATCCGAACGACGCGGCCGACCGCCTCGACCATCTCGCCGATCCGGGCCGGAGCCGCGAAATCGATCCGCTCGCATCCCGCCGTGACCACGGCCCGTCGCGCGTGACGGCTGGCGGCCAGAAAGGCGACCTTGTCCAGGTGGGCCAGACCAACCCCGCCGAACAGGGTGCCATGGTGGTTGGCGTCGCCGGGGAACACCATGTCGATCAGGCGCACCCTCACGGCTGGCACCTCTCCGCGCCGTAGTAGAGGTCGCGGGACATTTCCTCGCGCACGATCTCGGCGCCGGCGCTCAAGGCGCGCAGCTTGCCGTTGGCGACCCGGCGCGACAGGGGCGCCATACCGCAGTTGGTGGCCGGATAGAGTTTGTCGGCGTCCACAAACTGGAGCGCCCTGCGCAGGGTGTCGGCGACCTGTTCGGGCGTTTCGATCGTGTCGGTCGCGACGTCGATGGCGCCGACCATCACCTTCTTGCCCCGGATCAGTTCGATCAGATCCATCGGCACGCGCGCGTTCTGGGCTTCGAGCGAGATGATGTCGATGCTGGAGGTCCGAAGCTTGGGGAAGGCCTCTTCGTACTGCCGCCATTCCGAGCCGAGCGTCTTCTTCCAGTCGGTGTTGGCCTTGATGCCGTAGCCGTAGCAGATGTGGACCGCCGTTTCGCACCTCAGTCCCTCGGCCGCCTTCTCCAGGGTCGCCACGCCCCAGTCGTTCACCTCGTCGAAGAAGACGTTGAAGGCGGGCTCGTCGAACTGGACGATGTCGACGCCGGCGGCCTCCAGTTCGCGGGCCTCCTCATTGAGGATTTTGGCGAACTCCCAGGCCAGTTTTTCGCGGCTGCCGTAATGGTCGTCATACAGGGTGTCGATCATCGTCATCGGCCCTGGCAGGGCCCATTTGATCGGCTGGTCGGTCTGGGCTCGCAGGAACTTGGCGTCCTCGACGAAGACCGATTTCGGACGGCTGACGGCGCCCACGACCACCGGGACGCTGGCGTCATAGCGATTGCGAATTCGCATGGTCTTGCGGTTCTCGAAATCGACGCCGTCGAGGTGTTCGATGAAGGTCGTGACGAAATGCTGGCGGGTCTGTTCGCCGTCGCTGACGATGTCGATGCCGGCCCGGCGCTGATCGTCCAGCGACAGGCGCAGGGCGTCCTGTTTGGCCTCGATCAGGTCATCGCCCTGCAGCTTCCAAGGCGACCAGAGCGTCTCGGGCTCGGCCAGCCAGACGGGTTTGGGCAGGCTGCCGGCGGTCGAGGTCGGGAGAATGGTTTTCATGAGGGGAGACTCTGAAATCTGGAAACTGATCAGGCGGCGGCGAAGGCGGCCGACCATTGGTCGAGACGGGCGCGGTGCGGCTTGATGAACCGCTCCTCGACGAAACGGCCCTGCTCGACGGCCAGCCGACTGCGCTCGTCGCGGTCGTAGACGATGCGGGTCAGCGAATAGTCCTGCGCCTTCAGGCTGGGCTGATACAGCTCGGTCGCCGGGGAGTTGGCGTTGTAAATCTCGGGCCGATAGATCTTCTGGAAGGTCTCCATCGTGGCGATGGTGCTGGCCAGTTCGAGGTCGGTGTAGTCGCCGGTCAGGTCGCCGATATGGTACAGGGCGAAGGGCGCCACGCTGCCCGGAGGCATGAAGTAGCGGACCTTCATCCCCATCTTCGCGAAATACCGATCGGTCGGCGAGAAGGCGTCGTTGGCGTATTCCAGGCCCAACACGGGATGGTCGAAGCCGGTGCGATGATAGGTCTTGTTGCTTGAGACGCTGAGGCAGATGACCGGCGGCTTGGCGAAGTTGTCGCGGTAGGCGCCCGACGCCAGAAAGTGCCGGAACAGCTTGCCGTGCAGATCACCGAAATCGTCCGGCACGCCGCCGTTCGGGTGCGCCTTCAGGTGTTCGGGCAGGACTACGCTGAAGTCGTAGTCACGGACATAGGAGGAGAAGTTGTTGCCCACGATCCCATCGATTCGCCGGCCCGTCTCCTTGTCGATGATCGTCGTCTGCAGGATTTCGATCAACGGAAAGGCGTCGTCGCGCTCCGAGCAAAGGCTCATCTCGACCGTGACGATCTGAAGCTCCAGCGCATAGCGATCGCCCCTCGGATTGTCGTGGTGCGCCAGCGAGTTGAAGCGGTTGTCGATCATCCGCAGGGTATTGCGCAGATTGTCCCGGCGGCTCTCGCCTCGCGCCAGGTTGGCGAAATTGGTGGTGATCCTCGTCGTCTCGGCGGGACGATAGTCTTCGTCGAGCGCGGTCCGCTTGATCCTGAATGTGAACTCGGTGCTCGCCATGGTCTCTGCCGTTGATGCTGTGGCGAGACAGCGGACAGGGACGCGCGACCGCTCGCGCGCAGTCGTCCCGTCGCGGCGTTCATGCGACCTGACCGGACACCCCGCCGGAGGACGTTATCTGTCGGGGCAGGTCTCCTGGCTCACGGGTCACGGCTTCGGGTCCGGCCTTCCCAACGTCCGAAGACGTCAGTGACACAAAATGGACCTTCGGCTCGCCGCTCACAGTTGCGGGGGCAGCGCCGGCATCACACCGGCTTCCCTCTTAGCTCCGCGTCGCCTGGAGGCGACGCGCAGAACCTCGACCGCCTCATGAGACGCGCACTCGACGCCGAAGTCAAGAAACCCATAAGGATATCCTTATGTGTTTGGCCGGCGTTGGCTTCGCCGTCGTCAATCCGACCTAAGAACCGGCGCCGGGCGACGCGACAGGGCGTGCAGGGCCGCCACACCGCCGCCCAGAGCCGCGACGCCCGTGGCGCTGGTGAGAAGAAGAACGACGCCGGTCCAGTCCACGCTCCATGTCGCCTTGAACGCGAGGGTCACGACAGGCCAGGCGCCGGCGGCGCCGAGAAGGAGTCCGGCCAGACCGGCGATGGCGCCGACCAGGCTGTATTCAACGATGTAGGCGGTCAGGATTTGGGCGTGGGAGCCGCCCAGCACCTTGAGGACGGCGGCCTCGCGCGCCCGCTCGCGCACGCCCGCCGCAATAGCTCCGATAAGAACGAGCAGGCCCGCGAGACCGGCGACGGCCGCGGCCCCGCGAATGGCCAGGGCGAGGCGGTCGAACAGGGTGGCGGCGGCCTCGAGCTGCTCGCGGACGCTGATGATGTTCACCTCTCGGAAGTCTGCGCCAAGCGCCTGCGTCAGGGCGCGTTCTTCGGCGGGCGAGGCGCGGGCGATGGCGACGCTGCGCGGATTGGCGCCTTCGATGGCGGCGGCGTTCAGGACGAGCAGGAAGTTGGTCCCGAACCCGCCCGGCTCGGTCCGACGAAGGGCGGCGATGCGCACATCCATCTCGCGGCCCAGCAGTTGCAGGGTCAGGCTGTCGCCCACCTTGAGATCGGCGGCCTTGGCCAGATCCCGAGAGAGCGCGATCTGAGGCAGACCGGCATAGTCGGCGGCCCACCATTTGCCGGACACGACATTCGCATCGTCCGGCGCGCCGGCTAGGGCGGACAGGAGAATATCCTGATCGAAGGCCCAGCGTTCGCCTTGAGGCAGGGCGTCCACATCGACCGGCGCGCCCTTCAACCGCACGATCCGCCCGGTCAGCAGGGGAAGGCGCCGATAGCGATCCGGTCCGGGCGTCGCCATCACCTTCGCCACCGCCGCATCGAACGCCGCGCCGCGATCAGCGGGGATTTCCGTGAAGACGACGGATGGGGCCGATCGTGGTGCGACCTCGGTGATCTGACCCAGCAGGCTGGATTGGATCAGGACGACCATGGCCAGAAGCGCGACGCCCAGGCCGATGGCGGGGGAGGCGGTGCGCGCCGCCGAGCGCGGCCCGGCGAGATTGGCAAGTCCCAGCCGCACCGCCCCGCCGGCGTGTCGTCTCAAACGCCCGGCCAGGAAGGCCGCCGTACGGCCGAGCGCCCACAGAAGGGCGAAGGCGACGACCGTGCCGCCGATCAACGCCGCCGCTGCAAGCTTGGACGGCGCGGTCCAAAGGGCCAGACCCGCCAATCCCATAGCGGCCAGGACAGCGAAGACCAGTTCGACGCCGAGAACCGGTCGGTCGGTAAGCTGGCGACGGAACAAGGCGGAAGGCGGTGTGGCGCGGGCGCGGGCCAGGGGTGCGAGCGCGAAGGCGGCGGCCGCCAGAAGGCCGAATGCTCCGGCCTTGACCAGTGGCGCCGGATAGATCGCGAAGAGGGCGGGGATGGGCAGGCTGTCCTTCGCCAGCACGCCGATGACCAGCGGTGCGACGGCCCCGATCAACAGCCCGATAGCGACCCCGACGGCGGCCAACACGCCGATCTGGATCAGGTAGATGTCGCGGATCAGCCCGCCCTCGGCGCCGAGCGCCTTCAGCGTCGCGATGGACGGTTTACGCCCCTCGAGATAGGCCGAAACGGCGCCCCCGACGCCGAGTCCGCCGGCCACCAGGGAGGCCAGACCGATGAAGCCCAAGAAATACTCCAGCTGATCGATCAGCCGTCCGGCGCCGGCGGCGGCCTCCGACCGATCCCGGGCTTCGAGCCGGCTCTGCGGAAACCGTTTTTCGACGCCAGCGATGGCGGCCTTGGGGTCGACGTCGCCGGGAAGGGCGATGCGCACAGCCTCGCCGAACAGGCCGCCGGGCGCAAGCAGGCCGGCCTGTTCGACGGCGGGGACCGTCGTCACCACGCGTGGCCCGAGCGCAAAGCCCCGGCCAAGTCGGTCAGGTTCGGCCAGAAGGACGGCGCGGGCGACGTACCGCGCGCCGCCGACGGTGAAGGTGTCGCCGAGCTTGAGATTCAATCGGTCCAGCAGGCCCTGTTCGACGACGGCCCCCGCTATACCGTTCTCGACGCGCAAGGCTGTAGCCAGATCCGGGGCGCCCGACAGTTCGACCGCGCCGACCAAGGGATAGGCGGCGTCGACCCCGCGCATATCGACCAGACGACGCTGGCCGGTTCCGGTTTCGGCCATGCCGTTGGCTCGCACCGAATAGGCCACGGGTCCCATCGCGGCGAAGGCGGCGCGTTGGTCGGGGCTGAACCGGCCCTGGTCGAGGCTGAACACCACATCGCCGCCGAGAATCTCCCGCGCCTGACTGGCCAGCCCCTGGCGGAAGGCCTCTGCGGTCGATCCCGAGGCGGCGATCGCCGCCACGCCCAGCGCCAGACAGGCCAGAAAGATTCGAAATCCCGCAACTCCGGAACGGAGTTCGCGGCGGGCGAAGCGGAAGGCGAGCCTCATGCAGAGGCCTGCGCCGGGGCGACGACCTGGCCGTCGCGCATCGTCACGATCCGGTCCGCGCGCGCGGCGAGACGGTCGTCATGGGTCACCATGACCAGGGCCGCGCCGCTGTCGCGCACGAGGTCGAACAGCAAGTCGGCGACCAAAGCGCCGTTGGTCCCGTCCAGATTTCCGGTCGGTTCGTCAGCGAACAACAGTTCGGGCCCGACCGCCAGGGCGCGGGCCAGGGCGACACGCTGCTGCTCGCCGCCGGACATCTGGTGAGGATAGTGCGACCGCCGTGCGCCCAGGCTGACCCGCTCCAGCCAGCTGCGCGCCAAGGCCACAGCCCCCGGCCTATGGGCCAACTCCAGCGGCGCGGACACATTCTCCTCGGCCGTCATATTGGGCAGGAGGTGGAAGCTTTGAAAAACCAGAGCGGCGCGCCCCCGACGCAGGCGGGCGCGGCCGTCCTCGCCCAGCGCGGCCATATCCTGACCGAACAGCATGGCTCGGCCTCGAGTCGGGGTTTCCAGCCCTGCGGCGATGGAAATCAGCGAGGATTTGCCCGATCCGGAGGGGCCGACGATAGCGACCGTCTCGCCCGGCGCTACGACCAGGTCCACGCCGCGAAGGATTTCCACCAGTCCTGCCGCCGAGGGTAGGGTGAGGACGACGCCGTCGAGGACGAGCGGAGCGGCTGAAGCCATCGATATGTCGCCTGCTGCACTGGGAGGAGGAAAATCGGTTCCTATATGGGAGTGTAGATCATGACTCCAAAGCCCTCCTCGCCCATGCCGCCTATTCCCCGCCGCACGCTGCTGACCGGTGGGGTGGGGCTCGTCCTCGCCGGATGCAGCGCCTCGAAAGAGGACACGTCAGAGACGCCGGCTAAGCCTTCGGTCTCGCCTTCACCCACGGCCGTACCTTCGGACGGGCCGGAAAAGATCGTGACCCTCTTGGGAGATTCCATCACCGCCGGATTCGGCCTGACTTCCGCCGAGGCTCTGCCTGTGCGGCTGGAAGAAGCCTTGAGGGCGAAGGGGCTCCGGGTGAGGGTTCGCGGCGCCGGGGTTTCGGGCGACACGTCCGGCGGCGGACTGGCCCGGGTCGGTTACAGCGTCCAGGACGACACCGACCTGTGCATCGTGGCCCTAGGAGGCAATGACATGCTGCAGGGCGTGGATCCCAAAACGGTCCGATCCAATCTGGAGGCGATCATCGCCTCGCTAAAGGCGCGCGATATTCCCGTCCTCCTCGCGGGGATGAAGGCCCCGCCTCAGTACGGCGCCTACGCCGCCGAGTTCGACGGCATCTTCGCGGACCTGGGGCGCAAGCAAGATGTTCCGACCTATCCCTTCCTGCTGGAAGGGGTGGCCCTGGATCGCCGTTACAACCAGCCCGACGGCATCCACCCCAACGCCCAAGGGGTGCGCATCATCGCCGACGGCTTGGCGCCGGTCGTGGCGGCTGCACTGTCTGGGGGGTAAGGCAGGCGGCGAAGGTCATGGATCGCCCTTGAACCCCCAGTCTCCCATCGCCATTTCGGGTTTGCCCTTCCTGGGCGTTTCCTCCCAAACCGACTTTCGGCCTCGTCGCCCTGCGCGACGGGGCCTATTTTTGTCCGAAACGACTTACGTCCGAGCGCCTTATGCCCAAAGCCAACGACACCGTGCATCTGCGCTTCACGCTGAAGGGCGAAAGCGGCCCATTCTGGCAGACGAATGCAACGATTGCTTCAGTCGGCAGTGGAACGGCTCTGCTCGACGGCCTGGATCGCCAAATCGCCGCGCGCATCGCCGATCTCCGCCGGGCAGGAGAGGGGCGTTGGACACTCGACTTAGAGGTGCGGGCGCGGCCGTGATTGGACCGCTTGTTCAATCTCGTTCGCCTGGGTCTGTCCTGGACGCCGATGCGCTGGGAAGTGCTGCCGGCAATAGCGGCAGGCGATAGTTGTCATTTCGCTCACACAGTTGAGGCGCATCGAAGCAGCATGCGTGAGCGGCGTCTCAGCAGTAAGCGGCGCTTCAGCAAGGCGCGCCAATGTCCTTTTTCCGGCATCGGTGAAAATGTCCGTGTAAACAGGGCGGAATTAGCGAGGAGAGCAGCGCGCTTTGCGCCTAAGCTGCCGTCTTGAACATAGCTTTACGGTGTCGAAGCCATGCTTTGGCTAGCGCTCAAGCATGATGTGTCAACGGAGTGACACGTAGGCGCCAAATCCCTATTCGATCCGCGTGGGGCGAACACAAAGCGCATCCAGGTCTTGTCGTTCTGCGAAAACGCGTGCCACCTTTTGATCATGGGGGTATCGGACGAACGGGCGCTTTGGCTGGCGGGCAAGGTTATGCCGCACGAGCCCGCCGTTCGCGCGTGGTTGCGCCGGGGGGCGGCCAGCGCCGATGTCGATGACATCATACAGGATGCCTATGCGAGGTTGGTGGCAGTTCCCGACATCAGCGGCATCACCAATGTTCGAGCCTACTTTTTTCGGACAGCGCGATCGGCGGCCATTGATCGATTAAGACGTCAAAGCGTGGTGGCGATCGATGCTGTCGCCGACATCGACAGATTGCAGGTTCCGCTCGACGCCGTCACCCCTGAGGACGAAGTCGTCGGGCGCAATGAATTGCGGCTTCTGGCCCAGATGATCGCGACGTTGCCAGAAAAGACACGCCGCATCTTCGTGCTTAGCCGTATTTCTGGACTCTCGCAGAAAGAGATCGCGCGTCAGACCGCAACGCCCGAAAGCACCGTCGAAAAACACATCGCCAAGGCGTTTCATCTGTTGATGGCCGCCTATGCCGATGGAGGATATGATGTCCCGCGTGCGTCAAGGGTGCGGGATGCACGTAACAGGCGAAGGGTTCATGGCGGAGACGGGCACGGCTGAGGCGATAGACCGACAGGCCGCCGTATGGGCCGCGCGGCTGGATCGCGCGCCGTTGACCGAAGCCGAACAGCAGGCGCTGGACTCTTGGACCGCCGATGATCCTCGCCATCTGGGCGCCTATGCGAAAGCGAGGGCGGTCGCCTTGCACAGCAAAAGGGCGGCCGGCTTGATCGCCGCGCCGCAATTCACCATCGCGTCGCAAAATGAGGCGCCAAGGATGTCGCGCCGGGCGCTGCTCGCGGCGAGCATTGGCGTGGTCTCCTTGGGGAGCGCCGGTCTTGCGGCCGCCTATTTGCGGAAATTTCAACGGATCGACACTGTCCGAGGCGAGACGCGAAGCGTCACTTTGGACGACGGCACCGTCATCAGCCTGAATACCCTTTCGCGCATCGAGGTGCGCTTCAATCAGGATGTTCGGGAGGTGGTACTGAAGTTCGGAGAGGTGCTGATCGACGTGGCGACGCGGCGAGACCGCCCCTTCCTGATCCGGGCTGCGAACGCCACCATGACCACACAGGGCGGCATGTTTCTGGTCAAGCGGCTGGACGCCTCGCCGTTACAAGTGACGACGCTGGAGGGTGCTCTTCAACTGGTGTCCGACCAGGATCAGGTGATCCCGCTTTCGGCGAACCAGACTCTCGCTCTTGGGGACGACAGGATGGTGTCGCCGTCGGCGAGGCCGACCTTTTTGGAGGCGGATCGGGCGGCGAGCCTGTTGGCGTGGCGCGATGGCAAACTGGCGTTTCACGATGACACCCTGAACGCTGCGGCTATCCAGTTTTCGCGTTTCCGCGGCGCCCCGATCCAGTTCGGCGGCGGCGAGGTCGGCCGACTTCGGATCACCGGCCTGTTCGAAGCCAACGACCCGGCCGCCTTCGCACGCGCTGTCGCACACAGTCTGAATTTGCGAGCAGAGATCAGTTCGAAGAGAATTCTGCTCAGTCAGGCCTGAAAAACGCGGTCAGCGTGGAGGAAACCTGCGCGATCCTCCGTCTTTGCCTTAGTCCGGCTCGTCCGGCGAACATTGGCTGACGGATCGGGGGATCTCATGGTGTCATGGAAGAAGCGGCTGGCGGCGGGCGCGGCGGGGGCGGTGCTTGTTCTGGCGGCGCATGGTGCTTACGCCCAGGTCAAACAGTTCGAGGTTCCGTCCCAACCCTTCTCGCAGGCCATCCCCGAACTGGCGCGCCAGGCGGGGGTGACGATCTCGGCGCCGACTGCGCATCTGGCGGGACGAACAGGACCTGCGGTCAGCGGCTTCATGGATGTTGAGGACGCCTTGAGCGCCCTGCTGGCCGACACCGATCTGTATGTGGCTTCGCATGAAGGCCTCACCATCGTCCTGCAACGCCGTGCGGACGGCGACACTCGCGCAGCCGAGGTGCAGGAGGTCGTCGTGGTCGGCAGCCGCATCGCCGGCGCGCGGTTGAACGAGGCCTTGCCTGTCACGGTGGTCGATCAGGCGGACCTGGACGCCATCGGCGCAGTCGATGGGGACGACCTCTATCGCGCGATCGCCCAGATCGGAGACGTAGGCTTCAACGAGGCGGATTCCGACAATGGCGGCATCAACAATGCGCGCGGCGACGTGGCCTCTATCGACCTGCGCTCCATCGGCACCGGTAACACTCTAGTCCTGCTCAACGGACGGCGGCTGGTGCCGCACCCCGGCACTCAGGTCGAAAGCTTTGTGCCCGTTCAGACCGTCAACACCAACGCCATCCCCACTTTCGGTCTTCGCCGCGTCGAGGTTCTGGCTGATGGCGCGGCGGCGCTTTACGGCACGGACGCCGTCGCCGGGGTCGTCAACAATGTGCTGCGCGACAACTTCGATGGCTTCACCGCCCAGGTCGCCATGGGACAGGATGAAGGCGGGATGGAGGAGTATTCCTTCGACTTCCAGGCTGGCAAGGATTTCAACAACGGCAAGACCAATGTGTCGGTCATGGGCGGCTATCTGACCCGCGATCCGCTCTACATCTGGGAACGGGACTACGCCACGGTGGCCGGGCGAGTGGCGCGGTTCAACGGCCGGGCGGCCGGCCTCGACTACGGAACCTACAGCACCATCACCGCCTGGGCGGAGGGTATTCGCCTGAACCCCACGACCTATCGACCCGCCGGCGTCGCGACCCGCGTAGGCGGCCAGACCTTCACTGCGACCAGCGGCACCTTCCATATCCAGCCCAGCACCAATCCAGGCTGCCTGGCCAATGGCTTTGTCGCGGGCACCTGTTTCGACAACTCCACCCTGGCCACCACGACCGAGGATAGCAATCTTCGCTACGATCTGGACACGATGCGGACGATCAGCTCGGCGGTGGACCGGGCGAACCTTTTCACCTTCGTCAATCATGAGTTCGACAATGGCGTCGAGTTCTTCGGCGAGCTTGGCTATTACTGGGGCAAGACCTGGTCGCAGCGCCAGCAGGACACGCCGCTGGACACCCAGCGGGTCTTGATGTCGCCGACCGCCTACTGGAACCCGCTGGGCGCAGTCGGGGTGACAGCGCGTCTGCCGGGTTTGACGACCGGCACCGGCACGACAGCCTTTCCCAGCACGGGCGCGGCCGTTCAGATTCAGGACTTCCGCTTCTCGGACCTGGGCTATCGCACCATAGACGTCGACAATGTCACGACCAGATATCTGGGCGGCCTGCGCGGTCAGTGGCGCGGCTTCGATTGGGAAAGCGCGGTCCTGTACAGCAAGGCCGAAACCACGGACAAGATGGACGGGATTAGCATGACGGGCCTGCAGGCCGCGATCAATCTGACCACCCGCGCCGCCTATAATCCCTTCGTTGGCGGCGATCTGAACAGCCCCAAGGACGGCGCCTTCGGCCTGAACGACCAAGCGACGATCGACACCATGCTGGTCAAGGTCTATCGCGAGGCCGAGACCGAGCTGATGCTCTGGGACTTCAAGCTCTCCAAGGGCGACTTCTTCTCTGTTCCAGCCGGCCATATCGGCATCGCCGCCGGACTGGAGGCGCGCCGCGAAACCTTCTCAGAGGATCGCGATCCCCGGTTGGACGGGTCTGTGACCTTTACCGATCTGGGCGGCCAGGTGTCTCAGAGCGACGTCATGGGCGTGTCCTACACGCCGGACAGTCACGGCGCGCGCAACGTCTATTCGGCCTTCCTGGAATTCGCCGTGCCGGTGATTTCGCCGGAGATGAACGTGCCGTTCGTACGGTCTTTCGACGTGCAACTGGCCGGTCGGGTGGAAAACTATTCGCTGTTCGGGACAGTCGGTGCGCCCAAGGTGGCCATGGCCTATCGTCCGAACGACTGGCTGATGGTTCGCGGCTCCTGGTCCCAAGGGTTCCGCGCACCGAACCTTCTCCAGCTTCATCAACCGGACTTCGAGCGTTCGAACGCGCGGCGCGACTATGCGGCTTGCGCTGTCCAACTGGCCATCAAGGCCATCCCCACTCTGACCACTAGCAACGACTATTGCACCAGCGAGGATCGGATTGAGAGCCGGTCCGGCAACAAGGATCTGAAGGCGGAGGACTCTGAAAATCTCAGCGTCGGCTTGGTGCTCGAGCCGCAACTCTGGTCCGACAAGTATGGCGATCTGACCTTGACGGTCGACTACTGGAAGATCCGCCAAGAGAACCTGGTCGGCATCTTCGGCGGCACCAACCAGCTGATTATGGACTACTATCTGCGGCAGATCGGCAGCACCAACCCTAACGTCGTCCGCGCCGCGCCCGACGCCCAGCAGATCGCCGACGGCACGGCGGCGGGTCTGGCCCCGGTCGGCACGCTGCTGTCGATCAAGGATGAGTACATGAACCTGCAGCCGCGAGAGTCCGAGGGGCTGGACTTCAGGCTGTACTACAGCCTGCGCGACACGCCTCTAGGCGACTGGCGCCTGAGTCTCAACGCCAGCCAGAAGTTGAAGCTCTATCAAGAGGCCAGCGAACAGCATCAGATTCTACTGGACGCCCTGGCCGCCGGCACGATCTCGGGCGTCAATGTGGGCGGCGTCGAGGATCTGGTGCGCCGCAACGGCCGACCGGAATGGAAGGTTACAGCCTCCCTGACCTGGAACTTCGGTCGTTGGACCTCAGGCTGGTACTCCAGCTACGTGTCCGACTTTTACGACACCAGCGCGACGTTCGTGGACTCCGACGAATATTGGATCGTGGACGAGTGGCTGACCCACAATCTCTACGTCCAGTACCAGCTTCCGGACAGCGGCCCGATTGGCGGCGCGCGCATTCGCGTCGGCGCCCGCAACATCTTCGATGAAGATCCGCCGCTGGCCGATGACCGCTTCGGCTTCTCCGGCAGCGTGCACTCCAACCGGGGGCGCTGGTGGTACGCAAGCATCCGCAAATCCTTCTGATCCGGACGGGTACGGGGCGAAGACGATGATGAAAAACATAGCGCCGGCGGCGATCGCTGCGGCTCTGCTGGGAGGCGCGATCCCGGTATGGGCGATGCAGGATGCGCCCGTCGCGCCAGCTCCCGCTGCCGCCGCCGAGCGCGTGACGTTCCGCAGTATGGATACGCCGCGCACCGAACTGGTCGGCTATCTGTTCCGGCCTGCGGTCCTCGCGCCCAACGGCGGCGCGCCAGCGGTGGTGCTGATGCACGGGCGGGGCGGGGTCTATTCGTCGCTGGCGAACGGCGTCTATGAGGCGTCGACCCTGACGCGGCGGCTGAAGTTCTGGGCGGATTATTGGACCGCACGCGGCTACTACGCCCTGATTGTCGACAGTTTCGGACCGCGCGGGTATCCCACCGGCTTTGCAGCCGGGACCTATGCTACAAGGCCGCCGGAGATCAACGAGGTGACGGTCCGCCCGCTGGACGCCTATGGCGCCATGCGCTTTCTGCGCGGGCTGGACGGCGTGGCGGACGACCGGATCGGCTTGATGGGCTTTTCCAATGGGGCCAGCGCGACCCTGGCCGCGATGGCCGACGACAAGCCTGGCGACATGGGGCGTTTGGGCTTTCGTGCGGCGGTCGCCTTCTATCCCGGTTGCGGTCTCCAGAACCGCTTTCGCCAGGGTTACAAGACCTATGCCCCGGTCGAGGTCTTCATCGGTACGGCGGACGAAGAGGTGTCGCCAGATAGCTGTCAACGCCTGGTCGAACGCGCGCGGGCGGCGGGCGCGCCGGTGGAACTGACCGTTTACGACGGCGCCGCCCACGGTTTTGACGATCCGAGCCGAAGCCGCCAGTCCGTGGCGGCCAACGCTTCGGCGACCGAAGACGTGCGTCGGCGATTGGGCGCCTTCTTCGAAATGCAGCTGGCGCCGCGCTGATCCTATCTCCCGACAGAAGAAAGGAGGCGAAGACTGCGGTCTTCGCCTCCCTTTCGCTTGTTCGATCAGCCGATCATTTCGCAGTCGCCGGGCCGTATAGAAGGGCGTTGAACAGGAAGCGGACCGACGCCCGCGCCTGGGCGCGATTGACGACGTCCGGTCCCAGGACGATGACCCTCCCTTGGCCCATCGGCGCATCGACTAGGGCGGCCGCGCCCGCCAGCTTCTCGGGGCCGATGGCCCAGCCGCTGGCCACGACGGCCGGGCTGGGATAGCGGCCCGCGACTTGCGCCCCGTCGCGCGCCGTGAAGGCGGCGTTCTCGTCGAAGAAGACGTTCAGTCGCTCGGGAGCGCCGAAGGCGAGGGGATGAGCACGGTCCACGTCCAGGGCCAGCAGGGCCCCCGGAATGAACAGCTCGGTGGAAGGCAGGGGGCGGGTGCGACCGTCGACCGTGGTCGACAGCACATCGTCTATGGGCGCGCCCAGCGCCATCGCCAGGCGGTGCGCGGAACCGGCGGTGACGACCGTGCCGCCGGCCTGGGCGAAGGCGGCGATCTGGGGAAGGGTTCGGTCGGCGGTGATGTCGCCCAGCCAGGCGCGATAGGTCTCTGGGATGGTGTCCGGCGCGGGCTGGCGTCGGCCGTTTCCATTCGGGAAATCGCCTGGCAGCAGGTCCGGCGCAAAGACCAGGACATCGAAATCCCGCTTCAGATCGCCGGCGTCCAGACGCTGAGGATAGACCACTTCGAACGGAAACTCGAACTGCTCCAGCAGCCAGCGTGTCCAGCCGGCGGACATGGAGCCGCCATAGCGATCGACCAGGCCGACGCGGATCGGCTTCAGCGCAATGGCGTCGCCGGACGGTCTGGCGCCGACAGCCTCGGCGTTCAGGCCCAGATCTCGCACCGCCTGAGCGACCAGGGTGCGCGAGGCGTCGCTGGCCGGGATCCAGAGGGCGCCGGGGTCCAGGGTGCGGCCGTTCGCGCGCGTCGGCTCGCGTAGCCAGAAGACCGGCTGCCCGGCCTTCAACAGGCGGTTGGTCAGGATGAAGCCGTTGACCGGCGCATGGTCCACGACGAACCCGGCCTGACCCCGACCGCTCAGCCGACCGGCCGGCGTAACGATCAGGTCCGACACCCGCTCCAACGGCGCGTCGTAGGCGTCCAGAATTCGGTCGAACTTCACCCCCATCTGCAGGGCCAACGTATAGCCGGTGGCGTCATAGGGCAGGGCCGGCGGCCCCCCGGGATATTGCAGATCGTGCGGGTGATCCTGGGGCTCGAACATGTCCAGCACATGCGGGCGATAGGCCTGGTTGGTGCGAACGACATAGGATCCAGCCGGATAGGTCTTGCCGGCGATGGAGAAGGCGCGCGTGGCCCGGTCCACATCCACCCCGGTCTTGATGAGACTGTTTAGGAAGGCGACAGCGGTGGGCAGGTCTGCCTGGTCCGCCGGGATCACGTAGGCGCGCGGGTCGCGTTTCGCCGGATCGCGCAGCACCTTGTCATAGAGCGCGGGGTCCGCCGTGCGGCCCGACCGTTCGCCCGCCGCGGTTTCCAGCGCGTCGATGCGAGACGGCGTCACGCGCCAGGTGTCGGTTTCGCCCTTGGCGATGGCGTTGGCGCCCATGCGCCAGATGTTGAACAGCAGCCGGTCGCGGTTGCGCGAGGCGTAGTCCAGCACCGCTCGATTGATCGACAGCGAGTAGTCGATGGACTGGCGAAAACGCCAGGTCTGCGGCGCGACCGGCGCGGGCAGGTCGTTGCGCGGCAACTGGTTGTCGGGGACCAGGGCGATGCGACTGGGGGTCGGATGGCCCGTGATTTCGGTCAGCAGGCCGATGGCGTTGTGGAAATAGGTGATCGACCGTTCCATGCCGTTGTTCCAGGTCGAATACGAGGCGCCGCTGCGCATCGTCGCGCCCGGCTTGCCTTCCTGGATCAGGCGGTTGTGCATGGCGGCGGCGACCTCCGACAGGGACGTCATCGCCATCGGGTCGTAGTTGTAGTTGAAGGGGTCGCGGAAGGGCGGCATGAACACCACCGTTCCCGCCGGCGCGGTCTGGTGGTGGTTATAGACGATCTGCGGGAACCATTCCCTGAACAGCATCCGGTTGACGTTGGTCGTCTCCGTCATCGCCGACAGATAGTAATCGCGGTTGTTGTCGTGCCCGACATAGGCCTGATAGAGGCGCGGCAGGCTGGCGAACTCACGCTTGGTCGGGTCGGGCTCGCGCATGTACCAGTCCGCCACCAGATCCCAGCCGTCTGGATTGAGCGGCGCAAAGAGGATGATGACGTCGTCTAGAACCCGCAGCGCCTCAGGATCCTGTGCCGTCACCCACTCATAGACGGCGGCGATCAGCGCCTGGGGCGGCACGGTCTCGGTGGCGTGAAGACCGCCGTCGATCCAGACCACCGCCTTGCCTTCCGCCGCCAGGGCGCGCGCCGTAGCCTCGTCCACGCCTTCCGCCTTGGCCAGACGCCGGGCGATGTCGCGATAGTGATCCAGCCGCGCGATGTTGGCCGGAGATGAGACGACGGCGACATATTGCGTCCGACCCTCGGTCGAGCGGCCGATCTCAAGCAGCTTCATCCGGTCCGACTGGCCGGCGAGCGTGTGCAGATACCGTTCGAACTGCTGGTAGTTGATCAGCTGATAATCGTCGCCGACCGCATGGCCGAACGCCTGTTCTGGCGTGGTGATCGTCTGGGCGCGGATCGACAGGGGGCAAAGAGCCAGGACGAAGGCGACGACAGTCGCAGCGGAGAACAGTCTCATCGTTTTGGGCCCCTCGCCAATGGTGTCGAAAGACAGACGCACCGCATGCCTAGAATCCTCCAACGCAACCTGATCGTCCAGCCAGCCTGACAGACCTTCTAGACCGAGTCGGCGTCCCGACTTATCGGGCGCTTTTTTGGAGCCGAGTTCCGGCCTCGAATGCCCGTGATTGCGACCGGTTGGTCGTTCGGTCAGGTGCAGTTGTGCGAAGGGGCAGGGACGCCCGATTGTCACCGCAGGATGCGCGAGCCTCGCCGTCTCAGTCCGTCCAAGCCGTGACTGGTAGATCGACGATGAACGTCGAGCCTTTGCCTATCGTTGACTCTGCCGTCAGGTGGCCGCCCCAGCGGCGAACGCAGCGATCAACGAGGGCTAGTCCGATCCCCGCGCCGTCGTAGGCGCGTGAGACGCTGTTGTCGGCCTGCTCGAACGGTTTGAGAAGATCGTCCAGTCGACGGATGTCGAACCCGTCGCCGGTGTCCGAGATTTCCAGGCGCAGATGAGGCGCGCTCCAAGCCAGCCGAATGGCGATCATGCCGTCTCGTGTGAACTTGACCGCATTGTCAACGAGGCAGCGCACGATATGCCGAAAGTCGTCTTCCTGTCCGACGACCTCGCGCGGAATGGTGTCCGCCACAGTGAGCTCGACAGGAATATTCTTCGCCGCCGCCGCGGCAAGACTGACGCGCAGGCCGTCCGTCAGGACCGCCGCCGGGAAGAATGGAGTATTTTCGGGCGCTTCCTCCGCGCTGAAGGCGACGATATCGCCAAGAAGGGTCTCTAGATGCTGTCCGGACTCCATGATCATGGCGAGGGCATCGCTTTGGAAAGGATCGAGCGCCGTGGCGGCCAGGACATGCCCCATTCCGAGCACGCCGTTCAGAGGGGTGCGCATCTCATGGTTCATCGCCGCCAGAAAGCGGCTCTTGGCCCGGTCTGAGGCCTTGGCGTCGACGAGGGCCTGGCTGAGCTGAAGGTCCATCGCCTTCCTCGGACTGATGTCGCGGATGAGGGCGCCGACCGAGGCCTGACCGGCATGATCCCACCGTGCGAGCGTCAACTCCATGGGAAAGGGATGGCCGCCACGCCGGACGGCCGTCAGTTCCACGGCCTTGCCGAAGAGACGCGGCGCGCCTCCGGCGACATATCGGAAAAACCCCTGCCAATGGGCGCCGGCGAGGTCGGGCGGGAGAATGAGGTCCAGCGACTGGCCCAAGGCTTCCTGCCTCGACCAGCCGAACATCGCCTCCGCCCCCTTGTTCCAGAGCGTCAGGCAGCCGCTGGAGTCGACAGCGACTGCGGCGTCGGTGGAGTGGTCGAGCAGAGATTGGGCGGAAAGCCCGTCAGCCCGGCGTTCGATCAGATCAGACAGAGAGGCCGCCGTCGATTCCAGAACACGCTGCACCTCCGGGCTGAGGGGGCGGGGAAGCGGATCGAACACGCAAAGACTGCCGATCCGGGCGCCACGTACAGTCAAGGCGGTCCCGGCGTAAAACCGGATATGCGGTTCGCCCGTGACCAGAGGATTGGACGAGAACCGTGGATCGATCCGGGCGTCTTCGATCCAGAGGGTTTCGGTCTGCCGGATAGTGTGCGCGCAGAAGGCGGCGCTGCGAGGCGTTTGGCAGACGTCCAGCCCGGCCCGCGCCTTGAACCATTGCCGATCGGCATCGACGAGGGAAACCAGCGCCGTCTGCACGCCGGTCGCCTGTTTGAGCAGTTGCACGGTGATGTCGAAAGCGGGTTCGGGCGCGCTGTCCAAAAGACGGACGTCGTGCAGAACCGCCAGACGCTGCGCCTCTGAGATGTCGAGCATCGACAATAGGGATGCGTCTTCCCGATCGCGGTCGCCAACCTCAGCCTCGATGTTGATCATGGGCGATCGCCTCCATTGGCTAACGCGGTGCGCTCGCCGAATCCGCCAATGTCGGCGGTTCGCGGCCGGTCAGAGCGCGGCCGCCTGACCGCCGTCAGGACGGGCCTTCCGCCTAGGGGGCGCTCGACGGTCGGGAAAGACTCAGACGACATCGGGTCAGGCCCCCCGTCCGCCGGCAGGCCAGCGGGAGCCGCCGCCCACGACCGCCAGTTTCGGGCGGTAAAGCGCGCCGGCGGCCGGCGAGGGGGACGCACGGAGGCCGCCGGCGGACAGGCTTTCATCGTCGTGGGCGGTGACATCACCGATGGTAAAGCGTGTGAGCCGGTCCATCATGCGCGCGGCGTCTTGAGAGAGGGTGAGGCTGGCGGCGGTAGATTCCTCGACCATGGCCGCGTTCTGCTGGGTGATCTGATCCATCGCATTGACGGCCGTATTGACCTCCGCGAGACCGATCGCCTGTTCCTGCGTCGAGGCGCGAATTTCGGTCATCAGACCTGTCACGGTTCCGACTCCCGCGGCGATGTCGGACAGGGCCCGGCCGGAGTCCTGGACCAGACCGACGCCGGCCTTGACCTGGGCGGCGCTCTTGGAAATCAGGCTCTTGATCTCACGCGCGGAGTCGGCCGACCTCTGCGCCAGGGCGCGCACCTCCGACGCCACGACGGCGAACCCCCGTCCGGCCTCGCCGGCGCGCGCAGCCTCCACGCCTGCATTCAGGGCCAGGAGGTTCGTCTGGAAGGCGATCTCGTCGATGACGCCGAGAATTTCGCCGATATTGTCGGAAGACCGCGCAATCTGCGTCATCGCGTCCATGGCGTGTTCGACGATGGCGAGGCCCGCCTCCGCTTGGCGCCGGGTGTCCGAGACGACGCCTTCCGTCGCCGCCGCATTGGCGGCCGTCTTCTGGACTGTCGCTGTGATCTCATCCAGGGCCGCCGCCGTCTGTTCCAGCGCCGCGGCCTGATTTTCGGTGCGGCGCGACAGGTCGTCGGCAGCGGCGCTGATCTGGCTTGCGCCCGTTTGCACCGCGCTGGCGTCGCCGCGAATGGCGCCCAGGGTGGCGGCGAGGGCGATCAGAGCCTGGTTGAAGTTCTCCCTGAGACTGGCATAGTCGCCGACAACGCTGTCGCCTATGCGATAGGACAGATCTCCGGCGGCCATCGCCGAAAGCCCTTTGCCGGTTTCTTCGACAACCGTCGCCTGGATCTCTGCGGCCGCCCTGTCGGCCTGCGCGCGGCGTTCGCGCTCGTCTTCGATCGCCGTGACGTCGCTGGCGAATTTCACGACCTTATACGGGCGCCCGGCTTCGTCGAGGATGGGGTTGTAGGAAGCTTCGATCACGACGCGACGCCCGCCCTTGCCATAGCGCACGAACTTGTCGACGAAAAATTCGCCCGCGTTCAACCGGCGCCAGAAGTCCCCGTAAGCGGGCGTGTCGGCCTCGACGGGATCGACGAACATCCGGTGATGCCGGCCCTGGACGTCCTCGAGGTCGTAGCCGAGCACGGACAGGAAGTTGGCGTTGGCGGTCCGGACGGTTCCGTCCAGCTCGAACTCGATCACCGCCTGGGAGCGATGAACGGCGCTGACGAGACTGCGCAGCTCCGCCGTTTCGGTCTGGGCTTTCAGGCGGGCGGCGGAGTGACGTTTGAACATGGGGGTGTCTCCTTCGATCCCGGGGGAGAGGATCGCGGCATCCGCTCATAATGCAGGAACCTTAACAGTGATTGTATCAAGATCGATATAATCCGGATCGGGCGTGTTAAGACGGACGCATCACCATCGGGACTGTCCGCCATGAGCCTTTCGGCGCCTCACGAAGACGAGCCGAGCGATTTCACGGAACTCCATATCGATCAGCAGCTCTGTCTGGCGCTCCAGATCAGCAGCAGCCTGGTGACACGCCTCTATCGTCGCGGCCTCGCTCCACTCGGCCTGACCCACCCCCAGTATCTGGTGCTCATCGCGCTCTGGGAGGCGGAGGAACCGATGACGATGGGCGACCTGGGTGCGCGTCTGTCCCTCGATACCGGATCCTTGACGCCCCTCGTCAAGCGGATGGAGGCGGCCGAACTGGTCGCGCGCAAGCGCGATACGCGCGATGAACGGCGGGTTTGGGTTCAGCCCACGCTCAAGGCGATGGCGATGCGAGCGGATCTGGCGGCGATCCGAAGAGAGGTTGTGCGCCAACTGCCGGTGACGGGAGAACAGATTGCGTCGCTCCGGCGCCTTCTGCAGGACATGAACGAGGCGCTGATCCAAGCGGACGCAGACCCGGCCTGATGAACCGATCACTGTGTTGGTCGAGGGCTCAAACCGTCAAGAGCGCGGCGGCGGCTGCACGTTTCACACTGCTTTCAGCGATCGCTTCGAAACGCAGGTCGGTCATGCCGAAATACTCCGCCTGGTTCGTGGCGCACCAGTCGGTGGTGGCGATACGAACATGATCGGCCCTCGATGAACCCACCGCGGTGCCTTCGCCTGGGGCTAGAAGCGCGGAACCGCACATAGGAACCGAACAACGCCGGTATTGCTTTGCCTTTCAGGCGTTACGCTATGGACCGATCCGAGGGGGGTCGGGTTGTCGATCTTGGCGGTATTGGATGCGCATCGGCGTCATCGCACATCTCAAATATCCGATCGCAGAACCCTTCGCCGGCGGGCTGGAGATGCATACCCATCTGCTCTGTCGCCAACTGCGGCTGAACGGTCATCACGTCACTCTGTTTGCAGCGACCCTGTCCGACCCGGAGTTAGGTTTGGAGGCGATCTGCGACCAGACGGAAATCGCCAAGGTCGGGACTGCGGAGGCGGGCGACGTCGCCTTCTTCCGAGAGCATCACGCCTATCTGTCGTTGATGAGCCGGCTTCGACGCAGTGCGTTCGACGTCATCCACAACAACAGCCTGCATTATCTGCCGGTCTCGATGGCCGAGACCTTGCCGATGCCGATGGTCACCACGCTCCACACGCCGCCATTTTGCTGGTTGGAAAGCGGTATCCGCGAAGCGAGCGCGCCCTTCGCGCGGTTTGTCGGCGTTTCCGAGGCGATGCGGGAACAATGGAGCGCAGTGCGGCCGATCGATCAGGTCATTCTGAACGGGATCGACTTGGAGCGCTTTCCGTGGCGTGCGCGTCACGACGACCCTGGGCATTTGATCTGGTATGGGCGGATTGTGCCCGAGAAGGGTCTGCATCTGGCGCTGGACGCGGCGGCATTGGCGGGTATCGCCCTGCGGTTCGCGGGCCCGATCCTAGATCAGGCCTATTTCGATGCCGAGATCGCTCCGAGGTTGACGCGGGAAACCACTTATCTCGGCCACCTCGACCACGAAACGCTGTCGAAGAAGATCGGGCAGGCGGCCGCCTTCGTCTGCACGCCGCGCTGGGACGAACCCTACGGACTGGTGGTGGCAGAAGCGCTGGCGTGCGGCACGCCCGTCGCCGCGTTCGCGCGCGGCGCCATTCCCGAGATTCTGACCTCCGACTGTGGTGCCTTGGCCCGTCCGGACGATGTGCAGGATTTGGCGCGCGCAATTGTCCGTGCGGTCGGCCTGTCTCGGTCGGCCTGCCGGGCCCGCGCCGAGGCGGCCTGCGATGTGCGCCGGATGATCGCCGCCTATGAGGGGCTCTATGGCGAGATGATTCAGGCGGCTTCGTCGGGACAGATCCAAGCCAATGACGCGCTGGAAGATCGGCTGATCGCATGACGGGCGAACCTGCCTTCTGCGTTTGCGTGCCTGCGCGCAATGAGGAACGGCGTCTTCCCGTGCTTCTGGCCGCCCTGGCCGCGCAGGATCTTCCGGGCAGGATTTCGGTCGCGCTCTGCATCAATAACTCCACGGACGGTTCGCTCCATCAGGCGCAGGCAGCGGCCGATCGGTGGAAGGATCGACTGGACATCGTCGTCGATTTGCAGACCTTCCCAGAGCATCGCGCGCATGCCGGCGCCGCGCGTCGCGCGGCCATGTCCGTCGGCCTCGAGCGTCTCGCAGATCAACCCAATGGCGTTCTGATCTCGACGGACGCCGACACGCGGCCGCCGCCGAACTGGCTGTCCGCCAATCTCGCATGCATCGTGTCAGGAGCGGATCTGGTGGGCGGGCGGCTGGCGCTGGATGAAGCGGAGACGATCTCTGCGGATGTCGCGGCTCTGCGTCGACTATGGGACGCCTACTGGCGTGAAGTTCGCGCGATCGAGGACGAGATCGACCCTTCGCCGCACGATCCGGCGCCTAGACATGGCGATCACACCGGGGCCAGCCTCGCCATCACGGCGGCGGCCTATCTGTCAGCCGGCGGGGTGCCGGAACAGCCGACGGGCGAGGATCGGGCGCTTGTGATCGCCGCTCAAGCGCAGGGGGCCAAGCTTGTGCATCCCTTGGCGGTGTGGACCCGGGTCTCGGCACGAACTACGGGCCGCGCCGCCGGGGGGATGGCTGAGGACATGAGCCGCTTGTTCGCTCAGGCGCGGAACGGCGGTCCCATCATGGCGCCGGACTTTTCGCATTGGCGGCAGCGGGCGAGCTGGCGCCGGGATCAGCGTCACGACGCGGCGAGCGCCAGGTGGCTGTCGGCATTGGAAACCCAGCTGCCCGCCATGCCGCTCGACATGGATTTACGAGCTTGGGCCGACGGCATTGCGAGAGCCTCAGCGTGAGGGCTCCGATCGGATACTATGTCCATCACCAGGGCGACGGCCACCGCCAGCGCGCACTGGAAATCGCCGCCGCTGCGCCCGAGCGATTTGTCCTGCTTGGAACGGGATTGAAAGGACGAACCGAAGACATCGCCTGCGTGGATATGGAGGATGACAGGCCCCACGAGGGAGACCGCTTCTCCGGCCGTGACGAGACGCCTGTCCGGCCCGAGGCGCTGCATTACGCCCCCTATCACCATGCGGGCGTCCGGGCGCGAACCGCCCGGTTCGCCCAGTGGATCAGCGACGCCAAGCCGGCCTTGATGGTGATCGATGTGTCGGTCGAGATGGCGATGCTGGCCCGGCTGTGTGCGACGCCTGTGGTCTATGTCCGTCTCGCGGGGGATCGATCGGACCCGGCGCATCTGGACGCCTTCCGCGGCTCAGAAGCCTTGCTTGCGCCCTTCCATGAGCGGCTGGATGGACCGGTGGCGAGAGAGGTGCGCGACAAAACGCATTACTTCGCCCCCCGGCGCTATTCGGGACCGAAACGTGGAGCAGGCATCCTGGTCGTTCATGGTCGGGGTGGCGATCCGGTGGATGGCGCCAAGCTGGCGGCGGCTGCAGAAGCTACGCCCGATCAAGTGTGGACCGGGGTCGGGCCGATCGAGCCGCCGCCGATCATGCCGCCGAACCTGAAGCTGGCAGGCTGGATCGACGCTATCGGCGACGAGATCGAAAAGGCGGAGATCATCGTCGGAGGCGCGGGAGACGGCCTGCTGAACGCGGTGATTTCGGCCGACAAACCCTTTGTCTGTCTTCCTGAGCCTCGCGCCTACAACGAGCAGATCGCGAAGGCCGAACGGTTAGCGGTGCTTGGCGCCTCGATCGTCCTGGCGCAGTGGCCGCAGGCGCAGCAATGGCCGAGCATCCTTGGGTCAGCACTCTCACTGTCGCCCGCTGATCGGCAGCAGATCAGCGGGCAGGGACTCGGCGCCGCCGGACTCTGGCTTGTCGATCTCGCGTCAGAGCTTGAGGCACGCCGATGACAGCCCTGGAAACAATGCCGACCGCGTCATCGCCTCTCGAACTTGAGGTTAGATTGGCGGCGCTAGGTGCGCGTTACGACGCTGCGCCGCGATATCCCGCCGACAGTCTGACGCTGCTCGCCTCGGAGGGTTGGGGTCGGCGGTTCGCTCCGGTCCAAAGCGGCGGAACGGCCTATGACGATCCAATCCATAAGGCCTTGGCCTTGATGGACGCCCTACGCAGCGTGGGACGGTCGGATCTCAGCGTCGGCCGACTGTTCGAAGGGCACGTCAACGCCCTGGCGCTGTTCGACTGGTATGCGGATCCGGCCCAGAGGGCTTGGCTCGGCAAGGTCCTTGCGCAGGGCGCCTGGTTCGGCGTCTGGGCGACGGAGCCGCCGCCCGGCGTTCGTCTGGTCGGCGACCGGCTGCAGGGCGCCAAGATGTTCGCGACCGGCGCAGGCGGTCTGGAATATGCGATCATCACCGCCCAGCCGAAACAGGGCGAACGCCAGCTGATCGTCGTGCCGGCGAACGACCCGAAGAGAGCTGATTTGAGCGGGTGGCGCGTCCGCGGCATGCGCGCGACGACCAGCGGGCGCTATGAGGTGACCGGGTTGACGGTCGATGCCGATCAGCGGCTCGGACGTCCTGGAGACTATGATCGCGAACCGCGTTTCACGGCCGGAGCCTGGCGATTTACGGCGGTGCAGTTGGGCGGCGTCGAAGGCCTGGTCATGGCGATGCGTGACGCGCTGTCCGACGCCGCGCGCGCAGATTCCATCCAGCGCGCGCGCTTTGCCGATGCGGTCGTTGCGATGCGGACGGCCTGGCTCTGGGTCCGCGAAGCCGCGATCCGCGCGGCCTCCGAAGCGCCGGACGCCGGCGATTTCGCCCGCGCCACGCGCGGCGTCGTCGAACGCAGCGCCCTGGATGTCATGGAGTTAGCGGCGCGGTCGGTCGGGACGCGCAGCGCCTTCGACGGCGAGCGCATCGACAAGATCACCCGCGATCTCAGCCTCTACCTTCGGCAGGCCGGACCCGACTATGCGAAGGACCAGGCGGCCAAGACCTGGCTGGATCGCGATCTCTGGGGCGAGGGCGACGCCCTATGGTGAGCAAGAAAGCCGGCCGGCTGGCGACCCTGGCGCTGGAGCGTTCGCCCTGGCGATCCGCGCGGTGGCTGGTCGTTGCTCCGCATGCCGACGACGAGACGCTTGGCACCGGCGCCTTGATCCATCAGGCGGCCGAGGCCAGGCGGTTGGCGGGCGTCGTGATCCTCACCGACGGTGCGGGTTCGCACGATCATTCGGATGCGGCCTCCCGTGCGAGGCTTGTCCGGACCCGACGCCTGGAGGCAGGGCGCGCCGTTCGACGGTTGGCGGGGGATGCGGCGGCACCGCCCGTGTTTCTGGATTGGCCCGACGCCCAGCCCGCTTCTGCCGGCAGCATGATGTTCGAAGCGAGCGCGCGTCGTCTCGCGGCTTTGTGCCGCGAGCGGCGCGTCGATTCGATCGCCGTGACGGGTCCTGACGATCCCCATTGCGATCACCAGGCGGCGGCACAGCTTGCCCACCGCGCAGCCGGTATGGCTCGCCGGCCGGTCGCCGTATTCGATTATGTCGTGTGGGGGGCGGCTCCGCCCAGGTCGAAACTGCGGATCACGACGCGACCTCTAAGGGCCGGCCTGAGGGCCTACGCCTTGTCTGCCCACCAAAGCCAGTTGACGCCGATGTTCGGACCGGGGTTTCGGCTCGAGAAGGAGAGGGGGCTGCGGGCCGCCTCGGACACCCTGTATCGGCGCGACGCCTATGGCTGAACGCTCGCTTACCGCCGCCTATTTCGAAGGCATCTTCGCCGGGGACGCCGATCCGTGGGGCCTGGCCGCCAGCCCCTATGAGGCCGCCAAGTTCGATCGCACCATCGCCGCCCTGTCGACGCGGCGAGCGGCTTTTGCGCTTGAGGTCGGTTGTGCGGGCGGCGTCCTGACCGAGCGGCTGAGCGCGGTCTGCGATCATCTGCTGGCGATCGACGTCAGCCCGACCGCCCTGGAGCGGGCGCGCCAGCGTCTGTCGGGGCGGCCGAACGTCCGGTTCGCGGCTGCGGCCTTCCCTCGCGACTGTCCGGTTCTGGACGGGCTGGATCTCGTCGTCCTGTCCGAAGTCGCCTATTACTGGAGCGACGCCGATCTGGACTTTGCGGCGCAACGCATCTCCGACGGCCTGGTCGAGGGCGGACGCGTTCTTCTGGTGCACTGGACTGGCGAGACTGACTATCCCCAGACCGCCGACGACGCCGTCGAGCGCCTCTGGCTTGGATTATCGGAGCTCATGCAGGTCGATCTCGCCGAAAAGCATCCGAACTATCGGCTGGATTTGTGGAGCCGGCGATGACGACGCTGTCCGCTCTGACGCTGGTTCGCAACCGGCAGGCGCATCTGGACCGATTGGTCGAGGGATTGAAGCTCAGCGCCTCGCCGCCCGACGAACTGATCGTCGTCGACATGAGCGATGCGCCCGCGAGGCTGCCGCCGGTGGGTTTTCCGGTCCGCGTCGAACGTCTGGCAGGCGACGCCCTGCCTCTGGCCGCCGCCCGAAATCTGGCGGCCGCCTTGGCGTCGGGCGATATTCTGCTGTTTCTGGATGTGGATTGCATCGTGTCGTCGGCAGTTTGCGACCGGATGCAGGCGGTGCTCGCCGAGCATGACGCCGTCATCTGTCCAGAGGTGCTCTATCTTCCTGCCGGAGCCGTCCGGCCGGGACCCCTGTCGGAAGTTGATCTGAGCGCCGCCGGGCGACCCCATCCCGTGCGCCCCTTTCCACGGGAAGGCGAAAGCCCGGAGGGCAATCCGGGCCTGTTCTGGTCTCTAGCTTTCGCGCTCCGTCGCTCGACCTTCCATCGGCTTGGCGGGTTCGACGAGACCTACGTCGGCTACGGCGCCGAAGACACGGATCTGGGGTTTCGCATTGCGCGAGAGGGCCTGCCGCTGCTCTTCGCCGGCGGTGTGCCCGTCTTCCACCAACATCATGACGGCTATGATCCGCCCCTGCAGCATTTCCGCGCCCTGATCGCCAACGCCAAACGCTTCCACGCCGCCTGGTCGATCTGGCCGATGGACGGTTGGCTGCGAGCGATGGCGGATCTCGGACTGGTCGACTGGTCGTCGGATGAACTGACCATTTGCCGGGACCCAACGCCGGCAGAAATCGCCGCTGCACAAAAAGATCCTGCAAATCCCTTTTAGGACGGTTCCGCCGCTCTGGCGGCCGAAACGACTGAGGGTACGGAAGCGGGCGCAACTCCTGGCTGACCACGGGGTTGAGCGAGGATGAAATCGTCACCTGCCGACACCGATCTTTCCGCCACGGGCCAACAGGTCCTCGTTGGAGGGCCAGCGCCGGAGCAGGACGACGGCAAGCGTTGGAAGATGCCGGCGGCGGCCGTGGCGGCTGGACTTGCCGAGATGAAGACAAGGCGATCGCAGGCCGTGGTGTTCATCGCCACCAGCGAACGCCGCGCCGATGAGATTGCGGCGGCCTTGGCGGTGATGGTGAAGGACGCCGAGGTGCTGGTCTTGCCGCCTTGGGACTGCCTGCCCTACGACCGCGCCGCGCCTTCGCGAGAAAGCATGGGGCGGCGGATGGCCGTCTTGGCCGCCCTGAACGAAGCCAGCGAAAGGCCCGTGTTCCTGGTCGCCTCGCCAGATGCGATCGTGCAGCGGACGCCGTCGCGCGAACGGATCAAGGCCCGCTTGTCGCTCGCGGCGGGCGAGGCGCTGGATCGCGAAGTCCTGGAATCGTTTCTGACGGATACGGGCTATGCGGCGGATGAGCGGGTCGACGAACCTGGCGAGTACGCTCTGCTCGGCGCGGTGGTCGACGTCTTCCCGCCCGCGTCTGCAACGCCTTATCGCATCGTCTTGGATGAGGCGGACCGGATCACTGAGATCCACGCCTTCGATCCCGTATCGCAGCGCCGGGGCGCCGAGATTCAGAAGATTTGTCTAACCCCGGCGGCTGAGTGGAGCGACCGGTCGCCCGAGGATGGTGACGCCGATCATCAGGACATGGGGCCGTCGATCGATGCTGAGACTTCGACGGCCCTGTTTGATTTCCTCGTCAAGCCGATGATCCTGACCGACATGGGCGTCGAGGATCGGTTCGAACGCGTTCGCGCGCATGTGGCCGAAGCCTATGACACGCGCCTGCGGTTCAGCGAGGGCACGCGTCCTCCAAAACCCGACAGCCTCTATTTGACGGAAAACGACGTTCGGCAGGCGCTGAAAGGCGCCAAACCTCTGAGCGTCGAGGGTTGGGCGCCGACGCCGGCTTTTGCGCTGGAAAAGTCGCCGGGACGGGCCCTTAAACAGTTCATTGCGGAGCGGCGCGAGGCGGGCAATCGCATCGTTCTGACAGGATTGCCTCATGAGCACAGGATCATCCTACGCCTGCTGCGTCGCCACGATATCGATGCGCCCACGGTGCTCGAGAACTGGAGCGCGATCGAGCCTCTGCAGCCCGGGCAGATCGCCGTCGTAATCGCTGATCTGGACGCAGGCTTCCGACAGTCGGCCGCCGGTCTTGTCGTCCTGACGCCTTCGGACATATTCGGCGGCCGTATCGCGCGAGGATCCGGCGACACGATCGATGCGTTCGGGGAGACCGAGCTGCGGTTGGACGATGTGGTCATCCACGAAGACCACGGCATGGGCGTCCTGAAGGCGTTGGAGCGGGTCGAAGCCGATGGTGTCGAGCGCGACGTTCTGCGCATCGAGTATCATGGCGGTGGGACCATTCTCGCGCCGATCGAGGAGTTCGGCAAAATCTGGCGTTATGGTTCAGAGCCGGACGCGGTGTCGCTGGATCGGCTGAATACGCAGGGATGGCTGAAGCGTCGCGCCAAGGTCAGCGCGCAGATCGACGAGGCCGCAGCGGCCCTGTCCTTCCGGGCCGAAGCGCGTGCAGCGCTGAGGACCGAGCCGATCACCGCGCCGCGTCAGGCGCTGGCCCGGTTCGCCGCCGGCTTCGCCTTCCCCGAAACGACCGATCAGGCGCGCGCCATCGAGGCGGTCCTGTCCGACCTGGGATCCGGCAAGCCCATGAACCGGCTCGTCTGCGGTGATGTCGGTTTCGGCAAGACCGAGGTCGCCCTGCGCGCTGCGGCGGCCGTGGCCCTTGCGGGTAAACAGGTCATCGTCGTCGCCCCGACCACCGTTCTGGCGCGCCAGCATTTCGAGGTGTTCAAGAGGCGGTTCAAGGACACGGACATTCAGGTCGGCCACCTGTCGCGCGCCGCAGACAGCGCGGAGGCGCGGGCGGTCAAGGCAGGGCTGGCGGACGGCTCCATGCGCGTCGTGGTAGGTACGCAGGCCTTGGCGTCGGAGGGGTTGGCGTTTTCCGACCTCGGGCTTGTCATCATCGACGAGGAGCACCGCTTCGGCGCGCAGATGAAATCTGCCTTGGCAGAGAAGGCGCCGCATCTGTTGTCGATGTCGGCCACCCCGATCCCGCGGACTCTTCAAAGCGCCATGGTCGGCATTCAGGACGTCAGCCTGATCGCCAGTCCACCTGCGCGACGTCGGCCCATCCGAACCTTCATGACCCCGTTCGACGCCGGGGCGGTTCGCCTGTCGCTGATGCGTGAAAAGGCGCGGGGCGGGCAGAGTTTCGTGGTCGTGCCGCGAATCGAGGATATGGAACCCTTGGCTGAACGCCTGAAGACCCTGACGCCCGAGCTGTCGGTGGTCTCGGCGCACGGCGACATGTCCCCGTCCGCGATCGACGAGGTTATGAGCCGGTTCTCCGACGGCGAAGGGGACGTGCTTTTGGCCACTAACATCATCGAGACGGGCCTGGATGTGCCGCGCGCCAATACGATGTTGATCTGGCGGCCGGACAGGTTCGGTCTGGCGCAGTTGCATCAGCTACGCGGGCGTGTCGGCCGGGGGCGGCGACAGGGGTTCACCTATCTGCTTTCCGATCCCGAAACGCCGATGGCGGCGGCGACGGAAGCGCGCTTGCAGACGCTGGAGGCGCTGGACCGACTGGGGGCGGGCTTCGCGATCAGCGGGCGCGATCTGGACCTGCGCGGCGGCGGCGATCTGGTGGGCGAAGAACAGGCCGGACATGTCAGGCTGATCGGCTCGGCCCTTTATCAGGCCGTCCTGGCTCGGGCGCTCGCGGCTGCAAAAGGCGATCCCGATCCTGACCAAGCCTCTCCCAGTCTGAACCTTGGCGCGACAGGGCATTTGCCGGCGGACTACATCCCCGACGAGACCGTGCGCATCAATCTGTACGCCCGGTTGGCGCGCGCCACGACGGCGGAGGATGTCGACGCCTTGCGAGACGAAGCCGAAGATCGGTTCGGCCCTCTACCAGACCACGCAGAGAATCTGTTCACCGCCCGCCGCCTCGCGGCGCTCGCCCGGGATGCCGGCGTCACGGAAATCGTATCGGGACCGAAGGCGACGGCGTTGCGGATCGCGGCGGCGCGTCGGCCCAGCATGGAAGCGTCCTTTCCGTTGCGCGATGATCGACGCTGGTCCGAGGATCGCATGATCGTCGACGCCGCCAACGATCAACCGCACGACACGGCCTTCATCGAGAAGCTTCTGACCGAATTGGCGGCGGCCTGAGGGCAGGGCGGGTTTGCGCCGGTTTCAACGTCTGGAGTCTGTTTTGTTGGGAGCAATTCCGCCGCTGGCGCGCTGATCGACGACCGCCGGCCGACAATGGCGGGGTCTCGCGTCTTCGCTTTCGAAAAAGCCCCTGCATGCCCACAGACACTCGCCTCACCGTCGTCTTCCTTCATTCCCTGGGCTCAAGTCGCCACGATTGGGACGCGGTGATCGACCGGCTTGCCGATGAGGTGGTGACCGTCGCGATCGATCTTCCAGGGTTCGGGGACAGGGCGGGGGAAGGCTATGGCGATGTCCAAGCCGTGCTCGACGACCTGAGCCGCCGCCTTACCGATCTTCATCTCCCTCGCTGGATCCTTGTCGGCCACAGCATGGGCGGCAAGTTTGCGACCTTGATCGCCGCGCGGGCGCGTGACGGGGCGGCGGGTCTGAGCGGGTTGCTGGGCGTGGTGTTGGTCGCCGGATCACCACCCTCGTCGGAGCCGATGGACGAGAACAGGCGCGCGGATATGCTGACCTGGTTCGACGATCCGACCAGGATCGAGGATCGGGGGCGCCAGTTCATCGACGCCAATACCGCCGCCGGTCTGCCGCAAGCCGCCTTCGATCAGGCGCTGGCCGATTTCACCCGAACCAGCCCCCAAGCCTGGCGGGGATGGTTGGCCGAAGGATCGCGCGAGGACTGGTCCGATAAGGTCGGCGTCCTCCCTTTCCCCTCATTGATCATCGCCGGCGCAGAGGATGGCGATTTGGGCGAGGCGGCGCAGCGGCGTTTCAACGCCCCCCACTACCGCGTGGCCGATGTGGTGGTCGTGCCGGATGCGGCGCACCTGATCCCTCAGGAACAGCCGGATCGTCTCGCGGGCCTAGTTCTAAAGTTCGTCCAGAAGGTCGGTTCATCCGCGCTGCCTCCACGCTTCGTGGGTCTGATGGCGTCCGATCGCGTGTCGGATCGCACCCGACGCGCAATGCTGGATCGTCATTTCGGTCCGGCGCCAGCTGACGGCGGCGTCCTGAACCCGACCCAGCGCGCCGTGCTGTCGGCGATGATCGCGCGCATTCTGCCTGATGCAGGCGATCCGGATGATCTGACGCGACGTTTGGATGTGTGCCTCGCCAGCGGACGGGGCGACGGGTGGCGGTCCGCCGACCTTCCCTCGGACGCCGAGGCCTGGCGACGCGGGCTGGATGAGATCGCCGCCATGGCGCCGGAGTTCGCAACTCTGACGCCTAAGCGCCAGGACGACATCCTGCGCACCATCTCACAGGGCGAATGGCCCGAGCCGGGCCGGCTTTCGGCGGACGCCATGAGGCTGTGGTTCGAGGACGTCGTGTCCGAGGCCGCGCGCCTGTGGATGTCGCTGCCGGCGACTTGGGCCCAGATCGGTTACGACGGCTTCGCCACGGGCGGCGAAGGCCGGTTTCAGGGCTACGATCAGACGGCGGCGGACCACACCGAACCTTGGCGTCTGCCGATGGAGGGCGTGGGTTGAGCGCGCCTGCAAGGACGGCCGGCGAAACCGATGTCGTCATCATTGGCAGCGGGGCCGGCGGGGCTCCGATCGCGGCCAGGTTGGCGAATGCTGGGCTGTCGGTCACGGTGTTGGAGGCAGGGCGGGCTTTCGATCCGGCGGAGCATACGCCCGACGAAACGACGGCCGATCTCTACTGGATGGAGGAGCGCCTGAGCGGAGGGCGCGACCCGACCGCCTTTGGGGCCAACAACTCCGGCCAGGGCGTCGGCGGCTCGCTCCTGCACTGGGGCGCCTTCTGCCCACGACCCGATCCCCGTGATCTGACGCTGGCCTCGGAGACGGGACGCGGGCGGGACTGGCCGTTCGGCTGGGACGAACTGAAATCCTATGTCGAGACCGTAGAGACGGTGATCGGGGTCTCAGGCCCGGCCGACTATCCGTGGGGCGGGCGACAGTTCACCTATCCGCCTGTCCCGCGCAACGCCCCGGCGGATGCGATGGTCCGTGGCGCGACGGCCGTCGGGCTGACCGTTACGGATGCGCCGGCGGCCGTGCTGTCCCGCGATCGCGAGGCGGGGACGACGCCCTACCGCATGGCCTGCGTCAACTGCGGCGCCTGCCACCAGGGATGCAGAACCGGCGCCAAGGGTGGCGCGGACAACAGCTTTCTGCCGATGGCCGCAGCCAACGGCGCCACAATCATCGCCAACGCTCGGGCCATAGGCGTCGAGCGTTACGCCGGTGGACGGATCAAGTCGGTGATCTATCGTCGCGACGGGCAGGATCATCGGCTGAACTGTCGAGCGCTGTTCCTTTGTGCGGGCGGTGTCGAGACACCGCGTCTGCTGCTGAACTGGGGATTAGGCAACGCTGGCGGCGAGGTCGGCCGCAACTTCATGACCCATGTGGCGACCCAGGTCTGGGGCCGGTTCGACGCCGACATGTCGATGAACCGCGGCTATCCGTCTTCCCTGATCAGCGAAGAAATGGTGCGTCCGTCGGACGCGAACTTCGCCGGCGGCTATCTAATCCAAAGCCTTGGCGTCATGCCGGTCACCCTGGCGGGTGGGTTCGCGCGCGGCGCCGGCCTGTGGGGCGCGCCGCTGGTCGATACGCTGCGCAACTATCGCCGGCTCGCCGGGATCGGCATCAATGGAGAGTGTTTGCCGAACGACGACAACCGCCTGACCCTGTCCGATGAGGTCGACGCCGTCGGGCTGCGCAAGGCGCGGATCGACTTCAGCTATGGCGAGAACGAGCGGCGTCTGGACGCCCATGCCCGGCGCATCATGACGGAGATTTGGACCGCCGCCGGCGCCGAGGGCATCTTCGCGGTGGCCCGGTCGGCGCACACCATCGGCGGCTGCCGGATGGGGGACAAGTCGGACGGGGCGGTCGTCGACGCCGACGGGTGCAGCGTCGAGATCAACAATCTGTACGTCTGCGACAACTCCGTCTTCCCCAGCGCGCTTTCGGCCAACCCGGCCTTGACCCTCATGGCCGTCGCCCTGCGCACGGCCGATCGCTTCCTCGAACGTCAACGAACAGGAGATTTGTGATGGACCTCGGGATCAAGGGGCGGATCGCCCTCATTTCCGGCGCCGATTCCGGCATGGGCAAGGAGACGACGCGGTTGCTGCTGGAAGCCGGCGTACGGGTCGCCTTGACCGACAAGCCGGACGGCACGCTGGATGAAGCCGTCCAGGAGCTTTCCGCCCTGGGCGAATGCATCGGCGTGACCGGCGACGTGACCAAGGCCGACGATGTCGAACGCCTGTGGGCGGAGGTCCGAGACCGCATGGGCGATCCGGACATCTATGTGAACGCAGCGGGCGTGACCGGCGCGACCGGCGATTTCCTGGATGTCGATGACGCCGGTTGGCTAGAGACGCTCGACATCAATCTGATGGGCGCGGTGCGGATGTGCCGCCAGGCCATTCCGGCCATGCGGCGTTCGGGCTGGGGCCGTATCGTCCTGTTCGCGTCGGAGGATGCGGTCCAGCCCTATGTCGATGAACTGGCCTATTGCGCCTCGAAGGCCGGCATTCTCAGCCTGGCGAAGGGTCTGTCCAAGGCCTACGGCTGCGACAATGTGCTGGTGAACACGGTCTCGCCGGCCTTCATCGCCACCCCGATGACCGACGCCATGATGAAGAAGCGCGCCGAGGAACGCGGCGAAACCTTCGAGGAGGCGATCAAGAGCTTCCTGAAGGAAGAGCGGCCCGGCATGACGCTGGATCGCAGGGGCAAGCCGGAGGAGGTCGCAGCGGCCGTCGCCTTCCTGTGTTCGGATCGCGCCAGCTTCATCAACGGCGCGGGCATCCGGGTGGATTCCGGCTCCGTCGCCACCATCGCCGGCTAGTCGTCCCGCCGAAAGAGAGACCGGCGGCGGGACGATCCCGCCGCCGGCTTTGTTTTGTCAGGCGACGCCCATGCCGCCGGTGACGCCGAAGACTTCGCCCGTGATGTAGCTGCCTTCCTGCGAGGCCAGCAGCACATAGACCGGGGCGATCTCGACAGGCTGGCCCGGACGACCCAGCGGCACCTGTTCGCCGAACTTCATTACCGCTTCCTGAGGTTGTCCGCCGGACGACTGCAGGGGCGTCCAGAAGGGGCCGGGCGCCACAACATTGGCGCGTATGCCCTTTTCGATCAACTGCTTGGATAGGGCCTTCGTATAGGCGACGATCCCGGCCTTGGTGGTGGCGTAGTCCAGCAGGATGGCCGAAGGCTCATAGGCCTGGATCGAGGCGGTGGTGATGACCGAGGCGCCAGCCGGCAGATGCGGGACGGCCGCCTGGGCGATCCAGTGCATGGCATAGAGGTTGGTCTTCAAGGTCTTGTCGAAGTCTTCCGACGTCACCTGAGAGATGTCCTCGCGATACTGTTGGCGGCCGGCGTTGATGACCAGGATGTCCAGTCCGCCCAACGCCGACACGGCCTGTTCGACCATTTGCCGGCACCAGTTTTCATCGGTGATGTCGCCGGGCAGATCGATGGCCTTGCGGCCTTCAGCCTCGATCAGGGCGATGACTTCGGCGGCGTCCTTGCGCTCGGACGGCAGATAGGAGAGGGCCACATCGGCGCCTTCCCGAGCATAGGCGATGGCCGCCGCCCGGCCGATGCCGCTGTCCGCGCCGGTGATCAGGGCCTTGCGTCCTTTGAGCTTGCCGGAACCCTGATAGCTGTCCTCGCCATGATCGGGCTTGGGGTCCATCTCGCGCGCTTCGCCCGGTACGGGTTGGGGTTGGCGCGGGAAGGGCGGCTTTGGATATTGCTCGCGCGGATCCTGAAGGGTCAGGCGATCAGTCATGGAACGTCTCCGTTTCGGGCTGGGGGGAAGAGGTCTGCGCCTTGCCGACGGCGGTCAGGGCGGTCAGATGCGCGAGGTGGCTGAGCCCCTGCGGCATGTTGCCGAGGTAGGCGCCGGTGTCCGGGTCGATCATCTCTGTCAGCATGCCCCAGCGGCCGCTGAGGGCTTCGCGCAGGCCGTCGATGCGGGCGCGCGCCCTGTCCGGTTCGCCTAGCGTGGCCCAGGCTTCGGCGATCCAGAAGGAACAGGCGATAAAACAACCTTCCTCGGCCTGCATGCCGGAATAGCGATAGTGGAAGACGCCGATGCCGAGATGGCGGTCGAGCGCCTCAAGGGTCGCGCGCAGCCGCTCTTCGCCATCGAACCGGAACCGCACGGCAAGGGCCAGGGCCGCGTCCAGCTTGTCGCTGCCTGGATACATGACGAAGGCCTGAAGGCTTTCGGACCAGCAATGCGTCTCGACCCAGTCGAAAATCCGGTCGCGTTCCCGCCGCCAGCGATCCCGGCACGTCGTCGGCAGTTGTCCCGCGTCCGCCAGTTCGACGGCGCGGGCCAGGGCCTGCCAGCAGCTGATCTTGGACATGGTGTAGTGCTGCTCGTCTTCCAGCTCCCACATGCCCGCGTCCGGCTGTCGCCAGGCGTCGGCGCACTGATCCGCCAGTTCGGACAACTGCTGGGCGCTGGCGCTGTCGAGGATGTTGCCGCAGCCGACGAAACGTGAGGCGGTCTCAAAGATGTCGCCGAACACGCCGTGCTGCGCCTGGTCGGCGGCACGGTTTCCGGTGACCACAGGACGCGAGCCTTTATAGCCCGGCATGTCCCAGTGTGTTTCCGGCGGCACGAGTGCGCCGTCCAAGCTGTAGCAGACCTTGGCGCCATGGCGCTTCAGCTGCATCAGCAGCCAGCTGAAGGCGGCCTTGGCCTCCGCCTGCGCGCCGGCCGCCAGGAAGGCCTCAATCGTATAGCCGGCGTCGCGCAGCCAGGCGTAGCGATAGTCCCAGTTCTTGTCGCCGCCCAGACGCTCGGGCAGGGAGGTCGTGGCCGCCGCGGCGATGGCGCCCGACGGCGAGTACAGCAGCAACTTCAACGCCAGGGCGCTGCGAATGAAGTCGTCGCGATACAGGCCGGGGCAGTTCAGGCGCGCCGCCCAGTCCCGCCATTCCTGATCCGACAGGTCGATGCGGGCGTCGATCTCTTCGATGGACGGCACGACCAGCGGCTCGTCCCGCCCGGCGACGATGGCCACCGTTCGCCGCTCGCCTGCGCCGACCACAATGGTTCCGACAATGCCCTCATCGGACCATTCGCATGAGATGCGCGGATCGTGGACGAACAGGCCGAGCACCCGCTCGACGTGGAAGACCGTGTGTTCGCCGATCTTGGAATGATACGGATTGGCCGTATCGCCCCGACGCCCCAGACGCATGTACAGGGCGAAGGTCACTTCGCCCTCCAGGCCATCGATACGGCGGGCCAGTTCGCACCAGGGCAAACGACCGGCCGTGCCGCTGTTCAGGCTCTCGGTCAGGCGCGCGCGCCCGGTGGCGGTGGTGAACTCCGTCTCCAGCACATTGCTGTCGGGACGATAGCGGCGGGTCGCCGTGAAGACCTCGATCGGCGTGATCGAAAACCGGCCGCCCTCCGGATCGAGCAGCCGGTCGAAAAGGGGCGGCGCATCGATCGCCGGCACGCACCACCAGTCGATGCCGCCATCCAGCGCTGACAGGGCCACCGTCCGGCCTTCGCCCAGAACGCCATAGTCTTCGAGGGCGACGTAGCCGTCGGGACGGAGCGTCTGTGACGAGCGCGCTGGATGGGGCGTGAAGGTCGTCTCTGTCATCGTTTGGACGATCCGATCGCAAGGCCAGCCGTTACGGCAAGGCCCGCGAGCACGCCGACCGCCGCGACCTTGAGCGCCGCGATCTGGCGGCTGGACACGAAACCGATCAACGGTCTGATCACCCGTTCGGTGTCCGGGCCGTCGATCGCCGCCGGACCGTCTTCGGGTTGATCGAGATTGCCGAGACGCGGCAGTTGCGGGGCGCCCTGCTGCGCTGTGATCATCCTGGCGGCCTGCCGATCCGCCAACGCCGGTGCGAACTGTTGCGCCAGCGCCATCAGCCATGTCGTGCGACCCACGAAAACCTTGCGGCTGGGGCGCTGCACCGCCGACCAGACGGCGTCTGCACACAGGCGGGGATCGAACAGGGGATCTGGAATGACCTGCGCCCGGTCTGTCCGGTTACGTGACCACAAAGGCTGGGGCGTGTTTACGGCCGGCAGGTAGACGGTGGTCAGTGTGACGTTGGAGGAAGCGGCGATCAGTTCGGTCCGAATGGCCTCGGTGAACCCGTCGACGGCCGCCTTGGCGCCGCAGTAGGCGGCCTGCAGCGGGGCAGGGCGCAGCGCCAATCCCGAGGAAATTTGGATCACCGCGCCTTTGTCCGCCGGCCGCATGACCCGAAGCGCCGCGCGCGTTCCGTAGACCTGAGACAGATAGGTCGTCTCGACGACGCGGCGGTAATCGGCGTCGGTCAGATCTTCATCGCGCCCGATGACCGTGGACATGGCGTTGTTGACCCAGACATCGATGCCGCCGAAAGCGTCCATGACATCGCGGCCCGCCTGCTCGACGAAGGCCGGATCGGACACATCACCCTCCATGCCGATCACTCGGTCGCCCGAACGATTCAGCTGTTCGACGGCGTTGAAAAGCCGCTCAGCCTGTCTGGCGATAACCACGACCTGCCATCCGGCTTGGGCGAACCGCTCGGCGATCGCGAGACCGATGCCGGCGCTAGCGCCTGTGACGACGATGACCGGCATGGCGATCCTTCTGATTTCGATTGCGGAATGACGATCGCGGTTGCGGCCGAACGGGGAGGCTCTGACAACGACACGTCCGGAGGAAGGTTGCCGACCGAAAGATTGGCGTTGGCGCTCTGCGCAAACGACGACGCTATCGCCAACGGCGGCGCCCCACGGCTGCGGCGCGTCGCGGTCGGTAGTTGAGCCAGACTGATCTTGGACCGACCTCTCGCTCACAGCGCTGTCAGTTTGAGCGTGGAGCGACCCTTGCCCGACCTATTGAAAGCTACAGACGGGCGATCGTGGAGAGGGGGCGGGGTCACACCAACCGTTGCGCAAATCGATCTACCCTCTAGCATTACGTGCGTGGCGAATGAGGTGGCCTAGGTCTTCAATAGGCCAGGGAGGGGTCGGGCGATGGATGTGATGTCATCGGCCCACTGGCGATCTGCGAGCAGGGCGAGCCAAAACGTCGCGCAACGGAGCCTCAAACGCTTTCAGCCTGGCAGGGCAAGTTCAGAAGCCGGAGACCTATTGGTCAAGCAATGTCGGAACCTTCATTGCTACGATCTCACGGGTGCGTCGGGTGATGCCGTACAGCATCCCAAGTTCGCTTTCGTCCCAGTCGATGGCCTGACCTTCGGCCTCTATGCCCAGCGTTTCGATGTGGTCTAGCACGCCCCCGCTCATCGGAATGGCGATGACGTAAAGCTCGGGAAGGTCGTGACCTTTCAGATACAGACGGCCGTCCAGCCCCCAGCCGCCGCCGGAGATGCTCATCGGCGCGATTCGCTCAAGGATCTAGGGCGGCAGGGCCCAGGCTAATGCGCCGTCCACCTTAGTGTCAGGCCGATCGTGCGAGGACGCAAAGGCGTGATGGCCTGGGCGTCGGGAAGGCGGAAAGGGTCGCTGTAGGCGAAGGTGTTGGCTTTGGTGTCGAACAGATTGTCCACGAAGACGGTCGCGGTCCATGCCGACGCCTCGACGCCCAAGGCCAGCCTGCCTGTGCCGTAATCGCCCATTCGATATTGTTGACGTCCGTCGAACGTCAGGCGCGACGCGCCGACGTAGGACAGGCCGCCGTCGGCCAGCAACGCCAAACGCTCGCCCAGAGGACGACGCCAGCTGAAGCCGACATTGGCAGAAGCCCGAGGCACCCCAGGCAAGCTCGCGTCGCGACGGGAATCAAACCGCGCGCTGGGCGAGGTGATGCGCGGGTCGGCGACAAGCCCGTTGGCGAACAGCTCAAGCGTCTCGGTGGGACGCCAATTGGCCTCGACCTCGAAGCCCTTGTCGGCCCCGTCGCCGACGTTGACGACATAGGCCAGGCCGCTGGGCAGGAACTGGTCGCTTTGCACATTGCGCCACCGCGCGGCGTAGACGGCGGCGCGCAGGCGGGTGCGACCGTCCGCCGACCGGTACTTGGCCCCCAACTCGGCGTTCCACAGGCTGTCCGGCTTGTACTGGCGCGCCGGTGAATCGGACAGGCCGCTGAAATCCTGACCGATGACGCCTGCGGTGTTGAAGCCTCCTGTCCTGTGGCCCTGGCTGACTAGGGCGGACAGATTGAGGCGATCGCCGGGCTGCCAAGCGAGTGCGATCTTAGGTGTGAAGCCGGCGGATTCACCGCGCCCGTCGAAGGATCGTGATCGGGTGAACTGTCGAACCAGGGAGGTGGTGTCGTATTCAAGGGCGTAGTAGCGGGCCCCCGCGGTCAAGGTCAGGTCGTAGGGCAGGTCCAGCGACGCCTCGCCGTAAAGCGCGGCCTCGTTCAGCCGGTCGCGCCGCGCCTCAGAATAGACGGTGCGAGGTTCAGGCGTCAGCGCGGACAGGACGGGATTGGTGCGCGTGGTGTTGGATGACACCAGGCCGCCGGCCAGCCAGCGCCAGCGACCGATATCGGGAGAGGCGAAGTTGGCCTCGCCGACGACCAGGTGAATATCCTTGCCTTCGTCCAGCGCGCCGATGCGCCAGCCCGATCCAAAGCGACGAAGGGCGCTGGAGGCGTCATAGCGGCTCTTGAAACCATGCTCGACGACGGAGACCGAGGCGTTCATCCGGCCCCAGGCGCCACGTCCCTCGATCGAGGCCGAGCCCTGGTCGAAGCGGTTCTGATGCGGTTCTCGAACCAGATTGGCGCGTCGCAATGGACCCAGCCCTCGATAGACATAGTGGGTGTCTTCGGTGACGATCGACTGATGCACGACGCCGGCGCGCGCCGTCCAACCGGGCGAAATCTCGAGCGCGGCGGACAGACGGCCGCCGCGTCGCGTGCCGTCATTGACCCGCCTCAGGTTCAATTCGACGTCGTTGATATAGCCGCTGTAGGTCTCGCCATAGAGGGCAGCGCGGATCGCGGCGCGGTCGCCGGCGATCGGCAGGTTCGCGACCAGGCCATAGTCTGAGTTCCAGCCGCCGCCGTCAGTGCGCGACCGGGTCGCAGAGAGCGACAGGGATTCTTCGCCCATCGCCGGAGCTCGCGTGACGATGCGCACGACGCCGCCGATGGGTCCGGTGCCGTACAGCGTGCCTTGCGGTCCGCGCAGCACCTCGACCCGGTCGATGTCGATCAGCTTCAGATCTGGGTCCGGGGCGGCGTATGTCACCGGCGTCAGGTCGAGATACAGGCCGACGGTCGATTGGGTCAGACCGGTGAAGACGCCGTCCGATATGCCGCGCAGCAGGATCTTATTCCGGCCGGGGCCGAGATTGGTCACCGTCATGCCGGAGACGAGGCTGTCCAGGCCCTGCATGCCTGTAACCCCAGCGCGAGTAATGCGTTCGGCGCCGACCGCCGTCATTGCCGACGACGAGGACTGGATCAGTTCGGGTCGGCGGGGGGCGGTCACGACGACCTCGCTGACTTGAGTCACGTCTTCTGGCGGCGTCGCAGGAGCGGTCGGGCGTGGGGCGACCGGGCGAGAGGAAGCGGGCGCCGTGCTCGATTGCCTGCTGATGATCACAGCGCCGTCCTGGCGAATGGCGTGGCGACATCCGCTGCCCGCCAGCAATCGTGTAAGGGCCGCGTCCAGCGACATCCGCCCGCTGATCGCGGGGCTGACGCCGGCGCACGACGTCAGGCTGCCGCCCAGTGAAACGCGGGCCTGAAGCGCCAGGTCGAGAAGGGCGTCGTCTACGGACTGGCGCGGGATGTAGATGTCGAGCAGGCGCGCATCCGCCTGCGCCGGCGTGCTCAGGGCCGTCGTAGCGAAGAGAAAGAGACTGGGAAGAAGGGCGGCGGCGTGTGGCTTGGACAGGGCGAGGCGTTGGGGCCGCCCGCCCTTAACCGGCCTCACGGGCGTTGACGCGGACTTCGCGCGTCGAGGCGTCCACGCGGACGGGGGCGAAATCCTGCAACTGCTTCAACATCACGGCCTCATCGCTAATGCGAAGGGCGCCGGTGAACCGCAGCGCCCGAGCCGATGTCGATAGCACGACCGGCTTGTCGAGATAGCGTGAAAGATCGTCCGCAACATCGGTCATCGGACGGTCGCGATAGACCAAAACTCCCTGACGCCAGGGTGATGTCTGGTTCGCAGACACTTGCGACAGGGCCGGGGCCTGTTCGCCGCGCTGCGCCAGCGCCTGACCGGCGACCAGTCGGACCTTGGGTGCGTTGGCGGGGGTGACGGCGACGACGCCCCGTTCGACGGTGACTGCGAAACGGTCGCGATGGTTCAACACGTTGAAAGCGGTGCCCAGCACCTCGACCTGATGATCGCCGGCGGCGACGATGAAAGGGTGGGCCGGGTCGTGAGCGATGTCGAAGGCGGCTTCGCCCTCAGCCAACGACACCGAGCGGTTGTTGCCGTCGAACCGGACGTCCAAGGTGGAATGGCGGTTCAGATAGACGTGCGATCCATCCTCCAGCGCGACCGTCAGGGGCGCGTCGGTGGTGGCGTACACCTGCGAACCCGGCGTGAGCCACAGGAACAGGCCGAAAGCCAGCATCACGCTGGCGGCGATGCCGATCGCCGCGCCCAGCCAGGGTGAACGCGGCTTGGGGCGACGTGCACGCGCGGCGGCGAGGTCGATGACCGGGGCCTCTGTCGGTGCTGAGGCGGCATGGTCATCCAGATCGACCCACAGGCGCTCGACGGCGTCATAGGCGGCGGCGTGGGTCGGCGACGCCTCCAGCCAGTCATGGAAATCCAGCCAGGCGGATTCGGGCGCCTCGTCGTCACGCAGGACGACGAACCAGTGCAGCGCCTTTTCCTCGATGTCGGTTTGTGCGGTCATCCGATCCCAGCCTGGAGGAACGCCGTGCAACGCGCCTCCTGATAGCAAGACGGCGCCGCCAAGCTTTCACCTTCAGACAAATTCCCCCAGGGCGTGAAAAGAATCGGCATCAGGGTTGAACCTTGCGGGAGAGAACGCGCAGCGCGTCCATCATGTGTTTCTCGACTGAACTGCGCGAAATGCCCATTTGGACGGCGACGTCGGCATAGCTGACCCCATCGAACTTGTGCAGGCGAAAGACCGTCTGGGTCTTGGCGGGCAGGGTGTCCAGGGCGGCGAGAAGGCGCGCCAGTTTCTCGCGCCCGGCCACGACCGCCTCTGCCGAAGGGGCCGCGTCCAGGTCTTCGGCGGCGCCCGTCTCGTGGTTCAGCTGACGCCACTGGGCGTCGCGGTTCGCCGACCGTTGCCCGGACCGCCAGCGGTCCATCAGCAGGTTGGACGTCAGGCGAAATAGAAAGGCGCGAGGATTGTCCGGCGGCGGGTCGGGATCGAGCGTCGAGACCTTCAGATAGATGTCCTGCAGCACGTCATCGATATCGCCCGACGCGCCGCCCAGCCGCGCGCGGCAGAACCGGGCCAGATCGTCGCGTTGCTCAAGATAGGCAGCGATCAGGGGATGCGCGGCAGGCGCGGTCAAACGGGCGAAGTCCTCTCGTGCAGCCAAACAGGCCAAGACCTTCAATGCCGTGACGATTTTCATGAGGCAAGGGTCGGTCGGCGGCGTCCTTGTCATGAAGGCGCCGTGTTACGGCGACGAGCAGGACCCAGATGCGCGCGTTTGCAGGACATGACGGCACGACGACCCCGGTTCTTTCGGTCGGCTAGGGCGTCGTTGTGTTCGATCTCTGGCGCTCGGGCTTCATCCGCCGTCCCTTAAGCAGCTTCATTGACCATGAGCCGCGCGCGGAAGAAATCGTCTGGCTGCCGGACTGCGGCCCTCATGCCTATGTCGCGGACCCGTTCGGGATCACGCGCGACGGCGTGCTGACCGTCTTCGTCGAGGCGTTCGACTATCATGTACGCCGCGGCGAGATTCACTATCGCCAGTACGACGCCAACGACCGGCTGGTGGGGCAGGGCGTGGCCCTGTCCGAGCCCTGGCACCTGTCCTATCCGACGCTGATCGAGGACGGCGGCCAACTCTACATGCTGCCGGAAGGCTACAAGAGTGGCGGGCTGATCCTCTATCGCTGCGTGAGCTTACCGGATTGCTGGGAGGCGGTGGCCCGGATCGGCGAGACGGCTGCGATCGACGCGACGGTGGTCAAGCACGACGGCCGGTGGTGGATGTTCCATGCGCTGCCCGGACCGGACGACCGGGCGATGCGCGAACTGCACATCGCCTGGGCCGACAGCCTGACGGGGCCGTGGACGGCGCATGCCGGTAATCCGGTGCTGAACGGTTTCCAGACCTCGCGGCCGGGCGGGTCGGCGTTCGTTCACGACGGCGCGCTTCATCTGCCGGTTCAGGACTGCGCAGCGACCTATGGAGCGGCCATCAATCTCCTGCGGATCGAGACGCTGACCCCGGACGCGTTTTCGACCGCAGTCGTGAAGCGGTTCGAGCCGGGCCATCTGCTGGACGGATACGGCGACGGCTTGCACACCCTCTCGGGTCACGGCGACGTCACCTTCATCGATGTGAAGGGCATCCGCCAGTCGTCGGCGGAGCCATGGCTGAAGGCCGGCTTCAAGGCGCGTCGGCTGCTGGGCCTGAACGGGCCGCGCGGTCGCCGCGCCACCGGCGCCGCCGTTCATCCCAAGATATTCGACACCGCTTCCGTTCGGAAGGAAGGCTAGACCATGCGTATCGCCGTCGTTCTGCCGCGAGGCTGCACCTTCTGTCCGGACAAGACCAACTCCATGGAGACGGTGGTGCGCACCCTGTCGGCGCACAGCCGTTTGAACCGGCTGGTGACGCTGATCGCCGATGCCGGCGGGCCGACGCCGACGGGCGTGCAGATGGTGACGGTGCCGGCCGGACTGGGGCGCAAGGCGCGAAACGCGGCCGTGGTCGACGTTCTGAAGAAACTGTCGCCGGACATTGTGGAATACCATCAGCAGCTGAAGGCGGCGTCGGAGTTGGCGCGGCAGTTGCCGGACGCGATCCACATTCTTTATCGCCACACGCGGATCAAGCCGTCGCGCAACCTGATCGAACGTTTACGATACGGTCGACGCCTGGCGCGGTTCGACCGGCTGGTGTTCGTCAGCCGGGCGGCGGGTGAAGAGTTCGCGATGGACTATCCGCGTTTGGCGGGACGCGTCTCGTCGGTTTGCAATCCGATCGAAAGCGACGTCTGGCGTGCATTGCCCGAGCAGCGCGAGAAGCTGATCCTGTTTGCGGGACGGGCGATGAAGGACAAGGGGCTGGACCTGTTCTGCACCGCTCTGGCCGAGACGCTGGATTGCTACCCCGACTGGCGCGGCGCGTTGATGCTGGGCGACTGGGACAAGCATCAGGATTGGGCTGCGCCACAGGTGCGGATGCTGGAGCGGTTCGGCGACCGGGTCGAAATCCACAAATCAAAATCGCTGGACGCGGTGCGAGCGATGACGCAGCGCGCCGCCATCGCGGTCACGCCGTCGCGCGTGCGCGAGGCCTTGGGGCTGGCCGCGCTGGAGGCCCATGCGGCGGGCGCGGCGCTGATCTCGTCGGGACGCGGCGGCTTGCGCGAAGCCAGCGGCGAATATGCGCTGTATGTCGATGTCGAGGAGGCCGGCTCTCTGACAAGCGCCATGATGCGTCTGGTCGAAAATCCCGATGAACGTCTGGCTCTGGCGCGTGGCGGACAGACCTATGTCGAGCGGGTGCATTCGCCGGCAGCGCGCGCGGCCGAGCTGGACGCCTTGCGCGAGGCCTTGGTCGAAAAGGCGTTCGTCACGCCGAAGGCGACGCTGCGGAGGCGTCCTCTGTTCGGGCCGGCGGCGTCGCTGACCCGGCTTCAGGGCTAGGCTTCAGCCCCTTCGGACGAGGCTGTCGTAAACGTGGGTGACCGCGTCGAATCGCACGCGCGTCGGCTGGTCGCCCAGGGGTGCGGCCTGGAAGTCGGCGTCGGTCAGGCCGGCGGCGACGGGATCGGCGATCTTGTCGGTGTTCCAGCCCAGCAGCAGCCGAGCGCCCGGGCGTAGGATGGCCGCCAGAGCCTTTAACGCCCTTTGCTGCTGTTCGGAACTGTCGACGCCATAGCCCAGCACGCCGTTGCAGACGACAGCGTCGAAGATCAGGTCGGAGAAAATCCCGTCCGCCTCACACACGTCGCCGGTGCGATGCCGACCGCTTCGGCCCCAGCGCTCGGCTGCGGCGTCAATATCGGTCGTCCAGACTTCTCCTCCGCCGGCTTCCAGAGCAGCGTAATCATCCAGCGTATATTCGCGACATCCAACCCACAGTATGCGGCCGCCCTCAGCGGACAGGACCGGGATGTAGCTTTCGGCCATCACACGCCGATCCGGGAGGGCGCGAATGCGCGCCGCCTTGGCGGAACTTCGTTTGCGATCGGCGTCCTTGCCGAAGACCAGCGTCCTTAAAACCGTTCCAACACCCATGTACTTCCCCTCGCCTTGCCCCATAGGGTTGGTAGCGAGCAGCGGATCGACTGCCAACCATCGCGTGGGCGTTTTGCGGTCCTGTCGGGTAGCGGGCCGGTGCTCAGAACGGGAAGAAGGTCGGGATGGCCACCATGGCCGCGATCCAAGTGATCAGGTTCAGCGGCAAACCTACGCGCACGAAGTCCATGTAGCTGTAGCCGCCCATGTTGAAGACCAGCACATTGGTCTGATAGCCGAAGGGCGTGGCGAAGGCCGCCGAGGCGGCCATCATGACGCAGACCAGGAAGGGGCGGGGGTCGACGCCCAGGCTTTCGGCCAAGGCCACGGCGATGGGCGTGATGAGTACCGCGACGGTCGCATTGGACAGCAGTTCGGTGGCGAACAGGGTCACGCCGTACAGCACAATCAGCGCCCCGAGCGGTCCCAGCGGACGGATGAACCCGATTAGACGGTCGGCGCCGGCAGAGGCCAGACCTGTCACCTCGATCGCCGTGCCAACAACCACCATTCCCGCGATCAGCAGCAGGATTTCGGGCCTCAGTCCGGCGTAGGCTTCTTCGGGCGTAATGACCCGAAGCAGGATCAAGGCGACGGCTCCGGCGAAGGCCGAGGCGGCGATGGGCGCCCAGCCGAGCGCAGCCGAGATGATCACCAAGACAAAGATTCCCAAGGCGATCATCGCCGGGCGAAGTCGGAACGGCCGGTCCGCCGCCCCATACAAATCCACGTCGCCTAGGTGCGCGTCGCCGGAGCCGTCGGCCTGGTTGCGGGATCCGCCAAGACGGGGAAGGCCAAAGGGTAGGCGTCGCCGGCGTTTTGAAATCGCTTCGGCCTCGGCGCGTTGCCGCGCCTCCTCCATCTCGGCCAGTCGCGCGGCTTCCGCCTCATCCATGGCGACGGACCGACCGAGCTGGCGCGCGCCGACGAAATACAGCCACAGGCCGCCGACGACGGCGATCGCCAAGCCCACGGGGGTTATCTCGAACAGGCCGAAGACGGGCTGTCCCGCGTTGCGCGCCATGTCGTTGACCAGGAGGTTGGTCGAGGTGCCGATCAGGGTCAGCAGCCCGCCCATGACGGTGACATGGCTCAATGGCATCAGGAAACGTTTGGGCGACAGCTGAAGCGACTGGGCCACGTCGCGGATCACCGGCGCAGCCAGCACCACGACCGGCGTATTGTTCAAGAAGCCGCCGACCGATCCACAAAGGCCGATGACGATCCAGATGCCCCTAGCGCCTATCCTCGAGGCGAGTTGCGTCGCCTGGCGGATCAACCAGCCAAGCAGGCCTGACAGCTCGATGGCGTAGGCGATGACGAAAAGACCGGCCAGGGCGATGACAGCGGGGCTGGCGAAGGCGCCCTGGACCTCGACGGGCCGAACGACACCCAGCAACAGCAGCACCGCCGCACCGGTCAGGGCGACGACGTCGGCTCGGACCTTGCCATGAATAAGGACGCCGACAACGCCGACAAGAACGGCGAGCGCCGCGATCTGATCGAAAGTCATGATGCCGTGCAGACCGTCCCCCGTCTCTCGCGTCAACCAATTTCGTGAGATCGGCTCCCTGTCAGCGGTTCACGTGCTAGGGTGGTTCCATGCTCGAACCGATTGTGCCGCCTCGTCCATCGGTCGTCGCGCTTGCGGCGTCCCTCGTTTTTCTAAGCGCCTGCCAGCGTGAGCCGACCGCCGCAAGCGCGCCTGTTGCGGAGCCGGCGCAGACCCCGGTCGTGACCGTGGCGCCCGCGCCAATCCTAGACCGCGCAAGCCTGCTTCAGGCCATGGACATCGCCGCCTCTGCATTCGCCGCCGGTCAGGAGGTCGCAGGCGCGTCGCTGGCCGGTCGACGCTTCGTCGTGCGCCAGGCCTTCGGCTGTGGTGGTCCCGCCGTGAATAGACCGTCGCAAGCCGGTTTGGCGACAGTGACATGGAGCGAGGACCGCGAGAGCGCGAAACTGACGTTGACGCCCGGCGACTGGTCCCAATCGGCGTTGATTGCGGGTGACGCCGAAACCTGGGAAACGGCCGAGGGCTTCTGGTTGGCCCGCCCCTGGCTGCGCGTCGATACCTGTCCGGCGATCCAGAGGGGCGCCGCGCCTGAAGCCCCGTCGGCGGCCCAGACCATGGGCTTGGCGGCTGTTTTCAAAGAAGGCGGGTCCAGGACCGTCCGGCGCAACGGCCGGGCCTATGAGGCGACGCTGCGCGCCGAAGGCGACCAGCCTTTGATGCCGTCCGCGCAAGGCTATCGCCTGGTGCTTGAGGGACGAATGACCGCTTTCGCGGACGGTCGCGCCATTCGCTGCCGCGCCGTGAATGCGGATCAAAGGCCGGTCTGCATCGGCGCCGTTCAACTTGACCGCGTCGCCTTCGAGGACGCCGAGGGCAAGACGTTGAGCGAATGGCGAGAAGGCTGAGGGCGCTGACGCCCCGTTCGCATCAGGCGGCGTAGTATTTGCGATAGGCCCGATAGCCGTAGTCGTGATGGCCGTAGTTCCGGCCGGCCTCCGCCCGGACATCGACCTGGCTCAGGGTGACGCCGGAAAGGCGAACACCGGATTGGCTGAGGATGCGGATCGCAGCGGCGACGGCCCGCGCGGGGGTTTTTCGCCAGCGGGCGAGCAGGATGACGGTGTCGGCCTTGGCCGCCAGGATGCGGGCGTCGGCGAGGACCAGGACAGGTGCGGTGTCGATGACGATCAGGTCGAAGGCCTGACGCAGTTCGTCGAGCAGGGCGTTCATCGGCGGGGCGCCGAACAGGTCGTCGGCCGACAGGCCTGATCCCGACAGGGGCAGAAGTTGTGCGCCGGAGGCCGGGTCCAGCACCAAGACGTTTCGCCAGGCCGCTGCGCCATGCAGGACCTCGGCTAGGCCGTGGTCGGGGTTCAGGCCCAGCATTCGCGTCACGCCGCGCCGACGCGGGTCGCCGTCGATCAGTAGAACGCGTCCGCCGGAGCGCGCAGCGACGCGGGCCAGACAGACGGCTGTAGTGGTCTTGCCTTCGCCAGGCAGGGCGGACGTGACGGCGACTATGCGCGCGGACGGTTCGCCCACGACGCTGACGATGGGGGTGATCGAGGTGCGTAGCGCCCGGAAGGCCTCGGCGAAGACCGACAGCGGGCGTTGGACGACGAGGTCGATCGGATGCAGCGTCTGATCCTCAGCCGTCGCCACGGAGGAGGCCAGCGGAACGGCGCCGACGGCGGCGACGCTCAGCCTGCGCTCGATGTCATCGGGGCCGCTGAGACCTGTCTGCGTGGCGTTGGCGATGATGACGGCGCCGGTTCCCGCCGCCGCGCCGAGCATTAGGCCCAGCGCGAGGCTGATCATCAGGTTCGGCGCGCTTTGCGCGGTCGGAGGCGTGGCGCGCGAGACGATGCGGGCGTCCGCCTGTTCGACGCCGGTCTGGGCGCTGGTCTCGCGATAACGATCCAAGAAGGCGCGGTAGATGGCGCGGGCGGCTTCGGCCTCGCCTTCCAGTTCGCGCAGGCGCACCGAGGCGGCATTGTTGTCGGCCAGCGCGCCGCGCGCGGCGTCCAGGCTGGACTGGACCGAGGCGGCGCGTTGGCGGGCAACCTGGGCTTGGGCGTCGAGATTGGAGACGACACGGCGGATCTCGGCCTGGATCTGAGCGTCGATGTCGGACAGCTCCTGACGGGCGCGGATCATGTCGGGGTGCAGCGGGCCATAACGGACCGACAGATCCGCGACGCGCGTGCTGATCGCGGCGCGCTGGGCGCGTAGATTCTGAACCACGGGAGAGGAGAGGGCCTCGCCCACATCGTCGCCGTTGGAGCCGGCCGCCATCTGGGCGCGGGCGGTGCGCAGGCGGGCGTCCTGTTCGGCCTGCTGCGCGCGGGCCAAGGCGAGTTGCTGGTTGTAGGCCGAGATCTCCTGCTCCGTCAGGGTGGCGCCCTGGGCGCTGAGCAGGCCGTTTTCTATCCGGTAAGCGGAGACGGCGGCGTCGGCGGCCTCGACCTGGCGGCGCAGATCTTCCAGCCGGGCGCCCAGGAAGGTGTTGGCCTGGGCGTTAGCGTCGAATTTGGCGGTCAGTTGAGATTGGAGATAGGCGTCGGCGAAGGCGTTGGCGATGCGGGCCGCCTTGATCGGACTTTCGGAGGTGACGCTGACCGCCATCGAATAGGTCAGGCCGACGCGGCGCACGGTCAGGCGTCGCCGGACGGCGTCGATCACCTGTTGCCGCTCGATCTGAGGGTCGGCAGCCGCAGGCGTGGCGCGCGGCAGGCGCCGGGTAAGGGGCGAGGATCGCAGGCGAGCGTTGAACTCAGGATCGCGAATTAGATCCAGCGTCTGGACGACTTGGGCGGCAAGCTGGGGTGACTTCAGAACTTCGACCTCGGTGTCGACGATGGCCTCCTCGGCGTCGAGCGCCGATAGCACGGCCTGTCCCGCCACGACCTGTTCCTTGCGAGTATTGATCTGGAGGCTGGCGGTCGCGGTGTAGACCGGCGGCTGGCCCAACATCAGCGCCAGCACGATGAGGCAGACAGCCGCTGCGACGGCGGTGAACAGACCGAGACGACGGCGGAAGGCGGCGATCAGGGCGTGGAGGTCGATGGCGTCGTCCGCCGGCTGGCCGGGACCGCCGATCGCGGTGTCGTGGTGGGTCATCGCGCCATCGAACGGTGATCGTCCCGTCCAGTCCTGCGATGATGCCTTCAGGTTGTCAATCTTCGCGCTTTGGCCGTGTGTTCAGAACTGCGAGACGACCGCGACGGACAGGCGCGTCGAGTGATAGCTCGGTCCTGCAACCGCGCCGGACGAGGATTGGTCGAGATAGGTCAGACCGGCGGTCAGGCCATAGCGACGGTTGAGGCGATAGACGGCGCTGAAGCCGGCGGTAAAGCGCGTGTCCGTGCGGTCAAGACCGTTGTAGTCGTCCTTACTCAACGCCGTTTCCGCCGTCAGGATCAGGTTGCGCAGCAGTTCGTGGTCCGCGCCGATCGACACGTCGGTGCGCAGGGCGCCGGCCGAGCCGATCACGCCGGTGTCCTCGACGCTGCGCGCTGCGGTAGCGGTCAGGGTGGTCAGTTGCGTCGGAAACCACGACAGGCGCGCACGACCGCCGAAGCCGTCGAGATCGCCATAGGCTGCGTCCTGAAAATCCTGGCGGATGTATCCGGCGGCGACCTCGCCCCGGATCAGGGCTCCGAGCTCGAAGTCCACGCCAGCCAAGGCTTCGTGGCCGGAAGAGGATCGTTCCGGCGACCCTGCCACGTTTCGATAGTCGCGGTCATCGCGGGCGACTTGGACCATCAAAGCTGTCGCGGGGGAGAGGGCGTAGTCCGCGCGGCCGGTCAGGCGGACGGCGGTGCGATCCCGGTCGTCCTGTTCGATGACGGTGCCGGCGTCGCTCAGCCCATCGCGGTAGTCATAGCTAAGAACGGCGGCGTCGGCCGAGAGGCGCAATCGACCCCGCGTGCGCGTCGCCGCCAGCGAGGCGGAGGCCAGCTCGAAGGCGATCGGGCGGCGAGCGGCGGGATCGGAGCCGGCGGCGGTGCGGGCCTCGTGATCGTGGGCGTAGTCCGCGGCTAAGGTGATATCGACGCCTCGAACGATGTCGAGACGGCCGGCGCCGCCCAGGCTCCAGTCGGTCGTGTTCTCGCTGTCGAAGTCGAGGTTGCGGTCGATCTCGGCGCGGGCGCGGGTTTCAAACGCGTGGCGCGACCAGTGGGATCGGACGACGACCTCAGGCGTCACGCGCAAGGTCGTTGCGGGCTGACGGTCGTCTTCAGCGGCAAAGATGTTGTCATCATGGACGACGCCCGACTGAAGCCGGGGAAAGGTCGTGAAACCGCCGGCCCGGATGCCGAGCGGGTCGTAGGCGGGTTGCGGCCGGTCGCGCACGGCGACCGCACGGTGGCGAACGAAGAGGTCGATTTGCGCGTCCTGAGCCGAGCGCAAAGCCTGGGCCGAAGCGTGGGTTGCGCCGAACAGCATCAGGACGAAGCCGGCCGACAGGATTTCGCGTCGCATCGGCCCCCCAGCCTTCTTGCGTCAACCGTTCTCGTATTGACGCCACCAGGCGACGAACTTTTCCAGTCCGATCTTCAGCGGGGCCTTGGGCTGATAACCGCACAGGGCGTTCAGCTTTGAAATGTCCGCATAGGTGGCGGTGACGTCGCCGGGCTGCATCGGCCGCATGATCTTGTTCGCGCTGACGCCCAGCGCGGTTTCCAGCGTGGAGATCATCTCCATCAGGCCGACGGGCTGGCTGTCGCCGATGTTGTAGATCTCATGCACGCCCCGCACGGGGGGACGGTCCAGAACGGCGACCACGCCGTCGACGATGTCGTCGATATAGGTGAAGTCGCGCGCCATCCGGCCTTCGCCATAGACCTCGATCGGCTCTCCGCGCACGATTTTCTGGGTGAAGCTGAAATAGGCCATGTCGGGCCGGCCCCAGGGGCCATAGACAGTGAAGAACCGCAGGCCCGATTGCGGAAAGCCGTAGAGCTTCGCGTAGCTCTGGCTCATCAGTTCGCATGAGCGTTTGGTCGCGGCGTAGAGCGACACCGGGTGGACGGTCGGATCGTCTTCGCGAAAGCCCGAACCCTCCAGCGGCCGGTCGCCATAGACGGAACTGGACGAGGCATAGACCAAATGGGTCACGCCGTTGTGCCGCGCGGCCTCCAGCATCGACAGATGGCCGGCCAGGTTGGATCGCTCATAGGCGAAGGGGTTTTCGAGGGAGTAGCGGACGCCGGCCTGAGCCGCGAGGTGGACGATCCGCTTGACCCCGACGTCGGCGACCAGCGTGCGCATCTGCACGTGGTCGGCGATGTCGGCGCGGACCATATTGAAACCGACGCGACCCTCAAGCCGAGCGGCGCGGGCGGCTTTCAGGCGCGGATCATAGTAGTCGTTGAAGACATCGACGCCGATCACCTGCTCGCCCCGGTCCAGCAGCCGCTCGGCGACGTGCATGCCGATGAAGCCGGCAGCACCCGTGACGAGGATCGGCGACCCCATCAGCCGCGCCCGATGCCCATGTAGCGGAAGCCGCGATGCTTCATGTCCTCGGGTCGATAGATGTTGCGCAGATCGACCAGGACCGGCTGTTTCATCAGCAGCTTGATGCGGTCCAAATCCAGGGCGCGGAACTGGTCCCATTCGGTGACGAGGACCACGGCGTCGGCGCCGACGACGGCGTCATAGGCGCTGTCCTTCATCTGGATGTCCGGCAACAGCTTGGCGGCCTCATGCATGCCTTCGGGATCGAAGGCCTGAACGGTCGCACCGGCGGCGATCAGGGCAGGCGCGATGTCCAGTGATGGGGCGTCACGCATGTCGTCGGTGTTCGGCTTGAACGTCAGGCCCAGGAGGGCGACCGTCTTGCCCTGGACGCTTGTGCCCAAGGTTGCGGCGACGCGGTCGGCCATGGCCTTCTTGCGGGCGTCGTTGACCTCGACCGTGGCCTCAATCAGCTTTGTCGGCGCGCCATACTGCTGGGCGGTGCGGACCAGGGCGATGGTGTCCTTGGGGAAGCACGAGCCGCCATAGCCGGGGCCGGCGTGCAGGAACTTCGAGCCGATGCGCTTGTCCAAGCCGATGCCGCGCGCGACCTGCTGGACGTCGGCGCCGACGGCTTCGCACAGGTCGGCCATCTCGTTGATGAAGGTGATTTTCATCGCCAGGAAGGCGTTGGCGGCGTATTTGATCAGCTCGGACGTGCGACGGCCCACGAACAGCAGCGGGCTCTCATTCAGGTTCAGCGGACGATAAAGTTCGCTCATGACCTTCTGCGCGCGGCCGCCGGCGTCGCCGGTCATGTCGTCGATGCCGATGACGACGCGGTCGGGACGTTTGAAGTCGCCGATCGCGGCGCCTTCACGCAGGAATTCGGGGTTGGAGACGACGGCGAAGTCGGCCTTCTGATTGGTCTTGCGGATGATGGCTTCGACCTCATCGCCCGTGCCGACCGGGACGGTCGATTTGGTGACGACGACCGTGAAGCCTTCGATCAGGCCGGCGATCTCCTCGGCGGCGGCGTGGACGTAGGACAGGTCGGCATGGCCGTCGCCCCGGCGCGTCGGCGTGCCCACGGCGATGAAGACGGCGTCGGCCCGGCGAATGGCCTCGGCGCCGTCCAGGGTGAAGAACAGTCGGCCTTCGCGCACATTGGCGGCGACCAGATCATCCAGCCCCGGCTCATAGATCGGGATTTCGCCCCGCTCCAGCCGCTCGATCTTGGACGGGTCCTTGTCGATGCAGGTGACGACATGGCCGAAGTCGGCGAAACAGGCGCCGGACACCAGGCCCACATAGCCCGTCCCAATCATCGCTACGCGCATCGAAATCCCTCATCAGC
>Ga0308158_10000352_pt1 | contig 83826 bp, 78 predicted proteins | sample PhyBR2_FD_201038 | JGI IMG/M metagenome (GOLD analysis project Ga0308158, IMG submission 201038) | Phyllosphere microbial communities from UC Gill Tract Community Farm, Albany, California, United States - DLSLB.R2 | ecosystem: Host-associated > Plants > Phyllosphere > Unclassified | place: USA... | reverse complement strand
TGCCGCTTACTTCTTGTTGCGGCGCTGGTGGCGAGTCTTGCGAAGCAGCTTGCGGTGCTTCTTCTTCGCCATGCGCTTGCGGCGCTTCTTGATGACTGAACCCACGGAAACCTCACTAAGTCAGGGGTTGGATGCCGGGATGCGGCACCCGGGTACGGGCACGGAAAAAATGCCTCGGACGATTCTAGCAAACCGTCGGACGCGGCCCGAATCGAGCGATCAGCCCACCTCGGCGATGGGCGTGCGCATGGCATCGGCCACGGCCGACTCGGGCACGCGATAGCTGCGGCCGAAACGGACGGCGGGCAGCTCGCCGGCATGCACGAGTCGATACACGGTCATCTTGGACACGCGCATGATCTCGGCGACCTCGGCCACCGTAAGGAAACGAACGTCTTGAACGTCGGGCATCCCCAATACCCCTTTCTGCTGAAGCACAGCATATGGGGTGCATGCGACAGCTGTAAACAGATGAGACTGCTGTGACTTGAGATCAGGGTCCGAGCTTCTTGAGCGCCGTGGTCACCACGTGCTTCGCCGACGCCGCGGCCCGGCCCACGACCTCCGCCGCGTGCGCCGTCGCAGGAGGCAGCGGCGCGAACGGGATGTCGATCTGAGGGGCCTGATCGCCGTACGCGTCGACCAGGAACGGAACCAGCCAGTCGTCCACCTCTTCCAGCGGTCCGACGGAGAGGCTGTAGAAGCGTCGCTGGCCGTCTTCGCGAACGGTCACGAGTCGCGCCTCGCGCAGCACCTTCAGGTGCTTCGACACGGTCGGCTGACTGATACCCAGCCGGCTCACGATCTGCGTGACGCTCGTGCCGCCGTCGCCCTCGGCCGACTCGCTCAGCAGCAGCCGGAGGATGTCTCGCCTCGTGCCGTCTGCGATCACGTCGAAGATGTCGGTCATCCCCTCAGGGTAGTCGGCGCCGCACCGGAGTACCATGACGAAGGCTCGGCGAACGGCGCCGGCAACCGGAGGGAAGGGGAACGATGTCGGGCATCGTGTCGGCATCCTCCCCTCAGCAGGCCCTGCGCGGCTTCGGACGACAGGTCAAGCACCTCGTCACCTCATCGCCGTCGCGCTTCGCGATCATCATCTTCGCCTCGCTGATCCTGCTGTTCACCGGGCTGCTCTCGCTGCCGATCGCCTCGGCGAGCGGCACGGTCACCCCGCTCGCCGACGCTCTGTTCACCGCGATGTCGACCATCTGCGTGACCGGGCTGACGACCGTCGACATGGCCACCCACTGGTCGCCGTTCGGCAATGTGCTTCTCTTCATCGGCGTGAACATCGGCGGCATGGGCGTGCTCACCCTCGCCTCGGTGATGGGCATGGTCATCTCGAAGCGCCTGGGGCTTCGCGCCAAGCTGCTCGCAGCCGGCGACACCAACCCGATGCGCGCGCACGGCGGGCCGGTCAACGAGAGCCAGACCGTCCGCCTTGGTGAGGTCGGTCAGCTGCTCACCACCGTCGCGCTGTCGACCCTGGTGATCGAGGGCACCGTGGCCGTGCTGCTCTACCCCGCCTTGATCTGGGCGGGCATCGACCCGTTCGTGGCCCTGTGGGAGGCGCCGTACTACGCCGCGATGTCGTTCACGAACACCGGCTTCACGCCCAACGCCGGCGGGGTGACCGTCTTCGCCGACGACTACCTCGTGCTCACCATCCTCATGATCAGCGTCTTCCTCGGCAGCATCGGCTTCCCTGTGATCTACACGCTCGCCAAGCACGTCTGGCACGTGAAGCGCTGGTCGCTGCACTCCAAGCTCACCCTCATCACGACGGTGCTGCTGTTCTTCGTGGGCGCAGCGGTCTTCCTCGTGCTCGAGTACGACAACCCCGGCACCTTCGGCTCGATGGATGCCGGCGAGACGACGATGAACGCTCTGTTCCTCTCGGCCATGACCCGCTCGGGCGGATTCAACGTGATCGAGATGTCCGATCTCAACGGATCATCGATGCTCGTGGCGTGCATGCTCATGTTCGTCGGCGGCGGCTCGGCATCCACCGCAGGCGGCATCAAGGTGACGACTCTCGCGGTCCTCGCCATCGCGGTGTGGTCCGAGGCGAAGGGCCGTCAGTCGGTCGAGGCGTTCGGCCGCCGCATCCCGTCCGATGTGCAGCGCGTGGCGCTGTCGGTCGTCGCGTGGGGCGCCACGATCGTCGCGATCTCGACGGTGATCATCGCCCAGATCACCAAAGCCGACATCATCGACGTGCTCTTCGATGTCATCTCGGCGTTCGGCACCGTTGGCCTCAGCTCGGGCCTCACGGCCGAGCTCCCCGACTCGGCCAGCTACGTGCTCGCCGCGACCATCTTCATGGGGCGCGTTGGTACAGTGACTCTCGCCGCGGCGGTCGCCGCGACATCCCGATCGCAGCTCTACTCGCTGCCAGTCGAAAGGCCGATCGTTGGTTGAGATGGTGCGGGGCGACGCCCCGGTGCTCGTGATCGGACTCGGCCGCTTCGGCGCCGCCTGCGCCGGGGAGCTCGACCGACTCGACCGTGAGGTGCTCGCGATCGACGAAGATCTGGGACTCGTGCAGAAGTGGTCGGAGCGGGTCACGCACACCGTCCAGGCCGACGCCAGGAACATCGACGCGCTGCGTCAGATCGGCGCGCAGGACTTCCAGGTCGCCGTCGTCGCCGTCGGTTCGCTGATCGAGGCATCCGTGCTCATCACCGCCAACCTCGTCGACCTCAAGGTTCCTCAGATCTGGGCGAAGGCCGTCTCGCAGTCGCACGGCAAGATCCTCGCCCGCGTCGGCGCGAACCACGTCATCTACCCGGAGCGAGAGGCGGGCGAGCGCGTCGCGCACCTGGTCAGCGGCCGGATGCTCGACTTCATCCGCTTCGACGACGACTTCGTGCTCGCCAAGATGTACCCGCCGAAGTTCATCCGCGGGGTGCGGCTGAACGAGTCGGGAGTGCGGACGAAGTACAAGGTCACCGTCGTGGGCGTGAAGAGTCCGGGCAAGCCGTTCCGCTACGCCGAGGCGAACACGGTCGTCACCAACCACGACCTCATCATCGTCTCGGGAACGAACGTCGACATCGAGCGCTTCGCCGGTCTCGACCGCTAGCCGCTCTCTCCGCCCCGTTCTGAGCAGCCTGCCGGTGATCAGGAGCCGGCCGCGAGCTCCTTCGCGCGGGCGAGAGCCGCGGCAGTCGCCTCGGTGAAGACGTCGTCGAGACGCGCATCCTGCAGCACGGCGACAGCGCGCTCGGTCGTGCCCTTGGGGCTGGTCACGCGTCGGCGCAGTTCAGCGGGTTCTTCTCCGGATGCCGCCAGCAGGGCTGCGGCACCGATGAACGTCTGCTCGGCCATGAGCCGGGCATCGGCATCCGAGAATCCCATCCGTCGGGCCGCCTCGGTCAGCTTCTCGATCAGCAGGAAGACGTAGGCGGGGCCCGACCCTGAGACCGTCGACAGCGGGTCGATCTGCGACTCCGGCATCTCGATCACCGCACCGACCGTCTCGAAGAGCGCCCGCACGAGCGCCATGTCGTCTTCGGTCGCAGCGGGACCGGCGGCGATCCCGGTGACGGCCTTGCCCACGGTCGCGGGGGTGTTCGGCATGGAACGAACCGTGTGCACGCTCTCGCCGAGAGCCTCGGTGAAGGTGGCGAGCGTGACTCCGGCGGCCAGGCTCACCACGATCGCATCATCGCGCAGCGACGGGGCGATCTCCCGCAGCAGGTCGGGCACCATGGCGGGCTTCACACCGACGAGGATGATGCGCGCGGCTGCTGCCGCCTCGGTGTTGCCTGCGGGGTTCTCCTCCAACGAGATGCTCGTCACGCCGGAGAGAGATGCCAGGGCATCCGCCTTCTCACGCGTGCGGTTGGTCGCGACGATGCCGCCGTCGACCTCGGCACCAGAGGCGACGACCCCCTGCAGGATCGCGCCTCCCATCGAACCGGCTCCGAGAAATGCGAGTGAGGGGAGGGAATCGACCATGCCGCCCATCCTACGAGGCCTTCGCGACGCCCCGCCGTGCCCCCGTGAAGTGCACGCGGGGCCGTCGTAGACTCGCCTCATGAGCGCATCCGGCGGCAGCAAGGCGATCATTGCGGCATTCCTGGCGAACATGGGCATCGCCCTGGCCAAGTTCATCGCGTGGGCCCTGTCGGGTTCGGCGTCGATGCTCGCGGAGGCGATCCACTCCGTCGCCGACTCGGGCAACCAGCTGCTGCTGATGCTCGGCAACCGTCGTGCCACCCGCGAGGCCGACCGCTCCCACCCTTTCGGCTACGGCCGTGAGCGGTACGTGTCGGCGTTCGTCGTGTCGATCATCCTGTTCTCGCTCGGCGGCCTGTTCGCGGTCTACGAGGGCGTGGAGAAGATCGTCGATCCGCACGAGATCGACCACACGTGGTGGTGGCTGCCGCTCGCCGTGCTCGTCGTGGCGATCGTGCTCGAGTCGCTCTCGCTGCGCACTGCCGTGCGCGAGAGCAACGCCGTGCGGGACGAGGGTCAGTCATGGTTCTCCTTCATCCGCCGGTCGAAGGCGCCCGAGCTTCCCGTCGTGCTGCTCGAAGACACGGGCGCTCTCGTCGGCCTGACCTTCGCCCTCTTCGGCGTCGGCCTCACGCTGATCACCGGCAACCCGCTGTTCGACGCCCTGGGCACGCTGATGATCGGTCTGCTGCTCATCGTCATCGCCATCGTGCTGGCGATCGAGACCAAGAGCCTGCTGATCGGCGAAGGCGCGAGCCGCGCGGATCACGACCGCATCGTCGACGCCATCGTCGACGGACCCGATGTCGAGAAGCTTATCCACATCAAGACCCTCTACCTCGGCCCCGATGAGCTCATGGTCGCGGCGAAGATCGCCCTCACGGCCGACAAGACCGTGCGCCAGGCGGCGGCCGACATCGACGAGATCGAGCGCCGGATCCGGGATGCTGTTCCCGCAGCCCGCGTGATCTACCTCGAGCCCGACGTGTACCGGCCCGCGCTCGACCCCCAGCCGTCGACCGACGCGTTCGTCTTCCCCTCGTCGGACTGATCGTTCCGGACGGTCTCCGTGATCGACGAGCTCGACGCCGCTCTGACGCGCCCCGACCTTGCTGAGGGCGTGGCGGACAAGCTCACTCAGCTAAAGAAGGTGCTCGCCGCCGACCCCCAGGCGCGGCTGACGTCGTTCTCGCTGGCTGCGGGTGAGCCGCACGCCGTGATGACCTTCGGTGACATCGACAGCGCCGACCTGGTCGTCTACCTGCTGCACGGCATCGACACGAATCTGGGACATTTCCCCTCGTGGGCTGATGCTGCGCAGCGGGTGTGCGCGGATGTGATCCGCGCGTGCGTCGTGCGCGGCATGCCGCGTTCGGTCGCGACGATCGCCTGGTTCGCGTGGGACTCGGGTGACCAACTCTCGGCGCGCGCTACCCGCCATGCCACCATCGGCGCCGCGCGCCTGGCGGTCGACATCGAGCACCTGGTGCAGCGCAATCCCCGCGCCCACATCGCCGTCGTGACGTACTCGTACTCGTCGACGCTGCTCGGCGAGATGTTCGCGATGCGCATCGCGGACGATGTCCGCACGGCGTTCTCGATCGCCTCGGCGGGCATGACGCACCCCGCGGCGGATGCCGTGGCCGACGCCATCGCCGCCGGCGAGGTCATGATGTACGCGACCGAGGGTGCGAGCGACAGCATCGCTCCGCTGGGCAGGCTCGGGCAGCACCCGGTCGACCCGCGCAGCATCGGGGGTGTGATCACCTACGAGTGCGACGGCGGCGAAGCCCCCGGGCCAGACGGCACCGCCGTGGTCGGGATCTCGGTCGAGGGCCACGCATCGCAGAGCTGGGTCGACGAGCACGGCCTGAAGCACACCGGCTACTTCGACCCGCGCGCGCAGGGCTATCTGACACTCGTCGCGCGCCTTACCGATGCCGCGGTCGGCACCGCCCGCTGAGCACGTGGTCTCGTCTGCCCGCGGCTAGGCTCAGACCCATGACCGGCTCCGACGACGATGCGATGCGCCGCGCGCTCGTGCTCGCTGACGAGGCGGGTGCGGCGGGAGACGTGCCGGTCGGTGCGGTGGTGCTGGACGCCGGTGGCGCCGTGGTCGGCGAAGGGCGCAACCTCCGCGAGCAGTCACACGATCCGACCGCGCACGCCGAGGTGATCGCCCTTCGCGCCGCAGCCGAAGCGCACGGCGCATGGAATCTCGAGGGCCACACGCTCGTCGTCACGCTCGAGCCCTGCCTGATGTGCGCGGGGGCGATCCTGCAGGCCCGCATCGGCCGCGTCGTCTTCGGCGCCTGGGACGACAAGGCCGGGGCGGCGGGGTCGATGTATGACGTGCTGCGCGACCGACGCCTGCCCTACCGCGCTGAGGTGGTCGGAGGCATCCGCTCGGACGAGGCCACTGCGCAGCTGCGTGCGTTCTTCGAGACGCGACGCTGAGCTGACCCCTCGTCGTTCGGTCGAATGGCGGCGTGGAAGTAATCTGTACCCATGCGCGTTCATGTGGCCGATCACCCGCTCATCACTCACAAGCTCACGGTGCTGCGGGATGAGAGGACCTCTTCTCCGGTCTTCCGTCAGCTGACCGAGGAGCTCGTGACCCTGCTCGCCTACGAGGCGACGCGCGAGGTCAAGGTCGAGCCCGTCGAGGTGAAGACCCCTGTGACGACGACGACCGGCGTGAAGATCGCCGAGCCGCGCCCGATCGTCGTGCCCATCCTGCGCGCCGGTCTCGGGATGCTCGAGGGCCTGGTCAAGCTCATCCCGACCGCCGAGGTCGGATTCCTCGGCATGGTGCGCGATGAGGAGACCTTCGAGCCCACCACCTACGCCGAGCGTCTGCCCGACGATCTCAGCGACCGGCAGTGCTTCGCCATCGACCCGATGCTGGCGACCGGCGGCTCGCTGGCCGCGGCGATCCAGTTCCTCTTCGACCGCGGCGCGAAGAACGTCACCGCGATCTGCCTGCTGGGCACCCCTGAGGGCGTCGCCGCGATCGAGAGCATGGTCGGCGACGCCGACGTCACGCTCGTGCTCGGCGCGCTCGACGAGCGCCTGAACGAGAAGGGGTACATCGTGCCCGGCCTCGGCGACGCCGGAGACCGCCTGTACGGCACCGTCTGACCTCGGCCGCCCTCTCGACGAGCGCCGTTCACGCGGAAGCAGCGTTGCGCGCTTCTGCTGCGGGGGCGCTGTCGCGCTCAGACGGTGAGCACGTAGCCGCGTTCGTCTCCGAAGTGCTCGAACCCGGCGCGCGCGAGGATCGGCGCCGAGGTCGAGATCCGGCCCTTCACGAGCGCGGTCGTCGCGCCCATCTCGGCGCCGAGACGCAGCCGGCCCGCGAGCACCGCCCGGTACGCGCCGCGTCCTCGTGCATCAGGAAGGGTGGCAGCGCCCCAGAGGCGCACGAAGCCGTCGGCCACCGTGCATCCGCCCGTGCTGACGGCGACGCCGTCGAGCCGAGAGAGCACCCGGCCACCTGTTCGGGATGCCAGTGACTCCGCGATCTCGTCGAGTTCCTCGCGAAGCCCGTCGTCGGTGAGCGCGGACTGGTGATCCCACACCGCGACGTTGATCCGGTCGACCTCGCGGAACTGCTCCTCGGTGCGGACGACCTCGGGCGTCACGTCGCCGGGCACCTCGATCGGCATGCCGACGATCGGACGAGCCAGCACCGCGACAGTGTCGACGTGCCGGGCTCCTCGTCGCTGCAGCGCATCTTCGAGATCGGGACTGTCGGACGCATTGGTCCAGAAGGTCAGCTCGGTCTCACCCCATGTGCGGGTGCGCTCGATCGCATAGTCGAGCACCTCGTCCGCGCTCCTCGTCGAGCCGACCTGAGATGCCTTGACCCCGCCTCCGAAGCGGGCCGGATGCCGAACCAGCTGCAGTTCGGTCTTCTCCTGCTCGCTGCCGCGCGGAAACCATACCCAGGCCGCGGATGCCCGCAGGATCTCGTCGGCCGTGTGCGCGCGGGAGTCAGTCACGATCGGCTCCGACGAGATGCGCGAAGGCGCTCAGGCGGGCGACGCCCTCGGGCGTCCACGGCAGGTCGTCGAGCAGGGCGGGCGAGTGCACGAGGTACGCGACGCTCTTCGCTCGCGAGACGGCGACGTTGAGGCGGTTCTGCAGAAGCAGGAACTCTGGGCCGCGCGGAGCATCGCGGCCGCTCGACGCCGCCAACGACGTGATCGACACCACCGCCTCTCTGCCCTGGAAGTTGTCGACCGTGCCGACGGCCACGTCGCCGTATCCCGCTGCAGACAGCTCGTCGTGGATGAGCTGCTTCTGGGCGTTGTAGGGCGCGACGATGATGATGTCGCGCTGCTCGAGCGGACGCGGCGGATCGTCGCACATGCGGTCAACGTACGTGCGGCCGATCAGGTCACGGACGATGCGCACGACTTCAGCGGCCTCCTCCGCTGACTGGGTGGCGTTGCCCCGGTGCCGGATCGGCACGATGTGAAGGCCCGGGTCGACGCCGTCGATCAAGCGCCCCTCGGTGCCGTCGGCCGATGCGAGACGGCTCGCATACGAGAGCCGCGAGACGGGGGCGGCGACGGCCGGATGCATGCGCCACGACTCCGCGAGGAAGTAGCCGTACCGTGCGTCGATGACCGAGGAGCCGTCCATCACCCAGCCGAGGGCCGAGGTGTTCACCGGCTCGGGGTGCGTGCCCTGGCTCACCTGCGGCAGCTGCTGGGGGTCGCCGAGCAGAAGCAGCCGCTTCGCCCCCGCCGCCACCGCGATCGTGGATGCGAGCGAGAACTGACCCGCCTCGTCGATCACCAGCAGGTCGAGGAGCTTCCGGTCGACGCGGCGCGTGTTGCTGAAGTCCCACGCGGTGCCGCCGACGACGGCGCCGTCGTGCGCGTGCTCTGCGAGGAAGGCGGCCATGCCGTCTTTGCGCATCACCGTGAACGCCGGCTCGGCGGCATCCGGATCTTTGGGTGCCTTCGCCACCTGCGCCGCCGGAACGCCGTCCGCCACGACTCGCTCGAGCAGATTCTCGACGATCGCGTGCGACTGCGCCACGACCCCGACCCGATAGCCATGGTCGCGCACGAGGCGGGCGATCACCTGCGAGCCCGTGTAGGTCTTGCCGGTGCCAGGAGGGCCCTGCACCGCCAGGTAGCTGTCGTCGAGGTCGAGCACGGCACGCACGATGGCGTCGATCGTGTCGCCTCGATCGCCCGCCTCGGGCAGCGGGCCTCCGGACACGGTGCGCGGCGGGATGCGACGCAGGATGTCGGTGGCCGCATCGCTCGGGAAGACCGGCGCCGCGTGGTGGAGCGACGCCGCCCACTCCTCGATCGCACCCTGCTGCGAGAGGACATTCGGCGGAGCTGCCGGCGCGAGTGCGACGGGCATCTCGTCCCACACCTGCCCCTGCACGGTGCGCTCGCGCACGAGGTAGCCGTCATCGAGCACCTCGACGATCTCGACCTCGTGCGGCACATGGATCACCCGCGAGGGAGCAGGGATGTCGAACGGCGTCGGCACCCCGTACAGCGCGAACGGCCGGCCGCCCACCCCGAGCGTGCTGCCCGGCGCGACCTCGCCGCGCAGCCGCACGAGACGGGTCTGCGCACGACGGCCCTCATCGACCGCCCAATCGGCATCGACGCGGCTCGCATCGGCGTCGACCCGCAGCACATCGCGAGTCGACTCCCAGATCGAGACGGGCTCGCGCAGCCGCTGGAAATGCCCCTGCCAGAAGCTCTTCGCCTCACGCGGGTGGTAGTCGATCGCCGCGGCGGCCACCCTGTACGAGGCAGCGCGCGACTCGTCGCCGGCGCTCTGCGCCTCGGCCTGCAGGGCGAGGGAGAGCGGTGAGGGCTCGTAGGCCCGCGTCTCAGGATCGTCCGGCGGCGCCGGAACCACCCCGGCCTCCCGCGCGAGTCCGATCAGCCAGTCGCGCAGCCGCCTCGTCGACACGCAGTCGTAACGGTTGTAGTCGGCGAGGTCGTCGAGGATGCTCTGCGCCTCGACGTCGTGACCCGATGCCTGCAGCTCGCGCGCCTGCACGTACTGCACGATCGAGTCGTCGCCCTTCTGCACGTCGCTGGTGCGCACCTCGGCACCCATGTACAGCGGCTCGAGCTTCTTGATCGAATACGAACGCGACCCGATGCGCACCGAGCGCAGCACGATCGGATACAGGTCGACGAAGACGCCCTCGCGCAGCAGCCGATCGACCTCGGCTTCGCCCACGCCATGGCGCGCGGCCATGGCCGACAGGTGCGAGGTCTCGTACGGCGCGTAGTGGTAGATGTGCATGTCGGGATGCGTCTGCCGGCGCAGCTTCACGAACGCGAGGAAGTCGAGCAGTGCCTGCTTCTCGTCGGCGAAGGTGTGCGCCCACAGCGCGGAGTACTGCTCGGCGTTGTCGATCCACCCGAACAGGTAGTCGATGCCCCACCGCGGATTCTCGCCCGGCCCGGCTCCCTCGGTGTACAGCGGATCGCCCTCGAAGTCGAAGAACAGGTCACCCCGGCTGGGCCTGGGCATCAGCCCGATCGCGTTGGCCGACACCAGCTCGAAGGGCGGAACGGCCGCGGGATCGGCGCCCATCCCGGACTGCAGCCGGGCCTGCGCGCGCAGCGCCGTGAAGGTGTCGGCGTTCATTCCGTCTGGGGCATCGGCGGCGACGGCCAGATCGTCGATCGTGTGGATGCCGGCGGCGCGCAGTCTCTGCCGCTGCACCGGCCGCATGCGGGCGACCATCAGCAGGTCGCGGTGACCGATGACCTGCTCTTCGCACGTGGCGCAGCGACCGCAGGCGGAGACCTGCAGATCACCGCGGTCGTCGCCCCAGGCAAGCGGCTCGCCGCTCGCTCCCTCGGCTATGCGCCGGTCGGCGATCAGCGCTCGCAGGCGGGCGCGGCGCACGTGGAACAGCGGAAGCAGGTCATCGACCCGATGGGTGCTCGTGGTGCCGTCGCCGAGGAGCAGGTCGACCTCGTCGGAGCGCGGGATGCCCAGACGATCGAGCTGATCGACGTATGCCCCGAGCTGCATGAGCGCGGTCGCGCGGGCCGTTCGGGCGAGCTTCGAGTCCTGTACCCGCCAGCGTCCGCTGCTCTCGCCAGGCAGCGGCTCGTCGCGCGCGATGAAATCGGCGAAGCCGACGAACTCCGGAGTCGAGAACGCAGCCTGGAACACCAGCGACGCCCCGGATCGCAGCGCCCGTTCGGTGGCGTCGACCGTGGCGGCCAGCTCAGCAGCATCCGCCGACGACACCTTCGGCAGCACGACGACGCCCGGTCCGCCGTCGACCGACTCGCCCAGCTCGCGAACGTATCGCTCGAGCACCTTCTCTTCGTGCCGGTCGCCGAGCCGCGCTGCGCGCTCGAGAGTCGCATCTTCAGGCTCTTCGACGGCGGGAACGCGACCGAGCTTCGCGTCGAGGGCACGAGCCCACGCGAACTCGCACTCAGCCGCCAGCTTCAGGTCGCTGGCACTCCAGACGACCCGGTTCTCCGCTGCGATGACCCGCACGATGCCCCTCTCCCTCGGCCTGCTTCGACACTATCCGCAGGCTCGGACATCACCGGGCGCGCGGGTCTCAGCGCCACCAGTCGTCGGCGGGGGTGACCGGCAGGTGCCTCTTGTGGCGGGAAGCCCAGTACTTCTGCTCGATGATCGCCGCCGCCTCGTCGGCGATCGCCTTGCCCTCGAGATAGTCGTCGATCTGCTCGTAGGTCAGTCCGAGCTCATCCTCATCCGGTCGGCCTGGTACACCGTCGAGGAGATCAGCCGTCGGCACCTTCATGTACAGATGCTCGGGGGCACCGAGCTGCTTGAGCATCGCGCGCCCCTGCCGCTTGTTGAGCCCGGAGAGCGGCAGCAGATCTGCAGCGCCATCGCCGAACTTCGTGTAGAAGCCGGTCACGGCCTCAGCGGCATGGTCCGTGCCGATCACGAGCAGACCGTCGTGACCCCCGAGCGCGTACTGCACGACCATCCGCAGTCGCGCCTTGATGTTGCCGCGATTGAAGTCGGTGATGCTCTCGCCCAGCCCCTCCTCGAGGTCGCGCTCGAGACCGTCGACGCCGTTCTGGATGTTGATCGTCACCGAGCGGTCGGCCGCGACGAAGTCGATCGCCGACTCCGCGTCAGCGGCATCCGCCTGCACGCGGAACGGCAGCCGCACCGCCAGGAACGTGGCCTCGCCGCCCTCGGCCCGCACGCGCTCGACGGCGAGCTGCGCGAGACGGCCGGCGAGGGTCGAGTCCTGCCCGCCCGAGATGCCGAGCACGAAACCTCTCGCACCGGTCGTGCGCAGGTAGTCGACGAGAAATCCGATCCTCTTCTCGTTCTCGGCCGCGGGGTCGATCTCGGGCTTCACGCCGAGGTCGTGGATGATCTGCTGCTGCATGCTCATTGCGCCTCCTTCGTCGGGTACCAGTCTCCCCCACCTGAGAGGATGGAGCACGTGAGACTTCTCGTCGCCGCCCTGGCATCCGAACTTCAGGCCTTTCCCGCAGAGCTCCCCGGCTTCGACCGGCTGGTCACCGGCCCCGGAAAGCTGATGGCCGCCTACGGCCTGACCCGTGCGCTCGATGCCAGACGCTACGACGAGATCGTCGTCGTCGGCACGGCGGGCGCGGTCGACGACTCGGTCGAGTCGGGCATCTACGACGTGAGCGCGGCGATCCAGCATGACGTGCAGGACCTCGACGGCGTGATCGGACAGCACGTGTCGCTGCCGTCGCGCGTCGAAACAGGTCGCGACGGCGTGACCATCGCGACCGGCGACATCTTCGTCGACGACGCCGACGCCGTGGCACGGATCCGCGACCTCGGCGGCGTGCTGGTCGACATGGAGACCTTCTCGTTCATCTGGGTGGCCCAGAAGTTCGACGTGCCTATCCGAGTGATGCGCGTGGTCTCGGACCGTGCTCAGGATGGGGCGACGCAGGTGTGGGACGACGTCGTCGCCGCGTGCAGCGCCCAGCTGTGGGAGCACATGCAGCGCGAGTACGCGGTCTGAGTCAGCTCGCCCCGCGCGGCGCGTCGATCACACTGTGGCCGTCGGGCAGGGTGCGCACCGTCAGCTGAGCGGGGATCTGCTCCTGCATCGCCTCGACGTGACTGATCACCCCGACGGTGCGACCGCCCTGACGCAGCTCGTCGAGAGTGCGCATCGCCGTCTCGAGCGTGTCGGCGTCGAGTGATCCGAATCCCTCATCGATGAAGAGGGTGTCGAGCCGGATGCCCCCGGCGCGCGCCGTGACCACCTCGGCCAGACCGAGGGCGAGCGCGAGCGACGACAGGAAGGTCTCACCGCCCGAGAGCGACTTGGCCGGCCTGGTCTGTCCGGTGAAGGCGTCGAAGACGACGATGCCGAGCCCCGACGCCGCGCCTCGCGCCGCGAGCGCGTCGGAGTGACGCAGCTGATAGCGGCCGTCTGACATGTCGTGCAGGCGAACGTTGGCCGCGGCCACGATCTCTTCGAGCTCTGCCGCGAGCACGAAGGTCTCGAGGGTCATCCTGTGCGTGTTTCCCGAGCGACCGGCGAGCGTGTCGGCCAGCGCGCGCAGTACCTCGAACTCGTGCGCCGCCTCAGCAGATGCGGCGTGCTCGCGAGCGGCCGAGTCGACGGTCGCCGTGAGACTCTTCTGCACGCTGCGCGCCTGGCTGTCGGCGTCGACGGCGGTCTGCCACGCAGCCCGTGCCCGCTGAGCCGCCTGCTCGGCCGGTTCGAGGTCGATCGGATCTTCGGGCAGCATGCGCATCTCGAGGCCGAGCAGCAGCGCGCGCTCTTTCTTCGTCTCGACCGCGTGCGCTGTGATGCGGTCGTCGAGTGCGGCGATCTCGGCTGCGCTGAGCAGCGCGAGCTCGACCTCGGTGACCTCGTCGAAGACCGATCCGGCGATGGCATCGGCGAGCTCGTCGTGCGCGCTCCTTTCGCGCTCGATCGCGTCCGCGTGCGCGTCGATGGCGTCGGCTGCTGCCGTCGCGAGAGCGATCTCGCGCTGCGCTTCTGCGAGCCGGTCGGCGACGCTGTCGTGCTCGCCGCGGGCTGCAGCGATGGCTGCATCGGCATCGGCGATGCGCTGCTCGATCAGCGAGAGCGCGGTGCGCGCAGCGCCGAGGGTCTCGGATGCTGTGGCGCGGCGCTGCTCGAGATCCGCGAGGTCGCGCTGCAGATCGTCGAGTCGAGCACCCAGCTGCTCGGCTCGGAGTGCCGCCTGACGAGCCGCGTCGGCTGCGATCACGGCCTGCGAGAGACGCTCGGCCGCCTCTTCGACGCTGAGCCCGGCGGATCGCTCGAGCACGGCAGCGTGCTCGGCGGTGAGATCCGCGAGGGCGCGCGACGCCTTCCGCTCGGCGGCTGCGGCCGCATCGCGAGCAGCCTCGGCCGCCTCGATGTCGTCAGCCGAGACGGGGTCGGAGTGCTTGGCCGGCGCGGGATGCTCGGTCGAACCGCATACCGCACACGGCTGACCGTCGACGAGGGCGCTCGCGAGTTCACCCGCGTAGCCGTCCAGGCGTCGTCGGCGCAGCTGCGACAGCTCGGTCTGCGCTCGCGCGTGCGCATCGGAGGCGTCGGACTCGACGGATGTCGCCGAAGCCACTGCCGTGGTGAGCCGTTCGACTTCTCGAGAGGCGGCGTGCTGCCGCTCGGCGAGCGCGACAGCGTCTGCGGCGGCGTCGACCCGGTCGCCCTCACGCCGCGCCACGTCCCGCTCAGCGGTGAGCTCGGCGATCGTGGTCGGCAGCGCCGCGCGATCGGCATCGAGCGCGGCGAGCTTCTCGGTCGCGTGCGCCACCGCTGTCTCCGCGGCGGCGAGCTCGGCGGCGCGCGTCGCAGTGGCGGCCTCCAGCTCCGCGGCCTGCTGCCATGCTCCGCTCTCGCGCGTGCGCTCTGAGGCCCGCTCGCGGTACGCGGCCGCACGGCCGTGGCCCGTCGCCTTCGCGATCGAGAACGCGGCGAGGGCCGATTGCTCGGCCTCGGCCGCGGCGAGTCGAGCTGCGGCGGCTCGGGAGGCAGCGACGATGAGACTGCGCAGCGACTCCGCCGCTCGCGCGCGATCGCGCCGCGCCGTGGCATCCGCGATCTCACCGGCCTGCGCCTCCAAGGCTGCCAGGGCCGCACGGGCCCGATCGCGATCGGACTGCGCCTGACGCTGCTCTCTGAGATCGGCGAGCGCCGAATCCGCGAGCCCCAGTGTCTTCTCGGCCACGTCGCGTTCGGTGCCGAAGCGCTCGACGCGGTAGTCGGCGCGCGCGATGGCGCGGCGAAGCGTCTCGATCCTGGCATCCGTCGTCGCAGGCGCGGAATCGGCGTCGTCACCCCATAACTTTGCCTCGGCGACGATTCGCTCTGCCTCGTCGAGCCGGGCGGCGACCGTCGCACGGCTGCCGCCGAGCGCCTGCTCGGCTGCGCGTCGACGCTCGTCGAATCGCGCCTGATAATCGGAGAAGCGCTCGGTGCCGAACAGGCGCCGCAGCAGTGCCTGGCGTTCGCGGCTGTCGGCGAGCAGGAAGTCGGCGAAGCGGTTCTGCGCGAGCAGGATCACCTGCAGGAACTGCTCTTGCGTGAGCTGCAGGATGTCGTTCAGCTCGTTCGCGACGTCGACCGCCCGGGCCGCCAGCCCGATCCACTCGCCGTCGACGAGCTGCTCGAGCAATGCAGACGCCGCCTGCGTGGTCATGCCGCCGCCGCGCTTGGCCGGGCGCTCGTAGGCAGGTGCCCTCGTGACCCGGTACCGGCCGCCCGCCGTGCTGAACTCGACGACGACCTCGGTGGGTTCGTCGGGCTCGGAGTGATCGCTGCGCAGCCGTTTGTCTCCGCTGTCGTAGCGCGGCACCCCGCCGTAGAGTCCGAAGCACACGGCGTCGAGGATCGACGACTTGCCGGCGCCGGTGCGCCCCGCGATCAGGAAGATGCCGTCGTCGGCGAACGCATCGAAATCGACCGTCTGTCGGGCGCGGAACGGGCCGAACCCCTCGATCTCGAGGCGATGCAGCTGCATCAGACGAGCGCCTCGGCACGCACGCGATCATCGAGCACCTCGCGGATCAGCTGCGCTTCGTGCTCAGTCGCACCCTGCCCGCCGCGCACGTGCTCGAGGAACGCTTCGATGCGGTCGACATCGCTGACCGCGGTGCGAAGCCGCTGCGCATACGAGCGCTCGTCTGCGGCATCCGCCCCAGCAGGCTGGTGCTGCACCAGCGCGCAGAACGGGAACCGCTCGCGCAGTCGCCTCATCGGCTCGTGCTGCGGCACGGCGTCGGTGTAGATCGCGCACACCCACGCGTCGGCGTGCGCGGCCGCGTTCTCGTCGGCGAGGATCTCGTCGAGCGATCCGGTGAGGGTGACCAGCTGGCGAGGCACGGGCAGCTCGAGCCACTCGACCCCTGCGAGCCCGTCGGAGTCGAGGTCGACCAGCCACGAGCCGCGCTGCTTGTGCTGCTCGCCGAAGCTGTAGTGCAGCGGGGCGCCCGAGTAGCGCACCCGCTCGCTGAGCTGCTGGCGGCCGTGAATGTGCCCGAGGGCGACGTAGTCGGGGCCGTCGAACGATGCCAGCGGCACCATGTCGAGGCCGCCCTGGCGCACCTCTCGCTCGAGACCGGCGGTCACGTCGACGCCTGCCGCGAAGCAGTGGGCCACGGCGACCGAGCGGCCCCCGTGCGCCGCGACGCCCTCGCGCACGAGACCCATCGCGTGGCTCATCACCTGCGCCTGCGTGCGCAGCGAGGGCTCGGCATCTGCCCAGTGCTGGCGGACGATCGCCGGCTCGAGATAGGGGACGCCGAAGAAGTGCACCGGTCCGTGCTCGTCGTGCAGGGTGATCGGCGTGGCGATCGCGAGCGGGTCGGTCAGCACGTGGATGCCGTCTCGCAGGAGCCGCGAGTGGAAGCCGAGTCGGGCCGCGGAGTCGTGGTTGCCGCTGGTCATGACGACCGTGGCGCCGGTCTCGTGCAGCGCCAGCAGCGCGTCGTCGAGCAGCGTGTAGGCGGACGCCGCGGGCGTGGCCGAATCGAACACGTCGCCCGCGACGACCACCACATCGACCGCGTTGTCACACACCTGCGCGACCAGCGCACCGAGCACGTCGGCCAGCGCCGCGAGCGTGGAGTGCCCGTGGAAGGTGCGGCCGATGTGCCAGTCGGAGGTGTGCAGGATGCGCATGCCTCAACGGTAAGGACGACCACCGACATCGCGTCCGAGGCGTGCCGCGCTCGGCTGCCTCCGGCTCAGGAATCGACGCTGCGACGCAGCAGATGGCGCTTGTCGGGGTGGGCGTCGAACCAGTCGGCGACGTACCAGCACACGGGGACGATCCGGCGGTCGCCGCGCGCCTCCACGTCGGCGATGGCATGCTCGGTCACGAGCGCCGCATACCCCCGGCCACGGTGGTTCGGGATCGTGTACGCCCTGGTCATCGCGACGGTGCTGCCGTCGTCGCGGTAGTCGAGCACGCTGAGCAGCTCTCCCCCGCGCGTGAGGGTGTAGCGCGAGGCATCCTTCTCATCCAGGAACACGAAATCGGAGGCGTCGGCAGTTGAACTCACCCCACAACGTTACGTCGTGTTTCACCCGCCGGATTGTCACGTTTTGACATGGCCGGTCATCGTGGGAAATAATCGCCCCCATGACCACCAACGCAAGCCCTCTGTCCGCCCAGGAGGCGAACGGGACTGCCGGGATGATGATGCCCGGTCGCGTTGGCACGTGTTGCCGAATGTGTTGCTAAGGCGCAACCACCCAGCCTGACTCGCTGAATTCTCCTCGATCTGAGGACGAGTCTCTGAGCGCCCACCCTTCGCGCTCATTCACCCACCGGCTCCGCCCGGTCATTCGTGCAACGCATCCAGAGCCTCGGCTCACGTATCCGTGAAGGATCCATCATCATGTCGAACACCGCCCTCCTCGAGCGTCCTGTCACCGCCCCCGTTCGCGTCATCTCGCCCGCCGACGCCGCCGCAGACCTCCCCTCGGTCCGCTCACCGCGCGGTTTCGCCCTCTACGTCGGCATCGACGAGATCAAGGCGGCTTCCGCAGGCGTCAGCCTCCCGGTGCTCGTCGACGCCCTGCGCCGCACGCTCGCCGAACTGGCTCCGGGCGCCGAGACCCACGCCACCGTCGCCCTCGCGCCGCAGTCGGCCGGGGGTCGCGACCTCGACGTCGTGCGGCTCGCCCTGCACGAGCCCGGTGCCATCGCCCGCGCCAACGCCGCGGTCGAGGAGGAGAAGGACGAGGAGTCGGGCGTCGTCGTCGACATCTCCCGCAAGCGCGTGCTGCTCGACGGCGAGTCGGCCTCGTTCACCTACAAGGAGTTCGAGCTGCTGCAGTACCTGGTGCTGCGCGAGGGTCGCACGATCGAGCGCAGCGAGCTGGTCTCGGCTCTGTGGCAGGCATCGTCCGACGAAGAGGCCCCCGGCGAGCGCACGATCGACGTGCACGTGCGTCGCCTGCGCGCCAAGCTCGGTCGCCACGAAGACATCGTGCGCACCGTGCGCGGCGTCGGCTACCGCTTCGACCGTCACGCCGACGTCTCGATCCGCTACGGCCACGGCACCCCCTCGCCCGACCGCTTCTGATTCCTCTTCGCCGATACCCCGGGCTCTCATCGAGACCCCGGGGTATCGCCGTCTGCAGGGATGCGAAGTGTCGTCGGCACCCCGGCTTCCGGGGGTCGATGTCAGAGACGACGCGTAGGGTTCTTGCATGACCCTGATGACGGACGCTCCGGCGACGGCGCGCGAGTCCGTCTACCGCCCGCGGCATCCGCTGGACCTGGGTCGCACGGTCGGAATGCTGCGCCGAGGCGGCACCGATCCGACGATGGTCATCGACGGTCACCGCATCTGGATGGCGTTCCGGACGGATGCCGGCGTCGCGACGCTGTGCCTTCGGCAGGGCTCCGACGGCGTGCATGCCTCGGCGTGGGGGCCGGGCGCCGCGGAGGCGCTCGACGCCGTGCCGCGGCTGTGCGGCTCCGACGATGACGACGAAGGCTTCGACGTCTCCATGCACCCTCGGCTGGAGGAGGTCGCGCGCAGGCATCCCGGCATCCGGATGGCACGCACCGATCGCGTCTTCGACGCCCTCGCCTGCGCCATCATCGAGCAGAAGGTGACCGGCATGCAGGCGTTCGGCGCCTGGCGGTATCTCGTGAGCCGGTTCGGCGAACGAGCTCCGGGTCCTGCGCCGCGCCCCATGTTCGCCTCCCCCTCGCACGAGGTCTGGCAGCGCATCCCCTCGTGGCAGTGGCACCGGGGGGCGGTCGAGCCGCCGCAGTCGCGCACCATCGTCTCGGCCGCGCGGCGCGGCGCGAGCATCGAGCGCGCTGCCCTCGCCGCCGTCGACGGCGAAGGTCGCGACCGCGTGCTGACCAGTCTGCACGGCGTGGGCGTGTGGACATCCGCCGAGACGCGCATCCGCTCACTCGGCGACCCCGATGCCGTGAGCGTCGGCGACTACCATCTGGCCCACGAGGTCGGGTTCGCGCTGACAGGCCACCGCACCGACGACGACGGGATGCTCGAGCTGCTCGCGCCCTGGGCAGGGCACCGTCAGCGCATCATCCGCCTCATCTGGGCATCCGGGTCCCGCGAGCCGCGACGCGGCGCGCGGCTCGCCCCGGAAGACCATCGCAACCGCTGACCGGGTGGCGCTGCCGACCGCGAGACGTGCTCAGTAATACACGGCGAGCGGGCCGTGAGGCCCGTCGATCACCTGCACGGGCGTCTCGAACACACGGGTCAGCACCTCATCGGTCATGATGTCGGCCGGTGCGCCGAACTCGACGACCTTGCCCTCCTTCATGGCGCAGATGCGGTCGGCGTAATGCCCGGCGAAGTTGATGTCGTGCAGCACGATGACGATCGTGCGGCCGAGCTCATCGGCGGCGCGGCGCAGCTGCGCCATCATCGTCACCGCATGCTTCATGTCGAGGTTGTTCAGAGGCTCGTCGAGCAGCACGACGTCGGTGTCCTGCGCGAGCACCATCGCGACATACGCCCGCTGGCGTTGACCGCCCGAGAGCTCGTCGAGGTAGCGGTGCTCGAGCAGCCCGAGATCGAGGAAGTCGATCGAGCGGCTGATCATCTCTTCGTCCGCCCTGGTCAGCCGTCCCTTCGAATGCGGGAAGCGTCCGAAGCCGACGAGCTGGCGCACGGTGAGCCGGGTGACGAAGTGATTCTCCTGCCGCAGGATCGAGACCACCTTGGCGAGGTCGGCCGACTTCGTCGATGCGACGTCGAGCCCCGCGATCTCGATGGTTCCGGCATCCATCCCCATCAGCCGGCCCACCATCGTGAGCAGCGTCGACTTGCCTGCGCCGTTCGGTCCGATGAGGGCGGTGATGCCGCCCTCGGGGATCAGGAGGTCGACCGGCCCGATCCGGACCTCGTCCGAGTACTGACGGCGCACATCCGAGATGGTGATCACAGGCGGCCCTTCTTGAGGATGACGATGAGGAACACGACGCCGCCGATCAGCTCGATGATGATCGACACGACGCCCTGCGCGTAGAAGATGTTGCGCATCACGAAGTACGCCCCGGAGAGGATCGTGAAGGCGGTGAGCACGGCGACCGGGAACACGAGCCGGTGATCGTCGGATCCCGCGAACTGGTACGCGAGCGTCGCCACGAGGAACCCGAGGAATGTCATCGGGCCGACGAGCGCGGTCGACGTCGCCATCAGCACCGCCACGAGGAAGAGCGTGATCATCAGCTCGCGGCGATGGTTCAGGCCGAGCGCGTTCGCGGTGTCGGCGCCCAGCGCCATCACGTTGAGGCGGCGGGCTCGCATCCACAGCAGAGCGGATGCCGTGATGCACAGCGGCACGGCCACGGGAAGGTACGACGCGTCGGCGTTCGAGATGTTGCCGAACAGACGCGCGGCGAGCACGTCGAACTCGCTCGGGGTGAGCAGCCGCTGCATGAAGGTCGCGATCGCGCCGAGACCACCGCCGATCACGATGCCGATCAGCAGCATGATCTGCAGGTTCGCGTACCGCCCGGTCAGAAGCCATCCGTAGAGCAGCATCGCCAGCGCAACCATGACGGCGATCTGGATGCCGAACTGCAGCAGCCCCTGCATCGCGATCAGGCCGGCGACGCCGAACAGATACACCGACGATGTCTGCACCGCTCGGTACAGCGATTCGAATCCGAGGATCGAGGGCGTGACGATGCGGTTCGTCGCGATCGTCTGGAAGCTGACGGTGGCGACGGCCTGGCAGACGGCGACGAGGATCATCACGAGGACGTTGGTGAACCGCAGCTGGGCGATGCGCCAGAATCCATCGGTTCCGAAAGGCATCGGGTTGTCCCATGCGAGCAGGCCCAGACCGAATCCGGCCGAGAGCACGATGAGGATCAGGAGTGCGATCGCATAGCGGCGCCGCGCCCTGGCATCCGGAAACAGACCCGACGAGGTGCGCGCCGGCACCGGGTGCACCGCACCTGCCCGCCTAAGCACGACGACGCTGCCTGAGCAGGAGGAGGACGAAGACGACGGCGCCCACGATGCCGAGGATCAGCGAGACCGGCACCTCGAAGGGCATCACCACGATGCGGCCGATCAGGTCGCAGACGGTGACGATGCCGACGCCCAGCAGGCACACCCACGGCAGGTTGCTGCGCAGGTCGTCGCCGCGCAGCATCGAGACGATGTTGGGCACGATCAGTCCGAGAAAGGGCAGGTTGCCGACGACGACGGTGACGACCCCCGTTACCACGGCGATGAGGGCGGTGCCGAGCAGCATGATGCGGTCGTAGTCGAGTCCGACATTGGTAGCGATCTCTTCGCCGAGGCCCGCGACGGTGAGCCTGTCGGCGACGATGAAGACGATGACGCCGACCGCGGCGACGATCCAGAGCATCTCGTACTGGCCGCGCAGGACCGAGGTGAAGCTGCCGGCGAACCAGACGCCGAGGCTCTGCAGCGTGTTCGTGGCGAGGGCGAGATAGGTCGAGACCGCGCCGACGACGGCCCCGAGCATGATGCCGACGATCGGAACGATCAGCGACGAACGGAGCGAGACCCTTTTGAGGAAGAGGAAGAAGATCATGGTGCCGATGAACGCGGCGACGACGGCGCCGGCCATCCGAAGCGGCAGCGACGGGTGCGGCACGAGCACCATGACCGCGAGCAGGCCGAGACCCGCCCATTCGGTGGTGCCCGTGGTGGTGGGCTCGACGAAGCGGTTCTGCGTGAGCAGCTGCATGACGAGACCGGCCATGGCCATCGACGCGCCAGCGAGCACGAGCGCGATGGTGCGCGGGATGCGGGTGATCTGGAACATCTCGGCGCCGTCGGCGGTGCCCGCGATGTCGTAGACACCGGTGAAGAGCGAGGCGACGAGGAGGGCCGCGACGACCAGGATGCCGATCAGCAGCTTCGCGTCGAACAGGCGTCCGCGGGTCGCGGCGCCGCCGCGTCCCGCAGGGGCGGGGGCGGGCTCAGTCGGAGTGAGGGTGCGTGTCATGGTGCGGGTGCGCGGTGGCATCCGGAATCGACCGGATGCCACCGCGGAGTGTCACTTCTCGGACTTCTCGAGCGCGTCGGCGAAGTCGTTGAGGAAGGTCGTGTACGTCTGGATGCTCTCGTTGAGGTAGGTGTCGGTGGGCATGTAGACGATCTGCGCGTCCTTGACGGCGGTGACGGATGCCAGCGCCTCGGAGTTCTCGAGGATCTCGGCGGCCTGCACGTAGTTCGGCTCCTCGTCGGCGAAGACCGCGTCGCGGTCCATCACGAGGATCCAGTCGGGGTTCGACTTCGCGATGGCCTCGACCGAGATGTCGTCGCCCTGGTGGTCGTCGGTGGCGCCCTCGACCTCGAGCGCGGGGGTCAGGCCGAGGATGCCGAAGATGGGGCCGAGGGTGCGGCCGACCTTCGGGGCGATGTAGCCGATCTCGCCACCCGATGTGGTGACGGCCATGACCTTGTCCGCGTCATCGTAGGCATCCTTGGCGCGGGCGACGGCGGCGTCGAAGTCGTCGACCAGCTTCTTCGCCTCGGCCTGCTTGCCGAACACCTCGCCGAGCACGGTGACCTGGCGCTTGAGCTCGTCGTCGAAGGGCTCGCCCTCGCGGGGGTCGAGCTCGAGGATGGTCGCGTCGGGCACGAGGCTCGCGAGCTTGTCGTGGTGCTGGGTGAAGCGCTGGCCGTTGATGATCAGATCGGGCTCGACCGCGACGACCGACTCGAGGTCGGGCTCGTTGTGGGTGCCGAGGTCGATGATGCTCTTGTCGGTCTTGTAGTCGACGGTGACCGGCATGAGCGCGACGGCGCCGGCCGACAGCTCGATGCCCCAGTCGCTGAGCGTCTGGAAGGTGCGGTTGTCGGTGGCGACGACCGACGTCGGCGGGGTGGAGATCTTGTGCGTGCCGTTGTTGTCTTCCACGGTGACGGTGCTCGCGGTCTTGGGCGCGGCCTCTTCGGCTTCGGCAGCCGGGCCGGTGGAGCAGCCGGCGAGTGCGAGGACGCTGACGAGACCGAGTGCGGTTCCGCCGATGATTCGGGGCATGGACATGGAGAGTCTCCTGTTCTGCGGGGGTGGTGCGCGAGCTGCGCGGAAGCGAGTCCGTCCTCGCTGCGACTTAGGTTAGCCTTACTTTATGAGCGAAGTGAAATCTGGTTTCTCGATCGAACGACAGGGCCTCGATCTGCGCTTCCGCGCAGCGGCCCTCGCATCGCGAGAGTGGCTCGCGCCGAACTACGTGCGCGTGCGCCTGACCGGCGCGGAGCTCGCCGGGTTCACGTCTCTCGGCGCAGACGACCACATGCGCCTGTTCTTCGCAGCCGGCCCCGCGTCATCGGTGGACGAGCTCCGCGCCTCGCCCAGCCGCGAGTACACCCCGCTCGCGTGGGGCGAGGACTGGCTCGACGTCGAGTTCGCCGTGCACGGCGATGAGGGCGTGGGCGCACCGTGGGCGGCGACAGCGCCGGTGGGTTCGTTCGTCGGAGTGGGCGGCCCGCGCGGGTCGGCGGTGCTGACGGGCGAGCCGGGATCGTGGCTGCTCGTGGGTGACGAGACCGCGATCCCGGCGATCCGCCGCTTCGCGGCGATGATCCCTTCGGGGACTACCGCGAGGATCGCGATCGAGGTCGCGTCCGAATCCGACCAGGTGCCCGTGGACGCGCCTGTCACCGTCGAATGGCTGCACCGCGGCGACGCCCCGGCTGGATCTGCACTGATCGCGTTCGTCGAAAGACTGGGTGAGAAGGATGCCGTGGGCGAAGACCCCTTCGTATTCATCGCCGCCGAGCAGTCGATCGTCAAGCCAGGTCGTGCGCTGCTCACCCGCTGGGGTGTCGACGTGGCGAACGCCGTCGTGAAGGGCTACTGGAAGCGCGGGACCGCGGAGTACCACGCACCGCATTGACCCGCACGCCCCGCGGTGCGAGAGACTGAAGGGCATGGCGCTTCTCGACCACCTCGGCATCTCCGTTCTCGACATCGAGCGAGCGCGGCAGCAGTTCCACCCCGTGCTGACCGCGCTCGGATACTCGGTCGGCGTCGAGGCCGAGCACGGCATCTCATGGGACAACGGCGACGAGACCGAGTTCATCATCTTCCAGATCCGCGACGACGCCGAACCCGTGCCGCACCGGCATGGAGAGGCCGGCTGGCAGCACCTCGCGTTCGCGGTCGGGTCGCGTGACGAGGTCGATCAGCTGCATCGCGTGGCGATGGATGCCGGATGGACGGCAGTGCGCGAGCCGAAGGTCTACACGCGCTTCAGCGACCGGTACTACGCGTCTTTCGTCGAGGACGAGAGCGGCATCCGGCTCGAATTCGTGCACAACCCGCCGCGCGAGGCGTGACGGTGCTCGCGGAGGGCGACCGGTTCGACGCGCACCCGGCGACGCCGAACGGCACGGGGGTGCTGCTGCTCGCCGGCTCCAGCGGGCGGATCGAGACACAGAGGGCTGGGCTGCTCGCGGCGCACGGCGCACGCGTGCGGGCGCTGCGCTGGTTCGGCGGCGAGGGTCAGCGGCCCGTACCGCATGAGGTTCCGGTCGAGTTGTTCGTCGAGCAGTTCGAAGGGCTGCGGCGGGAGTGCGATCGGGTGGTCGTGTTCGGCACGTCTTTCGGCGCAGAGGCGGCGCTGCTGACAGCGACCCTCTGCGATGTCGACGGGGTGATCGCGGTGGCTCCGACTTCCGTCGTGTGGGCCGGCGCACACGACGGCGCATGGTCGTCGCACTGGACCGTCGCGGGCGAGCCGGTGCCGTTCACGCCGTTCGACCCGGACTGGGTTCCGGATGGGGATCCGCCGGCCTACCGCGCGCTCTACGCCTCGAGCCTCGCGCGCTTCACGGAACAGGCATCCGCGGCCCGGATCGCTGTCGAGCGCATACAGGGCGAGGTGCTGCTGATCGTCGGGGGCGACGATCGGGTCTGGCCATCGGATGCCTTCGCGCACGAGATCGACGAGGCGCGACGGTCAGCAGGGCTGCCGACGACCGTCATCGGGCATCCGGACGCCGGGCACCGCCTGCTGCTGCCCGGCGAGGAGCCGGCCAGTGGCGGCATGCGCATGGCACGCGGCGGATCAGCGGCCTCGGATGCTGAGCTCGGCGAGCGGGCCTGGCCCGAGATCCTCCGCGTCCTCGGGGCGAGCTGAAGCAGGCAGGCGCGAGCGAGGAGGAGCCTGGGGAAGAGGCATTGCGAATGTCGGTGAGGCGGCGAATACTTGGCGTCGCCGGGCCCCCGGCAGAACGCATCGAGAGGTGAGACCATGCCCCTTCTGAACCCGTACATCTCCTTTCGGGACAACGCCCGCGAGGCGCTGGAGCGCTATCACGAGGTGCTCGGCGGCGACCTGCAGATCATGACCTTCGGCTCCATGCCCGAGATGGGCTACGAGCCGAGCGAAAGCGAGCTCGTCATGCACGGCTCGCTGACCACCGAAGACGGAATGGTGCTGATGGCGTCGGACACGCCGTCGAGTATGGAGTTCCAGGCGCCGCGCGGCGTCTCAATCTCGGTCGGCGGAAGCGAAGCCGACCGACTGCGCGCGATCTGGGACGGACTGCTCGACGGCGGTACCGCGACCATTCCGCTGGCTCCGGCTCCGTGGGGCGGAGACTTCGGCATGCTCGTCGACCGCTTCGGCGTGGCCTGGATGGTGTCGATCGACACCTCGTCCTGAATCGACGTCAGTCGACGACCGCGGCGAGACGGCGGTCATTGCTCCAGTCTGCCGTGACGGCTCGCGGCCGGATCGGCCAGACTGGGGGCATGGCGACTTTCGATCACCTCGGCATCACCGTCGACGACGTGGCCTCGGCATCCGCGCAGTTCCACCCCGTCTTCGAGGCGCTGGGCTACACGAGGGCGCACAATGCGGACGATCACGCGTACTGGGTGCTCGACGGCGAACCCGAGATCCTGCTGTACACGGCGCGCGAGGAGGGCACGGGTCCTCACGTGCACGGCCGCGTCGGCTGGCAGCATCTCGCCTTCGCAGTGGAATCGCGCGATGAGGTCGACCGCATCCACGCGATCGCCATGAGCGCGGGCTGGAGCGAGGTGCGCGCGCCGAAGGACTACCCGCGCTTCAGCGGCAGGTACTACGCAAGCTTCATGGAGGACGCCAACGGCATCCGGCTCGAGATCATGCACAACCCACCGCGTCAGGCCTGACGGAGGCGGCTCTCACGGGATGTGGGTGCGCACGGCGTCGAGAAACGCCGCGGGTTCGTCGACCGACATCCGCACGGCTGAGACCGTGATGTCGCCCTGCGGCAGGCGCAGCCGAGTGGGTCGCTCGAGGGTGACCAAGATGTCGGTTCCGTCCTGCACGACCTGATTGAGCACCTGATCATCGCCGTGTCCGGTGAGGCTCAGCGCGGGCGCGCCGCTGAGCGCGTGCCGACGGCGCTCGACCGAGGCGATGTCGTCCCACGGGAGGCAGAGGTCGATCTCGCTCCCGTGCCGCACCCGGATGCCATCGGGTCCGACTGCGTGCGGTCGGCCGAGGTACCCCAGCAGCATCCCGAGCATCGTCAGCACACCCCACACCCCTAGCACCATGAGCGGCCAGCGAAGCCACGGGATGCCGTGTACGAGCAGATCGATGATCGGGATCTCGATGGCGACAGGACGAGGAAGACGACGAGGACCGTACGAATCGAGCGATCGTAGGAGAATGCTGACGCGCCCCGCGGGACGCGAGGGCGGCCGGCAAGCGCCCGGCCGATGCTGCGCCAGCCCGCCGCCTCCATGGCCCCGGCGCGCTGGAGGCCGTACCGAAGCCGATCTGCGCCGTGCAGTTCTGGACCGACACGACGCGGTTCCCCGGTGCCGACGACCAATGCCCCTGTCATGTCGCCCCTTTCGCTGTTGCATTACATGTGCAATGCAACCAGGAGGTGGTCGCGTTGTCAATACGACTGCACTGTGAAACCATGGCGGCATGCCGAAGATCGTCGACCACGCCGAGCGGCGCGCGCTCATCACCGATGCCCTGTTCCGCGTGATCGTGCGCGACGGCGTCGGTGGCGTGAGTCTGCGGCAGGTCGCCGCCGAGGCGCGGGTCACCGCCGGAATGGTGCAGCACTACTTCACCTCGAAGGACGACCTCATGGCCTTCGCCATGGCCTCAGCCATCTCCCGCTACGAGGAGCGGATAGGAGCATCCGTCGCCGCGCTCGGTGACTCGCCCTCACCGGGCGCCGTCGTGCGCGCGGTGCTCGCCAACTTCATCCCGCAGAGCCCCGACGAACTGCACGACGGAAGGATCAGCCTGCAGTTCCAGGCTTACGCTGCGACCCGCGACGACCACTCGCGCTCGTTGCAGCATGGCGATGCGCAGCTGCGAGTCTGGCTCGCAGACCTCATCGCGAAGGCGACAGAGGTCGATGAGGCGACAGCCTCGACGCGCGCGATCGGACTGCTCGCGACGGCAGAGGGCCTCGGCCTCACCGTGCTGAGCGCGGGTCTGACCGCGCCCGACGCCCTCGCCGCGCTCGAAGCGCAACTCGGCGCGAGCGGCGTCCGCTGACCGGCCGTCAACGACTCGTCAGCTCAGGGGCTCCCGAGCAGCCGCCCCGCCGGCGAAAGCGTGCTTGGGCGCGAAGGACAGAACCAGCGCTGCGGCCAGCGCGGTCACGCTGCACACTATCCATACGGTGAGGTAGCCGGTCAGCGATCCGGCTGTCGAGCCGGGAGCGCCCGTCGTCACGCCGTTCAGCAGGGCGATGCCGAAGACGCACGACGCGATCGCCCCGCCGATGGTCTTCGACGTGTTGTTGAGACCCGTCGCGACCCCGGTCTGCGTCGCGCGCGCGGCGGACGCGGCTGCGACGGGCAGCGCAGCGATGAGCGCGCCCGAACCGATGCCCACGACGGTCATGTTGACGACGGCCTGCAGGTAGGTGGAGTGCAGCGGCAGGAACAGCATGAAGCCGATGCCGACGACGACGAGCGCGGCCATCAGCGCCACCCGCGGTGACCGGCGGCGAGCGACCACCGGGTACGCGAGCGCGCCGGTGATCATGCCGATGAGGTAGATGCCGATGATCACCGACGTCGCGAATCCGGTAGCGCCCAATCCGTAGCCGTGCACAGCCGGGTCGGTGCGGGCGAAGGTCGCGAGGGGCGCCTGCGCGCCGAGCACGCTCACCCCGAACAGAGCGGCGGTGACGTAGACGGGACGAAGCGCCGGTGAGCGGAACATCCTGACGTCGATCACCGGGTCTTCATGGCGCAGCTCCCAGCGGACGAAGGGAACGATCAGCACGATGCCGAGCACCAGCACCGCCCAGGACCACCAGCTCGTCACGCCACCAGGCAGACGCAGCAGTCCGAGCCCTCCGGTGAATGCGAGCAGCGCGGTCGCGACCAGAGACAGCCCGACGACATCGAGACGACCACCGGCGAGCTCAGGAGACTCCCTCACGCCGGCGAGGATCACGAAGAAGCACGCGGCGATCATCACCGCGGGCACGAGGAGCACGACCTGCAGCGGGAGCAGGTCGACAAGCGCCCCGCCGGACAGCGCCCCCGCGATCGCTCCGCTCTCGAGCGCGGCCACCAGCAATCCGGCAGCGCGCGCAGCGATGATCGCACGACCGCCCCGCGACCGCGTGCGTGACCAGATCAGCGCGATCTCGAGAGGCAGCCACACCGCGTAGACCCCCATCAGCGCCCACCCGACGAGGAACACCGGGAACGAGTCCGTGAAGGGCAGCACGAGCGCGGCCGCTGCCGTGAGCGCTGTCGCGATCAGCAGCATGCGCCGGTGCCCCACCATGTCGCCGAGTTTCGCGAACACCGGCACGACCAGCGCCGACAGCGTCAGCTGCGCGCCCTCGAGCCAGTTCACATCGGCATCGTGGATGCCCAGATGACGAGCGATATCGGTGAGCATCGGCGTGTAGTAGCCCTGCAGCACGCCGCTGGTGAACTCGACGAATGCGAGGAATCCGACGACGCCTGCGAGCGAGCCCAGCGTCACCCCGCGAGCTGCTGCAGTCATCCCGTCCCCCTTGCGGTGCAGCCGGTTCCCACACCGTCCGCACGCGCTCAGCGTAGCGCGACAGGCTCCCGCGGCTACCGCCGTGCGGACCCACCGGAGGGGGATTCGTCAGCGCAGGGCGTGCTCCGCGACGAAGGCGCGGAGCGCCTCCTCGTCGTCCGCCATCTCCGTGACGCGCTGCGGCGCACCCATCATGTCGCGCAGCTCGGGCGAGAACTCGAGTTCGACGCCGATCGCCTCGGTGATGGTCTCGGCGAACTTCTGCGGCTTCGCAGTCTCGAGCACGAGCATCGGCACGTCGTCCTCGACGAACTCTCGGGCGACCTTCACGCCGTCAGCCGTGTGCGGGTCGATGATCTCGCCGGTCTCGTCGTAGACCGAGCGGATCGTCGCAAGCCGGTCGGCGTGAGTCGACGTGCCGCTGACGATGCCGAACTCGCTCTCGAAGCGGCCCTGCTCGGCAGAGAAGTCGACGTGGCCCACTGCGTCGAGCGCGTCCCACGCCTGCACGACCCGGCCCGGATCACGGCCGACGAGGTCGTAGATGAAGCGCTCGAGGTTCGACGCCTTCGAAATGTCCATCGACGGGCTCGAGGTCGCGTGGGTGTCGGCCGCGGATCGCGGGCGGTAGATGCCCGTGCGGAAGAACTCGTCGAGCACGTTGTTCTCGTTCGCGGCGAGCACCAGACGACGGATCGGCACGCCCATGCCCTTGGCGAAGAAGCCCGACAGGATGTTGCCGAAGTTGCCGGAGGGCACCGTGAACGACACCTCGAAGCCGGGGCGGAACTCGGGCTCGACGGCGTCGGTCACCCGCAGCCACGCCCAGAAGTAGTAGACGACCTGAGCGGCGATGCGTCCGAGGTTGATGGAGTTGACCGCGCCGAGGTTCTGCTCGCGCTTGAACTCGAGGTCGCCCGCGAGCCTCTTCACGAGGTTCTGGCAGTCGTCGAAGACACCCTCGACGGCGATGTTGTGCACGTTGGCGTCGTGCAGCGAGAACATCTGAGCGCGCTGGAAGGAGCTCATCCGGCCCTGCGGCGAGAGCATGAACACCGATACCCGCTCCTTGCCGCGCAGCGCGTGCTCGGCCGCCGATCCGGTGTCGCCCGAGGTCGCACCGACGATGTTCAGCACGCGCCCCTTCTTCTCGAGCACGTACTCGAGCACCTGGCCGAGGAACTGCATCGCCATGTCCTTGAACGCCAGAGTCGGGCCCTCAGAGAGGCCGACCAGGGTGAGCCCTCCGCCGATCGAGCGCAGCGGAACCACGGCATCCGGGAAGTCGGCGTAGGCGGCCGCGGTCATGCGCGCGAGGTCCTCGCGAGGGATGTCTGTGGCGAACAGCGAGAGCACCTCGGTCGCGAGCTGCGGGTAGGTGAGCGCGCGCCACCGCTCGAGCGTCTCGGCGTCGACGTTCGGCAGCTGCTGCGGCACCGCGAGCCCGCCGTCGGGAGCGAGTCCCTCGAGCAGCGTCTCACTGAACGGCTGCGGCTGCATGCCGCCGCGGGTCGAGATGTACAGCACGAGAACTCCTCGGGTCGTCGGATCTCCATTCTCGCAGGGTCGCTCCGGCACCGCGGCCGGATGACGCCGACGGACGGGCCCTGTCACACTTCGCCGCTCGGCTCCGACAGACAGTCAGAGGCACAGACCGGATGCCCGGATGAGAGGAACACCATGACCAGGATCGACATGGCCCGCACGAACAAGCTCGGCTACGCCGCCGTCATCGGGATGGAGGCGTACTCGAGCAGGGCTGTCGAGAAGCGCCTGTACGAGCTGATCAAGCTTCGCGCGTCGATCCTCAACGGCTGCGGGTTCTGCGTCGACATGCATGCGACCGACGGCGCGAAGCACGGCATCCCCCAGCGCACACTGCACGCGGTCGGCGCATGGCAGCACGCCCGCAACCTCTTCGAGCCGAAGGAGATCGCGGCGCTGGCGCTGACGGACGCGATCACGAAGCTCGGCCCCGACACCGTGACCGATGAGATCTGGAACGCCGCCGCCACGCACTTCAGCGAGAGCGAACTCGGCGGCATCGTGATGGCGATCTGCACGATCAACGTCTGGAACCGCATCGCGATCGCGACAGAGATGGCCCCGCCGGTCGATGACAAGCACCCCATCGTGTGAGCGAGGGCCTGGCGCGGTAGCGTGAGCGGCATGACCGTCGCCACCTCCGCCGCGCTGGCCTGGGAGGCCGAACGCGGCAGGCTGATCGGGATCGCGTACCGGATGCTCGGAGACTTCGGCCATGCCGAAGACGTCGTCTCGGAGGTCGCGATCGAGGCACTGAAGGCGGAGCGAGCGGATGCCGGCGCCGTGCGCTCATGGCCCGCGTGGCTCACCACGACATGCGTGCGCCGCTCGATCGATCGCGTGCGCGCGCTGGTCGCCGTTCGTGAGGAGTACACGGGGCACTGGCTGCCGGAGCCCGTCGCGACCGACCGCCTGCCCGACGACGCGGTCGCCGACCGCGAGCTGCTCTCGCTCGCACTTCTGCACCTCGCCGAGCAGCTCTCGCCCGAGGCGCGTGCCGCCGTGGTGCTGCACCGCGCCTACGCCATGACCGCCGCCGAGATAGGCGAGATCCTCGAGAAGTCGCCCGCCGCGGTGCGGCAGCTGATCTCGCGTGCCGAGCGCCGCCTGCAGATCGATGAGCATTCGCCTGCGCCGCACGCCGCCGACCCCGAGGCGCTCAGCAGCCTGCTCACCGCCGTTCAGAACGGCGACCTCGAGACCCTCATGGCGCTGCTGACGGACGAGAGCATCCTGTGGACCGACGGCGGCGGCGTGGTCGCCGCGACTCGCAACCCGATCTTCGGCGCCGAGAAGGTGCACCGCTTCTACGCCGGCGTGCGCGAGAAGGCGAGGGCCTTCGATCCCGCGCATCCGTTCTCAGTCACGCCGATCGAGGTCAACGGCGAACTCGCCTTCGCGCTCAGCCACAGCGGTCGCACCGACGTGCTGACTCTCGAGTTCGATCAGGACGGCCGGATCCGCGGCATCCGGCAGGTGTGCAACCCGCACAAGCTGACCCGCGCCTTCCCGCAGGCGGCCGCCTAGCCGGTCAGTCGAGCAGGTGCCGCAGATAGCGGTCGGGATCACCGAGGAAGGATCGCCAGTGCCGCACCAGCTCGAGGTCGTCCCAGGTCGTCTCGCGCAAACCCCACTCGCCGACCTCGAGGATCGTCGCGCCCGGCAATGAGGCGAGCACCGGTGAGTGGGTGGCGCAGAGCACCTGACCGCCCTCGTCGGCGATGCGGCGAAGAACCGAGATGAGGGTGAGCGTCGATGCGAACGACAGCGCCGCCTCCGGCTCGTCGAGGCAGTAGAAGCCCGGCGAGTCGAAGCGGGTGTTCAGGATCTCGAGGAACGACTCCCCGTGGCTCATCTCGTGGAAGCGCGGATCTCCGCGCGACGAGGGATTCTGCTCGAGATACGTGTAGAAGGAGTGCATCGTCTCGGCACGCAGGAAGAAGCCCCACGAGCTCGCGCCGATGCCCCGTTCGAGCCGCAGCCAGTCCGACAACGGCGATTCGGTCGGCCTCGTGCTGTGCCGAGCGTTTCGCGACCCGCCCTCGGGCGACAGTCCGTACGCCAGCGCGACCCCCTCGACGATGGTCGACTTGCCACTGCCGTTCTCACCGACGAGGAACGTGACTCCGGGCGAGAGCCGCATTCCGTCCCGAAGCAGCCGAGCGACTGCGGGGATCGCTGTAGGCCATTCGTCGCTCGGATCGGGGGCGTCGTCTGTGGCGCTCACCGCGACCACCGGATGCCTGCGCCGCAGCCACCCCGAATCACCCGCGCTCATGTTCCCGACCCTATCCCCGCGCGCCGACAGGCCGCCGTGGGCTGCAGTCATGAACGCGTGGAGAGCGCCTCCGCCAGCTCGCGCCACAGGTGCGCGATCGACGGGATCGCCACCCACTCGGCCAGCCTGTCCGTCAGCTCGTCGAGGTGCCGATGCAGGTGGTCGCGAATGGGGTCCATGCCCGCATGGTGTCCGGGTCACTCCGATGCGGCAGGGGGCTTGACCTGCGCCGTGGCGTCACCGTAGCTTCCCGGCCCCATGTTTCGCGGGCCGAGCGAGTCGCTCTCCGCGAGATACGACAGCCGACGCAGCGTCTCGCTGTTGCGCCAGCGCAGCAGCGGTCCGGTGATGAACGACGGAAGCGCAGCCCCGGGGCCGTGCACCGGAGTCTCATGGATCGAGACCAGGCATCCGGAATGTCCCGCCTCGACCTCGACGACCACTCGCGCCTCGCCTATCGGCCATCCGCGTGCCTGCATGACCGCCCGTCTGTTCGGGTGCCACTCGAGCATGGTGGTGGTGCCGTTGAGCAGGAAAGGCCAGGTGCCGACCGAGTGGTGCAGCGTCGAACGCGACGCCGGCCACGCGGTATCCACCTCTCGCATCCGAGCTGCGCCCACCACCCACGACGGATACAGCCACCCGTCGCTCAGAGCCCGGAACACCGCCTCAGGCGCACACCGCATGAGTCGTCGATTCGTCGCCATGATGCCCTCCAGAAGCCGTCGATCGCGGAGATTGTCGCAAACGCGCAGCGCTGGGGGAAGCCCCTTTCGCAATACCCCGTGCGCGTGTGTGGTTGAGCGTGAGCGAGGAGGTGGTCGGCGTGCGCCCACAGAGGATCGAGCGGCGGGTGCGATCGTCGCTGAGCACCATCCGACCGTCTGTCCGCGGCGCGGTGACGCGCGCGCGCCTGCTGTTCGCGGCGAAGACCGCGATCGCGGTCGGGATCGCCTGGCTGATCGCGCCCCACATGCCCGGCGTCACGGACGAGTATCCGTACTACGCTCCGTTCGGCGCGCTGATCAGCATGTACCCCACGCTGATGTCGTCGTTCCGCTCGGGTCTGCAGACCCTGCTCGGGCTCGGAGTCGGCGTCGGCCTCGCGGCGCTGGTGCTCATGACGGTCGGCCCGAGCGTCTGGTCCATCGCCGCCGTGGTCGGGATCGGCGTCATCGTGTCGGGCACCGGGTGGTTCGGCATCGGCCGCGAGTACATCCCGATGGCCGCGCTGTTCGTGCTGATCATCGGCGGAGCGGATGCCGAGGACTACTCCCTCGGCTACGTCACGCAGACGGCGGTGGGCGTGATCGTCGGGCTCGCGGTGAACCTCATCATTCCTCCTGCGCCCCTCGTCTCCGAAGCCGCTGCGCGGATCGAGGCCTTCCAGCAGCGGCTGGCCGCCCACCTCGACGACATCGCCACCGCCCTGACCGAGAAGTGGCCGCCGGAGCGCGACGGATGGATGCAGGATGCCGGCGCCCTCGCTGCGACCAGCCGCTCGCTGAGCGATGCCCTCGCCGAGGCGGATGAGAGCCGTCGAGGCAACCCGCGGGCGTGGCACGGACGCGGCGACACGAGCGATGAGCACGCCAAGCTCGAGATCCTCGTCGAGGTGGCGCATCAGATCCGCGATGTCTCGGGCTGTCTCAGCGACACCATCAACGAGCGCCCGTCGGCCTTTCCTCTCGACCCTGAGCTCGTCGAACCCCTGTCGGATGCGTGCAGGGCGGTCGCGGACCTTCTCGGCGGTGATCCGGAGGAGAGCGGTGAGCTGCACGCCCGCGCATCCGAAGCCGTCGACCGGCTGTATCGCGCGGTGCACGCGCGATCGCTGGAGATGGATGCCGTCGCGGGCCCCGGTGTGCTGAGCGCGATGCACCTGCAGCGCATCCTCGGCATGCTCGAGCCTGCGCCGGCCGCCGAGGAAGACGAGCCGCCGGCCGAGCGCACCGTCCCGCCGGAGTCCGGCGGTCAGCGCAGCGAGTAGCTCAGCAGCAGCTCGTCACCCGCCCGCAGCACCGTCGCCAGGCGGGCTGTGACAGGCAGAGCCCCTGCTGCGTCGCCGCGCACGACCTCCCTTGTGTGTTACCCCCTGCTTCGTCCTATGACAACCCCGTAGCCTCCCGCTCGTCACCGACGTACCGTCTCCTCGACAGCAACGACCTCGAGGCGCTTCGCCGGAAGGCAGTCGAGACAGGAGTCCTCATGTCTGCCACAGCCAGAACCACCGGACACGCAGTCGCCCAGCCCGGCGCCGAGCCGGCGCCGACCGAGCACGACCAGATCGCCTCGGCACCAGCCGAGCCGCCCTACGAGCTCGTCGACATCGACCGCTACGAGGTGTTCGACGACGGCCCCGTCGGGTACGTCGAGGTGATCCCGCCCCTGTTCATCTGCTACTCGGGTCACCCCTATCCGAAGGCGATCGAGGTGGCGCAGGTCTACGACTTCCAGCAGGCCGTGCGCCGTGTGCGCGACGCCGCACCGCATCCGCGCCGCCCGCACGACCACGGCCGATCCGCCGCATGAGCGTCGACGTGTGGCCGGGGTCAGCCCACCCTCTCGGCGCGACCTTCGACGGCCAGGGCACGAACTTCGCGCTGTTCAGTGAATGCGCCGAGCGCGTAGAGCTGTGCCTGTTCGACGACGCGGGCGAAGAGACACGGGTCGATCTCGTCGAGGTCGACGCCTACGTGTGGCACGGATACGTTCCCACCGTGCAGCCGGGTCAGCTGTACGGCTACCGCGTGCACGGGCCGTACGATCCGGCGAACGGCAAGCGCTTCAACGCCAGCAAGCTGCTGCTCGATCCGTACGCCAAGGCCGTCGCCGGACAGGTCGAATGGGGCCAGGCCCCGTTCTCATACGACTTCGGCGACCCCGACTCGCACAACGAGCAGGACTCGGCCGCGAGCACGCCCAAGAGCGTCGTGATCAACCCGTTCTTCGAATGGGCGGGCGACCGGCTGCCGAAGACGCCCTATGCGCAGACCGTGATCTACGAGGCGCACGTGAAGGGCCTCAGCATCCGGCATCCGGAGGTGCCCGAAGAGATGCGCGGCACTTACGCCGGCGTCGCCCACCCGGCCATCGTCGATCACCTCACCCGCCTCGGTGTGACCGCGATCGAACTCATGCCCGTGCACCAGTTCGTGAACGACAGCACTCTGCAGGACAAGGGCCTGTCGAACTACTGGGGCTACAACACGCTGTCGTTCTTCGCGCCGCAGAACACCTACTCGTCGAGCGGCGAGCACGGCCAGCAGGTGCAGGAGTTCAAGGCGATGGTGCGCACGCTGCACTCCGCCGGCATCGAAGTGATCCTCGACGTGGTCTACAACCACACCGCCGAGGGCAACCACCTGGGCCCCACCCTGTCTATGCGCGGCATCGACAACGAGGCGTACTACCGGCTCGAAGACGACCGCCGGTACTACACCGACTACACCGGCACGGGCAACAGCCTCAACGTCGGCAACCCGCACGCGCTGCAGCTGATCATGGACTCGCTGCGCTACTGGGTCACCGAGATGCACGTCGACGGCTTCCGGTTCGATCTCGCATCGACCCTCGCCCGCGAGTTCTACGATGTCGACCGCCTGGCGACGTTCTTCGAACTGGTGCAGCAGGATCCGGTGGTCTCGCAGGTCAAGCTCATCGCCGAGCCGTGGGACATCGGCCCCGGCGGCTATCAGGTGGGCAACTTCCCGCCACAGTGGTCGGAGTGGAACGGCAAGTACCGCGACACCGTGCGCGACTTCTGGCGCGGTGAGCCGCAGGCGCTCGGCGAGTTCGCCTCGCGCCTGACCGGTTCTGCCGACCTCTACGAGCACTCGGGTCGGCGCCCCGTGGCATCGGTCAACTTCATCACCGCCCACGACGGCTTCACTCTGCGCGACCTGGTCAGCTACGCCGAGAAGCACAACGAGGCGAACGGTGAAGACAACAACGACGGCGAATCGCACAACCGCTCCGACAACCTCGGAGTCGAGGGCCACACCGACGACCCCGAGGTGAACCGCCGGCGTGCGATGCGCCAGCGCAACCTGCTCGCGACGCTGCTGCTCTCGCAGGGCGTGCCGATGATCTCGCACGGCGACGAGCTCGGTCGCACGCAGAACGGCAACAACAACGGCTACGCGCAGGACAACGAGATCACGTGGATCGACTGGGACTCGGCCGACGTGCCGCTCATCGAGTTCACCGCAGCGCTCACGCGGCTGCGCGCCCTGCATCCGACGTTCCGGCGCAGCCGCTTCTTCGACGGCAAGCCCGTGCGCACCGATGACGGCGCGCGCGTGCCCGACGTCGAGTGGCTGCGCCCCGACGGGCGCACGATGCAGCCCGAGGACTGGGAGTCGGGTTTCGGGCTGTCGATCGGCATGTTCCTCAACGGTCGCGGCATCCGTGAGAAGGACCGCCGTGGGCAGCCCGTCACCGACCTGAACTTCATCGTGTACTTCAACAGCGGTGACGAGACGGTCGAGATCGTGCTTCCGGATGCCAGGCACGGCGCCAGCTGGGAGGCCGTGGTCGACACGGCTGGCGAGCTCGTCCAGGCCGACCGGCTGCCTGCTGGCGAAGGGGTGCACCTCGAGGCAGGATCCATACTGGTGCTGCGCGAAGCAGCCGGCGACGACGTGCCGGCCGACGACTCCGTCGAGGCGTCGCTGCGGATCCAGATCGAGAACGCGGCGACCCGCTCCCCTGCCCCGAAGCCCGAGGTGTGACCATGACCAGTCGTCCCGATTCGACGTACCGCCTGCAGATCACGTCGAGCTTCACTCTCGACGACGCTGCCGGGGTCACCGGATATCTGCATCGGCTCGGGGCCGACTGGGCCTACCTGTCACCCCTGCTGGCGGCCACAGAGGGGTCGGGCCACGGATACGACGTCGTCGACCATTCGCGCATCGACGAATCGCGCGGCGGAGCAGCGGGTCTCACGGCCTTCTCGGCCGCCGCGCGAGCGCACGGTCTCGGCATCCTGGTCGACATCGTGCCGAACCACGTGGGCGTCGCCGCGCCGCGGCAGAACCCGTGGTGGTGGGACGTGCTGCGTCTGGGCCGCGGCTCGGCGCACGCGGTCGCGTTCGACATCGACTGGGAGCGAGGGCACGGCAAGGTGCGCCTGCCGATGCTCGGCGGCACTCCCGCGGAGGTGATCGAGCGCGGCGAGATCGCCGTCGATCCCACCCCTGCACCGGATGCCCCCGACGGCACGCTGTCGTACTTCGAGCACGTGCTTCCGCTCGCCCCCGGCACCGGCGGGCTCAGCGACGACCTGACCGCCCTGCTCGACGCGCAGCACTACGAGCTGCGCCACTGGGAAGATCAGAACGATGAGCTGAACTACCGGCGCTTCTTCGCCGTCTCCGATCTCGCCGCGATCCGCGTCGAGCTGCCGGACGTGTTCGCGCAGTCGCACCAGGAGATCGTGCGGTGGATCCGCGAGGGGCTGGCCGACGGCATCCGGGTCGACCACCCTGACGGCCTCGACGATCCGGAAGGCTACCTCGAGCGACTCGCGGATGCCACGGGCGGCGGATACACGCTGATCGAGAAGATCCTCGAACACGGCGAAGAGCTGCCGCCCTGGTGGCGCACGGAGGGCACGACGGGATACGACGCGCTCGGCGAGATCGACAGGGTGCTCATCGACCCCTCGGGCGTCGACGAGCTCACCGCGCTCGACGCGCGGCTGCGCGCCGAGACCGGGCTGCCGGTCGCGCAGAGCTGGGCCGATCTCATCCACGACACCAAGCGGGATATGGCCGATGGGCTGCTGCAGTCCGAGGTGCGAAGGCTGGTGCGCGATCTTCCGTTCGGTGTGTTCGGCGCTGCGGACGCGTTCGCCGAGCTGCTCGCCTGCTTCCCCGTCTACCGCTCGTACCTGCCCGCAGGGTGCGAGCACCTGCGTCATGCGGTCGACGAGGCGACACGTCGGCGCCCCGACCTGGCATCCGCCATCGCCGAACTCGAACCGCTGCTCGCCGACCCGGCCCTGCCCGTCGCCCGGCGCTTTCAGCAGACGTCGGGCGCGATCATGGCGAAGGGCGTGGAGGACACCGCCTTCTACCGGTACACGCGCCTGGGCACCCTGACCGAGGTGGGTGGCGACCCCGCGGTCGCCTCGCTGTCGATCCCGCAGTTCCACACCGCGCAGCAGCGCCGCCTCGCCACATGGCCCTGCTCGATGACCACACTGTCGACGCACGACACCAAGCGCTCGGAAGACGTGCGCGCCCGCCTCGCCGTGCTCGCCGAGCTCCCCGACCGGTGGGGCGAGGTGCTCGACGAGCTGCGCGGCTTCGCATCGACCGGCCACGGGCCGCTCGACAACCTGCTGTGGCAGGCCGCCGTCGGCGCCTGGCCCATCTCGTCGGAGAGGCTGCTCGACTACGCCCGCAAGGCGGCGCGCGAGGCGAACGAGTCGACCGGCTGGCAGCATCCGGATACCGGCTTCGAGAAGGGACTCGAGAGGGTCGCCGAGGCCGCGAACGGCGCCGCGAAGCAGGTCATCGAGGGCTTCGTCGCCGAGATCGTTCATCACGGGCGATCGAACTCGCTGTCGGCCAAGCTGCTGCAGCTCACCGGTCCGGGCGTTCCCGACGTCTACCAGGGCAGCGAACTGTGGGACCTGTCGCTGGTCGATCCCGACAATCGCCGTCCCGTCGACTTCGCGCAGCGCGAGCGCATGCTGACCGAGCTCGACGCCGCTGCAGCCGCGGGCGATCTGCCGGCGATCGACGACTCGGGTGCCGCGAAGATGCTCGTGACCTCGCGGGCGCTGAGACTGCGCCGTGACCACCCCGAGCTGTTCACCGTCTATCGACCGGAGACGGTGGCGGGTCCTGCGGCCGCGCACGCCGTCGCCGCGGGGCGCGGCGGCGTGACGGCCGTCGCCACGCGGCTCCCGGTCGCACTCGCGCGCCGCGGCGGGTGGGGCGAGACGATGCTGATGCGGTCGGAGCTGCCGTCGATCGACGTGCTGACAGGGCGCCGCTTCGGCGGCGGCCCGGTGCGCCTCGCTGAGCTGCTCGAGCACTACCCCGTCGCCCTGCTGCAGGAGCTGCGGTGATCGACGTCTGGGCGCCGCGCGCCGAGCGCATGAGAGTGCGCCGGGTCCGCGACGACGGCTCGACGCTCGAGGAGCGCGAGATGACCGCGACGACGGGCGGCCATTGGCGGGTCGACCTCGACCTGCGAGACGGCGAGCGCTACGGCTTCGTGATCGGCGACGACGATCGGCTGCGGCCCGACCCGCGCTCCCGCCGTCAGCCCGACGGCGTCCACGCTGCATCGGCCGGTTTCGACGAGGCCGACTTCACCTGGACCGACGAGGGCTGGACCGGCCGGCAGCTGGCGGGCGGTCTCATCTACGAGCTGCACCTGGGCACCTTCACCCCCGATGGCACGCTCGACTCGGCAGTCGAGAGGCTGCCGCACCTGGTCGACCTCGGTGTCACGCACGTCGAGCTGCTGCCGGTGAACGCCTTCAACGGCCCGCGCAACTGGGGCTACGACGGCGTGCTGTGGTACGCGGTGCACGAGGGCTACGGCGGCCCGCGTGCCTACCAGCGCTTCGTCGACGCGGCTCACGCGCACGGACTCGCGGTCATCCAGGACGTCGTGTACAACCATCTCGGTCCGAGCGGCAACTACCTGCCCGAGTTCGGCCCGTACCTGCGCTCGGGCAGCAGCAACGCATGGGGCGATTCGATCGATCTCGAAGAGCACGAGGTGCGCGAGTACATCATCGAGAACGCGCTGATGTGGCTGCGAGACAGGCATGTCGACGGCCTGCGGCTGGATGCCGTGCACGCGCTGCACGACGAGAGCCGTACACACATCCTCAAGGAGCTCGCCGAGCGGGTCGACGCCCTGTCGGCCCACGAGGGCAGACCCCTGACGCTGATCGCCGAGTCGGACCTGAACGATCCGACTCTGATCCTGCCTCGCGAGGCAGGAGGGTACGGCCTGTCCGGCCAGTGGTCAGACGACTGGCATCACGCCGTGCACGTCGCCCTCACGGGTGAGGTGTCGGGCTACTACGCCGACTTCGCCGACGCCGACGCCCTCGAGAAGGTCACCAGCGGCGGCTTCTTCCACGACGGCACATTCTCGTCGTTCCGCGATCACGTGCACGGCTCGCCCATCCCTCACGAGGTGCCCGCCTGGCGGCTGGTCACTTTCGCACAGGATCACGATCAGATCGGCAATCGGGCGGCGGGAGACCGGCTCAGCGCCAACCTCTCGGAGGGCCGGCTCGCGGTCGCCGCCGTGCTCACGCTCACCGCACCGGGAACGCCGATGCTGTTCATGGGCGAGGAGTGGGGCGCCTCGACGCCCTGGCAGTTCTTCACCTCGCATCCAGAGCCCGAGCTCGGTCGCGCCACGGCCGAGGGCCGCACCGCTGAGTTCGCCCGAATGGGCTGGGATGCCCGGCTCGTACCCGATCCGCAGGATCCCGCGACCTTCGAGCGCTCGCGGCTCGACTGGGGCGAGCTGGACGAGCCCCGTCACGCACGGCTTCTCGAGCTGTACCGACGGCTCGCGCGGCTGCGCCGAGAGCATCCGGAACTGACCGACCCACGCCTGCACCGGCCGTCGGTCGAGCTGATCGTCGCAGGCGCTGAGCCGCAGAGACGGGCATGGCGCATCGACCGCGGCGCGATCAGCGTCCTGATCAATCTGACGGCTGACCACGTCACGTTCGACGTCGCCGGCGAGGTGCTGCTCACCACGGCAGGGCCGCTGACGGCAGAGCCACTGGCGGCAGAGCCGGCGGCGGCGGGCGGCCGGACGACCGTGCCGCCCGAGGCGGCCGTGATCGTCCGGCGCTGATCCCGCCCTGACCGCCGACCTCACTCGACGAGCTTGCCGACCACCGAATCCGACGCCGACTGCTCGGCGAGAGCCCGGAACGAGTCGGGGGCGTCGGGCAGCGGCTCGAAGCTCACGCCGCTGTCGGCGCTCCAGATCATGTTGCCGCGCAGGGCCGGGTCGGTCTCGGGGTAGTCGGCGCGATTGTGGCATCCGCGGGTCTCGCGGCGTTCGATCGCCGACTCGAGGGTGGCCCGGGCGGCGAGCAGCGACCCGAGCAGGTCGAAGGCGTGTGCGAGATCGTCGAACCCGGCGATATCGGGATGGGCGCCCACCTGCGCTGCACGCTCTTCGAGCACGGCGAGCTTCGCCAGCCCCTCACGCAGGGAATCCTCGGTACGGATCACTCCTGCGTGCTCTGTCATCAGGTCGCGCACCGCGCGCTGGAGACGACGCGGTGTCTCGGTACCCGTGCTGCTGAGGAATCCGTCGATCTCGGCACGGGCCTCGGCCACGACGGCCGGGTCGCGACGCACCTCGGTGCGGGCGCTGACATAGTCGGCCGCGGTCTCGCCTGTGATGCGGCCGTACACCATCAGCTCGATCAGGGAGTTGCCCCCGAGACGGTTGGCTCCGTGCAGGCCGCTGGATGCCTCGCCGATCGCGTACAGGCCTTCGACGCCCGTTCCGTGGTCGTCCGGCCGCACCCACACCCCGCCCATCGAGTAGTGCGCCGTGGGAGCGACCTGCATGGGGCTCTCGGTGATGTCGAGCATCTGCAGGTCGATCATGGTCCGGTACAGACGAGGCAGCTTCTCGAGGATCTGCTCGCGCGGCAGGTGCGACACGTCGAGCCAGACACCGCCCTTGTCGGTGCCGCGCCCTTCGGCGATCTCGGTGTAGTTGGCCAGTGCGACACGGTCACGGGTCGACAGCTCCATCCGCGCGGGGTCGTAGCGCTCCATGAACCGCTCGCCGAGGGCGTTCGTGAGGATCCCGCCCTCGCCACGTGCTGCCTCTGAGACCAGCGTGCCGGCGGCGTCATCGGGCTCGATCAGCCCCGAGGGGTGGAACTGCACGAGCTCGGCGTCGCGGATGCGGGCGCCCGCCAGCGCGGCCAGGCGGAACGAGTCGCCCGTGTTCTCGTCACGGCGCGACGACGTGTAGCGCCAGATGCGGGTGTGCCCGCCCGCGGCGAGGATGACGGCGTCGGCGTGGATCACGACGGGGGTGCCGTCGACGACGTCGAAGCCGTAGGCACCGAAGACCGTGCCGTCGGCGACGAGGATGCGCGTGATGTAGACGGTGTCGATGATCGGCACCGACAGCTCGGCCGCTCGGCGCATGAGGGTGCGCTGGATCTCGAGCCCGGTGTAGTCGCCGGCGTATGCGGTGCGGCGGTACCGGTGCGCCCCGAAGAAGCGCTGGCTGATGCGACCGTCGTCTTCGCGGGCGAACGGCATGCCCCAGCGCTCGAGGTCTTCGATGCCGCGGGCTGCTCCGCGGGCGACGACCTCCACGATGGCGGGGTCGGCGAGGAAGTACGACTCGCGAAGGGTGTCGGCGGCGTGCTGCTGCCACGAGTCCTCGGGGTCCATGGTGCCGAGAGCCGCGTTGATGCCGCCTGCGGCGAGCGTGGTGTGCGCATCGTGCTTGCGCCGCTTGCCGACGGCGAGCACCTCGATGCCGCGTTCGGCGAGCTCGATCGAGGCGCGAAGTCCCGCACCACCCGTGCCGATGACGAGGACGGAGGTGGAGAGGCGGCGTTCGGTGCGGTGCTGAAGGCTCATGTGTCCACGCTAGAAAGCGTCGCATCATCGCGCCAATGCATCTTTCGAGCCACTTCGATACGCTTGACGTATGAAACTGGAGCAGCTGAGAGCCTTCGAGAGCGTCGCCCGCCTCGAGCACTTCACCCGCGCCGCCGACGAGCTGTTCCTGACCCAGCCGTCGCTGTCGCGGCAGATCCAGGCCCTCGAAGCCGACCTGGGAGCGACGCTGTTCCAGCGCGATCGCACCGGCGTCGCCATCACCGCCGCCGGCGAGGCACTGCTGCCGATCGCCCGGCGGATGCTGGCGGATGCCGACTCCGCGCGCCACGCGATGGACGAGCTCGCTGGCCTGCGCCGCGGACGCGTGCGGCTCGGCGCGACGCCGACGCTGTGCGTCTCGGTGGTCGCCGAGGTGATCGCGCAGTTCCACCGCGAGCATCCGGGTGTCGACCTGCACATCTCCGAGGCGGGCTCGCACGCCCTCGTCGACGCCCTCGGCGAAGGGGCTCTGGATCTCGCGCTGACCATCACCCGCCCCAACGTGCGCGCCGACAGCGCGGTCGAGCGCGTCGCGCTGTTCCGTGAGGAGCTGATGGTGGCATCCGCCGCCGACCCGTCTCTCCGAGCCCACGCCGATCTGCCACCCCGCCTGACGGTCGCCCAGCTCGCCGAGCTGCCGCAGGTCGCGTTCAACCGCAGCTACGACCTGCGCCTCGCCACCGACGCAGCCTTCGAAGCAGCGGGCCTCACGTCGACCATCGCCGTCGAGGGCGCCGAGATGGATGCCGTGCTGCGCTTCGTCGCTCGCGGCATCGGTGTCGCCGTCGTGCCTGCCACCGTGCTGCTGCACAGGCCAGAGCTGCGCGGATCGGAGCTGACCGACCCTGCGATGGCCCGCACCGTCAACCTGTCGCGGCGCGCGGCAGTGCGGCAGGCGCCCGCCGTCGCGGCGATCGAGCGCACCGTGTTCGACGTGGTCGCCCGTCTGGCCGACGACGGCGACCTGGGCGGCCGGATCGCCCTCGTCGCGTGACCGCCCGCTGCCGCCTGGAGCCGCGCATAACTCCGGAGATCCGATGCGAATCGGCCGTATCCACGCCGGATCAGGGCAGATCGGTGCCGTTTCTCCGGAGTTGTGACCGTGTCCGCGAGGCTCTGAAGGGCGGGTCGTATCAGCGCGAACGAGGGCCCGGCGTCGCTCCCGCCGCGGCGAGCGCCGCATCGACGTGCAGCGCCGTGGTCGGGAAGACGGGCACCGGCGAGTCGGCCGCCGAGATGAGCAGCTCGATCTCGGTGCACCCCAGAATCACTCCCTCGGCGCCTCGCGCTGCGAGCTCGTCGATCACCTCTCGGTAGTACGCGCGGGACTCCGGACGGATGACCCCGCGCACGAGCTCGTCGTAGATGACCGCGTGCACGCGCGCCCGCTGCTCGGAGTTCGGAACGAGCACCTCGATCGCGTGGGTCTCGAGACGCTCGCGGTAGAAGGGCTGCTCCATCGTGAAGGCCGTGCCGAGAAGGCCGACTCTCCGGATGCCCGCATGGCGCACCGCGGCGGCGGTGGTGTCGGCGATGTGCAGGAACGGGATGCCTATGGCGTCTTCGATGCGGTCGGCGACGAGGTGCATCGTGTTGGTGCAGAGCACGATGAGGTCGGCGCCCGCACGCTCGAGACCACGAGCGCGCTCGGCGAGGAGCGAGCCGGCCGCACCCCAGTCACCGCGCGCCTGAAGCTGCTCGATCTCGGCGAAGTCCACCGAATCGAGGATGACGCGCGCCGAATGATGTCCTCCCAGAGCGTCGCGCACCCGCTCATTGGCGAGCCGGTACCACTCGAGAGAGGATTCCCAGCTCATGCCGCCGAGCACGCCGATGGTCTTCATCGGCACCTCTCAGCGCGGTCTCGGGCGGGATGACGGGCCGTTCGCATCCATCGAATGTACTCCTGCGGTCAGCCGAGAGGAGCGTCCGTCGGGGCCTCGTACCCTTCCGGCGGCCCCGGGATGGTCTCGTGACCCGTGAGAAAGCCCGCGACCTCGCTGAGCGTCGCGCCGTCTCCGCGGACGCGGATGCGCAGCTCGGTCACCTCACGCGCGGGGAACGCATGGATGCGCCCCTGCCCGACGGTCAGCCCCGCGGCGATGACGTCGGCGTCGGCATCCGCTCCCGCCACCACCTCATGGGCGCCGATGCGCTGTCCGCGGGTCAGGTCTTCCCGCAGACGGAGATGATCGATGCGAGTGGGCTGAGCGAAGCGCACCAGCCACTCCGCGCCCTCGCGCTCGACCTGCGCCTCGATCGGGGAGCCGAAGCGGCGATCCCACTCCGCTCGCCACTCGGTGAGGCGCTCCACATCCGCCGGATCGAAGACCCCCTGCGGCGTGGGCGGCACGTTCAGCAGCAGATTCGCCCCCATGCCGACCGAGCCGTACATGATCGCCATGAGGTGATCGACGGTCTTGGGCTCGTCATCCGGATGCCAGAACCAGCCGCGCCTGATCGACACGTCGCACTCGGGCGGGAGGTACGCCGCCTCTGCCATGTCGATCGATTCCGCGGTGTAATTGCTCAGGTGGGTGCGGTCGACCACGTACTCGACGGGGTCTGCGGCGAGCCCGTTCTCGTTGCCCACCCAGCGGATCGTGGGCCGGCCCATGTTGAACACCATGGCGTCGGGCTGATGCTCGTCGATGACGGAGACGATGCGCTCCCAGTCGTACACGTAGCCGTCGGAGCCCGCGCCGTCGAACCAGATCTCGACCAGCGGACCGTAGCGGGTGCACAGCTCCGTCAGCTGGCGCGCGTAGAACTCGCTGTACGCCTGCGGATCGTCGTAGCAGTCGGCGTTGCGATCCCACGGCGAGAGGTAGATACCGAAGCCGATGCCCGCCTCGCGGCAGGCCAGGGCGACCTCGGCGACCACGTCTCCCCCGCCCTCCTTCCACGGCGATGAGGCGACCGAGTAGTCGGTCGACGCGGTCTGCCATAGACAGAATCCGTCGTGGTGCTTGGCCGTGAGGATGAGGTAGCGCGCACCGACGTCGACGGCGGTCCTCGCCCATGCCGCAGCGTCGAGATCGACGGGGTCGAAGCTGTCGGCGGGCAGGGTGCCGTCGCTCCACTCCTTGCCGTGGACGGTATTGAGCCCGAAGTGAACGAAGAGCCCGAACTCGGCGCGCTGCCAGGCGAGCTGGCCGGCAGTCGGCAGCACGATGCTCATCGCTCCGAGACCAGCGCGGCGACGACCCGCTCGGCCGTCGCCTTCGCGGACCCGGGATTCTGACCCGTGACCAGACGACCGTCCGTGACGGTGTACGACACGAACGGCAGCCTGGCCTTCTCGTACAGCGCCCCGCGCTCGATCATCGCGGCCTCGGCGTTGTACGGCACGATCCGGCTGACGCCCGCGAGCACCTCCTCCTGCCAGGCGAACCCCGTCAGGCGGCGACCCGCGACCAGCAGACTGCCGTCCGAGAGCCGCGTGTCGAGCAGACCGCAGTAGCCGTGGCACACCGAAGAGACGACGCCGCCCGCCTCCCAGATCTCGCGCGTGACGCGCTGCAGCCCCTCACTGTCGGGGAAGTCGTACATGACCGCATGGCCGCCGGTGAAGAAGATCGCGTCGTACTCGGCCGCGTCGATCTCGTCGGGCTTCGCGGTGTCCTCGAGCAGCGCGATGCGCTCCGGGTCCGCTCGCCATGCCTTCGTCGCGCCGTCATAGGTCGGGAACTTCAGCGATCGCGGCTCGAGCGGCACACGCCCGCCGGCCGGGCTCACGATGCGCTGCTCGTAGCCCTGCGCGGCGAACACGTCCCACGCGTGCACGAGTTCGGACAGCCAGAGGCCTGTCGGGTGGTCTGGTCGCCCGTCGTAGCTGTCGACATTGGTCACGACGTGCAGAATGCGCGTGGTCATCTCTCGCTCCTGTCGGCGGTCGGTGTGGGTGGGTCGAGTGCGAAGATCGCGGCGACGGATGCCCGCACCCGGCGCTCGACGTCGACCCGGGGCTCCGGGCGCAGCTTGCCGTCGAGGTGCAGGAACGCGAGTCCGTGCGCCATCGCCCACAGCGCCATCGACAGCCCCTCGCCCTTCCCGGGCAGAAGCCGGGACAGCACGTCATGGAGCACCTCGTGCAGCGCTCCGGCAGCCCGCACGCGCTGTGCGTCAGCGGGATCGCATGCGTTCCCGAACATCAGACGGAAGACGGCCGGTCGCCGCAGGGCGAAGTCGACGTATGCGACGCCGAGCGCCGCGACGGTGTCCACGAGGGGCCCTGAGGCATCTGCAGCGGCTCGTTCGAGGTCGCCGCGCAGATCATCGAACGCCTCTACGGCGAGTGCCGCCTCCAGGGCATCGCGGTCGGCGAAGTGCCGATACGGTGCCGCCGGCGAGACGCCCGCCCGCCGCGCGACGGCGCGCATCGAGAACGGCTCACCGCTCTCCAGACCCTCGCCTGCGGCGGCGAGAAGCGCCGCTCTGAGGTCGCCGTGGTGGTACCCGCGCTGCGATGTTGACACTGCTCACCGATCCTCTTACCCTGATGTGAACGGTGTAAACATAGCAGATGCGGGGCAGAACATGCAGACCATCCTCGGCGCCAACGGCCAGATCGCCACGGAGCTCGCACGCGAGCTGCGCCGCAGCCACACCGACGACCTGCGGCTCGTCAGCCGCACCCCGCGCCCCGTGCACGAATCCGACGAGCTGCATCCCGCCGACCTTCTCGACGCCCGCGCGACCGCCGACGCCGTCGCCGGCAGCGAGGTCGTCTACTTCACCGCCGGACTGCCGGCCGACGCCGAGCTGTGGGAGCGGCGGTTCCCGACCATGCTGCGCAACGCCCTCGACGCCACCCGCGCCGCGGAAGCGAGGTTCGTCTACTTCGACAACACGTACATGTACCCGCAGGACGACCGCGTGCAGACGGAGCAGACGCCGTTCGCCCCCGTCGGCCGCAAGGGCGCTGTGCGGGCGGCCATGGCGTCCGCCGTGCTCGACGAGATGACGCGTGGTGACATCCGCGTGCTGATCGCACGCGCGCCCGAGTTCTACGGCCCAGGGCGCACGCAGAGCTTCACCAACGCTTTCGTCTTCGACCGGCTGGCAGAGGGAAAGCGGGCGATCGCCCCCGTGCGCGCCGATCGGCTGCGCACGCTGATCTGGACGCCGGATGCCAGCCGGGCCCTCGCGCTTCTCGGCAACACGGCCGACGCGTTCGGCCAGACCTGGCACCTGCCCGTCGACATGAACCGGCTGACGTACCGTCAGCTCGGCGAGATCGCCGGAGAGGCGTTCGGGCGCGACGGCAGCATCCGCGCCGTGCCGGAATGGATGCTGCGAGCGGGCGGCCTCGTCTCACCCGCGGCGCGGGAGATCCGCGAACTGCTGCCGCGCTACCGGCACGACAACCTGTTCGACTCCTCGCACTTCGCCGCGCGCTTCCCCGACTTCGCCATCACGTCATATCGGCGCGGGGTCGAGCTGATCCACGCCGAGCGCGTCGGCTGATCGGCACGACCTCTTCCTGAACGTCTGATCAGATTATCTGCCGATTGACATGGTTTCACCTGTTGACAGGTGACCGGTTGACGATACGCTCGTACAGTTTTCTTCCACCGACACGACGACGTGCACTGGAGGCTCATCGATGAGCGCAACACAGACCCCCACCATCCCCGCTGCAGCCGGCACTCTCGCGAAGGGACGACTGGGCACCTTCGACATCGTCTTCTTCGTGGTCTCGGCCGCGGCGCCTCTCACAGTGGCGGCGAGCTCCGCCCCGCTCGCATTCCTCGTCGGAGGGATCGGAGCCCCGGGCGCCATGCTCGCCAGCGGCATCGTGCTGATCCTGTTCGCCATCGGATTCACCGCCATGTCGAGGTATGTGCGCAACACCGGAGCGTTCTACGCCTATGCCGCGGCCGGTCTCGGCAAGCCCGTCGGTGTGGGTATCGCGTTCGTCACGATCGTCGCCTACTCGTTCCTGTGCATCTGCTTCTACGCGCTGCTGGGCTTCTACGCCAATGTCTCCGCGGCCCACCTGCTCGGCATCGACATCCCGTGGGGTGTGTGGTCGGCGGTCTGCGTGCTCGTGATCGGCCTGCTCGGCTACCGCCGCATCGAGGTGGGCGCGAAGGTCCTCGCCGTGCTGCTCACCGTCGAGATCGCCATTCTGCTGGTGATCTCGATCGCGGTGATCGTCCAGAACGGACCGGCCGTTGCCGAGGCGACGGCGGCGGCATTCGACCCGCGCAATGTCTTCTTCGCGGGCGGCGCCAGCGCTCTGTTCGTCTTCGGCTTCGGCGCGTTCCTCGGCTTCGAGGGCACGGTCATCTACGCCGAAGAGGCCGTACGACCCTCTCGCACCGTGCCGCGGGCCACATACATCGCCATCGCCTTCCTGGCGGTGTTCTACGCCTTCACGTTCTGGTCGCTCACCGTCGCCTTCGGCGCGCAGGGCGTGATCGAGATGGCGCACTCCGAGAACTTCGAGCAGATGATGTTCGTCGCGGGAGAAGACGCGCTCGGCACGTGGGCGACCGTCGTGCTCGAGATCCTCATCGTGACGAGCTTCTTCGCCTGCACGCTCGCGTTCCACAACGCCTGTGCGCGGTACCTGTTCTCGCTCGGACGCGAGCGTCTGCTGCCGGCGCCGCTCGCCCGTACACATGAGCGCATGCGATCGCCGCACGTCGCCAGCCTCACTCTCACGATCATCTGCCTGGTGGCGATGATCGCCGCCGCACTCGCGGGAGCCGATCCGTTCACCGGCCTCGGCCTGTGGGCGTACTCGATCGGCACGGCTGGACTCATCTTCGCCCAGGGCGTCGCCGCCGTGTCGGTGATCGGGTTCTTCCGTCGTGATCGCCGGGGGCACGGGGTGTGGACGGTCCTCGTCGCGCCCGTGCTGGGGGCGATCGGGCTGCTCACCGCCTTCGCCGTGATCGCGACGAACTTCGAGCTCGTCTCGGGCATGAGCGGGCCGATCAACGGCATCCTGCTGGCCACCGTTCCGCTCGTCTTCGCCATAGGGATCACGGTCGGTATCGTCATGAGACGGCGCTCGCCCGAGCGCTACGCGGCACTGACCCAGAGCGTCAGAGTCGTGCCGGCCGACGAAGAAGGCGAATGATGGCGGCGAAGAGCGAGCAGCGAAAGCGCGACCTGCTGAACGCGACCAGCCTGGTCATCAGCGAGAAGGGCCTGTCGGGCGTGAGTGTGCGCGCCGTCGCTGAGAAGGCCGCCGTGAGCTTCGGCAGCGTGCTCTACCACTTCGACAACTTCGACCACCTGGTCGAGTCAGCCATCCGCGGCGCGATCGACGAGTTCATCGATCGACGGCGCCGCATCGCGCAGCAGCACAGCGATCCGGTCGCGCGCATCCGCGCGCTGATCGAGGCCGGCATCCCGACCAGGATCAGCGACGACCTGAAGGTGGTCTACGAGGCCTCAGCGTCGATGCGCGTCGAGCCCCGCTACCAGCCGCTGATGGAGCTGCTCAGCGAGCGTCAGGTCGCGCTGTACGAGACCGCGATCGAGGTCGGGACGGCGCTGGGCGCATTCCGCCCGCGCATGGACGTGCTCGCTCTGGCGACGAATCTCGTCGCGCTCGAAGACGCGTACGACCTCTATCTGCTCGCACCCGGCAATGTGAGACACCGCGAGAGCTACCTGCGCAACACCCTCTCGTTCGCGGAGGTCGCGCTGGACTGCACGCTCGCAGACCCCGCCGAGAAGGAGGACGCCGCGTGACCGCCGGTGAGTCCCTGCGCGCCCGTGACCTCGGCGTGCCGTTCGACGGCGAACCGGGCGAATGGAACGCGATCACCGACGTGCCGGGCGTCGAGGTCGGCTACGAGACCGTCATCGCCGACGAGCCCGTCGCGCTGCGCACCGGCGTCACCGCGATCCTGCCCCGCGGGCGACATGATCTCAGCGGTGCGTGCGCGGCCGGAATCGCCGTGCTCAACGGCAACGGCGAGCTGACGGGCCGCAGCTGGATCGAGGAGGCGGGGCAGTTCCAGACGCCCATCGCGATCACCAACTCGCACGCCGTCGGCGCCGTGCACCGCGGCATCGATGCATGGCTCGCCTCGCACGATCCGGCTGCCGCCGCACAGTGGATGCTGCCTGTCGTCGGCGAGACGTGGGACGGCTACCTGAACTCGATCAACGCGAATGCCGTGCATCCGGAGCACGCGACACGGGCGCTCGATTCCGCGGCCTCGGGTCCGATCGCCGAGGGCAACGTCGGCGGCGGCACCGGCATGAACTGCTACGGATTCAAGGGCGGCACGGGCACGGCATCCCGCATTGTCCGATCCGGCGACCGAGCCTGGACGGTCGGCGTGCTGATGCAGGCGAACTTCGGATCCCGAGCCGAGCTGCGAGTCGCCGGTCACCGGCTGGGCCCCGACTCGCAGGCGCCCAATCCGATGGAGACGACCGGCTGGTTCGAGCGCGACACCGCCTCGGACGCACGGGCCGCGCCGGGCGCCGGCAGCGTCATCGTCGTCGTCGCGACGGATGCCCCGCTCCTGCCCGACCAGTGCCGGGCGCTGGCCCGACGGGTGCCCCTCGGCCTCGCCCGCACCGGCACGACCGGAAGCCACTTCTCAGGAGACATCTTCCTCGCGTTCTCCACGGCGAACGCCGATGGGCTGCGCTCTCGGATGGGCGCGCAGCGCGTCGAGGTCGACACCGTGGAGCACATCGCGTGGGGCAGCATCGATCCGTTCTACACGGCCGTGGTCGAGGCCACGGAAGAGGCGGTGGTGAACGCGCTTGTCGCGGCCCGCGACATGACCGGCCGCGACGGGCACCAGAGCTTCGCGCTGCCGCACGACGAGGTGCGGAAGGCGTTCGGCCGACTCGGGTGATGGCGACGGGTGCATGATGTTCGACCCGTGTTCACCGATCGCTCTTGTCTGTGTCGGAAGCCGGTGGTTGCATCGGTGCTTATGACAGACGAACAGCACACCCACGTCCCCGCCGACTCACCGGAGGGACTGAGCCGCCGAGGATTCCTCACCGGAGTCACCGCGGCGAGCGCGCTCGCGGCCGCCGGCTGGGTCGCCCAGCCGGCGTCGGCCTCAGCCGCTCAGGGCGGTGAGGGCAAGTCGGTGACGATCACGATCATGGGCTCGTCCGACATCCACTCCAACGCCCTGAACTGGGACTACTACAAAGACGCCGAGTTCACCGATGGCAAGGGCAACGTGGTCGGCCTCGCCCGGCTCTCCAGCGTCGTGAACCAGGTGCGTGCCGACCGCGGCCGCGATCACACGCTGCTGTTCGACGCCGGCGACACCATCCAGGGCACGCCCCTCGGCTTCTACTACGCGACGGTCGAGCCGATCACGAAGACCGGTGCCGTGCACCCGATCGCCGCCCAGATGAACGCCATCGGCTACGACGCCGTCGCCCTGGGCAACCACGAGTTCAACTACGGCCTCGAGTTCCTCGACGCATTCACCTCGCAGCTGAAGGCACCGGCGCTCGCGGCGAACGCGGTGCGCATCGGCACGAAGGTGCCCGCCTACACGCCCTACGTGATCAAGACGATGAAGGTGAAGGGAGCCAAGCCCATCCGAGTCGGCGTTCTCGGGCTCACGAACCCCGGCACCGTGATCTGGGACAAGGCGAACGTCAGCGGCAAGCTCGACGTGCTCGACATCGTCGCCACGGCGAAGTACTGGGTGCCGATCATCCGGCAGCAGGGCGTCGACGTGGTCGTCGTGAGCGTGCACTCGGGCGACAGCGGCACATCGTCGTACGGCAGCGAGCTGCCCGTCGAGAACGCCGCGGGCCTGCTCGCGCAGCAGGTCGCGGGTATCGACGCGATCCTGTTCGGCCACGCCCACAAAGACATCCCCGAGCGCTTCGTCACCGGTCCCGACGGCAATCAGGTCGTGATGAGCGAGCCGATGTGCTGGGGCCAGCGTCTGAGCGTGTTCGACATCGAGCTGCAGCAGGTCAAGGGCCAGTGGCGGGTCGCGTCGAAGCGGGCCACCAACCTCAACACCAACACGGTCGAGGACGACCCGGCGCTCGTCGCCGTCGTGCAGGCGCAGCACGACGCGGTCGTGCGGTACGTGAACAAGACCGTCGCCACCTCGACGGAAGAGCTGTCCGCAGCGGAGTCGTGCTGGAAGGACACCGCGATCCTCGACTACGTCAACAAGGTGCAGGTCGACACCGTCACCGCGGCGATCGCCGGCACCGCTGAGGCCGCACTGCCGGTGATCTCGATCGCGGCGCCGTTCAGCCGCGCAGCGAAGTTCCCCGCGGGCGAGGTGACGATCCGCGATGTCGCAGGTCTGTACATCTACGACAACACGCTGATGGCATCCGTCCTCACCGGGGCGCAGATCAAGGAGTACCTGGAGTACTCGGCGAAGTACTTCGCCACGGTCGCCCCCGGAGCCCCGGTCGATCCGGCCAGCTGGACCAACGCGAGCGGGACGCCCGACTACAACTACGACCAGTTCTCGGGCGTCACCTACGACGTCGACATCTCGAAGCCGGTCGGCTCGCGCATCGCGAATCTGTCGTGGGACGGCTCCCCCATCGCGGCGGATGCGAGGTTCGTCGTCGCGGTGAACAACTACCGCCAGTCGGGCGGAGGCGGCTTTCCGCACATCTCGACGGCACCCGTCGTCTACAACGCGCAGGTCGCGATCCGCGAGGCGATCGTGCAGTACGCGACGGATGCCGGTGTGATCGACCCAGCCGACTTCCACGTCGTGAACTGGAAGCTCGTGCGCGATGGGGCGCCCGTCTTCTGAGCCTGCTGCGGTGCGCGTGGCCCGCGTGGCCGTCTCGTCTCGGACGGGGCGGCCACGCGGCCGTTCGTCGGGCGGCGGGTCAGGGGACGCCGGTCGATGGGGTGGGAGCAGGCTCGGAGAGCTGCGCCCGGCGCGATGCGCGCAGGCCGCCCGCACTCATGCCGTAGGTCGCGTGGAGCGCGCGGTTCATGGTCGTGACGGAGCTGAAGCCGCTCGCCGCAGCGACCTCTTTGAGCCCGAGCGCTCTGTTCTCGGCGAGAAGGGCGAACGCCCGCCGGGAGCGTGAGCGGCGGATCTCCTCTGCAGGGCGAAGCCGATGCTTCTCGAAGACCCGGTCCAGGGTGCGGCGCGAGACGTTGCATCCCGCTGCCAGCTGGTCGACGCCGAAGGCCGGATCCATGGAGCTCGCGTCGATGCGACGCTGGGCGAGAAGCAGAGTGCCCTGATAGCGGTCTTCGACGATCGCCGTCCTGGTGAACGCCATCGCGACATCGCGCGTGAGCGCGCGCAGCACCTCGCTCTGCTCATCGGCGACGTCTGAGGCTCGTGGCTCGTCGACCAGCGCATTCAGATAGGCATATGTCGCCCGGAGCACGGTCATGCCGGGGCGGATGTCAGCCATGCTGGCCGTCGTGAGCACGTGAGGGGCGATCTCTGAACGATCGAACGTGAACACGATCATCTCGGTGTCTTCTTCGGTGTGCATCTCGATCGCCTCGGTGCCGGGGAAGACCACGCAGAGCCCGCCCTCTGACGAGACCCAGGTCGGTGCTTCGCATTCGACCGTGACCGCACCGTGGTTGACGAACACCACGGTGTAGCGCGAACCGGCAGGCTGGCGCGTGCGCGCCCACCGCACGCGCATCGCGGGCGCACGCACGTGGCCGACCAGATAGTTGTCGAAGCGGATCGCCTTGAGCTCGAGAAGGCGGGGATCACCTTCGAGCACCTCGAGCCCCGTGCCGCGGACGAAGGTCGAGATCCAGGCCTCGTCACCCGTGGCCGGGAAGTGGCTGTAGCGCCGATGACCCTCGAGGCTCCGCCAGCCCTGCATCTCGTGCGCAGGCAGCAACTCGCTGAGAGCTCGGTTTCTCATGGTCTTCTCCGGGACGCGGCTGTTCTGCGGGTCGCGGATCGCGATCCCGCAGAAGAGACGTGCACAGCGATGCCGTGTTGCACCATGCCGGCGAAGGTGGCAGAGAGTGCTGGGCCGTTGGCTGAATCTGCAACTGCCAACCCACCTCGCTCGACGGTGTTGCCGTCCGGTCTCACGAGACCTGTCATGAGATGAGACGAACGATCACCGGATCACGCGAAATCTCTAGCGCTCCGCGGAAAGCTCGCTGGCCCCTACGTTCCATGGCAGCGCTGGCCAAACACGGCTGGCGGCTGCAGAGCCTGATCCCGTATGTCCGCCAAGTGGGGCCGTCGGCCGTCGTCTGGGCAGACGATCGGGCCCCGGACGATGCGGCGCCTGACCGGAATGATGGAAGTTCCTTCATCGGTCGTACGGCCGGATAAGTTCGTGGGGCTCACCCTCGAGGACGTCGACCGAATCGCCGCCGTCCTCGAGCAACGGGATCACCTTCGCGACTGACCAGCCACGATTTCGTGCGGATCGATCAGACCAGCTCGCTGACCAGCTTCTCGATGCGCCCGCGGATCTCGTCGCGGATGGGTCGTACGGCGTCGATGCCCTGGCCGGCCGGGTCTTCCAGCTTCCAGTCTTCGTAGCGCTTGCCGGGGAAGAACGGGCAGGCGTCGCCGCATCCCATCGTGATGACGACGTCGGAGGCCTGCACGGCCTCGGTCGTGAGCACCTTGGGCTGCTCGGCGGTGATGTCGATGCCGAGTTCACCCATCGCCTCGACGGCGATGGGGTTGATCTGGTCGGCGGGCATGGACCCGGCGGAGCGCACCTCGATGCGGTCGCCGGCGATGTCGCGGAGGAAGCCTGCGGCCATCTGCGAGCGGCCGGCGTTGTGCACGCAGACGAAGAGAACGGAGGGCTTGGTGGTCGTGTCGGTCATGAGTGCTCCTTGGAGTCTGTGGTCAGGGGATGAGTTCGTCGACGAGGAGCCGGACGCGGGCGGTGATGTCGTCTCGGATCGCTTCGACGCCCTCGCGGGACGCGAGGGCCGGGTCGCCGACGGCCCAGTCCTCGTATCGGACGCCCGGGATGAAAGGGCACACGTCGCCGCAGCCCATGGTGATGACGACATCCGCGGCGCGGACAGCGTCGTCGGTCAGGGGCTTCGGGAAGCGGTCGCCAGCCGCGTCCCCCTCGATCTCGGCGAGGATCGACCGGACGTGCGGGTGGATGATGTCGGCCGGGCTCGATCCCGCAGACCTCGCGACGACCTTGCCGTCGGCGATCTTGTTCACGAGCGCGGCTGCGAGCTGCGAGCGTCCGGCGTTCGCGACGCAGACGAACAGCACCTGCGGTGCGCCGGCCTCGCGGTCGCGAGTCAGGTCGGCGAGGCGCTGCCGTGCGAAGCGCTCGGTGAGCGCCACGAGGGCGGAGGTGACGCGGGCGGTGCGGGCGAGGGCGGTGTAGGACTCGCGCACGATCGTCAGCACGGTGCTGGCATCGAGATCGGGTACTTCAGCGGCGAGCTCGTTCGCGAGATGCGTGATCCGCGCGTCGAAGTCGGGGCGGGGAGCGTCGGGCTCGTCCGCCTCATGATGCCAGGGGGCGTTCACTGTCGCGGGGGCGAAGGAGTCCAGCAGCGCGGTGACAGCTGCGCGCCGGCTGGGGTTGATCCGGTACCAGACCCAGGTGCCGCGGCGCTCGGAGGTCAGCACCTCGACGTCCTTGAGCACCTTGAGGTGATGCGACACGGTGGGTTGCGAGACGTCGGCGAGCTCGGCCAGGTCGCACACGCAGGACTCGCCGCGGGGATCGGAGGCGATAGCCGACAGCATCCGCAGCCGCAGCGGGTCGGACAGGGCCTTGAGCGTGGCCGCGACGGATGCCGCCGCCTCCTGCCCGATCGCGTGCGAGGCGGTGGGGGTGCACGTCTCGTCGGCTGTGCTCAGCGTGACGTTCATGAGTTCATCCTTTCAGCGTTGAACGGATCGGTGTGGAACCAGGTGCGCGCCGTCCAGAGCGACACGTAGACGAGGCCGACGAGGACGGGGACCTCGATGAGTGGTCCGACGACTCCCGCAAGGGCCTGCCCGGATGCGGCGCCGAACGCGCCGATGGCGACCGCGATGGCGAGCTCGAAGTTGTTGCCTGCGGCCGTGAACGCGAGCGTCGTGGATCGGGCGTAGTCGAGTCCGAGGGCCTTTCCGGTGAGGAGGCCGGCGAACCACATGATCGCGAAGTACGCCAGGAGCGGGACGGCGATCCGGGCGACGTCCCACGGGCGAGAAGTGACCTGCTCGCCCTGCAGTGCGAACAGCAGCACGATGGTGAAGAGCAGCCCGTAAAGGGCCCACGGCCCGATGCGCGGCAGGAAGGTCTGCTCATACCATTCGCGGCCTCTGGTGCGTTCTCCGAGGAAGCGGGACGCGAATCCGGCGACGAGCGGGATGCCGAGGAAGATCAGAACGTTAAGGGCGATCTTGGCGACCGAGATATCGAGGCCCTGGGTGTCCAGTCCGAGCCAACCGGGCAGAACGGTCAAGTAGAACCAGCCGAGGAGCGAGAACGCGACGACCTGGAACACGGAGTTGATCGCCACGAGCACGGCGGCAGCCTCGCGATCCCCGCAGGCGAGGTCGTTCCAGATGACGACCATCGCGATGCAGCGCGCGAGGCCGACGATGATGAGTCCGGTGCGGTACTCCGGCAGGTCGGGGAGGAACGCCCACGCGAGCGCGAACATCAGAGCGGGCCCGGCGAGCCAGTTCAGCGCCAGCGAGGAGAGCAGGAGCCGCTTGTCGCCGGTAACCGATGCGACCTTGTCATAGCGGACCTTGGCGAGCACCGGGTACATCATCACGAGCAGGCCGAGCGCGATCGGCACGGAGATCCCGCCGACTTCCAGGCTCGCGAGGAGACCGGAGACGCCCGGGATGAGCCTGCCGACCAGGAGCCCGGCGAGCATGGCCAGACCGATCCACAGCGGCAGCCACCGGTCGAGGGTCGACAGGCGGCGGGTGGTTGCGGGTGCAGGCGAGAGAGTCGCGGTGGTCATGCGAGCAGCGCCTCGATCTTCTCGGTCATGACCGGCTTCGGGTGCGCGCCGATGAGGACATCGGTTCGGATGCCGTCGCGGTAGAAGCCGAGAGTCGGGATCGACGTCACGCCTGCAGCGGTCACGGTCTCGGGGTTCTGGTCAGCATCGACCTTCACGATCTTCACGCGCCCGTCGTACTCGGTCGCGAGCTGCTCTAGGAGAGGGGCGACCTGGCGGCACGGGCCGCACCAGGCGGCCCAGATGTCCACGACGACGGGAATCTCGGAATCGAGAACCTCGGCCTGGAAGGTGGCGTCGGTGACGGCGGTGAGGGTGCTCATGCGAAGACCTCCTCGGTCTCGTTCAGGGTGACCGCCTCGTTCTCGAGTGCGGTGAGAAAATGCTGCGCGTCCTGCGCGGCGGCGCAGCCGGTGCCCGCGGCGGTGATCGCCTGCCGGTACGTGTGGTCGACCAGATCCCCTGCGGCGAACACTCCGGGGATGTTCGTGCGGGTCGAGGGGTGATCCACGAGGACGAATCCGCCGGCATCCGTCGCCACGAGACCGGCGACGAGCTCGGAGCGCGGGTCATGCCCGATCGCCACGAAAACCCCGGTGGCCGTCACCTCCTTCTCCGCGCCGCTGACAGTGTCGCGGAGGGTGACGGACTCGAGCTTCTCGGCGCCGTTGAGAATGGCGACCTCGCTGTTCCACGCGACTTCGATCTTCGGGTGATCGAGAACCCGCTGCGCCATGATCTTCGAGGCGCGGAACTCGCCACGGCGATGCACCACAGTGACCTTGGAGGCGAACCGGGTGAGGAACAGCGCCTCCTCCATCGCGGAATCGCCGCCCCCGACGACGACGATCTCCTGCTCCCGGAAGAAGAAGCCGTCGCAGGTGGCGCACCACGACACTCCACGCCCGGTCAGACGCTCCTCGTCGGCGAGCCCGAGCTTGCGATAGGCCGAGCCCATCGCAAGGATCACCGCTCGGGCGTGGAAGATCTCGCCAGCTCCGGTCTCGATCGTCTTCACGTGTCCGTCGAGGTCGACGCGGGTCGCATCGTCGAGGAGGATGCAGGCGCCGAAGCGTTCCGCCTGGGCGCGCATCGACTCCATGAGAGCGGGGCCCTGCACTCCTTCGACGAAACCGGGGAAGTTCTCCACCTCGGTGGTCGTCATCAGGGCGCCGCCAGCCGTCACGGAGCCCGCGATCACGACGGGCGCGAGCTCTGCACGGGCGGCATACATGGCTGCGGTGTAGCCCGCAGGGCCGGATCCGATGATGACCAGCTCAACCTCTTGAATCGACATACATCTATATTGACATCCATCAAAACAACCTGCAAGGCTGATTGGCGAGAGTTCACCGAATGGTCACCGCTGCCGAGGAAAATGGTGGCCAAGGCCAGCCGAAACAAGGAAGCGACCCATGACTTCACCGAAGAGCGTCCTGTTCATCTGCCAGCACAACGCGAGACGATCGCAACTGGGTGCGCATCTGCTTGCCCATCTCGGGAACGAGCGATCTGCAGGTAGGTGAGATTTCGGTAGATCCGACGAGACGGACAAGCCGCGGCCGCGACAACAGATCTTGTGACCAAACCGTTGCATTCGTTACCTCGCCGTTATACACTCATCGCACGGTGAATGTTTGCTGTGGCATCCACCGCATGTGATTGCAGGACTCTCTTTGGTGCAAGGGACAAGGGCCGGCCGGAAGCCTCTCCGACCGGCCCTTACTGCTGCCGCTCCGACGTCGCCGGCCGCCAGTACGCTGAGACCATGACCGACCGTGAGCTCGCCCTTCAGGCATGGGAGAGCCTGTTCCGCGCGCAGCATCAGCTGCTGGCCGAGATGTCCGTCGACTTCGAGGGATCCGACCTCGCGCAGGGCGAGTACGACGTGCTCCTCACGGTCGTGCGGGCCCCCGGCATGACCTCCCGACTGCGCGACATCACCGCGAAGTCGCTCATCAGCCAGCCGAGCGTCTCGAGGCTCATCGACCGCATGGTGACTCGCGGGCTGATCACGAAGGCGATCGATCCTGACGACGGCCGCGGCGCCCTGATCACCGCGACCGATGCCGGAGCGAAGGCGTTCCGGCAGCTCGCGACCGTGCACGGCCGCACCATCGCCGAGAAGATGTCGCCGCTCGACGACGCCGAGCTCGCGACGCTGCTCGAGCTGACGCAGAAGCTGCGCCGCATGCGCTGACCGACACTCGGCGTTTACCGAGACTCTGGCAGGGTGGACCTGAAACCTACGAGGGGGAAAGGAAGGTCACCATGGAGCTCGCCGGAGCAATCGGCATCCTGGTCATCATCGGTATCGCGGTCGCCGCCGCGATCGTCATCGCACTGATCCTGCTGCTGTTCGCACGCAGCTGGATCAAGGTCGCCCGCGCAGACGAGGCACTCGTCATCTCGGGCCGCAAGCAGAAGGTGCAGCGCACCGTCATCGGCGCCGATGGCACGTCCCGCGGTGAGACGGAAGAGTCACCGGTCACGGTGATCGTCAACGGCAAGTCGCTGGTCAACCCGATCACGCAGCGCCACGAGATCATCTCGCTGCGTTCGCGTCAGGTGTCTCTGAACGCCGAGGCTCAGTCGCTCGACAGTGTCACCCTCAACGTCGACGGTGTCGCGATCGTCAAGATCGGGTCCGACCCTCTCTACGTGCGCCGTGCCGCCGAGCGGTTCGCCTCGCAGGACAAGGCGATCGAGCAGTTCACCACCGAGCAGCTCGAGGGTGCACTGCGCGGCATCGTCGCGACGCTGTCGGTCGTCGAGCTGATGCGCGAGCGCAAGAAGTTCTCCGACCAGATCGCCGCCGACGTCTCTCAGGAGCTCGCCGAACAGGGTCTGATCCTCGACTCGTTCCAGATCAAGGGCATCACCGACAAGGTCGGCTACATCCAGTCGCTGGGCGCCCCCGAGATCCAGGCGAAGCGCCAGGCGGCCGAGATCTCGCAGACCAACGCCGACCGCGCGATCAACCAGAAGAACATCGCCAACCAGGAAGCCAACCTGATCGAGCAGACCGCGCTCGACACGAACACCGCCAACGCCAACGCCGGCATCGGCCGCGCTCGCGCCGAGGCAGAGCAGGCCGAGCAGCTCGCACGCGCGCAGGCCGAGCAGGCCGTTCTGCAGCAGCAGGCCGAGAACAAGCAGGCTCAGCTCGACGCCGACGTCAAGCGCGTCGCCGACGCTCAGCGATACGAGGCCGAGACCCGGGCGCAGGCCGACCTGTTCACCCGCGAGAAGGCGGCAGAGGCCGCCGCGATCGAGCAGGTCAAGCAGGCAGAGGCGCGCACCCGCATCGCCGAGCAGCAGGCGCAGGCCGACAGGGCCCGTGCGGCCGGTGAGGCGGCCGCTGCCGAAGCCAAGGCCACGGGTGACGCGAACGCACTCCGCGCGCAGGCAGAGGCAGAGGCAGAGGCCCGACGCCTGCGCGCCAGCGCAGAGGCCGAGGCGATCCGCGCCGAGGGTGAGGCACGAGCCGCCGCGGTCGAGGCGGAGGCCAAGGCCATCGCCTCGAACCAGGAGGCATTCCTGTCGCAGCGCGTGCTCGAGGTGCTGCCGTCGATCATGGCCGAGTTCGCCAAGGGCTACTCCGCTATCGGCAACGTGTCGATCATCGGCGGAGCCGGTGAAGACGGCGCGTCGAGCGTCGTCGGCGGCGACAGCGCCAAGGCCATGCGCTCGGTGTTCGACAGCGTCAGCGCGGCGACGGGTATCGACCTCGCCGCGATCATCCAGGGCCAGGCTGTCGGCCGCAGCTTCGGCGCGGGGGTCGCGCAGGCGACGGATGCCCAGCCCGCGGCATCCGCATCCGCCGCAGCGCCCGCATCGACCGTCGTCGACCGCAGCGCCGATGATGCAGAGGAGCCGTTCGCCGGCGCCTGATCACTCCCATCACAGGAGCCGTCTCGCCACCGCGAGGCGGCTCCTGTGCGTCGTGCTCCCCGGCGCACGTGGCCGGCGGCAAGAGGCAGACTGGACGGGTGACCTCGTCTGCGATCGATCTCGCCCGCATCAGCGCTGGCCTGTCGTTCGCTGCAGCGCTCGACGAGGTCGACGCCGCTCTCGAGACCAGCACCGCCGTCGTCATCAGCGCACCACCGGGCACCGGCAAGACGACGCTCGTCCCTCCCGTGCTCGCATCCCGAGGCTCAGGTCGCGTGATCGTCACGCAGCCCCGCAGGGTCGCCGCCCGGGCCGCGGCCCGTCGCCTCGCCCAGCTCGACGGCTCTCCGCTCGGCGACCGCATCGGATTCACTGTGCGCGGCGAGCGCTCAGTGACCCGCGAGACGCGGATCGAGTTCGTCACGGCGGGGGTTCTGCTGCGACGGATGCTCGATGACCCCGGCCTCGACGGCGTCGATGCCGTCGTCATCGACGAGGTGCACGAGCGGGCGCTCGAGACCGACCTGCTCATCGGTCTGCTCGGCGAGGTGCGAGAGCTGCGCGACGACCTCACGCTCGTGGCCATGTCGGCGACCCTCGACGCTCGGCGAATCGCGGCAGCGATCGGTTCGGACGATGCGCCCGCCCCGATCGTCGAGCACACCGTGGCGGCGCACCCGCTCACCGAGCGGTGGGCACCGGCAGCGGCGCCGAGGCTCGACGAGCGAGGAGTCACCCGCGGGTTCCTCGATCACATCGCCCGCACGGCGGCATCCGCTGCGCGCGAGCTCGCCCGCGAAGATGCCGCCGCCGATGCTCTCGTCTTCGCGCCAGGCGCGCGGGAGGTGGCTGAGGTCGCCCGTCGCATCGCCGATCTGGCGCCTGACTTCGACGTGCGAGAGCTGCACGGTCAGCTGCCACCGGCCGCGCAGGATGCCGTCATCCGCGGGCGTCGGGCGCAGGACCAGCCCCGCATCATCGTCACGACGTCGCTCGCCGAGTCGTCGCTGACGGTGCCGGGTGTGCGGCTCGTGGTGGACAGCTGCCTGGCCCGCCAGCCGCAGCGCGATGCGGCGCGGGGCATGACCGGGCTGGTGACGACAGCGGCATCCCGGTCGTCCTGCGTCCAGCGGGCCGGACGCGCGACCCGTCAGGGGCCGGGCACGGTCGTTCGATGCGTCGACGAACGCACATATGCTGCGGCTCCTGCCCGACCGGCGCCCGAGATCACCACCGCCGACCTCACCGATGCAGCGCTGCTGCTCGCCTGCTGGGGCGCGCCGGGTGGTGCCGGCCTGCGTCTCGTCGACCCGCTGCCCGCCGACAGTCTGCGCGACGCCGTCACGGTGCTGCACGGCCTGGGCGCGGTCGACGACGACGGCCGAGCGACCGATGAGGGGCGGGCTCTCGCGCGAATACCGACCGACCCGCGCCTGGCACGCGCGCTGCGCGACGGCTCGGCCCTGGTCGGCCCCCGGACGGCGGCAGAGGTCGTCGCCCTGGTGGGCGGCGACACCCGCGTGCGCGACGCCGACATCGCGGCGGCGCTCGCAGCGCTGCGAGGCGGCCGAGGGCCCGAGACGCAGCGCTGGTCGCGCGAGATCCAGCGTCTCCTGCGTCTCGCCCCGCGCGGCCCGGAAGGCGGCCACCGAGACGACATCGGCCTCGTCGTCGCGCTCGCCTTCCCCGAACGCATCGCGAAGCGCGTCGAGCGCTCAGCCGACGGTGCGACGTTCCTGCTCGCATCCGGGACCCGGGCCGGCATCGGCGGCCCGCTCGCCGACGCCGAGTGGCTCGCCGTGGCCGACGTGGCGCGATCGGCCGCACGGATCGCGGCCGGCACGGGAGCGGTCATCCGCGCGGCAGCGCCGATCACCGAGCAGCAGGTCGAGCGCGCCGCCGACCATCTGATCACCGATCGAGTCGAGGCCGAGCTGCAGGACGGGCGGGTCAGCGCGCGTCGTGAGCGCCGGGTGGGGGCGATCGTGCGGTCATCCGTGCCCGTACGCCCCTCGGCTGAAGAGGGACGGGATGCCGTGCAGCGGGCCGTGCGCGCACGAGGACTCGACGTGTTCACCTGGTCGGATGGCGCAGACGAGCTTCGCCGCCGACTGGCCCTGCTGCATCGTGAGCTCGGCTCCCCCTGGCCCGATGTGTCAGACGGCGGGCTGCTGGCGCGGCTCGAGGAGTGGCTCGACCCCGAGCTCAGTGCTCTCGCGAACGGCACCCCGGCCGCACGCATCGATCTTGCCGCTCCCCTGCGCCGGCTGCTGCCGTGGCCGGCCGCCACCGAGTTCGACTCCCTCGCACCGGACCGGCTCGAGGTGCCCAGCGGCTCGCGCATCCGCGTCTCCTACCCGCCGCTCGATGATCCCGACGCGCGACCCGTCGTCGCCGTCAAACTGCAGGAGTGCTTCGGCTGGGCCGAGACGCCGCGGATCGCCGCCGGTCGCGTGCCCGTGCTGTTCCATCTGCTCTCACCCGCCGGGCGCCCGCTCGCCGTCACCGGCGATCTCGCGTCGTTCTGGTCGGGCCCGTACGCGCAGGTGCGCGCCGAGATGCGAGGGCGCTACCCGAAGCATCCCTGGCCTGAGGATCCATGGGCCGCCGCGCCCACCAGGCACACCACTCGGCGCGCAGCTCGCGACTGAGCGCGCCTGCGTGCCGGACACGGTTTCTCGGTGTTCTTCTCCGTGCTCTCACTGATGCTCTACGCGTGTCGCCCGTGGAAGATCGTTCGATGACGCGGCGGAGGGACCGACTGCGTCGGGCGAAAGGAAACATCAATGAAGAAGTTCCTCACGTACGCCGGCACGACCCTCGGCCTCACGGCCGCGCTCGTGCTCGGAGGGGGCATGGCCGCCTCGGCGCACGACTGTTTCAACCCGAACCGCTCCGACCAGGGCAACGCGTCGGCCGGCAAGAACTCGCAGAGCTGGTGGACCCTGGTCGTCGAAGACGTCGTCATGGAGGGCGTCGGCATGGGCTACACGCAGGAGCAGGCCGAATGCATCCTGAACGAGTACGACGGCCCGGCGTCGTTCACCGTCAAGGTGAAGGGCGCGAACGGGCAGGACGGCACCCTGCTCGCGCACAACCCGAATGACCACCTCGACAGCGACGGCAAGGGCATCGACCTGGTCTTCTCCGCCTACGGCGACGAGATCATGGGCGCCTACATGGCGTGCGGCGTCGAATTCGGCTGATCTGCACGACCCGGATCCGGATGCCAGACGCACGGGCATCCGGATCCGTCATGCCGTGCGGCGACGCAGCGTCAGGGGCGCCAGCACCAGGCATCCGACCGCGAATGCCGCGACGATCAGCAGAGGCGCACCGACATCCCACCCCTCGTCGCCGGCGGTGACAGCCTGAATCGCGTCGATCGCGTGGCTCAGCGGCAGCCACTCCGAGATCGCGTAGAGCACGTCGGGCATCTGGTCGCGCGGCATGAAGAGCCCGCCGAGGATGATCTGCGGAAAGACCAGCACCGGCATGAACTGCACGGCCTGGAACTCCGTCTGCGCGAACGCGCTCGCCAGAAGGCCGAGGGCCGTGCCCAGCACAGCGTCCACCACGGCGACGAGACCGAGCTGCCACAGGGGGCCGTCGACCTGAAGTCCGCACACGTACACGGCGAAGGCGACCGTGATGATCGCCTGCAGAACAGCCATCACCCCGAACGCCAGCGCGTAGCCGATGATGAAGTCGGCTTTGCCGAGCGGTGTCGTCATGAGGCGCTCGAGCGTGCCTGAGCGGCGCTCGCGGAGGGTCGTGATCGAGGTGATGAGAAACATCACGATGAAGGGGAACAGCGCGAGGATCGCCCCGCCGAAGCGGTCGAAGACGCCCTCCTGATCGGAGAACAGCCACGCGAAAAGGCCGACGAGCAGGCTCGGCGCGACGAGCATGAGGGCGATCGACCGAGGGTCGTGTCGCAGCTGGCTCAGCACGCGGCCGGCGGTCGCGAGCGTGCGGGGAAAGGTCATCGCCCGGCCTCCCGTCGCGAGCGCCGCGTCTCGTGATCCGCGTCGCGTTCGATGACGACGAGGAAGGCGCTCTCGGCATCGGTCTCGCCGGTGTCGGCGAGAAGCTGTCGTGGTGTGGTGTCGGCGATGACGCGGCCGTCGCGCATGAGCAGCAGCCTGTCGCAGCGCAGAGCCTCGTCCATCACGTGGCTCGACACGAGCATGGTCGTGCCCCCGTCGGCGATGTCTCTGAACAGCGCCCACAGCTCCGCCCGCAGCACGGGATCCAGCCCGACGGTCGGCTCGTCGAGCACGACCAGCTCGGGATCGCCGAGCAGGGCCGCGGCGAGTGAGACGCGATTCTGCTGACCGCCGCTGAGGTCGGCGACGCGCTGCTGCGCCTGGCCCGTGAGGCCGACCCGCTCGATCACCACGCCGACCTCGCCCCGAGACGCACCGAGGACCGATGCGAAGTAGCGCAGGTTCTCACGCACGCTGAGGTCGCCGTAGACCGCTGAGCCCTGCGTGCCGTACGAGACTCGATGCCGCAGCGCACGCGATCCGGCCGGTGCTCCGAACACGGTCACGGTACCGCCGTGGGTGCGCTGCACCCCGACGATCGAGCGCATCAGGGTCGTCTTGCCGCAGCCCGACGGTCCGAGCAGTCCCATGACCTGCCCGCGGGGAATGCGCAGCGACAGGCCGTCGAGCACCTCGCGGCGCCCGCGCCGCACGCGCAGCCCCTCGATGACCACGGCATCCGGGTTCGTCATGCGTCGATTATCCGCCCGAGAACGCCGTCTCGGGTGAGCAATCGGTCAGCACTCGATGACGTTCACCGCGAGGCCGCCCTCGCTGGTCTCCTTGTACTTCGTCGACATGTCGAGGCCGGTCTGACGCATGGTCTCGACGACGGCGTCCAGCGACACGTAGTGGTGGCCGTCGCCGCGCAGCGCGAGACGCGCGGCCGTAACCGCTGTGGAGGCCGCGATCGCGTTGCGCTCGATGCACGGGATCTGCACGAGTCCGCCGATGGGGTCGCACGTGAGGCCCAGGTGATGCTCCATCGCGATCTCGGCCGCGTTCTCGATCTGGCGCACGGTCCCGCCCATCACGGCCGTCAGGCCGCCCGCGGCCATCGCGCACGCCGAGCCGACCTCGGCCTGGCAGCCGCCCTCGGCACCCGAGATCGACGCGTTGGCCTTGAACAGGGAACCGAGCGCGGTCGCCGTGAGCAGGAATCGCCGGATGCCGCGACGGCGGTTCGCCTCGGCCACAGCAGCCTCATCGAGCGGCTCACCCGCGGGGAGAGCCGCCTGCTCGTTGCGGAAGCCCAGCAGGGCGCTGCCGACCAGCTCGCCGTGCGGAGTGACCGCGTTACCCACGCCGAGGCCGGAGTCGGCGAGAAAGCGCCACCAGTACATCGCCACCGCGGGGAGGATGCCCGCCGCACCGTTCGTGGGAGCCGTGACCACGCGACCGCCTGCCGCGTTCTCCTCGTTGACGGCGAGGGCGAAGGCACCGAGCCACTCTCCCGGCAGCGCGGCATGCCCCTCGGCTTCGGAGGCCTCGAGCTGCTGACGGATGTCGCCCGCACGCCGCTTCACCTTCAGGATGCCCGGCAGCGTGCCCCCGGAGTGCAGGCCGGCGTCGACGCAGGAGGCCATGGCATCCCAGATGGCGTCCAGCCCGGCGGCGACCTCTTCTTCGGTGCGGACGGCCATCTCGTTCGCGCGGGCGATCTCGGCGATCGACATGCCGGTCTCGTCGCACAGGGCGAGCAGCTCTTCGGCAGTGCCGTACGGGTAGGGCTGGGGAGCCGCCGCGACGCGCGCCTCTTCGCCATCACGGCGGATGAAGCCGCCGCCGACCGAGTAGTAGGTCTGCTCGAGCACCGGCACCCCGTCGGCGTCGAGGGCGTGCAGCGTCATCGCGTTGGGGTGGCCGGGCAGACGCGTACGGGGCACGAAGGCGATGTCGTCCTTCGAGAACGGGATGCTGTGCTCTCCGGCCAGCAGCAGGTCGCGACCCTCGGGCCAGCGGCTCCACAGCTCACGGACGGCCTCTGGGTCGCAGGTCTCCGGGTGCAGCCCCTGCAGGCCCGCGACCACGGCATCCGGGGTTCCATGACCCAGCCCCGTCGCTCCGAGCGACCCGAAGAGCTCGCAGCGCACGCGCTCAACGCGGCTGAGCCGCCCCTCGGCGCGCAGGCGATCGGCGAAGTCGACGCCGGCGCGCATCGGGCCGACGGTATGCGAGCTCGACGGTCCTACACCGATGGAGAACAGATCGAAAGCCGAGACGTACGCAGTCACCTCTCCAGCCTACGGCCGCGGGGGCTGCTCGGGGGCCGGCATAAGGCGCGGCAGGAAAGGCGAAACCCCCGCCGCTTTCGCGACGGGGGTTTCACTACTGTCTCAACACAGTGCGCGCCCCGAGGGACTCGAACCCCCAACCTTCTGATCCGTAGTCAGATGCTCTATCCATTGAGCTAGGGGCGCACGGCCCGCTCAGCGGGCCGAAGAACAGCCTACAACACGTTCTGCCGAGAAGTGAAATCGAGCCGCGTCGGACTCACGCCCGACGAGTCCAGGGCACCCGCCTGCCCTCCTTCTCGGCGCGGACGGCGTCTTTCTCAGCGGCCTTCTCGACCGCTTTCTCACGCTTGCGGCGAGCGCGCTGCTCCGACGACAGCGCCTGCAGATCGACCAGCTTCAGTGCCTGCATGCGCGCCTCGCGCATCTGCTCGTACTCGGGATCCTGATCGGCGCGCATGCCCTCCACCCGCAGCCGGCGGTCGAGGTTGCTGCGCACGTCGGCCCACGCCGCTGCCCTCGCCTCTTCGACCAGTGCCTTGAGCGCTTCGGGATCATCGGTCATCTCGCGCAGGTGGTTCGCGACGCCGGTCGACTGCTTGGCCCGGCGGCGCAGGTTGCGCACATCGCGGTCGCGGTAGTCGTGGGTGCCGTGCGGGTCCGAGTGACGACCACGGGCACGCTTGCGCAGTGCGGTGAGGTGCTCGGCCGCCTGTTCGGATTCATCGGCCATCGCGCGCAGCGCGGTGCGAGCCTCGTCCATGTAGTGCTCGATCTCGAAGGTGCCGCCCTGCGCGATCGTGCCGACCAGGATCTGGTTCTTGACGGTCAGCCGAACGGCCGCCGTGGCGATCGCGACGCCCTCGGCGATGGCCTCCGATGTTCGTCCCACAAGTACCTCCCGCATCGAGCGTACCGGCACCCCACCGACACCGGTGGGGTGGATTCAGTCCCGCGCCACGGAGCCGCCGAACATGCGCTCGTGCGCCACGGCCCTGCCTTCGGCCAGATGCTCCGGAATGAGCCGCCGCACGAGTTCGACATCGCGCGCCCGGATCGCGTCGAGGATGCGGCGGTGCGTCGCGGCCATCCCGACGACGTCGTCGTGCTGACCGAACAGCCAGCGAAGTCGGGTGACCAGCGACGCCGCCAGCTCGATCAGCATGGTGTTCTTCGACAGCCGCACTGCCGCCATGTGGAAGCCGGCGGATGCCGTGCGCGCGGCCTCGCTGTCTCCCATCGCCGCCGCATTCGTCTCCTGCGTCACGAGCGATTCCAGCAGGGCCAGGCCCACATCGTCGAGACGCTCGGTGGCGAGAGCGAAAGCGAGCGTCTCTATCGCCTCGCGCACCTCGGCGAAGTCCTGCAGGTCCTGGGGCGAGAACTCGCGCACGGTCGCCCAGCTGCGGGGTCGTGCGACCACGATGCCATCGGCGACGAGCGCCTTGATCGCCTCGCGCACCGGCAGGCGGGACACCTGCAGCTCGGCCGCGATGTCACGCTCGATCAGACGGGAACCTGGGGCGCGCCTCCCCGACATGATGTCGTCGCGCAGCACGTCGGCGACCCGCTCGGACTCGAGCTCCGGAATCCCGTCGATCGCCATGAACGGATTCATACCACCCCGCCGCGCGTTGAGCCAGCGCCTTGCATATGCCGGTCCGCGAAACGAACGAGAGGGTCGCCATGCGGATGGCGACCCTCTCGTTCGACGGAGGCTAGAGCTCGACGGGCGGCGCCGGCTCGTCGTCTGCGGCCTCGGGGTGACGGGCGAGGTTCACGATGGCGAGGGCGAGCCCTCCCCACACCGTGACCATCGCGACGATCATCATGATGATGGCGGTCGTGGTCATGAGCGCGCTCCCTTCGCTGCCTCGCCGGGCAGTCGGATGCTGCCGGTCTCAGCATCCGGTTCGTAGTTCTCCTCCACCAGGAACTCGTCGTAGTCGGGATCGAGCTTGGCGTGCGAGCGGCGGCTCCAGGGCAGCAGAGTGAGCAGCACCGCCAGCACTATCAGGGCGATCGCCATCCCCCACCCGAAGATCCCGAGGAACCACGCCGGGTAGTCGCCATATGGCGCCTCGAGCTTCGCGACGATCTCGTTGTAGAGCAGGTAGCCCAGCACCAGCGGCGCGAGAGCGCCGACCAGCAGCATCCACGTCCAGCCCAGCCTGAAGCTGGAGCGCTTGTTCAGGTGGTCGCGCAGTGCGGGCAGCTTGTGCAGGATCCAGGCGACGAGCACGACCGCGACGAGCGCGACGGCCATGATGCCGAAGGCGTTGACGAAGGCGTCCGTCGTGTCGAGAACCGCGAGAGCGGTGGTCGTCGAGAAGAACGCGATCGACAGGAGCGCCACCGGGATCGCGACGACGAGCGTGGTGCGCACGCGACCCCAGCCCAGCTTGTCCTGCAGGGCTGCGACGACCACCTCGAGAACCGAGACGAGCGAGGTGATGCCCGCGAACACCAGCGCGCCGAAGAACAGCACCCCGATGATCGAGCCGCCGGTCGCGTTCGACACGATGGTCGGGAACGCGATGAATGCCAGGCCGATGCCCGACGACGCGACGCCCGAGACGTCGGTGCCCTGGGCCATCGCCATGAAGCCGAGCGCCGCGAACACGCCGATGCCCGCGAGGATCTCGAAGCTCGAGTTCGCGAACGCGACCACCAGGCCGGAGCCGGTCAGGTCGGTCTTGCGCTTCAGGTACGACGAGTAGGTCACCATGATGCCGAAGGCCACCGACAGCGAGAAGAAGATGTGCCCGTAAGCCGACGCCCAGACACCCGGGTCGGCGAGCGCCTCCCAGTTCGGGGTGAAGAACGCCGTGAGGCCGTCCATCGCTCCGGGCAGGAACAGCGACTGCACGACGAGGGTGGCGAACATCAGGGTCAGGAGCGGCATGAGGATCATGTTGGCCGCGCCGATGCCGCGCTTGACGCCGAGGGTCATGATGACGATCACGACGAGCCAGACGCCGATCAGCGGCACGCCGACCTGCGGCACGAACTGGGTCGAGAGCCCCGTGCTCACATCACCCATCTGCAGGAAGTCGGCGAAGAAGTAGTCCTGCTCGTTGCCCTTGCCCCAGGTGATGTTCGCGGAGAACCAGGTGTACATCGCAGCCCACGCGATGATCACCGCGTAATAGGTCGCGATGACGACGCAGATGAGCACCTGCCACCAGCCGAGCGGCTCGGCGGCGCGGTTCATCCGGCGGAACGCCAGCGGTGCCGAGCCGCGGAAGCGGTGGCCGATCGCGTAGTCGAAGAAGAGCAGCGGGATGCCGGCGGTCAGCAGCGCGCACAGATACGGGATCAGAAAGGCGCCGCCACCGCCCTCGTACGCCACGTACGGAAAGCGCCAGATGTTGCCGAGCCCGACCGCCGATCCGATCGCCGACAGGATGAAGACGTTGCGCGAGCCGAAGCCCTCGCGCTGAGAGGTCTGCGTCGTTGCGTTCGCCATGGTCTGAGGGTACCGGAGGCGCGTTGTCCCGCCGGCTGGCCTCGCCGGTGCGCGTCGCGCGGTGATGCGGGCTCAGGCGTCGCTCTCGGGCTCCTCGGCCCCGTCGACCCCCGGACCGGGACCAGGGCGCACGGCGGCGGTGTCGGCGATGTCGATGCGGGTGTTGCCGTCGTGCTCAGACACCTCGATGCGAGGTGCGGCGTCCGCCTCGGTGGAGTGCTCGGCACGCAGGAACTGGTCGCGCAGCTTCTGCTCGTGGGTCATGTCGTCGGTTGCGTCGGTGTTGTCGGACATGACGGCAGGATGCCCGGATGCTGCGCCACGGGGCGAGGGCCTTGCCTGCGGAGCGCGACGGGGATAGTGAGGTGGCGCGCTGAGTCGCGAAAACCGCGCGAGGGCGGCGCACCTGGATAGGTGACCTTGCCGTGAGCAACGGGGCGCGGCCTCGATGACCCGCGTGTGGAACTCATGGAGTTGCGCAACGAGCGCCGCTTCGATAGCCGCGCGGCCATACGAGAAATTTGCGCGGCCCGGTAGTAATTTGCGCGGCTCCGTAGTTCAAAGCGTCTAGCGGCGCTCTCACCAATGGTAGTGGGCTGCTGGGAGCACGCAGCCCATGGCAAGGGTCGTTTGTGACCGTGTGGCAACTGCTTCTAACGGTCAACACCGCGTTGGTAGGAATTCCGGACGCGAGCCGGCCGCGGCGCAGGTTGAACCGCGAAACGGTCGCCATGGTCTTGGGAAGCTATACCCGTCGTGATCATGCACCGCCCGCCCAGCTGTATGGGACGTATCCAGCTAAGCCGCGAAGCACAACGGTCGCTGTTACCAGTTCCCGCGCCTCGCCCAACGCGATTCCAGCATTTCGAACCGCGTCCGCGTGGCCACGATTGAGAGTCCATCGAGCGCCCGTCCCGGCTCCGAGAGGAATGGGACGAGAGCGAAGCGAACAGCCGCAGGATGGTGCCACAGGTCAGGGCAGGTCGCCGCACCCATGAGCTGCAGAATCCGCTCCAGGCCCGGGACCCCGGGCATGTCGCCGAGAACACTCCGCACGTGCCCAACACCTTCCCTCCGCACATTCGCGAGCCGAGCAGGCAACCGCCGCTGCCCGCTTCGTGGGTAGGCGATTCGCCCGTATTTCGATACGGCGGTGTCATCAGACTCAATATCGCTCGCATCATCGAGCGCTTCAGCAAGGACTGAGCACCAAAGGTGCCCGTCGGCGATGTTGTGAGCTTCGACATCCCCACCGACGATGCGCATCGCACCCTCTGATAGCCGAACGACGAACTGCTTCCGCAGCGTTCGCGCATGCGCTTCCATCGGTGCGCTCGCCCGCGCGACCCGTTCGAACGCTTCGTGAAGCGCCTCATCAACAACGAGTTTCTCGAGCCAACTCGCACCACGACCGCGATTCAGATCGATCTGCGCGAGGTCTTCTGGAGGTATACGCCTACTGGGCGTCTCAGAGTCCCGCGGGCCGGAATGAAACCCGCCATACACCCCCTCCAAGTCGAGGAGCAGCTGCCGAAGCGTGTTGTTGTCTCCGCTCGGGTCATCATCAGGCACGCACGAGACCGCCCGCTTCAGCAAGTCGAGCTGGTGCCCGGCACCATGACAGAAGCAATTGCAATCGGACAGGCGGGCGCGTTCACAGGCGCTGTTATGTTCATCTAGGAGGCGTACGAGAGAGGGCATTGAGGCTCCGTTGGCTTCGGGGGAATTTCTTCGTTGAAATCTCAGGTCAACCATATCGGAGGGCCGCGACATCACCCCGTCGTTGCCTACCCGGACGCCTCAGGCGCTAGCGCCGTTGTGCTCGCAGCTTGGACGCCTATGTATCCGAACCTAGATCGACGGTTGCCGGAGGAAGGTGAGGTCCGAGGGGAGGAATCTGCGAGAACTCTCGGCCATTTACTCTGCCATAAAGCACTCCGTAGACGTCTTCGGCTGAAACTGCAGGCATTCCCAATTCGCCCCGCGCAATAGAAATCGCCTCAGCCGTCAACTGAGCCAGCTGCGCCTTCCGATCACCGATGTCGATAGTCACAGGGGCATTCGGGTCACCGACTAACTCGTGTGCCATAGCCAACTTCGAAGCAAACTCCTTTCCCAGATCATCAATGAATCGAGTGCGTTCCGTTAGCTTGCGCAAAAGTTCGGGCGACCCCCATGTCACAATGTTTGCCCGCATCGGGATGTCGGCGCCCTCCAGATCAAGCCCGCGGGAAATGACCAGCGTGGACTTGACGACGAACTCCTCCAAAGCGTCCCTCGACTTTTCGTCGAGAGCCGCCGCACGAGTATCCGCCCAGGTCTCGATACCGAGAATCGCGGCGGCAGCGGCGAGTGACGCGGGCACACTAGTCGTCGCGAAACCCACGAGTCCCGAGTTCGATCTCGCTACTCCTACGATGAGCGACCAGAGGCCGCCAACGAAAACTACCGCGATAGCGCTAAGCGCGATCGTCCGTAAAACGCCTCTAACCCATCGACCGTGCACGCAAGCTTCCCGATTCCTGTCTCATATAGGAGGGACTTCCACCTACACGAGGATCCGCCTCGTGGAGTCAAGCGGTAGCGGACACACTCGGCGGTGCAGCGACAGTAACAGACCTATGCCTACGGTCATGAGCAGCGTCCGTTGACGCGCCGAGCGCATCAGCCGCTTCCTGTGCGGCACGTCGTCGGACGTCCCGCTGGTCGAACCGGCGCGAGAGACTTCACGAGTCGTCAGTTTGGGAAAGCGGCGGCCCACTTCCTCACGACAGTTCCGCGGGCCTTCCGCTTCGGGGCGTGAACTTACGTCGCGCGCGGTTGCCTGAAGCGCGACATCCTGGATCACGCGATTCACAATCCACGACAGCTGACGACGAGTCGTCGCTGCGTAAGAGCAGCGATCAACCAGGTTGCCACCGATCTGGCGGCGACCTCCGTTGTGTTCTGCCCGCCTAGGCGCACGTGCTGGGCGAAGTTCCGGACCTGAAAGCACTGCACCCGCGGGGTGGAAAAGTGCCACCCGCCTCAGATGAGACGAAAAGAGCCCTGGACGTCGTCCTGGGCTCTTGTCGTTCAGCGGAGACGGAGGGATTTGAACCCTCGGTCCCCGTGAGGGGACTCCACCTTAGCAGGGTGGTGCACTAGGCCTGACTATGCGACGTCTCCAGGCGCCCGGCTTCCGCTCGGACGCGCTTTGCAAGCATACCCGTTCCGACGGGCACTCACGAATCAGCGCCGGACGTTGCCGTTCGAGCAGGTCTGCACGGCAGCTGAGTTGCCCTTGATCGTGTCGGGAAGCGCCACGACGTCGTCGGGCACGGGCGTCGGGGTGTCCGAGGCCGTCGGCGCGGGCGTCTCGGGCTCCTTCACAACCACGCCGTCGTTCTGGGTGGCCTCGTGGGTGATCTGCAGCTGCTTGTTCGCCTTGATCGCGTCCCACAGCACCGTCGCGGCGTCCTCGTTCGGAACGACCTTGTTCGGGTCGTACGGGTCTTCCAGCGTCGGGTACTGCACGAAGACGATGTCTTCGAAGGGCACGCTCTTCACGGCCAGCGCGATCTGCACGATCTTCATGGGGTCGGCCAGCGACTTCGACGCCTCGAGGTTGTTGAGGCCGGTGTCGGCGAGACGGAGCATGACGGGCACGTTGCCGAGCACCTCGCCGCTGATCATCTTGCGCGCAAGGCTCGACATGTACTGCTGCTGGTTGCCGATGCGACCGAGGTCGGATCCGTCACCCACGCCGTGACGCGTGCGCAGGAACTGCAGTGCCTGCACGCCCTGGATCGTGTGATCGCCCGCGGCCATGTCGAGGCCGGTGTAGCGGTCCTTGATCGGGTTCGCGAGGCACACGTCGACGCCGCCGATGGCATCCGTGATCTCGATCACACCGCCGAAGGTGACCTTCGCGGCGAACTCGATGTCTTCTCCCGTGAGCTGCGAGATGGTCTTGGCGACGCAGTTCAGGCCGCCCTTCTCGCCCCCGTGCTCGTAGGCGACGTTCAGCGCCTGCTTGCGCAGAGCCCCGTTCGTCTTGCCGTTGACGTCGGTGCACTCGGGGATGGGCAGCATGAGGTCTCGCGGGAAGCTCACCGCGGTCACCCGGCGCGGCTCCGCCGACACGTGCACCAGCAGGTTCACGTCGTTCAGGGTGCCGCCTGCGTCCTTGCCTGTGCAGCGCTTGCCGAACAGGTGCTTGTACTTCTCTTCGCACGTGTCGACGCCTGTCAGCAGGATGTCGAACCCGCCAGGGTACGCCCCGATGTCAGGCGGCAGCTCCTTGGTGCCGTCGATCTCGACGGCGTTGGCGTTGACGGTCGACGTGAAGCCGCCGAGCACGTAGCCGGCGACGCCCACGCCGCTGACGACGATCACTGCCAGCGCGACGCCGATCAGCTTCAGCAGCTGGCTGACTGCACCGGGCGAACGCAGCTGGCCATGGCGCGCCACTGGCTGGCGCCGTTTGACGGACGTGCTCACTCGGGGCCTTTCGACAAGAAGCGGAGGGTGTGGGATTCGAACCCACGGGACATTGCTGCCCACTGGTTTTCAAGACCAGGTCCATCGGCCGCTCGGACAACCCTCCCGACTCCGGTTCTCACCGGACGGTCAGTCGTCGAGTCTATCGGCTCCGGGGGAAGCCGAACGCGGACGTCTCATTCTCGCGCGAACTCCTGGGGATCTTCTGGGCGGATGCCGTCGGATCGGCGGATTCAGATGAGGGTGCGCAGAGCGGATGCCAGGCCGCCCTCTTCCACGGCTCCAGTCAGCTCACCTGCGGCGTTCTGCACCTCGTCGACTGCCTGACCCATCGCCACGGCGCGTCCTCCGCCGTCCAGGGCCCAGGCGAACATGCCGAGGTCGTTGCGGCCGTCGCCGGCGACGAGCACGTTCTCGCGGGGTGTTCCGAGCTGCGAGCGCACCCGCTCGAGAGCAGTGCCCTTGTCGACGCCCTTCGGGGCGATGTCGAGCCAGGCCGTCCAGCCGACGGCGTACGACACCTCGTTCAGACCCGCCTCTGCGACGATGCGCTGGAAGTCCTCCTCATCGTGCTGCGGTGAGACGACGACGCGCGAGACAGGCTGCTGCATGAGCTCTTCGAACTCCACCTCACGGCCGGCATCGAGCGTCCAGTCGTCGAGCACGTCGGTGTAGAGGCGCTCGCCGGAGCCGAGCTCGACCATGTACCGCGCCTCGGGCAGGCTCTCGCGCAGCAGGGCGAGCACGGGTGCCGGGTCGAAGACCTCGACGCGCCAGCGCTCCCACTCATCGCCGACCCGGCGCATGACGACGGCACCGTTCGAGCACACCGCGTACTCGGCGGTGATGCCGAGCTCGTCGATGTACCTCTTCGTGCCGCCCCAGCTGCGGCCGGTCGCGAGCATGACCTCGTACCCCGCGTCGCGAACAGCGCCGACCGCCTCGGCCACGCCGGGGCTGAGCGTCTCGTCCTGAAGCAGGATGGTGCCGTCGATGTCGAGCCCGACGAGGCCGCGCGACGTCACTCGGCGCCCTGCGCGGCTGGCGTCTCTTCCGTCCAGCCGATCGGCCTCAGCACCTCGATGCCGCCCAGGTACGGACGCAGCACCTCGGGTACGGTCACCGACCCGTCTGCCTGCTGGTGGGTCTCGAGGATCGCGACGATCCATCGGGTGGTGGCCAGCGTTCCGTTGAGGGTGGCGACGCTGCGCGTCTTCGCCGCGGCGGCGTCATCGGTCTCGGGCCGGTACCGGATGTCGAGTCGACGCGCCTGATAGGTCGTGCAGTTCGACGTCGACGTGAGCTCGCGGAACGCGCCCTGCGTGGGCACCCACGCCTCGATGTCGAACTTGCGTGCCGCGCTCGAGCCGAGGTCGCCGGCCGCCACGTCGATCACGCGGTAGGCGAGACCGAGCGCGGTGAGCATCTCCTCCTGCAGGGCGACCAGACGGTCGTGCTCAGCCTCGGCGTCTTCTGGCGTCGTGTACACGAACATCTCGAGCTTGTTGAACTGGTGCACCCGGATGATGCCGCGGGTGTCCTTGCCGTACGACCCCGCCTCGCTGCGGTAGCAGGTCGACCAGCCGGCGTAACGATGAGCGCCGGCGCTCAGATCGAGGATCTCGTCTTTGTGATAGCCGGCGAGGGGCACCTCGCTCGTGCCGACGAGGAAGAGGTCTTCCTTGTCGAGGTGGTAGACCTCGTCGGCGTGCTCACCGAGGAATCCGGTGCCCTGCATGATCTCGGGCCGCACCAGCGTCGGGACGATCATCGGGGTGAAGCCGTTGGCCAGCGCCTTGTCGAGCGCGAGGTTCATCAGAGCGATCTCGAGGCGTGCGCCGACGCCCTTGAGGAAGTAGAAACGCGAGCCCGAGACCTTCACGCCGCGCTCCATGTCGATGGCGCCGAGCATCTCGCCGAGCTCGAGGTGATCGCGCGGCTCGAAGTCATAGGTGGGCACGTCGCCGACGCGACGCAGCTCGACGAAGTCCTCCTCGCCGCCGGCGGGGACGCCGTCGATGATGACGTTCTCGATGCGGTCGAGGGCGGATGCCGCAGCATCCGCCGCCTCGTTCGCCGCCTGCTGCGCGGCCTTGACCCGATCGGCCAGGTCCTTGGCCTGAGCGACCAGCGCGGCCTTCTCGTCCTTCGGGGCCTTGGCGACGGTCTTGCCGAACGCGTTCTGCTCGGCGCGCAGGGTCTCGAAGGCGTTCAGCGCATCGCGGCGCGATCGGTCGGCCTCGATCGCCGCGTCGACGGTTTCAGGCGCGTTCCCGCGCGCGATCTGTGAGCGTCGGACGAGCTCGGGCTCATCGCGGAGAAGGGCGAGATCGATCATGCGCCAAGTCTATCGAGGGCATCGACGCCCCTCGGGCGGCAGCGAAGCGCCGGGCCCCCAGGTCGTAGAGTGGCGTCATGTCGGCATCCGGGAACGAGAACGCGCACGCGGCCCTCATTCTCAACCCGGTGAAGGTCGACGTCGTGCGGCTGCGCGCAGCCCTCCTGTCGCTCTCACGCACCCACGGCTGGGCGCCGCCGCGGTTCTACGAGACGACCATCGAAGACCCCGGGCAGACCATCACCCGCACCGCCCTCGACGAGGGAGCGGCAGCCGTGCTCGCCGCCGGCGGAGACGGCACCATCCGCGCGGTCGCCGAGTCCATGGCCGGCACGGGCACGCCGTTCGCGGTGCTGCCCGGTGGCACGGGCAATCTCTTCGCCCGCAACCTCGGTCTTCCCCTGCTCGACATCGAGAAGGTGATGGAGGCCGTGTTCACCGGGTTCACCTACCCGGTCGACATGGGCTGGGCCCGGCTCAGCCGCCCCGACGGCACCGTCAGCGAGCACGGGTTCGTCGTGCTCGCCGGGATGGGCCTCGACGCCGACATGATCGCCAACACGAGACCCGACCTCAAGCGATCGGTCGGCTGGGTCGCGTATCTCGACGGCGCCGCCCGCTCGCTCCCGGGTGCGAAGCCCTTCCGCGTCGTCTATCAGCTCGACGACGGCAGGCTGCATTCGGCGAAAGTGCACAGCATGCTGTTCGCCAACTGCGGCGCCCTGCCTGCCGGCATCGCGCTGCTGCCGGATGCCTCACTCGACGACGGCGCTATGGACATCGCGCTGATCCAGGCGGCCGGACCGCTGGGGTGGCTGGGCATCTGGCGGAAGGTGTGGTGGGACAACTCGGTGCTGCGCCGCACGCGGGCCGGTCGTCTCGTGCTCGAACGGCGCGGCAGGGATGCATCGATCCGCTACCTGCGCGGGGCCTCGGCTGAGGCCGCGATGATCGGGCCGACATCGATCGAGCTGGACGGCGACGAGCTGGGCCTCGCGGTGCGCATGTCGTGCCGCGTGCAGCGCGGCGGACTCACCATCGCCCTACCCGACGGGCACGACACCTCGCGGTTCTGACCCGCCCGCGCTCAGTCCTCGACGACGACGCTGCCGTCGAGTCCTGCACCGACCAGAGTCAGCTCGAACGCCTGGTCGTCGTCGGGCTGCGAGAGCATGATCGGCGTGAGGCGCGCGGCCATGTCCATGGTGCAGACTCCATCGATCTCAGCGAACGTGACGGTCGCCCCCGCATCCGTCGTCTGCACGTCGTTCACGACGGGGACGCACGAGCTGGAGCCCCACGTCAGCAGCACGATGCCGTCGTCGAACCAGCCTGCCGACGGCTGGTACTCGGTCGGCCCCTGCGGCGCCTCGGCACGCCCGTCCAGATCGACCGTGTCGGTGCGCTCACCGTGCACGACCTCGATCTCGACCTCGGCCGTGACGTCGACGCCATCGGGCACCGGAACCATCAGCGCCCGCGGAGCCAGATCATCGGTGCAGGCCTTCTCGGCGCTGGCGGCGAACGTCACGCGGATGCTCTGACCTGACGCCGCGACATCGCCGAGCACCGGCGCGCACGACGACGAGCCCCAGGTCACCAGCGCGAACGAGCGCCCACCGTCGAGCCACGCGGCCTCGACCTCGTCGACTTCGCCGGGGGTCGGCGGTGCGGACGTGCCGCTGGGCTCTGCCGAGCTCGTCGGCGCGCTCGCACCGGGCGCCGCTGTGCAACCCGCGGTGAGCAGCGCGACGGCGGCGAGCGCCGCGGCAGAGGTGAGGGCTCGCATGAGGGTCATACTCCGATAGTGTCACGGCGACGGCGGACGTCTCGAAACGCCGCGCACCGCGTGCTGCACGGGCGCCGGCTACTGCAGCGCCGAGGTCAGGCGGGCGAGGTTGTCGAGCACCGTCGAGCGCAACGGCTGCTGCGTCCACTCCTCGAGCGTCAGCTCGCGGCTGAGCGACCGGTACTCGTCTTCTACGACGCGCATCTCGTCGACGAACTCCTCGCCGCGCACGAGCATCGAGACCTCCATGTTGAGACCGAACGAGCGCATGTCCATGTTGCTCGAGCCGATCACGGCCACCTGGTCGTCGATCGTGAGGCTCTTCGTGTGCAGGATGTACGGCTTCGGGTACATCCAGATGCGGATGCCGGCGCGCAGCAGCGCCTCGTAGTAGCTGCGCTGCGCGTGGTAGACCATCGCCTGATCGCCCTGCTCCGACACGAACAGCTCGACCTGCACGCCTCGATCGACGGCCGAGGTGACGGCGGCGAGCAGCGCCTCGTCTGGCACGAAGTACGGGCTGACGATCATGATCCGCTCTTGAGCGGCGTAGAGCAGCCCGAGGAACAGGCGCAGATTGTTCTCGACCTCGAACCCGGGCCCTGACGGCACGATCTGGCAGTCGAGATCGCCCGCGCCCGTCTCGATGCGGGTGATGTCGATGCCCTCGGGCACCGTGTCGGTCTCGGCGTAGTAGTCGCTGAGGAAGACGGCGTTCAGGCTCGCGACGACGGGTCCGTCGACGCGCACCATGAGGTCGACCCAGTGCAGCCCCTGCCGGATGTTCTTGGGCAGGTTGTACGACGAGTCGGTGATGTTCTGCGATCCGAGGAATCCGACCGTGCCGTCGATGACGAGGAGCTTGCGGTGGTTGCGCAGGTCGGGGCGCTGAATGCGCCCTCGCAGCGGCTGCACGGGAAGCATGAGGTGCCAGTCGGCGCCCATCCTCTCCAGCCGCCTGATCGTCTCTCGGTACTTGGGCTTCCACCGGTTCGCCCAGTAGTCGAGCAGCACCCGCACCGGCACCCCGCGCGCCGCTGTCTCCTCCATCGCTCGGAAGAAGTTGTCGGTCGAGTCGTCGGCCTGAAGGATGTAGAACTCCACGTGGACGTAGTCCTCGGCATCCCGGATCGCATCGGCCATCACGTCGAGAGACGTCTGATAGTCGCTGATCAGGTGCGCCCCGTTGTCGCCCGACAGCGGCAGGGCTCCCATCGACTGGTTCATCGCGACCAGCGGAGGGAACCACTCCGGCGGGTCGGGGCGCAGCGAGCCGAGTCGCAGGTTGCTGGCCGTGTCGGCGATGTAGTGGTTGATCTGCTCCTGCTTGCGTCTGCGGATGCGCGGCAGCTTCGGGTTGCCGATGAGCAGGAAGAGCAGGATGCCCAGAACGGGGATGAAGAAGATCGCCAGCAGCCACGCCATCGCCGAGGTGGGACGGCGGTTGCGCGGTACGACGATGACCGCGAACGTCCGGACGCTGAGATCGATGATGATGTAGCCGACCACGGCCCACCAGGGCCAGGTGTTGACGTCGAGCACAGCGCCTCCCCTCGATGGCCTCGGTTCAGCGTAGCCGGTGCGTCAGACGCGGGGCGGCAGGCCGCGAGCTGCCCGCTCTTCGGCCTCGATCTGGGCGTGCACCTTGCGTTCGGTGCGGTCGAAGCGCAGGATGCCGCGGAGCACGATCACGAAGACCACGCTCACCGCCACGGTCGGCAGAAGTGACCATGCCGCTGCGACCCAGAAGTTCTCCACACTCCTATGCTACCGCCCGTGTCTGTGAGTGCGGCCGGTGCGGCCGGCCGCACTCGTCCTGCACAGCCACACGAATCGCCGGAGCTGTCCACCGTCGCCGGGGAGGAGCGTCCTGACGCCGATCACCCGGTCGGCGCCCTGGTCCACACTCCCTCTCATGACCACGATCATCCACGCCGCAGACCCCGCCGAGCTCCTCGGCCTCGTGCCGGCCCTGGCCGGCTTCACGCCGCGACAGAGCATCGTCATGCTGCCGTTCCACGGCTCGCGCACACAGGGCGCGATGCGCCTCGACCTGCCCGATCCCGAGGTCGCGCCCGACGAGTTCGCCGACGTCGCGCTGCGCGCCCTGCTGCAGATCCCCGACACCGACGCAGTCGCCATCGTCGTCTACACCGACGAGGCGGCGCAGCGGGTTCCCGACGGCGTGCTGCTGCCCCGCCTCGCACTCGTCGAGGCGCTCGTCGACGAGTGCGCACACACCGGGCTGCACGTCGTGGAGGCGCTCTGCGTCACCGATGAGGGCTGGGGCGACTACCTCGATGACCGGCCGCGCATCCACCCGCTCGACGCCATTCCGGCGGCACCCGAGGTTCCGGGGATCGGCGACGTCAGCGGCGATCAGCTGGCCGGAGCCCAGCTGCCCTCGAGCGATCTCGCCGACCGCGAGCGCGTCGGGCGCGCGCTGCGCGATCTCGGCGGGGCCATCGAGCATCACATGCACGGTGGCGTGCGAGCTGCCGACAACCCGATGGCGCTGCTGACCGCCGAGACCATGCTCGCCGATCTCCCCGGCTTCGTGGAGCACCTGCTCGAGGCCCCCGCCGACGACGATCCGCTCGCGTGCGCTGCCCTGCTGTGGTGTCTGTCGCGGCCGCCGCTGCGCGATGCGATCCTCGTGCAGTGGGCCACCGATCTCGACTTCGGCTGCCATGCCTTCGACGCGCAGCTCGCCTTCACGGCTGCGCGCACGACGATTCCTGACGCCATAGGCGAGGTGTTCCTGGGCCGGGGGC
>Ga0308158_10000351_pt1 | contig 84081 bp, 74 predicted proteins | sample PhyBR2_FD_201038 | JGI IMG/M metagenome (GOLD analysis project Ga0308158, IMG submission 201038) | Phyllosphere microbial communities from UC Gill Tract Community Farm, Albany, California, United States - DLSLB.R2 | ecosystem: Host-associated > Plants > Phyllosphere > Unclassified | place: USA... | reverse complement strand
GTCCGTCGGCGCGTGCCTCGACAACGTCCCGGGCGGCTTCATCAGCTCGTCCAACCTCGTCGACTGCGCGGTCCCGCACACGTACGAGGTGTTCAGCAGCTTCCTCCTGCCCGAGGGGACGTTCCCGGGCGACGACGCGATCGCGACCGCGGCCCAGGAGGGCTGCGACGCTGCGTTCCCGTCCTTCGTCGGCATCCCCTTCGACCAGTCGGCGCTGAACTATCAGTTCGTCGCTCCCACCGAAGACACCTGGGCCGGCGGCGACCGCGAGATCTCGTGCCTGCTGTACGACCCGGCCGTCGAGGAGACCACCGGGTCGCTGGCGGGCTCGGCGCGCTGACGCCGGGCGCGAACGGCGTCCATGCGAGGCGCTGCGTGGCGCGCGGGGCGGGAGGTGCCTCGCGCCGGGGGCGACGGTGGTGAATTCCCCGACGGCGCCATGAGAGTCGCCTGTGTCCTGACAGTGGGCTCGTGCCCACCGGCGGAGGAACACACGGAGGGGTGAGCGGGGAGACGCAGAGTGGGCCGCGTCCCCCCGCCCGACGCCGAATCGGGTACATTCGGCGCTTGAGCAACCGGGGGAGTCTCTAGGGGGAGAACAGGTTGCTCAAGTCGAAGGTGGGATGAGGCGGGCGTGAATCTCGAACTTCCACACCCGCCCCGAGCGGCCCACCACAGGCTCTGACCACGCGAGGAGCTATCTCGCGCGGACAACATCCTGACCGTGTGCCCGCCCTCCAGGAGGGCTGAGCGCGAATTTGTCCACTTCAGGTGACGCTCGCGCAGTTATGGCGTATCCACCCGATCGCCGAGCAGATGCGACTCGGCGAGCCCGTGAAACCAATTGGACAATTGGACTCTGTTCGTGGTGTCGGTTTTGTCCATCGCGCGAGACACGTACGTCTTGACCGTGTTCTGACTCAAATGCAGGGCCGCGGAGATCTCTTCGTTGCTCGCCCCCATCGCCAGCAATTCGACGACTTGGATCTCTCTGTCGGAGAGCACGGTGGTGCTGGTCTTCGATGAGGAGTCTGCGCCGACGAGCGCCGTGATGAAGTCGGCTGCGGGAGCCGTCTTGGCGACGAAGGCGTTGACACCGACGTTGCGTGCGTCCGAATACAGCGCCGGGTTGTCGATCGACGACATGAGGACCATGCGCAGGTCCGGGTATACGAGACGGACTCGGCGCGCGACGGAGAGACCTGATTCCTCGGGCATGAAGAGGTCCATGAGAAGAACGTCGGGTTGCAGGTCTTTCACGGCCTCCAGGAGCCCCCGATGGCCGGCGAACTCACCCACGATCGAGACGCTCGTATTCCCGCGCAACAGGAGCCTGATGCCGGTGCGCACCAGCGGATCGTCATCGATCACCAGCACGCGAGCCGGCTTGCTAGACACGTTCATCGAATTCTCCCTCGCGAGCACCCCCAGGCGCCGGAGACGAAACGTATCACCCGAGCTCCGCCCTCCCCGGGCGAGATGCAGCCCAACCATCAACATCGGTTGACACGGAGCATCCCGACAGTGCGCGGTATCCGGTACTGTCGGTCTCCAATCCGTCGGAAGACGGAAAACGCACTCACGTTGCACCCGATCAGCGCTAGGCGGACTACTCGTCGTGCCGCGATCCAGCGCCCGACCCGTGCGGAGGACGCATTGGTGAAAGACAACCTCGACTACTTCAGGTCGTATCAGCGAAACGCACTACTCGCTGCGGGTGCGGGAGCGATCGGGTTGGCGCTTTTCGCCTTAGCCGCCCCGCCTCTGCAATTGTGGAATCTGCTCGTCACCCTCGCGATCGGGTCCATCGGCGTGACCGCTCTCCTCTGGAATCACAAGCGAACGCGTCTCGTGGCCGGGATCGTCCTCGCCACCGCCGCCCTGACACCCATCGCCGCCCCCGCCGGGTGGGCGATGATGTTCCTCCTCGGGCTCCGATACACCCCACGGGTGACCATCTGCTTCGTCATCGCGGGGATGACATCGAGCGCCGGTCTTTTCGTGCTGTATCTCATTCGATGGGCGAATACCTCCAACGCCGGCCTTGCCGCTCTCATCGCGGTGTTCTCGATCCTCACCACCGCCGGCGCGGGCTTCGCGGGAATCGTTGCCGGCCACCAGCGTCGGCGGAACGCCGAGGTGACCGACCTCTTCCTCGACGCGATGAAGCAGGCGCCTCGTATCTCCGAGCAGGCGACGCAGGCGGAGCGCTCACGCATCGCCCGCCTGCTCCACGACGAACTCGGTCACAATCTGGCGCTCATCAACCTTTTCGTCAGCAGCATCGAGACCGCCCGGCTGACCGACAGCGAGATCAGAGAAGCGCTCAGCACCATCCGCGATCAGAACCGGGCGGCTGCGCGGGCGCTCGCGAACACCGTCACCGACCTCACGTCCACGTCGAGCAGGGCTGTGCTGGAAGACAGGCTCGCCGATATCGTCCGTGAAGTCGAGCGCGCAGGGCTCGCCGTGTCGATCGACCTCGTCGACGACCTTCCGCTCAGCGGTGCTCATTCCGACTTCGTCGTACGCACCGTCCGCGAAGGATTGACGAACGCGGTGAAATACGCGCGGCCCGCTCGGGCGGACGTCACGTCCGCGTTCGACGAGCGATCAGCGACGGTGACCTTCACCATCGCGAGTCCACGCGCAGAGGAACATGAGGCGGGACACGCGATCTCGAGCGGGAATGGCATTCGAAGCCTCCAGACAGATGCCGTTCCCGTCGGGGGAGTGGTGACCTTCGCAACAGACGACGCCCGTGCGTACTTGACTCTCATGTTGCCCATCGATTTAGAAGAAGTAGGTGGTCACCAAATGACGGACGCAGCCCACCGGTCGGAACATTCCGACGAATAACGCGCGCTCTCGTGGCCGAAAGTTGATCTCCCACCGGGATTGCTCCGCAGCCGTGTCAGCGGGTCGTTAGATTCGCACGCATTGCGGCGTCTGTCGCCGTATCCGGAGAAGACGAAAGGCCTCCCACGTGGCGCAGCGGAAAATCATCCAGATGGTCGACGACCTCGACGGGGCAGTCATCGAAGACGGCGAGACCGTCCACTTCTCGATCGACGGTCGTGTGTACGAGGTGGATCTCTCGAGACGGAACGCCCAGGCCCTTCGTGACATTCTCGCCCCTTACGTGGCCGCAGGCCGCCGCTCCGGCGGTCCCGCTCGCACGCGACGCGCGGCGTCGACCCGTGACGTCGAGGCCATCCGGAGATGGGCGACCGCGAACGGCTTCGCGGTCAGTGACAAGGGCAGGATGTCGAACACCGTCCTCGAGGCCTACCGGGCGGCGAATCACTCCTCGTCCCGGGACTGAGCGTTCCTCCGCCCGACGACAGGCGTGCCCGTCGTCCGCCTACCGCGAGAGGGCGAGGGCCACGACGGCAATCACACCGCCCCACACGGGGATGACGAGAAGAGCGGCGATGAGAGCCCCTCGAAAGAACGACAGCGACTCGGCCCGGCCCGCGTCGCGACCGTTGGCACTCTCCGACGTCATCGTCGGGTCGCCGGGCGGGTCGTCCGATCGCAGCGGGTGAGGGTGTGCTCCGGCGGAGCGTTGAGACGCGCTGAGCGCGGCGGGGGCAGAGAATGTCGGCATCGCGATCACCTCGGGATCAGGTCGCCGGGCCCGGGGTGCCCGGCGATCGCATCACTGTAGGAACGCCCACCTCGACCCCGGCGCGCGCCGACGCCGTTTGTCAACTTCTGACCACCGATCGCACCGCGCGTCGCGCAGCAGGCGCTCCCCGGGGGAGAGGGGCGGACTCGTCCGCTGCTCGCCAGATCGAGCGCGAGCTGGGCCGCGCCGATGAAGAACACGACGGCATCGGGCTAGCGAGAGGCAGCGCCATGATGTGGGAGACCGAGGTGATGTGCTCCGCTGGTCGCCGCCGCCAGCTGCGCGATCTCGGGATGGAACCGCCAGGTGATGATGACGCGCTGAGTGTCGTTTCGCGCGACGCGCGATGCCTCCGCCAGCACGTCCCACAGGTCGACCAGGGCGACATCGTCAGCGAACACCACACCGGACGGGATCAGATCCAGTGCCGTGCGGACGGCGGTCGCTGTCGGGGCCGTCAGTCGTATCCACTCGGACGTCTGCTCCACGGCATCCGCGACGATGGTCGATCGCAGGCGTTTCGTCGCTCCCGTGACGATCACGACACGGTGCGGCCCGGTGAGCGCGTCGTGCACCGCGCGCCGCAGGGGTTGCACGGCCGGCCCTCTGTCGGCGGGAGTGGAGGGGGAGATGTTCATCGGGACTCCTTCATGTGCAGGCCCCGCGCATGAGACAGCGCGGGAAACGAAACTCCTTCCGTCGGTTGACGCCCGGGGCGGAGGAATCTATCGCCGACCCGTGCGCGCGAATTCCGCTACTTCGAGGGGACGCCGATGAGAGCTGAGGAGAGTACGACGGCGGGGGACGCGGACCGCCTCGCCGCTCTTGCCGCCGCCGGAGACCGAGCCGCGGCGGCCCGGTACTTGCAGAGTGTGCTTCCCTACCTGAGACGGATGGCGAACCATGTCACCTCGGCGCCCCTCGACCCCGACGACGTCCTCAGCGAAGCCCTTTCCCGGCTTCTGCAGAAATGGAACCAGGGCACCGGGCCCCGATCCCACGCGCACACGTATGTCATTCGAACGATGCGGAACATCGTCGTCGACGAATACCGTGCGTCGCGTTCCCGAGATGTTCCCCTCGGCCTCGAGGGGATGCCCACGGACGAATCGGTCGACGATTCGTTGCGCGAAATCGAGCTGGATGGCGAGTTCACGCTCATCCGGGAAGCTTTCCGCAGCCTCCCCGAGGACCAGCGGAAGGTTCTCGACGCCGTCACCGTTCATGGACGGAAGCCCTCCGAGCTGACCAGCGAACTCGGTCGAAACGCCGCCGCCGTCTCGAATCTGCTCCGACGAGCCAAACTCGCCCTCCGCCGCGCCACTCTCGTGTCGACACTGCGCCGGGGGCACGCCGACTGCGCCGCCAACGCCGCGCACATTCCGCGGACTCCGCAGCCGGAGTGGCAGGCGCACGAACCCGCTGCACCGGGGCTGGCGCACATCGGCGGCTGCCGCACGTGCCAAGACAACTGGCGGCGGTGGGCGACCCTGACGTCGGCGCTCGGCGTCACGACCGTCCTCGTCGTGTCATCCGTGAGCGAGCCCCCTGCTGCCGTCGCTCTCTCGCCCCCTCGGCGCGGGAGTCGTCACCGGGTGGTGGAGCGCGGGAGGAGCGTGATCTCGCGGGCGCTCCCGTGGCTCACGCCGGGCGCGCTGTCCGTCGCTGCCGGCTCGACCTTGGCCGCGGTCGGACTCGTCACGCTCTTCCTCACCTCTGCCACCGAACCCCCCGCGCACTTCACCGCCGAGGCGATCTCATCGACCACCCTGTCGCTCTCGTTCGCCGTCGACGCGGAGACCTGGCGGGCCGACTCGATCGCCCTCACGATCGAGGGCGGGCGCCTCGGCGAGGTGCCTCCCGCATGGAGGTGCGAGACGCGCGCCGACACTGTGGTGTGCGACCCCGGCCCGGGACCGATCGACGTCGTCCTCACCGTCGTCTCCGACGGCACGACGGCCGCGCCCGCCTACCGCGTCGTCGTCCACGCGCGGGCGGGCCAGTTCGATTTCGAGGGGACCGCCACCGGGAATTTTCCGCACGGCGCCGCATTTGTCACCGGAAGTTGACAACCGTTGCCTGGGGTGAGGCATGTGTATGTGTCCCCCTCTACCGTCCAAAGAACGTCCCGGCCCGGGGGCGGTCTCTGTGCGCCCTTGGGGGACCACGACATGTCTTCGACCCGTTCCATCGCTCGACGAGCCGCCGCGCTCGGAGCGAGCGTCTCCCTGGTCGCTCTCGGGGTGCTGGCAGCGTCGCCCGCCCAGGCCGCGACCTGCACGGTCACGCCGACGACGTGGCCGGACCTGCAGAGCGCCTTCGCCAGCGCACCCGCCACCGGCGCGGTGATCTGCCTCGGCGCGGACATCACCGCGCCTCAGTCCTTCGTCCCGGGGGCTGATCGGCTCAGCCAGCCGAACGGCTCCAATGTGACATTCGATCTCAACGCCCACTCCCTGACGATCGCGGTGGATCCGAGCTCGGGGATCGATGCGGGCATCGCTGTCGACGCCGGCAACACCCTCACGATCGCTGCCACCGGTGGCGGAGCCATCACCATCAGCGGAGGTTCGTACGGCGCAGCAATCGGAGCTTCGTCCAGCAGCGATCTCGGAACGGTCATCATCAACGGCGGCGTCATCGACGTGTCGACCGCTATCGACGGAGCCGGAATCGGCGGCGCGCAGTTCGCGCCCGCCACGGCTGACGGCTCCATCACCATCAACGGTGGCACCATCACCGCCAAGACGAACAACTGCGGACCCGGAATCGGCGCAGGCGAGTACAGCACCATTGCGGCCGACATCACGATCACCGGCGGCGCGATCAACGCGGCGGGTACGTGTGGAAGCCCCGGTATCGGAGGCTCCGCGCAAAATTCGTCCGTCAGCGGAAACATCACCATCACCGGCGGCGTGATCACCAGCACCGCCACCTCCGCCGCGGGCATCGGCGGCGGGTTCGATGCTGCGGGAGCCAACATCACGATGTCCGGCGGTGACCTCACCGCATCGACAGCGCTCCTGCCCGGAGGTTCTCACGGCGCTGCGCTCGGATCAGGCAGCGCCCCGCCCAGCCTTCCGGTTCCATCGCCCGGAACGTTGACTCTCATCGGTGCCGGGACCCCGACGCCGACGTCGGGCACCGCCCCGTACGCATCGTCCCCGATGGCCACGGTTCTCCCCGGCCCTGTGGGTATCACCTTCACGCAGACCACGCAGGACGGCACGTTCACCCAAGCGCCTTCCACGCGAATCGTCTTCACGGTTGCCGTCGCGCCGCGGATCACGACCACGAGCCTCCCCGGTGGGACCGTCGCGGCACCCTACGCGCAGACAGTCGCGGCATCCGGAACCGGGCCCCTCACCTTCGCCCTCGCCAACGGCACGGCCCTGCCTGCCGGGCTCACCTTGGATCCCGCGACCGGTGTCCTCAGCGGCACGCCCACGACGGCGGGGTCGTTCTCGTTCCAGGTCCGCGCCACCAACATCATGGGCTCCGACACCAGGGCCTACGCGCTCGAGATCGCTGCCGCGCCGGCCATCACCACAGCCAGCATTCCCGGCGCGACGGCGGGCGCCGCCTACTCCCAGACCATCACCGCGACGGGAACGGGCCCGATCACCTTCGGCCTCGCCAACGGCTCCGCCCTCCCCGCGGGGCTGACCTTGGACCCGACGAGCGGCGTCATCTCCGGAACACCGACCGCCTCGGGCACGTTCACGTTCGTCGTCACCGCGACGAACGCCACCGGTACTGACTCACGCACGTACACGCTGACCGTCGCGGCGGCAGCGGCCACCCCGACCCCCTCCGCAACGTCGGCACCCGCTGCACGAACGGGCAGCAGCACGCTCGCCGTGACCGGCACCAACGGAGCACTCGCGCCGCTTCTCGCGGGCGGCGGTGCGCTGCTCCTCGTCGTGGGCGCCGGGTCCCTCATCCGCGCACGCGGACGCCGGCAGTCCTGAGCGCCTCATCGCAGACGCCGATATCCCACCTTCCCGAACGCGCCACGTAGACATCCCAGAAAGAAGTCGTCCATGAGTCCCTCTCCCCGTTCATCGGCCCGGCGCTGGTCCGCGCGGGTTCTCGGCGCCGCGATGCTGGCCGGTGCGCTCGTCGCCGCGCCCGCGCTGCAGGCGTCGGCGGTCTCCTCGCCCCCCGTGGTGGTCGACCAGTTCACCACCACGAATGGCGCCTTCCTTCTTCTGAAGCCGAGCGCGGGTAACGTCCTCTACTCAACGAACAGTGGCGGCGGCAATCTCAACGTCACTGACTTGTCCGCGTCGCCGCCGTCCACCACGCAGCGGGTGCTACGCGCGGGGCAACCCGGGACGAACCGCGAGCTCGATGAGAACACGGACGGGTCCCGCCTCTACGTGACATCGTTCACGGGTATCGACGTCGTCGATGTGTTGAACCCGTCCGCGGTGTCGGTCTTCTGGCCCGCCCCGGCCGGTACCAGCTACTACTCCACGGCGTACGACCCGGGCACGGGGCACTTGCTCGTGTCCACCATGGGCAGCGCCGGCTCTTCCATCGTCGAGCTGGATCCCGCATCGGGCGCGGTCATCGCGCAGCATCCGACGGCAAACCTGTCGTACACGCAGCTCGCCGTCGATGCCCCGCGCGGGCTGCTCTACGGCACGGCGTCCGGGGTGCTCACGGCCATGCGAACCTCGGACCTCACCGTCGTTGCGACGTCGGCGGCGATCGCAGTCGGAACGGCCAATTCCAATGGCGTGGCGATCGATAGCGCCCGCGGCCGGGTCTACGTGACCACCGGCAGCGGCAGCGGCAGCAACGACGTGTCAGCCTTCGACGCGTCCACGTTGGCGACCCTGGCCACCTATCCGCTCGGGTCGACCGCGTCCGCGGCGCTGTCGCACATCGCCAGCTCCAACTACCTCGTCGCGAGCTTCCTCAGCTCCAGCAAGCCCCGCCTGATCGACCTCAACACCGGTACCGTGACCCAGATCACCGCCGCTCCCACCGGTCTGAACCGCGGCCTCGCCGTGGACCACATCAACGGGTACATCTACAACGCCGGAACCACCAACAGCCAGGTCACCGTTCTCGCCACCGCCGTCGACATCCTCACCACCACCGTGCCGAGCGCATCGGCGGGCATCGCCTACACCGCCTCCATCGACACCGCCGGCTCCCTGCCGCGAAGCTTCGCCGTCTCCAACGGCGCCCTCCCGCAGGGCCTGACGCTCGACAGCGCCACCGGCATCATCGCGGGGACGCCCACGACGGGAGGGACATTCACCTTCACCCTGACCGCAACGAACGTCGCAGGAACGGATTCGCAGGCCTACACGCTCTACGTCGCGCAGCCGCCCGTCATCACGACCACCACCGTGCCGAACGGCGAGAGCGGCACGGCGTACGCCGCGACGATCGCCGCTACGGGCAACGGCCCGATCACGTACTCCGTCAGTTCCGGCGCACTGCCGGCGGGCCTGGCTCTGGATGCCGCCACCGGTTCGATCAGCGGCACCCCCACTACCGCGGGGTCGTACGCCTTCCAGGTCACAGCGACCAATGCGGATGGCACGGACACCGCCGACTACGCCCTGCAGATTCTCGCGGCACCGGTCATCACCTCCCCGACGCCCCCGGCGGCGAGTGCCGGCGCGGCCTATTCGCACACCGTCACCGCATCGGGCTCCGGGCCGATCACCTTCACCGTCAGCTCCGGTGCGCTTCCCGCCGGTCTGACGCTCGACGCCTCCACCGGGGTCATCTCCGGAACACCGACGGTCTCGGGTTCCTTCACCTTCACGATCACCGCGACCAATGCCGCCGGGTCCGACGCGCGCGCCTACACGCTGACGGTCGCAGCCGCACCGGTGACCCCGGCACCGTCTTCGACGCCGACGGCGGCGGGAACGGGGACCAGCAAGCTCGCCGTCACCGGCAGCGACGGCGCACTCGCGGCGTCCCTCGCGGGCGGAGGGCTGGTGCTGCTCGCCGTCGGGGCCGGCATCCTGATCCGGGCGCGCAGACGCCATCTGTCCTGATCCGACCCCACTTCACCTGGCCCGGTCGGCGTCGGCGCTCACCATTCCTCGCCGTCGGAACCCGTTCGCCGACCGCAGGCCCGTCATTGGAGAAACCATGAATCCGAACTCCCTCTCTGCGGGGCGCGCTCTTCGCGCCGAAGCTTCGCCACCGCGCGCTGACAAGCGTCCAGGCGGTTTCGCGCGCTCCATCGGGATCCTCGCGGCAGCCGTTCTGGCGGGGCTGTTGGGGCTCGTCGTCCCCGCGGTGGCGGCGCCCGCCGCTCAGGCGGCCACGGTGTGCGCCGCCGGCAGCATCTACGCCAACGTGGGGTCCGGTCGGCTCGCGCTGAACGAGTATTCGACAACGGGGGCGCTCCTCAACTCCGTGCCCCTCACCCGGGACTACTACGACATCGCCTTCCTCAGCGACGGCACCACGCTGTACGGCGTGCGCGTCAACGTCCTCTGGCGTATCGACCCGACGACGGGGCAAGAGGTGGCGGGCACGCCCATCACGGGCCTTCCTGCGAATTATGAGGCGAACGCCTTGAGCGCCCTCCCCAGTGGCGACCTTCTCACCGGGACGAGCAACTCCACGGAGATCTTCCAGATCAACCCGACGACGGGCATCGCCACGCCGTTTCGCGCATCCTTCCCTGCGGGCTTCGGATCGGCCGGCGACTTCCTCAGCCTGAACGACGGTGACATCCTCGCCGTCGGCACCGGCACGAACGTGAGCACGTTGTTCCGCATCAAGCCCGACGACTCCGTCATCGAGGTGGGCACGGTCCCCACCACCTACGGCGCGGCGCAGTCGGGCAACGTGGTCTACCTGCCCAGCGGCGGCGGAGAGATCTACGCCGTCAGGAACTTGCCCACCACCGCATCCACCGCACCCATCCCCGTCGACATCGTCGCATCCACCGGCCTGGTCTTCTACGGAGCGACCTCCCCTCAAGACAGCGGTCTGTGCGCCGGTCTGACCCTCGAGAAGACCGTGGTGCCCGCGACGGCGGCCCCTTATGCCGCGGGGCAGGCCGTCACCTTCTCGTTCCGCGTCACCAACTCCGGAAACACCCCCGTCCGTGATGTGGCCATCGACGAAACGGCGTTCACCGGCACCGGCCAGCTCGGTCCGATCAGCCCGAGCACCTCCGGCTCGCTCGCGCCCGGGGCAGCGACGACGTTCACCGCGAGCTACGTCCTCACTCAGGCGGATGTCGACGCCGGGGTCGTCACGAACACCGCGGAAGCGACCGCGACATACTTCCAGCGGTCGACGATCACCTCTCAGCCATCGACCGCGGCGCTTCCCATTCAGGCGGCCGGCTCTCTCTCCCTGCAGAAGAGCGCATCTCCCGCCGGACTGAGCGCCTACACGGTCGGCCAGAACATCACCTACACCTTCGATGTGCGCAACACGGGGAACGTCACCGTGAAGGACGTCGCGATCCGCGAGGACGCGTTCACGGGGAGTGGCGTCATGAGCGCCCCCACTCCCGCCACGGTCGCGGCACTCGCACCCGGCGAAGCAACGGTGTTCACCGCGACCTACACGCTCACCCAGGGCGACATCGATCGGGGCACCACGTCGAACACCGCCACGGCCACCGGCACCGCACGGGGCATCCCCGTGACCTCGGCGGCGTCGCGGGCGCTTCTGTCCGGGACGGCCGCCCCGTCCCTCGCTCTCGACAAGACCGCCGCCCCCGCACCCGGCGGCGCGTTCCACGTCGGCGACCAGATCTCGTACCGCTTCACCGTCACCAACACCGGTAACGTGACGGTGACCGGCGTCGGGGTGACCGAGGGCGCGTTCACGGGCACGGGCACGATGGGGGCTGTCTCTCCGTCCGGGACGACGACGCTCGCCCCCGGTGAGAGCACCGTCTTCACCGCCACGTACACCGCCACGAGTGAGGACGCGACGAGAGGTTCTGTTTCGAACACGGCGACGGCGTCGGGCACCGCGCCGGGGAACGTCCAGACGGTCTCGGCCCCGTCCACCGCCGTGGCGCGCATCGCGGCGCTCCCCGTTCCTCAGCCCTCCGCGTCTCCGACTCCGGCGTCAGCGGGTCGTGCCACCCTCGCGGTCACCGGCGGCAACGGCGCGATGGCTCCCGTCCTCATCGGCGCTGCGCTTCTGCTCGTCGTCGCCGGCTCGGGGGTCCTGGTGCGCGCACGGCGGCGTCGACTCTAGGGTCGTCTCATCATGTCCGGTTCGGTCCGTCCCCTCCCTCGGTGCGGGCGGACCGAACCCGACGTGTCGCGCCCCGCGCGTGAATGCGGATGACGCAGGGGAGATCCCCCTGCGTCATCGGGGTCGGAACACTGCGACTCAGAAGGGATCCGTCTGAAGTGTCCCGTGCGCGGTTGCGAGCAGTCATCGCCGTCCTGGTGATCGCCGGGGGAGTCCCGGTCGCGCTGCTCGCGTGGATCGGCGGGGTCGTGCTCGCCGATCGGCTCGGGCTCGCGGTGTCGTCGGAGCAGATCTTCACGGGGCTTCTCGCCCTCCTCATCGGAACCGTCGTGTGGCCCCTCGCTCTCCGCCGGCTCCGGCGCGAGCTGTGGCTCCGCGAGAATTCGGTTCCAGCACCGGCGCCGACGCGCGGAGACGGCCTTCTGCGAGTGCTCATCGTGATCTGTGGAAGCGTCGGGATCCTGGTTCTGTGCGCTCCGCGCGACGTCGTCGCAGCAGTGACCGGCATCTGGGCCGCGGTGTCCGTGGGCCCGCGAGAGGACGGCATCCTGCTCCAGCTCGTCCTCACCCTCGTGAGCCTGCTCCTGGCCGCTCCCGCGCTCTTCGTGACGGGATACGCCCTCCGGCGCCTGGACGGTCAGGACCCGCGGCGTCTCCGCTGGCAGGAGCGGCGGAACTGGTACACCGCGGCCGCCGTCGCGTGGGCGGTCTCGCTGGGCCTCGGCCTCGTTCTCTCCGTGGCGGCCCTGCTCACTCTCTAGAGCGACCCGTGACCGATGCGGCGGGGGTGCCCTCGAACGGCCTGCGGACCCGAGGGTCCGGAGCCGCGGTCGAACCGCGGTCGACCACCTCGAACGGCAGGGTGCCGAGGCCCCGCCCCGGCTCGGCGCCGTCGAGAGCGGCGAGAACGGCCTCGGCTGCCCGCGCCCCCTGACCCCGCGCGAACTGGTCGATGGTGGTCAACGAGAACCATCGGCCGAGCTCGTGTCCGTCGACCCCGATGATCGAGACGTCGTCGGGAACCCGCAGGCCGAGCTCCCGGGCGGCGAGGATCGCACCGATCGCCATCTCGTCCGACGCGGCGAACAGCGCGGTCGGACGGTGTTCTGCCGTGAGCAGCCGGGTCGCCGCCGCCGAGCCTCCCTCGATCGTGAAGTCGGCCGGTTCCACCACGGCATCCGCGATGCCCGCCGCCGCCAGCTGCTCCAGGAAGCCCCGACGGCGCAGCCCCGGCACCGTCGAGCCCGCGGCGGTCGCGGCGTCCGCTCCGATGTGAGCCAGGCGGCAGTGGCCGAGCTCCAGCAGATGCTCGGTGGCGGCGCGGCCCACGGCGAGATCATCGACCGTCAGAGTCGTCAACAGCGGGTTCGGGCCGGCGATCGCCACGATGGGAACGTCGAGGCCGCGCAGGGACGTCGACTCCTCGGCATCCAATTCGAGGGCGACCGTGATGACGGCGTCGATGCGGCGGCGACGCAGGTGGTCGTCGAAGACGCGGCGGCGCTCGGTCGGGTCGGCACTGACGCTGTAGAGCGTGATGTCGTAGCCCTCGCGGACGAGGGCGTCGGAGATGCCGGCGAGGACCGTGCTGAAGAACCACCGGTCGAGGAACGGCACGACCACTCCCACCGCGCGCGCCCGCCCGGTTGCCAGACTCGATGCCGCCGCCGAGACGACGTAGCCGAGCCGGTCGGCCGCGGCCAGCACCCGGTCGCGGGTGGCGGTCGAGACGGGTCCGCGCCCGCTCAACGCGCGCGAGACCGTGGCCGTCGACACACCCGCCGCGCGCGCGACGTCGTCGATACCGGCCACGGTCTCGCGATTCAGGATGCCGCGGCTCAGGCCGCCGCGATCCACACTGTCGTGTCGGTCGGCAGGCGCTCGCCGTCGAGCGGGCCGCTCGCGATGAGCACCTCGCCCGCGGGCAGCTCGACCGCGCCGTCGCCGAGGTTGGCGATCACCAGCAGCGAGCCGTTGCGGAACGCCACGACCTCGTCGCCGAAGCCGTCGAGCCACTCGAGCTCTCCCGCGCCCAGGTTGCGTGCGCGGCGCTCGGCGAGAAGCGACCGGTACAGCGTCAGAGTCGACGAGGGGTCGTCGACCTGCACGTCGCGGGCGAGGTCGGCCCACTCCGCGGGCTGCGGCAGCCACGACTCACCCGTGGTGTTGAAGCCGTACGCGGGGGCGTCGGCGGTCCACGGGATGGGCACGCGGCAGCCGTCGCGCCCGTACCGCTCGCCGTTCGTGCGGAACCAGGTCGGGTCCTGACGTGCGTCGTCGGGCAGGTCGATGACCTCGGGCAGGCCCAGCTCCTCGCCCTGGTACAGGTACGACGAGCCCGGCAGGGCCAGCATGAGCGAGGTCGCGGCGCGGGCGCGGTGCAGACCCTTCACGGGGTCGGGCTTGCCGGGCGTCTTCGGGCCGATGCCCGCACCCTGCGGGTTCTCGGCCGTCAGTGCGAGGCGCGAGGCGTGGCGCACGACGTCGTGGTTCGACAGCACCCAGGTGCTCGGGGCGCCGACGGCGGCGTACTCGGCGAGCGACTCGCCGATCACGTCGCGGAGGGCAGCGGCATCCCAGGCGGTCTCGAGGTAGTGGAAGTTGAACGCCTGGTGCATCTCGTCGGGCCGCACCCACAGGGCGGTCTGCGCGACGGTGGGCAGCCACGCCTCGGCGCAGAGGGCGCGGTCGCCGTCGTACGCGGCGAGCACCTCGTGCCACTCGCGCCACACCTCGTGCACACCGGGCTGACCCCAGTACGGGACCTCGTCGGCGTCGCCACCCATCGAGCCGCCATCGGGGTCGGGCGTGAAGTCGGGCAGACCCTCGGCCTTGATGAGGCCGTGGGCCACGTCGACACGGAACCCGTCGACCCCGCGGTCGAGCCAGAAGCGCAGGATGTCGCGGAACTCCGCGCGCACCTCGTCGTTGGTCCAGTCGAAGTCGGGCTGGGTCTCGTCGAAGATGTGCAGGTACCACTGGCCGGGCGTGCCGTCGGCCTCGGTGACGCGCTTCCACATGCCGCCGCCGAAGACGCTCTCCCAATTGTTCGGGGGCAGCTCGCCGTTCTCGCCCGTGCCGTCGCGGAAGATGTAGCGCGCGCGCTCGGGGCTGCCGGGGGCAGCCTTCAGCGCCTCCTGGAACCACACGTGCTGGTCGCTGGAGTGGTTGGGCACGAGGTCGACGATGACCCGGATGCCGCGCTCGTGCGCACCCGCGAGCATCGCGTCGAAGTCGGCGAGGGTGCCGAAGATCGGGTCGACGTCGCGGTAGTCGGCGACGTCGTAACCCGCATCCTTCTGCGGCGACCGCTGGAAGGGGCTCAGCCAGATGGCATCCACCCCCAGGTCCTTGAGGTCGTCGAGGTGGGCGGTCACGCCCGGCAGGTCGCCGAGGCCGTCGCCCGAGGCGTCGGCGAACGAGCGGGGGTAGATCTGGTAGATGACGGCGGTGCGCCACCACTCCGAGCCGGGAGCGGCGACGAGATCGGCGCGCGCGTCTTCCTGCGTGAAAGTCATGGCGTTGACCTTACTGCAAGCGCTTGCAGGGTGGAGCATGCGGGCCTTGAGACCCATCGAGTGTCCACGACACCCGGTCGAGATCTCGACGGGTCCGCGCGTCTCGGACACTCGACGTCCCGGCTGGCCATCCGCCGCGCGCCCCGCCTCGCGAGCGCCGCGATTAGGCTGGGTCGGTGCCCGACGCCTCCGCCCTCGCCCGCGCTGAATCGCTCATCACGAGCATCCCCGACTACCCCAAGCCCGGGATCGTGTTCCGCGACATCACGCCGCTGCTCGCCGACGCCGCGGCGCTCCGCGACGTGGTCGAGGCGCTGATCGAACCGTTCGCCGGCCGTTTCGACGCCGTCGCCGGAGTCGAGGCGCGCGGCTTCCTGCTCGCCGGAGCCGCTGCCATCGTCGCGAACGTGGGACTCATGCCGATCCGCAAGGCCGGCAAACTTCCCCGCCCCGCGGCCACCGTCTCGTACGACCTCGAGTACGGCTCGGCGCAGATCGAGATGCACGACGACGCCGCGGACGGCGCCCGCGTGCTGCTGCTCGACGACGTCCTCGCCACCGGCGGAACCCTCGGCGCGGGTCGCGAGCTGCTCGAGGCCGTGGGCAGCGAGGTCGTGGGCATCGCGACGCTGCTCGAGATCGACGGCCTGGGTGGCCGCGAGGCGCTCGGCGGCGACCTGCACTCCGTCTTCCACGTCTGACGCGGCGTCCGCGAGAGCCCTGGCGGCGCGGCGCGTGCGAAACTCCTGAGCTCTCGGTCGAGAACGGGCGCGTGCCGGCTGTTTCGGAGCCCCGCCGCCCGATTGCTCAGGAGTTCGGCACGGCCCTGCGTCCGGGCCGCCTCCGCCGTCGACCAGAATCGACGCATGACCTCGCGCCCCGACATCCTGCACCTGCTCGCCTTCGCCGCGGAGCCCGGCGGCGGGAACCCGGCGGGAGTCGTCCTCGATGCCACGGGCCTCGACGAGCCGCGCATGCAGCAGATCGCGACCGACCTCGCCTACCCCGAGACGGCCTTCGTCACCGCGCGCGACGATCGGCGCGCGCGGGTGCGGTACTTCTCGCCCGGCGCCGAGGTGCCGTTCTGCGGGCACGCGACGATCGCCACCGCCGTGGCCCTGGCCGAGGCGGAGGGCCCCGGTCCCTTCATCTTCGACACCGCGGCCGGCGAGATCGCCCTCGAGACCGCCGTCGACGCCGACGGTCGCGTGACGGCCGGCTTCACGAGCGTCGACCCCGTGCAGAGCGAGCTCGATGCCGAGGTGGGGCGGCGGCTGCTCGGCATCCTGAATCTCGCCGTGGGCGATCTCGACGTGCGGCTGCCGCTGGCGCAGTCTTTCGCGGGCAACACGCACCCGGTCGTCGCGGTGGCCTCGCGCGAGCGCTTCGACTCGTTCGACTTCGACCCTGCGACCCTGCGGGCACTGATGGACGAACGCGGATGGGCGGGCACCGTGATGGTCGTGCATGCGAAGAGCCAGGATGCCGAGGTGTTCGAGGCCCGCAACCTGTTCCCCGTGGGCGACATCACCGAGGACCCGGCGACGGGGTCGGCGGCGGCCTCGCTCGGGGCGTACCTCCGCGACCGCGTGGGACGCACGGCGCCTTTCTCGTTCACCGTCCGTCAGGGGCGGCACGTGGGGCGGCCGAGCGAACTGCGCGTCGACGTCCCGGCGGGCGGCGGCGTGCGCGTCAGCGGGACGGCGACGCCGCTCGAGCACTGACGTCGATCACGCCGGCGTGCGCACCGCCGCGAAGCGGTTGCGCCGACGCAGGGCGAAGCCCAGACGCTCGTACGCGGCGATCGCACCGACGTTGCTCGCGGCGGCGTGCATCATCGCGCGGTCTCCGCGTTGCTGGATGTGGAACGCGACGTCGAGGACGAGCCGCGAGGCGAGTCCCTGGCGGCGGTGGTCGGCGTCGACGGCGACCGCGCTGATCTCGGTCCAGCCGGCGGGGTGCAGGCGCTCGCCCGCCATCGCGACGAGACGACCCTCGCGGCGGATGCCGATGTAGCGGCCGAGCTCGTAGGTGCGGGGCCGAAAGGGGCCGGGCTGGTTCCGCGCGACGATGTCGATCATCTCGGCGGCGTCGTCGGCTCCCAGCTCGATGGCCTCGTCGTCGGGACGGGTGCGGAGGGCGTCCGTCTCGACGAGCTGTACGCCCTCGCCGCCACCGACCCACTCCCAGGAGGTCGGGATCTCGCCCTCGAAGCCCGAGAGGCCCACGTCGGCGCCGGGCCCGACGAGGGCGCGCAAGGCCTCCCACACGTCCGGATCGTCCCAGGTGCGCACCGCCACGAAGGGGGCGACGTCTTCGGGATAGCGCTTGACGAGGTCGCCGCCGATCGCGAAGTGCGCGTGCGGGCCGGCGAGGGCATGCCACGCGGCGTTGTCGAGCACGGTGGCGTCGGCGTGCGGAACGGGCAGGGCGGAGGTGGTGGTCATGGGCATCCGTTCTGGGGGGAGGTGCACGTAAGACAACAGCGTCAGGCGCTGCGCATTCCACGGGGCCTCAGCGCACCCCGGCGGGGGCCCGCGCGGCGAGGGCGGCGGCGACGGCCCCGGCGATCCGGTCGGTCTGTCGCAGCGACAGCGAGTCGGAACGCGGGCGGGTGAAAGCCCCGGCCTCCATCGACGAGGTGAAGGGCCCGATCGCGAACATCGCCGCGCGCGCGTGCCCGTCCCGTGCGACGACGCGGCCGTCGGCGTCGACGTCGATGCGCCCCAGTGAGCCGGTGAACGTCTCGTCCGACACGTGCACCTCGCGGCCGTGGCGGCTCGCGAGTTCGCGGAGCGCCGGGTTCTCGCTCGCCGAGGCGGTGGCCGCGGGCAGCCACGCGTCGATCAGTCCGCGCGCGCTCACCTCACCCGCGGTCCGCGGTGACGACGCGACGAAGCCCCGGTCCGCGTCGACGTGCACGGTGATGTCGGGCCCGAGGAAGCGCACGATCCCGGCCTCGGCGAGAGCGAGGAACTCTTCCAGCCGGTGCGCGGGCGGCCCCGAGGCGACGTAACTGAAGAAGGCGTGCCAGGTCACCGGGAGGTCGACCGCGCGGGAGCGCGCACTCCACCGCTCCGTCGGGATGTCCGACAGGCCCAGGAAGGACGTCAGGATCGTCAGGAACAGCGCCTGCGCGGTGCTGCGCTCCTGGCTTGTGCGCAGGTGCAGGTCGTCGACGATATGCCGACGCACCCGCTCGTGCACGTCCGCGGCACGGGCGAAGGTCTCTTCGCCCAGCGGCACGTCGAGCGTGCGCACGTCGAAGCGGTCGAGGGGATCGGGGACCACCGCGGCCGCGGCGCGACGGAGGGCCGCGGTGTCGGCATCCACCTCTCGAAGGGTTTCGCGGAACACCTCCCAGGTCGTGGCGACGCGCTCGGGGTGGCCGGTGAACAGCTCCCGGTAGTGGCCCCACACGAGCTCGCGCGCGATGAGCGGCCATACGTCGTCGAGGAAGTCGATACTGCCGGGGCGCGCGAGCAGATCGGCGACCGCGGCGGGGGTCAGCACCTCGCGCACGGGCGGGCCGCCCTGCAGCTGCGACGACACCTTCGAGCGATAGGGCACGCCGCGGCGGGATCCGAGGTGAAGTCGCGGCTCGAGTCCCGACGGTTCGTAGTGCAGCCGTCCGTCCCCGAGCCGGGTGAAGACCCCGCCCCGGCCGGCGGTGAGCAGCACCACGGCGTCGACAGCGGCCAATCCCATCCCGCGGACGATCACGTCGTCGCCGGGGGCGAAGACGGAGAGGTCGGCGTCGGCGGTGAACGCCGGCGGGACGTAGGCCAGCCCCGCGACCACAGCGGCGTCCCGCAGGGCGACCACCGCGTCCTCGGGCTCGCGCGCGTTGTGGCCCATCGCGTAGACGAGCACGTCGGCGGGCAGGCGGATGCCGTCGGCGAGGGCGACCTCGTACCCATCGAGGGTGTCATCGACCCACTGCACGGTTCCCTCGTGCCACCGCACCTCGACCCCGGGCGGGGCGATCGCGACCGTACGACGCCAGAACCAGTCGAGGTACGCGCTCTGCAGTCGTCGCGTGGGGAAGGAGTCGGGGCGGAGGCTGCGCAGCTCGGCATCCACCTCCGGATCGTCGATCGCGACGTCGGGGAGGGTGCCCGCGCGCACCCGCTCGGCCCACTCGATGAGCGACGGCCCCGAACGGATCGGCCCGGCGATCGTGCAGGACTCGTCGGTGAAGACCGTCACGTCGCGCGCCATCGAGTTCAGCTTCAACAGGGGCGACTGCTCGCGCCGCCAGATGCGCCCCGCCCCCGGGGGGAAAGGATCGACGAGGGTGATGCGCAGCGGAGCGGGCGCTCGCCGCGCGAGCAGGCGCTCGACGAGCATGACCGCGCGCGGTCCCGCCCCGACGATCACGAGCTCGGTCATCGCACCCCGGCGTTCGCGGGGACCGGGGGCAGGCCGAGCAGGTCGTGCAGCGTGGCGCCCTCGTCGTATGAACGGCGGAACGACCCGCGCTCCTGCAGCAGCGGCACGACCCTGTCGGCGAACTCGTCGAGGCCGTGCGGGGTCACGTGTCCGACCACGGTGAACCCGTCGGTGGCGCGTTCCTGCACGTAGCGGTCGATCTCGGATGCCACGTGCTCCGGTGTCCCGACGAAGGTGTGCGTCGCGGTCAGGCGGATGACGAGCTCGCGGATGCTGAGGCCCTCGGCCGCGGCCTGCTCGCGCAGTTTGCCGACGCGGGCACGGATCGCGGCGTGACGACCGGCGAAGCCCTGCGCCGTCTCGACGCCCGTGTCGGGCTCGAGGTCGGGGAGCGGGCCGTCGGGGTCGTAGCCGCTGAGGTCGCGGTTCCAGATCTGCTCGAGGTAGGTGATCGCCGTCTGCGGCCGCACCTGGGCCAGGGCGATCTCCCGCGAGCGTTCGCGGGCCTGGTCGGCGGTGTCGCCGAGCACGAAGGTCGCGGCCGGCAGGATCTTGAGCGAGTCCTCGTCGCGACCGTTCGCGGCGAGCCGGCCCTTCACGTCGCGGTAGAACTGCTGCGCGTCGTCGAACGCGGTGTGCAGCGAGAAGATCACGTCGGCGTGCTGCGTGGCGAAGTCCCGGCCGTCGGGGGAGTCGCCCGCCTGCACGATGACCGGTCGCCCCTGCGGCGACCGCGGCACGTCGAACACCGCGTCGACGTCGAACAACCGCGACTCGTGCCGGACGCGCTCGATGGCGTCCGCGCGCAGGAACTCACCCGTCTCGGCATCCGCCTCGATCGCGTCGTCGCGCCACGACGACCACAGCGCCTTCGACAGGGCGGCGAACTCCGCGGCCCGCACGTACCGGTCGGCGTGATCGAGGTAGCCGCCGCGGCGGAAGTTCGCGCCGTGGAACGCGTCCGAACTGGTCACGGCGTTCCACCCCGCGCGGCCGTTCGACAAGAGGTCGAGCGTGCCGAGCTGCCGCGCCAGCTCGTACGGCTCGTTGAAGGTCGTGTTGAGCGTGCCGACCAGGCCGATGTGCTCGGTGACGGCGGCCAGGGCCGTGAGGATCGCGAGGGTGTTCGGGCGTCCCGCGACGTCGAGGTCGTGCAGCTGCCCGCGGTGCTCGCGCAGGCGCAACCCCTCGGCGAGGAAGAGGTAGTCGAAGAAGCCGCGCTCGGCCGTGCGCGCGAAGTGCTCGAACGACGAGAAGTCGATCTGGCTTCCCGCGCTCGGGTCGGTCCACACGGTCGTGTTGTTCACACCCGGGAAGTGGGCGGCGAGGTGGATCTGCCGACGGGTCATGCGCCGACCTCCTGACGCGCATAGCGACTGGCGAGACGGGGGAGTCCGAGACGTTCGCGGAGCGTGGGCGCCCCATCGTCGGGGAGGAGGATGCCGGCGGCCGCCGCCGCGGGGACGACCCGGTCGGCGATCGCGTCGAGGTCGGCCGGAAGACGGGCGGGTCGTAGGCGGACCCCGTCGACGCCGGCCGCGGCGAGGGCCCTGACCTCGTCCACCACGTCGGCGGAGGTTCCCACCACCACCCGGGCGTCGGTCGTGAGCGGTGCGCGCTCCTGCAGGCGGGCCCACACGGCTTCGGCCTCGGTGCGCGAGTCCTCGACGAGCACGAGCAGGTCGGCGAACACGCGCAAGTCGTCGCCCCCGTCGAGGTCGCCGAGGATGCCCCCCACCGCGGTCGCATCGGCGGGAGTGACGAACACGAGGTCGGCGTGTTCCGCCGCGAAACGGTAGGGGACCGTCTGGTGCGCGAGAGCGGTGATGAGGGGTTGTCCCTGCGGCGACCGCGGCACGATCGACGCGCCCGTGATCGAGAAGAACTCCCCCTCGAACTCGACGTTGTGCACCCGCTCGCGGTCGAGGAACTTCCCCGACTCGAGGTCGCGGACGATCGCGTCGTCCTCCCACGAGTCGGCCAGACGCCGGATGACGTCGGCGACCTCCCCCGCCTCGCGGAAGGCGGCGAGAAGCGCGGGGTCGTCTTCGACGCGACCGGATGCCGGCAACCCGGCCGGTCCGTCGGTGCGGCGCCCGAAGTTCCGGCGCTCCTGCGCGGTCGAGCCCGCGACGAGTCGGACACCCGCGCGGCCCCGGCTCACGTGATCGAGCGTCTGCAAACCCGTCGCCAGGTGGAACGGCTCGGGGTGGGTCGTCGTCGCGGTGGGGACGAGACCGATCCGGCGTGTGGCCGGGGCGAGGAACGACGCCAGCAGCACCGCATCGAGACGCCCGCGCGCGCGATCGCGGCGGGTCTCGGCATCCGGCTCGAACGATCGTCCGCCCAGGCTCAGCGCGTCTTCGATCGTCGCGAGGACGAGTCCCGCTCCGTCGGCCGTGCGGGCCAGGGCGCGCCAGTAGGCGGCCGAGGTCAGCTCGGTGGGCCGGGCCGTGGGCTCGCGCCACGCGGCCGGGTGCCAGCCGGCCCCGTCCAGGGCGACGGCGAGGTGGATGCGGTCGGGCATCGGGGCTCCTTCGGTCAGGCGAGTGCTGCTCACTGTCGCCCGGACCGCGACACGGCTCAATGCGTGACGTAACGAAACGCCTCGAAGCGTCATGAACCGACGACGGGGGCGGAACATACCGGCCGCGCCTCACCGATCGTTCGACTGTGACGCCGCGCGACACACGATGTCGGTCGGTGACGTCTCGCGACGGACGGTGTCGCTCGGGATGAGCGTGCGTCCCCTTCCGCCTAGCTTCGGCTGCACTCCCGTCCCGTTCTGAAAGGTGCTGCCATGAGCGTTTCCACCGCGATCGCCCCGTTCACGGGCGTGCTCGCCCTGCTCGACGATCTGCGTGACGAGGCGCCCGGCATCGAGGTGCGCCCGCCCTCCGCGGCGACGGTGGAGTTCTCGTTCGACGCCGGCACCGCTCCGCGAACGGGCGCCCCCGTGACGAACGGCCCCGCGGTGGCGTTTCCCACCTCGGTGACCGAGGTCCGGCAACTCGTGCGCCTCGCCGGTCGTCACGGTGTCAGCATCGTGCCGCGCGGGGCCGGCACGGGTCTCTCCGGCGGCGCGACAGCCCTCTCCGAGCAGCTCGTCGTCTCGACCGAACGGCTGAACCGCATCGTCGAGGTGTCGCCCGCCGACGAGGTCGCCGTCGTCGAACCCGGCGTTCTCAACGCCTCGCTCAACGAGCGACTGGCCCCCCTCGGCCTGTTCTACGCCCCCGACCCGGCGAGCTGGCGCATCTCGACCATCGGCGGCAACATCGCCACCAACGCCGGGGGCCTGCGGTGCGCCAAGTACGGCGTCACGCGCGAGTCGGTGCTCGCCCTCGACGTCGTGCTCGCCGACGGCAGCCTGGTCTCGGTCGGACACCGCTCGATCAAGGGCGTCACGGGGCTCGACCTCGTCTCACTTTTCGTCGGGTCGGAGGGCGTGCTCGGCATCGTGGTGGGGGCGACCGTGCGCATCCGCCCCCTCCCGGTGGCGCGCCGAACGCTTACGGCGTTCTTCGATTCCACGGCCGCGGGCGCCGCGGCCATCGGGGCCATCACGGCCTCGCGCGTTCGTCCGAGCGTCATCGAGTTCCTCGATGAGATCACCCTCGACGGGATCGATGCCGCGCAGGACTCGGGCCTGCGTGCCCGGGGCGCCGCCCTCCTGCTGATCGAACTCGACGGCTTCGGCATCGACGAGCAGACCGCCGAGCTGACCGCTGCGCTCGTCGCGGCGGACGCACGGGTCGAGGTCGAGAGCGAGACGGATGCCGAGACCCTCTGGGAACTGCGACGCTCGGGCCGACGTTTCGACGCGGACACGTGGTTCGCCGGGGGCGACGTCGCCGTGCCCAAGTCGCGCATCGCGGAGGTGTTCGCGGATTTCCCCGCGATCGCCGACCGGTTCGGGGTCGGCGTGAGCGCCGTCGCGCACGCGGGCGACGGCAACCTCCACCCGGTCATCTCGCTGCCCATCCCCGCGGGCGTCGATCCCACCGCCGTACCGGCCGCCGTCCACGACGCCGCCGACGCGGTCGTGCGCGCGGCGCTCGCCGTCGGCGGCACCGTGAGCGGTGAGCACGGCATCGGCACCGTCAAGCGCGCCCTCGCCGCGGAGGAGCTCTCCGTGCGCGTGCGCGAGGCGCAGCTCGCCGTCAAGAACGCGCTCGATCCCGCCGGTCTGTTCAACCCCGGCAAAGCCCTGTAACCCCGTCCCCACAGCCCGAGGATTCCCATGACCTTCGCCCGCCGTCCCCGCCGACGCCTTCTCGGCCTCGCCTCCGCCCTCGCCGTCGGCGCCCTCCTGCTCAGCGGGTGCGGTGCCGCGTCGACCGCCGCTCCCGCCGACGCCGAGCCGAAGACCGGCGGCGATCTCGTCTTCCTCATCGACTCGCTCGGCGCCACCTGGATCCCGAACAACAGCTCGATCTCGAGCTACCAGGGCCAGATCTGGGGCAACGTCACCGACAAGCTCATCTACGTCGACGCCGAGGGGAACCTCAGCCCGTGGATCGCCGAGAGCTGGGACGAGAACGCCGACAAGACGCAGTTCACCCTCCACCTGAAGTCGGGCGTCACCTTTTCGGACGGCACGCCGCTGGACGCGGCCGCTGTGGTGGCGAACATCGACATCTGGGCCAAGGGCCGCCCCGACGAGGGCATCAACCGCATCGGCCTGTTCCCCTCCGCCAACTACCAGGGCGCGCAGGCGGTGGATGCCACGACGGTCACGGTCTCGTTCTCCGCACCGACCCTCAGCTTCATCCCCACGCTGGCGTACCACGGCTCGATCCTGCTCTCGCCCGAGACCCTGGCGCTCCCCGCCGACCAGCAGGCGGATCTCACCAAGGACGTCGGCAGCGGTCCGTTCGTCGTCGAGAAGGTCGCCGAGGGCGACAGCGTCGTGCTCACGCGACGGGACGACTACGACTGGGGCCCGCAGGCGGTGGGCCACGAGGGCGCCGCCTACCTCGACACCATCACCTACAAGCAGGTCGCCGAGCCGACGCTGCGCACCGCCTCGGTCGAGTCCGGACAGGCGCAGGTGGCGTACAACGCCAGCCCGCAAGACCTCGACGCCCTGAAGCAGGAGGGCCTCACCGTCGAGACGCCCCGCTACCTCGGATTCGTCAACGGCTACGCCCTGAACACCTCCGTCGCCCCGTTCGACGACATCAAGGTGCGGCAAGCGGTGCAGCACGGCATCGATCGCGACGAGATCCTCTCGACCGTCTACACCTCGGACTGGCACGCGGCGGAGTCGTTCTTCCAGAGCACCGTGCCCGAGGCGACCGACCACACCGCCGACTTCGCGCACGACCCCGACGAAGCGGCATCCCTCCTCGATGGGGCGGGCTGGGTGAAGGGCGCCGACGGCGTGCGGACCAAGGACGGGAAGAAGCTGTCGCTCACGCTTTACCCCAATCCTTACCTGCAGGCCTCGCAGTCGGTCGACGAGCTCGTCGACCAGCAGCTCACCGCCCTGGGTTTCGAGGTGAACCTCGAGACCTACGACGTCCCCACCTACGGCCAGAAGGTCATCGGCAACACGACGGTGCCCGCGACCGAGATCACCCGCAGCTTCGTCGACGTCGGAACAGTCGCCGGCATCCTCACCTCGCAGAAGAAGGGCGACGAGGACTGGTTCCGACTCGGCACCTCGGACGCGACGCTGAACGACCTCTCCACCCGCATCGCCACCGCGACCGATCGAGAGGCCCGCGCGAAGGTCGCCGACGAGCTGCAGGGATACGTCCTCGATCGGGCGTACTTCGTTCCGCTGACGCAGATCGTGCAGCGGGTGTACGTCCAGGCTCCCGAGGTGAGCGGTGTCACCTACAACGGCCTCGCGTACGCGTCCTACCTGAACGCGTGGCTCAACGGCTGACGCGGCCCGTCACCGGAAGAGAACGACACGAGAGGAGGAGGACATGCTGCGCACCTACGGCCGCTTCGCCGTGCGGCGAACGGGACAGGCGATCGTCGTCGTGCTGCTGGCGTACCTGTTCACGTTCGTCGTGATCAGCATCCTGCCCGGCGACCCCGTCACGAGCACGCTGCGCAATCCCGACAACGGTTTCACCGAAGACGACATCGCGCGCATCGTGGCGTACTACGGGCTCGACCAGCCGTGGTGGGTGCAGCTGGGGTCTTCGCTCGGGCGGTTCGTCGTCGGAGACCTGGGCGTCTCACTCCGCTCGAACCTGCCCGTCAGCGGGCTGGTGCTCGACGCACTCGGGTCGACACTGAGCCTGGCCGCGGCGGCCCTCCTGGTCGCCGTGGTGCTAGCCGTGGCCATCGCGTACGGCACGCAGTTCCTGCCCCCGCGCTGGGGCCAGGGGGTGCTGCGCTCGCTGCCGTCGCTGTTCCTGTCGGTGCCGAACTTCGTGATCGGACTGCTGCTGATCCACGTCTTCGCGTTCGGTCTCGGGCTGTTCAGCATGATCGACACCGAGACGCCGTGGGGCACCTTCTTCGCGGCGGTGGCTCTCGGCATCCCGGTCTCGGCGCAGCTGGCCGAGGTGCTCATCGCCTCGCTCGATCACGAGTCACGGCAGGAGTACGTCGCGGTCGCACGGTCGCGGGGACTGCGGTCGGGGGCGCTGTTCCTGCGCCACCTGGTCAAGCCCTCGGCGCTGCCGACGGTCACCGTGCTGGCGCTCATCGTGGGCGAGCTGCTCGGGGGAGCTCTCATCACCGAGGCGATCTTCGGGCGCGTGGGCATCGGCACCCTGGTCGAATCCGCCGTGGCGAGCCAGGACCTGCCGGTGCTGCAGGCCGTGGTCTCGCTCGCCGCGATCGTCTTCGTGGTGGTGAACCTGCTCGCCGACCTCGCCTACCCCCTTCTCGACCCACGGGTCGCCGTCGGCCGCAGCGGCCGGCCCGTCTCGGTCGCGCCCCGCGACGAGCCCGCGTCGCCCCTTCACGAAGAAGTGAGCACCGTATGACCGCTGCACCCCTGCTCGCGCCGCGCTCCGGGACCGCCCGAGCGCGCGGCATCCGCTTCTCCGTCCCCCTCGGCGTCCTCGTGTCGTTCGTCGTCGTGGCCGTCGTACTGGCGTTCTCGCTCGCCCCCGCGCTGTTCACCGCGCAGAACCCGGCACAGGGGGTGCCCGCAGACAAGCTTCAGGCGCCGAGCGCCGCGCACCTGCTCGGCACCGATCACCTCGGCCGCGACCTGTTCACCCGCATCGTCTACGGCGCGCAGTCCTCGGTCACCAGCGCCCTCGTGGCCGTCGCGATCGGCGTCGTCGTGGGTGGGCTCATCGGGCTGCTCGCGGGCTTCCTGGGGTCGTGGACCGACGTCGTACTCGCGCGGTTCGTGGACGTGCTGCTCGCCATCCCGGCGTTCCTGCTCGCGGTCGTGATCGTCAGCTCGCTCGGGTTCCAGACCATCAACGCCGCGATCGCCACGGGCGTCTCTGCGGTGGCGGTGTTCGCCCGGGTGATGCGCTCCGAGGTGCTGCGCGTGCGCTCGTCGGTGTTCGTCGAGGCCGCGCGGCTCCAGGGCGGGTCGAACCTGCACGTGCTCTTCCGGCACGTGCTGCCGAACGCCTCGCGATCGCTGGTCCCCCTGGCCGTGCTGCAGTTCGGGCTGTCGATCCTCGTGATCGCGGGGCTGGCGTTCCTGGGCTACGGCGATCCGCCCCCGGCATCCGACTGGGGTCTGCTCATCTCCGCGGGCAAGGACTACCCGCGCGCGCCCTGGCTCGTCGTCTGGCCGGCGCTGGTCACGGTGGCGACCGTGCTCTCGATCAACCGCATCAGCCGCTGGCTTCGGAGGACGTCATGACCCTCGCCCTGTCCCGTGCGGACGACGTTCCGCTGACGACGACCGCGCTGCTGAACGTCAGCGGCCTGTCGGTCTCGTACGGTCGCACACCCGTGGTGCACGACGTGTCGTTCGCGATACCCCGGGGCGGCAGTCTCGCGCTCATCGGAGAGTCGGGCTCGGGCAAGTCCACGATCGCCCGTTCCGTGCTGCGGCTGCTCCCGCGCGGTACGGGGCGTGCCAGCGGGCGCGTCGAGCTCGACGGCACCGAGGTGCTGGGGCTCGCCGAGGCGCGATTCCGACCGTTCCGGGGCCGGCGTATCGGCTTCGTCCCGCAGGACCCCGCGCACGCCCTCAACCCCGTTCGCACCGTGGGCTCGCAAGCGCACGAGGCGGCGGCTCTCTCGGGCCTCGCCGATGCAGGCGAGCAACGCCGCGCGGTGCTCGACGTGTTCGCCCGCGTCGGGCTTCCCGACCCGCGTCGCGTGTACGAGTCCTTCCCGCACCAGCTGTCGGGCGGCATGCTGCAACGCGTGCTCATCGGATTGGCGGTGCTGCCGCGGCCCGAGCTGCTGGTCGCGGACGAACCCACGAGTGCCCTCGACGTCACGATCCAGAAGCGCATCCTCGATCTGCTCGACGAGCTGCGCGGCGATCTCGGCATCGGGCTGCTGCTGATCACGCACGATCTCGCGATCGCCGCCGAGCGCACCGACGAGATCGTCGTGCTCAAGGACGGGCGCGTGCAAGAGGCCGGCCCCACTCACGAGGTCTTCGCGGCGCCGACCTCGCCGTACACGGTGCAGTTGCAGGCCGACGCGCCGGCCCTGAACCCCGACCGCTATCGCCCGGACGACGGTGATCGCGGCGTCGACGCGTGGATCCCCGACACCGCCTCCGCCCGCATCGACGTGCGTGCGGTCTCGAAGAGTTTCGACCGTGCCGCCCGGCCCGCGGTGTCGGAGGTGTCGTTCCGCATTCCCGCGGGAACGACTCACGCGCTGGTGGGGGAGTCGGGCTCGGGGAAGACGACGACCGTGCGCCTGCTCCTCGGGCTCGAAGACCTCGACGCCGGCGAGGTGCTCATCGACGGGGCGGCGGTGACGGGCCGCACGGCGGCGGAGCTCCGCGGCATCCGTCGGCACCTGCAGCTCGTCTATCAGAACCCCTTCACCTCGCTCGATCCCACCTGGGGCGTCGGACGCATCGTGCGCGAGCCGCTCGAGCGCTACCGCGTCGGCACGCGCGCCGCACGGGCGGCGAAGGTGGCGGAGGCCCTGGATGCCGTGGGCCTGCCGCCCCACCTCGCCCGCCGCCACCCGGACGCGCTGTCGGGCGGCCAGCGCCAACGCGTGGCGATCGCGCGCGCCCTGGTGCTCGAGCCCGACGTCATCGTGCTCGACGAGCCGACCTCGGCTCTGGACGTGACCGTGCAGGCCGGGGTGTTCGACGTGCTCCGCCGCCTGCAGCGGGAGCGCGGCCTCACCTACCTCTTCGTCTCGCACGACCTGGCGCTGGTCCGGCAGATCGCCGACACCGTCTCGGTGCTCAAGGACGGCCGTGTCGTCGAGGCCGGCCGCGTCGCCGACGTGCTCTCGCACCCACGTGAGGACTACACGCGCGCGCTGGTCGACGCCATCCCGTCCCCCCACCCCCGGAGCCCCCGATGACCCTCCTCTCTTCGCCCCGTGCCCGCCCCGCGCTGATCGAGGCGTTCACCGCCCCGAGCGGATTCGGCGACCAGACCCTGCGCGATCGCCGACCCGACGCGATCGAGCTGCTCGGTGGCATCCCCGATCCTTCCGTCCTGCCCACCGCGGAACTCGCCGAGGCGACCGCCCGCGTGCTCGCGCAGCCGGGGGCACCCGCGCTGCAGTACTCGCGGACCGAGGGCATTCCGGCGCTGCGAGAGTGGATCGCCGCGCGCGAAGGCGTCGCCGTCGAGCGGGTGCTCATCACCAACGGCGGCTTCCACGGTCTGGCGATCGCCGTGCAGGCGGTGCTCGAGCGGGGGGACCTCGTCGCGGTCGACAATCCCGTGTTCCCGCTGTTCCTGCGCGGTCTGCAGTTGGCCGATGCGCGGGTGCTGCCCATCCCGGTCGGTGCCGAGGGTCTCGACGTCGATGCGCTGGCCGCGCAACTCCGTGCCGGAGCGCGCCCGGCCGCGGTGTACACGGTGCCCGAATTCCACAACCCCTCGCAGTCGTCGCTGCCCACCGCGCGTCGGCGCCAGCTGGTCGACCTCGCCGAGCGGTACGGGTTCGTCGTGTTCGCCGATGACCCGTACCGCGAGCTCCGCTTCGCCGGCGAGCCCGAATCACTCACGCCGTTCCACGAGTCCGATCACGTCATCCACGTCAACACCTTCACCAAGACCCTCGGCCCCGGCCTGCGGTTGGGCTGGGTCGTGCTTCCCGAGCGATTGATCCCGGATGCCGTGGCCCTCCGCAGCCGACAGGATTCGCACTCGTCGACGTTCGTGCAGGCCGTCGTCGCCGAGTCGCTGACCAGCGACGCGAGGCTCTTCGACCGCGTGCTCGGGCGCGCACGGTCGCTGTACAAGACCCGCGCCGGCGCATTGGCCGAGGCGCTCGAGGCCGAAGCTCCCGGGGAGTTCGAGGTCACCGTGCCCGAGGGCGGGCTGTTCCTCTGGCCACGCCTGCGGGACGACCGCATCGACCCTGACCGCCTGGCCGCCGACGCGAGCGCTGAGGGCGTGGAGTACCAAAGGGGCTCGTTCTTCCCCTCCGGCCCCGGCACCGATGCCGACCGCCACCTGCGCCTGGCGTACGGCGACACATCCGAGGAGCGGCTGCGCGAGGCCGCAGCGCGGCTGGGGCGGGCGGTGGCGCGGCAGCGCTGACGCGCGGCTCGACCCGGGCCGGCCGGGGATGGCAGGCGGGGACCTCGGGCGCGGCCCTAGCGCGAGATGACGAGCTTGGCGTCGGGCGCCGGCGCGTCGGGCGCGACGTCGAAGACGTACGCGACACCGTCGCTCATGAAGTTCGCGGCGCTGATCGTGCGGTCCCGGACGAGGACGTACCGGTCCGGCCGTTCGGCCAGCGCCGCGGCGACCTCGGCGGCGCTGTCGACGGTGGTGATCCAGTTGTCGATCTGGAACAGCAGCCGCCGGGGCCGAGCGGGCGCGGAGGCCGGTCCGTTGCCCGTCCACACCGGTGCGCCACCGGCCTTCGTGTAGTTCTCGGCGGTCTCCGCGATCGCACGGATGTCGTCGGGGAGATTCCAGACTTCGTCCCGGTCGATCTGGTCGGCCTGTTCGGGGGTCAGCCCGTCGTCGCCTCGCGCCCACTCGCCCACCCATACGCGGGGGAGGATGCGGGTCCTGCCCGTGGACACGTCGTCGGGCACGCCCGCGTCGGACGAGAGCTCCGCCACCGGGACGAGCAGACAGCGGTTGGCCCCGTCATCTGGATCCCAGAACTCGCATACGTCGTCGGTCTCGCACTTGAAGACGAGCAGGACGTGCCCCGCGGGGATGCGCCGAAGCCACGGCCCGGCGGAGAGCTGCAGGAGCGGCGAGAGTGCGGTGCCGCACTCGCTGCAGACGGGCCACGCCGCCGGGTCGAGGCCGGCGGGCAAGCCGCCGAACCAGGTCGCCCCCGCCACGGGATGCTGCGGCTGCCGGACGGTCCACTGCGGTACCCAGATCTCCATCGCTCGACGATAACGCGGACAGGAGTCGACCGTCAGGCTGCCGGTCGCCATCCCGAGAGCGGCCCATTCGCTCGGCGATGTCTTCCAGAACCTGCGCGAGACCCGCCGGCCACGCCGGGCGCGACCGCGACGAAGCGTGACGGCGGGTGACGGCGGGTGACGCCGCGTTTCCCCCCCGCGCGCCCGAGACGGGCGTCGCGATGCATGCTGGAGGGGACCCGTCCTCGAGGGAGAACGATGACCGAGACCTTCGCCGAGCAGTGGACCGCTTGGCACGAGGCGCACGAGCGTCGCCGTGCCGACCCCCACGGATTCCTGGCGATCACGGGCCTGTACTGGCTGGGCGAGCGGCCCACCGGCATCCCGGGCCTTCCGGGGATCTGGCACACCGGGGAAGACGGACCCGTCGTCGATCTCGCCGAGGGGGAATCCCTCGAGGTCGAGGGTGGGACGGTCCGCGTCCGGTTCGCGTTCGGTCCCCTGGACGAGCGCGGCGACGTGACCGTCGGCTTCGACGGCGGGGTGATCGAGGTGGCCCGCCGGGGTGGCCGCGACCTCCTCCGCCCCCGCCGGCCGGACGCGGACTACCTGTCGCGGTACGCGGGAACTCCCGCCTATCCGGCCGATCCCCGTTGGCGTATCGACGTGCGGTTCGAGGCGTACGCGCACCCACGGGCGTACGAAGTCGGAGCGGCCGTCGACGGCCTGACGCACGTCTACGACGCGCCGGGAGAGCTCGCCTTCGAGTTCGACGGCGCCCCTCATCGCCTCGTCGCCTTTCCCGGTCATCGACCGGGCGACCTGCTCGTCCTCTTCACCGACGCGACGAGCGGCGTCACGACGTACGCGGCGAACCGGTCGGTCACGGTCGCCGCACCGGACGCCGAGGGCCGCACGGTCATCGACTTCACCCGCGCGACGAACCTGCCCTGCGCGTACACCGACTTCGCGACCTGCCCCCTGCCGCCCGCCCGGAACCGTCTGCCGTTCGCCGTGGAGGCGGGGGAGAAGACGCCGCTCTCGCGGGCCGAGGGAGTGGCGACGGATGCCGGCATCCAGGCGGTCCGCTCATGACGGGCAGGGCGGCGACCGGGGCGTGGACGATCGAGAACGTCTCGTGGGACGACGAGCGGGCCGTCGCGCTGCGCGCCGCGATGGACGACGAAATCAGCCCGCGCTATGCCGAGGTGTACGCGGCCTTCGATGACGAGACCCGCGCTGTGCTGGCCGAGGACTTCGCCGTCGACCCGGCCACGATGGTCGAGGTGATCCTCGTCCGGGATGCAGAAGGCGTCGCGGTCGGTCACGCCGCCTTGCGTCGCCTCGGCGACGAGCTCGAGGTCAAACGCGTGTTCGTCGACCCCCGCGCGCGCGCTCGTGGCGCGAGCCAGGCGCTCATGGGCGAGCTCGAACGCCTCGGCCGGGAGCGCGGCGCAGCTCGGCTCATCCTGCAAACGGGCAACCGGCAGCCCGAGGCGATCGCCCTGTACGAGAAGCTCGGTTATCGGGCGATCGACATCTACCCGCCGTACGTGAGGTTCCCCGCCTCGCGTTGCTTCGAGAAGGTGCTGACGGGCTGAGCCCCGAGCGCCCCCTCAGCGATTCGAGCATCCTCCGTCCGATCGGCGGGATGCCGAGTGAGCGTGTGCAGATCGCGGAGGTTGTGCGCCCCGCGGCCCCCGCCCCCGCCTCCGCCGCATCGCCCTCCCGCCTGGACAGCTCGCGGAATCCAGCGGCCCGCTGCCACGGCACGGCCCGGTCGGGAAAGACCGGGCCGTGCGCGGGGAGTCAGGACTTCGGGAGTCCCGGCGGGTTGATCTGCGAGGTCGAGATGCCCTCGGAGTCGAGGTTCCAGGCCTTCAGCACCTCGGCGTACTTCCCGTTGGCGATCAGGTCGTTCAGCACGATCTGCACCGGCTCGACGAGGCCGTTGCCCTTCTTGGTGCCGGCGGCGATGTCGGCCTGCAGCGGGTACCCGCCCGGAACCACGCCGACGACCTTCGTCTCACCGGTGTCGCGCGCCGCCCACGCGGCGGTCGCGTTCGGCCCGAACGTCGCGTCGACGCGGCCCGAGAGCAGGGCGAGGGCCGCTGCGGCGTTGTCGTCGTAGTACTGCAGGTCGGCGGGGGTCTTGCCGGCGGCGGAGAGCTCCTGGTTCCAGCTCAGCAGCACCTTCTCTTGGTTGGTGCCCGAGCCGACGACGATCTTCAGCCCCGAGATGTCGTCGGCGGTCTCGATCTTCGCGATCGAGCTGTCGGCGCGCACGGCGAAGCCCAGCAGGTCCTGTCGGTAGCTCGCGAAGTCGTAGAGCTCCTTGCGCTCCTCGGTCACCGTGACGTTGGCGGTGATCAGGTCGTATTTTCCCGACTGGATGCCGAGGGGCCAGTCCGCCCACGCCACCACGACCGGGTTGTACTCGAGGCCGAGGCCCTCGGCGATGAGCGAACCGATATTGGGCTCGGTGCCCGACGGCAACGTCTCGCGCTCGGGCACGTAGCTGAGCGGCGGGGTGAAGGCGCCCACCGCGACCGTCAGCTTGCCCGGCTCGATGGGGGTGAAGCCGCTCGCCTTCAAGGCAGCGACGGCGTCGGGCACGGCGTCGGTGTGCACCCATTCCGTAGGGGTGTTCGTGGCGGATGCCGAGGGCTCGGGCGCCGCGACCGCATCGGCCGGTCGATTGAGGCCGATGGTGACGCCGACGCCGACGACGGCGACGAGGGCTGCGGCGATCACGCCGAGGGCGATGCCCTGCTTCTTGCTGAGTGCCATGCTGTGTCTCCTTGTGAGGGTGTGGATGCCGCGTCGCCGGTGTCGCGTCGCGGGGTCTGGTGGGTCGGTGCGCTGCGGGTTCCGGTCCCTTCGACGGCTCAGGGACCTGGGTGGCGAGGTGGCCGAGCCTGTCGAAGCCACCGGGGGAGCCGACGCGTCAGCCGAGCACCTTCGCGACGAACTCGCGGGTGCGCGCGTGCCGCGGTCGGGTGAGCACCTCGTCGGGCGTGCCCTCCTCGACGATGCGGCCCTCGTCGAGGAAGACCACGCGGTCGGCGACCTCGCGGGCGAAGCCGATCTCGTGCGTGACGATGACCAGCGTGGTGCCGAGCTTCGCGAGGTCGCGAATCACGTCGAGCACCTCGCCCACCAGCTCGGGGTCGAGGGCGCTCGTCGGTTCGTCGAATAGCAGCACCTTCGGCTGCAGCGCGAGGGCGCGGGCGATCGCGACGCGTTGCTGCTGACCGCCCGAAAGTTGGCGAGGGTAGGCGTCGGCCTTCTCGGCGAGGCCCACCCGGTCGAGCAGGCCGAGGGCGAGCTCGCGGGCCTCGGCCTTGCTCAGGCGCTTGAGCGCGAGCGGTGCCTCGGTGATGTTCTCGAGGGAGGTGAGGTGCGGAAAGAGGTGGAAGTTCTGGAACACGATCCCCACCTGGGTCCGCCGCTGCAGGATCTCACGCTCGCGCAGCTCGTGCAGCTTCCCGTGGCGCAACTCGTAGCCGATGAATTCGCCGTCGACCGTGACCGAGCCGGCATCCACGGTCTCGAGGTGGTTGATGGTGCGCAGCAGCGTCGACTTGCCCGAGCCGCTCGGGCCCAGCAGGGCCACGACCTCGCCCGGCTCGACGGTGAGGTCGATGCCCTTCAGCACCTCGACGCCGTGGAAGCTCTTGCGCACGTTATGCACCTCGACGAGTCCGCGGGTGGCGGTGACCGCGCTCATGCCCGGCCTCCCTTCGGGGCGGCGGGGGTCTCGGCATCCGGCCCTCTCGGGGGAGCGGGCGAGTCGCCGAGCCGCGCCCACTGCGTACTCACCCACGAACGGGCTCGCTGCGCCGGCGTCGGGGGGAGCGCGCGAGCCGACCCGCGGGCGTAGTACCGCTCGATGTAGTACTGCGCGATGCTCAGGATCGTCGTGATGAGCGTGTACCAGACCACCGCGACCAGCAGCAGCGGGATCACGCGGCTGTTGCGGTTGTAGATCACCTGCACGGCGTAGAACAGCTCGGGGATGGCGATGACGAAGACGACCGACGCGCCCTTCACGAGCCCGATGATCTCGTTGGTGGCGTTGGGCACGATCGAGCGCATCGCCTGCGGCAGGATGATGCGGAACAGTCGCCGGGATGCCGGGATGCCGAGCGCCGCAGCCGCCTCGTGCTGACCGGGGTCGACCGAGACGAGTCCGCCGCGGATGATCTCGGCCGAGTACGCCGCCTGGTGCAGCCCGAGTCCGAGGATCGCGGCGGCGAACGCGCTGACGAGCTGGACCGTGGGGAACTCCACGATCCAGAAATCGGTGGTGAAGGGGGTGCCGAGTCCCAGCGTCGGGTAGAGGTAGCCGAGGTTGTACCAGACGATGATCTGCACGACGAGGGGCACCGAGCGGAAGAACCAGATGTAGCCCCACGCCACCGAGCTCAGCAGCGGAGAAGCCGACAGTCGACCGAGGGCGAGCAGCGTGCCGAGCGAGAAGCCGACGACGGCCGAGATCGCGGTGAGCGAGAGCGTGTAGCCGATGCCGATCAGCACCGGCTCCGAGAAGAAGTACTGCGCGAACGTCCCCCACATGTAGCGGTCGTTCGTCACGAGGCTCCAGGCGAACTGGGCGACGACGAACAGCAGCAGGGCGCTGAGGATCCAACGCCACCAGTGGCGGGTGGGGACGACGGCGATCGTGCCGAGGTCGACCTTGTCGCGGGCTGTCGTGGACGCGGTGTCCCGCGCGGCGGTGGGACCGGTGGTCGGGCGGTCGGCGGGGGCCGGCGCGGTGGTGGTCATGGCGTGCTCCTCGGGCTGTCCGAAACGGCACGGGGTGCCGGTGGGTGACCGAAACGCTATGACGGCCCGCGCGCACCGCCGAGCGGGCGTTTCACACGTCGAAACGCCCCGCCACGCGCCGAAACCCGGGGCCACGCGGGGTAACACGCTGGACTTGCAACGGTTCGGGGCGTTACCGTCGCCGGCTCGGGCGCGGGGCGTGCCGAACTCCTGAGAAACGGCGCGCTGCGGCGGCTTCGGGTTCGGAAAGGCGCCTTTTCGCGTGAAATCTCAGGAGTTCGACGCGCGGCCGGTCGGGGACGCCGCGGCCGAGCGCTCGCGCCATGGCCGTGTGCCGAACTCCGGAAAGATCTCGGGCGCAGGCGGTGTGAGGTCCGCCTAGGGCTTTTCTGCAGCGGTTCTTCAGGAGTTCGGTACGTCGCCCCGGGCTCCCGGAGGGCCGGGAGCCGCTACGCCTCGCGCAGGATCCGCGCCGTCACGCGCGTCCCGAAGAACAGGGCTTCCACCGGCACGCATTCGTCGGCCGTGTGGAACTGCCCGAACACGTCGAAGTCTGCCGGCACGCGCAGCGGCACGAAGCCGTAGCCCCGGATGCCGAGACGACTGAGGTGCTTGTTGTCGGTGCTGGCGGGCAGCAGATACGGCACGACGGTGCCGTCGGGGTCTTCGGCGGTCACGGCATCCTGCAGCACGTCCATCAGCCGCCCCTCGGCCGGAGCCTCGATCGCCGGGATGTATCGCGACCACGCGATCTCGATGCCGTCGCCGACGACGTCCGCGAGCTCTTCGCGCAGCGCGTCCGCCTGCCCGGGCACCACGCGCACGTCGAGCGTCGCGCTCGCCGAGGCGGGGATGACGTTGATCTTGCCCCCTGCCGTGAGCACGGTCGGCGAGACGGTGTTGCGCGCCCCCGCATCGATGACGGATGCCGAGAACCCCAGGCGAGACAGATCGTCGCCGTCGAGGGGCTCGCCGCTGGCGCGTCCGTAGACCTCGAGGAAGCGCTCGAGCGTCGCGGTCCGCACGACGGGGAAGCGATGCGCGCCGACCGCGGCCACGGCCCGCGCGAGGCGCACGACCGCATTGTCGGCGGTGGGGCGGGAGCCGTGCGCCGCGGCTCCGCGGGCGGTCAGCGTTGCGACCGTCACGCCCTTCTCCGCGGTCGCGACGAGGTACGCGCGGCGGTCGTCGGGCAGGGGGATCGAGAAGCCGCCGACCTCGCTGAGCGCCTCGGTGGCCCCGGCGAAGAGCTCGGGGCGGTTCTCGACGAGCCATCGCGCGCCCCAGACGCCCCCGGCCTCTTCGTCGGCGAAGAACGCGAAGATCAGGTCGCGCCGCGGAACGACCCCGTCGCGGCGGAACGCCCTGGCGATGGCCAGCAGCATGCCGGCGAAGTCCTTCATGTCGACGGCCCCGCGACCGTAGAGCAGGCCGTCGTGGATCTCGGCGCCGAAGGGCGGGTGCGTCCAGTCGTCGGCGTCGACCGGTACGACGTCGAGGTGCGCGTGGGCGACGAGGGCGCCGGCATCCGGATCCGAACCGGCCAGCCGGGCGACCACGCTCGCGCGCCCCGGGCGGGGCTCGACCAGAACCGTCTCGTAGCCGACCTCGTCGAGGTGCTCCTTGACGTAGAGCGCGGCGCGCGTCTCGCCGTCGCCGATGGTCGCCGCCTCACCGGTGTTGACGCTGTCGATGCGGATCAGGGCGCGGATGTGCTCGAGCGCCTCGATCTCGAGAGGACCGGGCTGGGGCGTCTCAGCCCCGTCGGCCAGGTCGGTCACGGGGTCAGTGCTCGTGGGGGCGGGCGTCGTCGGCGAGCTTGAACGCGAGACGTCCGTGCGCGTAGCCGCCGCCCGCGCGGATCGCGGTCGCGACCCAGGCGGCCTCGGCGAGCTCGGCTTCGGTGGCACCGGCCTTGACGGCGTTCTGCGAGTGCCCGTCGATGCAGTAGACGCACTGGGTCGTGATGCCGACGGCCAGGGCGATGAGCTCGCGGTACTTCAGCGGGATCGCGCGCCCCTCGGGGGCGAACACGGCCTGGTCGAACGCGGCGAACGCGGCGAGGATGTCGGGTGTCTCGGCCTTGTAGACCTTCGTGAAGGTCTTGTCGGCGGTGCGGTCGAAGTACTCGGACATGGTGCCTCCCGGCGGCGTGAGCGGTGCGGATGCGTCGCCTCCACGGTGCCACGCGGCGTCGCCGGGGCAGGCGGGGGCGCGTCACGCGAGGTCACATCCTCAGCGCGCCCAAGCCCGGCCCCCGTGCCCCACTTCGCGCAGACCATGTCCCACTTTGCGCGGACCATGTCCCACATTGTGCGGCCTGGCGCCCGCGGCAACAGCCAGAAGTGGGACATGGCTCGCAACGGTGCCCGCGGCGGGCCCCCTCAGCGCAGCACGCTCGCGCCCAGCTCGACCGGACTGCCCTCGATGTTGCCGACGATCCCGCGGATCACGCCCGTCCCGTCCTCGTGGCGCAGGCCGTCGTACCAGGCCTGGGTCGCGGCGACGTCGAACGCGTGCGTCTCGTGCGCGCGCTTGCGGGCGCGCAGCACCAGGTCGCCCGCTCGCTCGGTGCGGATGCGCTCGTAGCGCTTCAACGAGTCCTCGACGCCGAGGGTCGAGGTCGCGAAGACGATGCCGAGCGCGAAGCTGTCCTCGAGTGCCGAGCACGCGCCCTGACCGATGTCGGGGGCGGTGTTGTGCGCTGCGTCGCCGAGGATCGCCACGCGTCCCCGCACCCAGGTGTCGAAGGGGTCGATGTCCCAGATCTCGACGCGGTTGAGCGACTCGTCGGGGTCGATGCCGTCGAGCAGGGCGCGCACTCCGGGAGCGCCCCACGATCCGAACGCGTGCTCGAGAGCCGCCATGCGGTCCTCGACCACTCCCGATGGTCCGGGCACGTCGACGAAGAAGTAGAAACGGTTGCCCGCGACGGGCATGACGGCGCAGCGCTTGCCGTCGCCGACGTAGGTGGTCCACTGATCGAGCGGGCCGATCCGCTCGTCGGCAGCCACCAGGCCGTTGTAGTTGACGTATCCCGAGTAGGAGCGTTCGGGACGGATGCCGGTGGGCTCGGTGACGTATTCACGCACGAGCGACCGGGCGCCGTCGGCTCCGATCAGCAGGTCGGCGGTGTCGGTGGATCCGTCGGCGAAGGTGGCGGTGACCACCCCGTCGGTCTCGGATACCGAGGTCAGCGGCATCCCGAGTCTGATGTTCGGGGCGCCGACGGCATCCATCATCAGCTGCTGCAGGTCGGCGCGGGCGACGGGATAGGGCCGCTGGCCCGTCTGCGCGGTCACGGGGGCGAGGCTGAAGCGGCAGAGCTCGTCGCCGGTGTGGCCGTCGTAATAGGCCATGTCGTCCATGCGGCCGCCGAGCGCGGCGACCTGCGGGCCGAGGCCGAGCCAGTTAAGGACCTTGACCCCGTTCGACCACAGCGACAGGGCCGCACCGACCGGTCGGTTCTCGCGCACCCGGTCGTACACGACGACCTCGTGCCCGAGCTTCTGCAGGGCCAGGGCGGCGGAGGTGCCGCCGACTCCCGCGCCAATGACGATGACCTTCATGTCGCTCCTCAGCTGCCGCGGTATGTCGAATAGGCGAAGGGGCTCAGCAGCAGCGGCACGTGCAGGTGCGCCTCGCCCGAGACGGTGAAGGCGATCGTCGCGACCGGGTGGAACGACGCGATGCCGCGCGAGCGGAAGTAGGCGCCCGTCGCGAACGTCAGGGCGTAGTCGCCGTCGGCGAGGACGTCGGGTCCGAGTGAGAGCCGCCCGTCGGCATCGGTGGCGGCGGAGTCGATGGTCGCGCCATCGAGGTGCGAGAGCGTCACGGTGACCCCGGCCGCGGGCGTGCCGGCCGTGGCATCGAGGACGTGGGTGGTGAGGTGCGTCATTCCGCGGCCTCCGGTTCGGCGGGAGCGTCGTCGGCGAAGGTCGTGCGCAGGCGCAGCAGCGCGATCTCGGCGAGCTGGCGGGTGGCCTCGATGGTCTCGCTGTCGGGGTCGTTCGACAGGCGCCGTTCGAGCTCGGCGCGCATCTCGCCGGGCGTGCGGCCCGCCGCGCGGATGAGGAAGACGCGTCCGAACCGCTCCTCGTAGGCGGCGTTGCCGGCGGCGATGGCCGCCACGTCGTCGTCCGCGGCGGAGGCCATCGATCCCTGCTCGCGACGGGATGCCGTGGCCTCGGCGCCGTCGCCCGCCACCTTCGCCCCGATGCGCGGGTGCGCGTGCAGGGCGGCCTCGAGGTCGCCCGGAGACCAGGCCGAGGCGAGGTCTCCCGCGTACGCGGCGAGGGCGTCGACGTCTGCGTAGGGCCGGCCGGCGACGACCGCGTCGACCCAGCCGGGGACGTCGGCCCATACGCGGGCGACGGCCGTGGCATCCGCGTCGTCGAGGGCATGGAAGTCGTGCAGGTGCATGCAGGTCACGCTAGGCCGACCGCGTTACGGCGCTGTGGCGGGATGTGTCGGCGGTGTTGCTGTGGGGAACATTCTGGGGGGAGGGGGTGACGCGCAGTGGGGCGCGCTGCGAGCAGTGGGGTGTCCGAAGACCGCCCCGGTGCACGTCCGGCGCCCCGAACTCTGGCGCCCGCGTCAGGCGTGCACGATCAGCCAGTGCGCGACGGCATCCGCCTCGCCCGTGTTGTGCAGGCGGTGGGGCACCGAGCAGGGGTAGCTGATCGCGTCTCCCGCCCGCAGGATCACCCGCTCGGCCTCGAAGTCGATCGTGAGCTCGCCCGCGACGACCGTGCCGACCTCGTAGCCCTCGTGGTGGAACAGCCCGTCGGCGCCGTGGGCCGAGGCCCCGGGCGGGTAGATCGACTCGAAGTAATCGACGCCGGGCGAGGTGCCGGGGGTGAGTCGACGAAACGACACCCCGCTGTCGAGCACGATGTCGGGCGATTGCCCGGCGCGCTGCAGCGTGAAGCCCGAGGGCCCGACGGGTTCGATCGGACGGTCGGATGCCGGGTCGAAGGCCGCCACGAGCGGGACGCCCAGGACGTCGGTGATGGCGATCAGGCGCGAGACGCTCGGCTGCATCACTCCGCGCTCGATCTGCGACACGGCGCTGGGGGAGATGCCGAGCGATTTCGCGAGCGCCCGGGCGGAGATGCCGCGCGCCTGGCGCAGGTCGCGGATCCGCGCCCCGACCCCGACCGACCCCGGCTCGACGGCGGTGGCTTCGGCGACGGGCGGCTGCGACATGTCCCGAGTCTAGGGAGGCGGAAAGCGTGAAGGAGCGACTTCACACGCTCGTTACATGAGGGAAACCAGCGGCGTTGTGTGAACCCATAACTTCACATCAGAGCTCCACTCCGGCCGCGGACTCCACGTCGTGGCATCCATCGTCCTGAGAGGAATGACATGACTTCCACCCCGCTCACCGGTCCCCACGATCTCGTGGAGGCCGCCGGCCACCCCCACGGGGGCGGCAACATGAAGCCTCACTACGACGACCGTCTCGCCAACGAAGACCTGGCTCCCCTGCGGAAGCAGAAGTGGTCGAGCTACAACATCTTCGCGTTCTGGATGAGCGACGTGCACTCCGTCGGCGGCTACGTCACGGCCGGCTCGCTCTTCGCCCTGGGCCTGCAGTCGTGGCAGGTGCTCGTGGCGCTGATCGCCGGCATCGTCATCGTGCAGGTCTTCGCCAACATGGTCGCCAAGCCGAGCCAGAAGACGGGCGTGCCCTTCCCCGTCATCAACCGCGTGGTCTTCGGCATCCGGGGTGCGAACATCCCCGCGATCATCCGCGGGCTCATCGCGATCGCCTGGTACGGGGTGCAGACCTTCCTCGCGGCTGAGTCGCTGAACATCGTGTTCCTCAAGTTCATCCCGGGTTCCGCAGCTCTCCTCGACGTGTCTTTCGCCGGCCTCTCGGCACTCGGCTGGATCTCGTACGCGATCCTGTGGACCGCGCAGTTCCTGCTCTTCTGGAACGGAATGGAGGTCATCCGCCGCTTCATCGACTGGGCCGGCCCCGCCGTCTACCTCGTCATGATCGTGCTCGCCGTGTACCTCGTGTCGCAGGCCGGCATCCAGAACATCTCGTTCACCCTGTCGACGGTGCAGCTCGACTTCTGGGCCTCGATCCCGGTGATGTTCGCCGCGATCGCCCTGGTCGTGTCGTACTTCTCGGGCCCGATGCTGAACTTCGGCGACTTCGCCCGCTACGGCAAGAGCTTCGCCGCGGTGAAGAAGGGCAACCTCTGGGGCCTGCCGATCAACTTCGTCTTCTTCTCGCTGCTCACCGTCATCACCGCCTCGGCCACGGTCCCCGTGTTCGGATCCCTCATCACCGACCCCATCAAGACGGTCGAGCAGATCGACACGCCCTTCGCGATCCTGCTCGGCGGCCTCACCTTCGTCACCGCCACCGTCGGCATCAACATCGTCGCCAACTTCATCTCGCCGGCGTTCGACTTCTCCAACGTCGCCCCGAAGAAGATCTCGTGGCGCGCGGGCGGCATGATCGCCGCCGTCGGGTCGACCTTCCTCATGCCCTGGAACTGGTACTCCAACAGCGACGCCATCCACTACTCGCTGGGCGTGCTGGGTGCGCTGATCGGCCCGCTCTTCGGCATCCTGATCGCCGGGTACTACATCGCGGCCCGCCAGCGCGTGAAGGTCGATGCGATGTTCACGATGGATGCCGCCGGGCCTTACTGGTACCGCAACGGCTTCAACCCGAACGCGGTCAAGGCCGTCATCGCCGCGGGGGTTCCGACCGTGCTGATCGCCGTGTTCCCGAAGCTTTTCGCCGACCTGGGGCTGTTCAACGTCTCGTGGGTCAGCGACTACAGCTGGTTCATCGGATGCGGTCTGGGCTATGTGCTCTTCCTGCTCTTCGAGCGGCTCGATCCCCGCGTCCCGACCTTCGACGGTGAGACCGAGGGCATCTCCGACGGCACGGTCGACGCGGTCGCCGAGGCCCCGGTCGTCGAAGAGGTTCCCGTGCTCGCCCAGAAGGCTCGGGATGCCGAGACCCCGGCCGCACCCCCGCGCGAGGCGCTCGCGTGAGGATCCTGCTCATCAACCCCAACACCTCCCGGGCGATGACCGCGAAGATCGCGGACGCCGCCCGGGAGGTGGCGGGGCCCGACGTCGTCATCGACGCCGTGTGCCCTTCCGCCGGTGCTACCGCGATCGAGAGCCACGTCGACGAGATCGCGGCCGCCGCGGCCGTGGTCGAGTTGATCGCCGCCGACCGCGACGGCTCCGACCCCGCGGACGCCTACGTGATCGCGTGCTTCGGCGACCCGGGGCTCGACGCGGCCCGTGAGCTGGTCGAGGTGCCCGTGGTCGGGATCGCCGAGGCGGCGATGCACCTGGCGGCGGTGTCGGGGCGGCACTTCGGGGTCGTCACGACGCTCAGCCGGACGCTCGGACGGGCGCACGATCTCGTCGCGCGGTACGGCATGGAGCGTGCGTGCGTCTCGCTCGCGGCGACGGGCATTCCGGTGCTCGACCTCGAGGACACGGCATCCGCCGCCGTCACCACCATCGCCGAACTCAGTGCGGATGCCGCAGCGTCCGGCGCCGACGTCATCGTTCTCGGCTGCGCGGGCATGGCCGACCTGTGCGCCGAGCTCACGGCACGCGTCGGGGTGCCGGTCGTCGACGGGGTCGCGGCCGCGGTGGGCATGGCATCCGGAATGGTGCGCATGGGCCTGGGCACGAGCAAACGCGACGAGTACGCGCGGCCTCCGCGCGCGTTCGCGGGTGCGGCCGCCGGTCATCCCGGGTTCGGGGCGGATCCCGTCACTCGGGGCGGAAATCGCGCGCCCCGAACGACGGAATCCGCCCCACACCGCGACGACGTAACTCGCGGCGCCGAGGTGTTCGCTTGAATGTTGATGACGGTTACATTCGCGAAACGCGAGCGTCCTACCGTGACGCCATGACCACCCGGATCGCCGCCCGCCGCGTCTTCGTCGATGGGGCCTTCGCTCCCGCCACGGTCGTCATCGAGGAGGGGGCGATCGCCGCGCTCGAGCCGTTCGACGCCTCGGCCGAAACCGTGCTCCCCGCCGACGCGGTGCTGCTTCCGGGCCTCGTGGATTCGCACGTGCACCTCGACGAGCCCGGGCGCACCGAGTGGGAGGGCTTCGCCACGGGCACGGCCGCCGCGGCCGCGGGAGGCGTCACGACAGTCGTCGACATGCCGCTGAACAGCCTCCCGGTCACGACGAGCGTCGAGGCTCTGGATGCCAAACGCCGGGCCGCCGTGGGAAAGCTCGCCGTCGACGTCGCCTACTGGGGCGGCGCGGTACCCGAGAACCTCGGATCGCTGCGAGATCTCGCCGACGCCGGGGTCGTGGGGTTCAAGTGCTTCCTGTCGCCGAGCGGGATCGACGAGTTCGGCCACCTCGACGCCGAGCAGCTGGAGCGATGCCTCGCCGAGCTTGCGGCGTTCGACGGACTGCTCATCGTGCACGCCGAAGATCCGGCCCATCTGCACGCCGACGGCGCGCTCGGCCCGCGCTACCGCGACTTCGAGGCCAGTCGTCCGCCGCTGAGCGAGCGTGCCGCGATCGAACGGGTCATCGACACGGCTCGTCGCACGGGTGCGCGGGCGCACATCGTCCACGTGTCCGACGGGGGAGCGCTCGACGCGGTGCGCGCCGCCAAGGCCGAGGGTGTGCGCCTCACGATCGAGACGTGCCCCCACTACCTCACGCTCGACGCCTCGGCGGTGCCCGACGGCGCGGGGGCGTTCAAGTGCTGCCCCCCGATCCGCGGGGGAGACAACCGCGATCTGTTGTGGGCCGGGGTCGTCGACGGCACGATCGATGCGATCGTCAGCGACCACTCGCCCGCGACCGTCGAGTTGAAGGGCAACCCCGACTTCGGTCTCGCGTGGGGTGGAATCGCGGGGCTGCAGACCGGTCTTTCGGCGATCCACTCCACGGCCCGAGGGAGGGGCCTCGCGTTCGAGTCGCTGCTGCCCCTGATGACGACCGGCCCCGCTCGCGTCGCGGGTCTCGAGGGGCTCGGTGTGGTCGAGGTGGGGGCTCCCGCGCACCTGGTGGCCTTCGCCCCCGACGAGCAGTTCACGGTGGATGCGGCGGCGCTCGAGTACCGCAATCCCGTGTCGCCATGGCACGGGCAGACCCTCACCGGCGTGGTCCGCGAGACCTGGCTGCGCGGAGAGTCCGTCTACCGACGCGGAGCCCCGGTCACCGAGCGCGAGGGTCGAGAGCTGCTGCGCGCGACAGCGGTGGTGGAGGCGTGAGCGTGGTCGAGCCCGTCGAGGTTCCTGAGCCCGTCGAAGGGGCCGACACCCGCCCGTTCCCGATCCTGCAGCCCCACGCCGGGCCGATCCCCGGGGATCGCTACGTCGCCGCGACCCTCGACACTGTCCTGTGGGGGCGCCTCCCGTGCGCGGCCGACACCCCCGTGCTCGAGATCTCCTCGGGCGAGAGCGTCACGTTCGACACCGTGAGTCACGAGGGCATCCTCGACGACCAGGGCAGGGATCCGCGCGCGTTCTTCGCGGGCCACGGCGTGCCCGCCGAGCAGGTGCTCGACGATGCGGTCGAGATCGCGGCATCCGCCCCCCGAGACCCCTTCGCCGACGGCCCCCACGTGGTCGTCGGACCCGTGCACGTGCGCGGCGCGCACCCCGGCGACCTGCTCAAGATCACGGTCGAGACCCTCGTGCCGCGCGTGCCGTACGGCGTGATCTCGAACCGCCACGGCAAGGGCGCCCTGGTCGGCGAACTGCCGCGGGGCGAGCACAACGTCAGCGTGTTCTCGGCCGTCGTCGAGCGCGACGGCATCCTGCACGGCTCTCTGCCCGTGGTCGAGGGCGGTGATCCCGTGGTGTCGTTCCCGCTCGCTCCGTTCCTCGGCACGATGGGCGTCGCCGTCGCGGGGGAGGAGCGTCCGCACTCGGTGCCGCCGGGGGTGCACGGCGGCAACATCGACATCAACCTGCTCGTCGAGGGGACGACGCTCTTCCTCCCCGTGCAGGTCGAGGGGGCGCTGGCCTACGTCGGCGACCCGCACTTCGCACAGGGCGACGGCGAGGTGGCGCTCACCGCTCTCGAGGCCTCGCTGCGCGCCACCCTGCGCTTCGAGGTGATCCCCGCGGATGCCGCCCGCGCAGCGTTCGGCGAGGTGACCGGGCCGCTCGTGCGCACCCCCGACCACCTCGTCCCGACCGGGATGGACCCCGACCTCGACGCCGCGATGCGCGCGTGCGTGCGCTCGTCGCTGGCGCTGCTGAACGGGCGCTGGGGCATGGACGAGCACCTCGCTTACGCCTATCTATCCGCCGCGACGGACTTCGACATCTCGCAGGTCGTCGACATCGTCTCGGGGGTGCACGCGCGCATCCGCGAGGCCGACTTCGCGGGGGTCGCAGCCATGGAGCCCGTGCCGCTGGCATCCGCCCCCGATGCTGCCGCGGAACCCGAGCCCGTTGACGGTTCGGCGACGCACGAAGAAGGAGACGCCGCATGAGCCCCGTCCTCGCCGCCGCCCTGGCCCGCGCCGAGGCGGCCGATGCCCTGCCCTTCGACGCCGACTTCGCGTCGGGCTTCGCCGCAGACGCGGCCGCCCCTCCCCGTCGAGCGTCCAGAACGCCCGGACGATCGTTCGGATCGTCCGGGTGGTTCGGACACTCAGCGCGGCGCGGAGAGGGGCGGAGATCATGACGGATGCCACGACGGCGGCGAACGAGACGGACACGCCCGTGCCCGCGACGCCCGAGCCCGCCGTGATCGAGCCCGCGACGCCCGAGCCCGCCGTGACCGTGCCCGCGACGCCCGAGCCCGCCTCGCCCACCGGCGCCCCGGCGATCCCCGCCGACCTGCGCGCGGCCTTCGACGCGTACGAGCGGGCGATCGTCGCGGACGACCTCGACGCCCTCGACGCGTTCTTCGCACCCGGACCCGACACCCTGCGCGGCGACCCGGCGGGACTGCTCGTCGGGCACGACGCGATCAGCGGGTTCCGGGCCCTGCGCGGGGGAGTGCCCCCGCGCGAGATCGCCGAGATCCACTACCGCCCGCTCGGTCCCGACAGCGCCCTGCTCATGTCGGTGTCGCAGTTCGTCGGCGGAGGCCGGGGCCACCAGACCCAGGTGTGGCAGCGCTTCGACGGCCGGTGGCTCATCACCGCCGCGCACGTCGCGCCCCGCACTCCGGCACTCGATCGCACCATCTGGCGCAGCGTCGGCGACCCCTTCCTCCAGGGATCGTGGGAGGGACCGCTGGCAGGGCTCACCGTCGCCGTGAAGGACCTCTTCGCGATCGCCGGGTTCCGCATCGGCGCGGGCAATCCGACCTACCTCGAAGAGGCGCGGCCCGAGAAGGCCACGGCCCCGGCCGTCGCCGACCTGCTGCGCGCAGGAGCGTCGCTGCGCGGCATCGCGCGGACCGACGAGTTCGCCTACTCGATCGCCGGCGACAACGTGCACTACGGCACCCCGCCCAACGGCGCGGTGGTGGGTGCCCTCCCCGGCGGATCATCGAGCGGACCCGCCTCCGCCGTCGCCCTCGGCCACGCCGACATCGGCCTCGCCACCGACACCGCGGGATCGATCCGCGTGCCGGCGTCGTACCAGGGGCTCTGGGGCCTGCGCACGACCCACGACCTCGTGCCGCGGCAGGGCATGCTGCCGCTCGCGCAGTCGTTCGACACGATCGGCTGGCTCACGCGCGACGGCGAGACCCTGCAACGGGTCGCGGATTGGTGCCTGAGCTACGACGGCTCGACGTCCACCGAGAACGCGCTCGGGGCCTCGGCCGACGACCTGCCCTGGCGCTTCGTCGTCCCCGAAGAGATCCTCGGCTGCGTGGAGCCGGCGACCCGTGAGGCGTTCAGCAGACTGCTCGCCGCGCTCGCGGCATCCGACGATCCTCCCTCGTTCCGCGCGGTGCACACGGGCGATCTGGATGCCACGTTCTCGGCCTTCCGCACCGTGCAGGGCGCCGAGGCGTGGCGCAACGACGGCGAGTGGCTGCGCGCGCACCCCGGCGCCGTGGGGCCGGCCGTGGCCGAGCGCTTCCGCATCGCGTCGCAGATCACCGCGAGCGACGAGGCCGCCGCGCGCGCCGAGCTCGAGCCGATCGCCGCCCATCTCGCCGAGGTCGTCGACGGGGCCGTGATGGTGTTCCCGACCGTGCCCGGACCCGCGCCACTGCGCACTGCTGACGTCGACGCGGTTCGCGCCGCGACTCTGCATATGACCGCGCCGGCCGCCGCGGCAGGGCTCCCCGCCGTGTCGATTCCGCTGCTGCGCGTCGGGGGCGCCCCGGTCGGCGTCTGCCTCGTCTCGCGCGCCGGCACCGACATCGCCCTCGTCCGCCTGGCTCGGCGTTTCGCCTCACTCGCCCGGGCGGGGGTCGCCCGGTGAGTCGCGTCGTCCCGTCGTCGGGCCGTGCGAAACTCCTGACTTTCTCCCCCGCGACGGCGACGGCCCTCCCCGGGTCGGCGGCCGCCGCTGGTTCTTCAGGAGTTCGGCCCGCAGCAGGCCGTGGGTGGCCCCGCGGCCGGCGCCGCCCATCCGCGCCCCTCGGCAACCCGTCCCGAGCGAAACTCCTGAAACCTCGGCGCCGTCGCGCCGCGACACCGGTGCCGGGGGCTGTCGCCGCCGGTCTTTCAGGAGTTCGGCCCACTCCGCCGCCCGCACCGTGTCCTCCAGCCCGCCCGAAGTCCCGCCCCCGCACCACGGAGTCCTGATGTCCCACCTCCCCGGCCCGATCGACCCGCCCGCGCGCCTGCTGATGGGCCCCGGCCCCATCTCGGCCTACCCGAGCGTGTTGCGCGCGATGGGCGCCCCGCTGGTCGGCCAGTACGACCCGTTCATGACGGCGACAATGACGGAGACACAAGAGCTGTACCGGCAGGTCTGGGGCACCGAGAACGACGCGACCCTGCTCATCGACGGCACCTCGCGCGCGGGCATCGAGGCCGCGATGGTCTCGCTGATCCGCCCGGGCGATCGGGTGCTCGTCCCCGTGTTCGGCCGCTTCGGGCACCTGCTGGCCGAGATCGCCGAGCGCGCGCTCGCCGAGGTGCACACGATCGAGGTGCCGTGGGGGCAGGTGTTCCCGGTGTCGGCGATCCGCGAGGCGATCGAGCGGGTGAAGCCGCACCTCGTCGCGTGCGTGCAGGGCGACACCTCGACCACGATGCTCCAGCCGCTGGAGGAGATCGGCGAGATCTGCCGCGCGCACGGCGCCCTGTTCTACACCGACGCCACCGCCTCGCTCGGCGGCAACCCCTTCGAGATGGACGCCTGGGGTCTGGATGCCGCGACCGCCGGCCTGCAGAAATGCCTCGGCGGGCCGTCGGGATCCGCGCCGCTGAGCCTCTCGGACCGCGCCGTCGAGGTGGTGCGCTCGCGCGCCCGCGTCGAGGCCGGCATCCGCGAAGAGGGCGACGCCTCGGCATCCGACTTCATCCGCTCGAATTACTTCGACCTCGCGATGATCCTCGACTACTGGGGGCCGCGCCGCCTCAACCACCACACCGAGGCGACGACCATGCTCTACGGCGCGCGCGAGTGCGCCCGAGTGCTGCTGCTCGAGGGGCGCGACGAGGTCATCGCGCGTCACCAGCTGCACGGCGACGCGATGCTCGCGGGGGTCGAGGGCCTCGGCCTGACCGTGTTCGGCGACGTCGCGCACAAGATGACGAACGTGGTGGCGGTGGAGATCCCGGATGCCGTCGTGGGCGACGCCGTGCGCAGCGAGCTGCTGAGCGATTTCGGCATCGAGATCGGCACGTCGTTCGGACCCCTGCACGGCCGCGTCTGGCGGATCGGCACGATGGGCTACAACGCGCGGAAAGATGCCGTGCTCACCACCCTCGCCGCCCTCGAGGCGGTGCTGCGCCGCCACGGTGCCGCGGTCGCGTCCGGCGGCGGGGTCGAGGCCGCGCAGGGCGTGTACGCGGGGGCGAGGGCGTGAGGGCGACCGGGGCCGGGATCGGCGTGAGCGATCCCGCGACGGGTTGCGGCGGGCGCGGGGCCCGCGCGTGACGGCATCCGCCCGCCTCCAGGTCTCGCAGGAGCGCATCGCCTCCGCCGCGCGCCGCGTCATGGGACGCTGCGAAGAGCTCGCGCGCGTCACCTCGACGCCCGGCTCGATCACCCGCGTCTACCTCTCCCCCGAGCACGCGCGGGTCAATCGCCTCGCCGCCGAGTGGATGCGCGAGCTCGGCATGACCACCCGGCAGGACGCCGCGGGCAATCAGGTCGGCCGCCTCGCTCCGGCCGGGATGCCCGATGCTCCCGCCCTGCTGCTCGGCTCGCACCTCGACACGGTGCCCGACGCGGGACGCTTCGACGGCATCGTCGGGGTGCTGATGGCGCTCGAGGTGGTGCGGCTGCTGCGCCGCGTCGACGAGGAGGGCACGGCATCCAGCCCCTTCCCCTTCGCCCTCGAGGTCATCGCCTTCAGCGACGAGGAGGGCACACGGTTCGGCAAGGCCCTGCTGGGCTCGTCGGCCGTGGCCGGTCAGTGGAATCCCGCGTGGTGGGATCTGACGGATGCCGACGGGCTCACCCTGCGCGAAGCTTTCCGCGACTTCGGGCTCGACCCGGGCCGCGTGGGCGAGGCCGCCCGCCGGCCCGACCAGCTCGTGGCGTACCTCGAGGCGCACATCGAGCAAGGGCCCGAGCTGCACCGCAGCGGACAGGCTCTCGCCGCGGTGTCGTCGATCGCGTCGGCGCGGCGGTTCCAGCTCGTCGTCGAGGGTGAGGCGCGGCACGCGGGCGGCACGCCCTACGACATGCGGCGCGACGCCCTGCTCGGCGCGAGCGAAGCGGCGCTCGCGGTCGAGCGCATCTGCCGTGGCGAGCACCACATCGTGGGCACCGTCGGCCAGCTCGAGGCCTTCCCCGGCGCGGTCAACGTCGTGCCCGGCGAGGCGCACCTCTCGCTCGACCTGCGCGGAGAGTTCGACGCCACGCGCGACCACGTGTGGGACGAGATCTCGCGCGAGCTCGACGCGATCATGGGACGCCGGAGCCTGCGCTGGCACGCCCGCGAGGTGCACAGCGCGCCCGCCGTGTTCTGCGCTCCGCTGCTGCAGGACGTCGTCCGCGCGGGCATCGGCGGCGACGCCCCCACCCTCTTCAGTCGCGCCGGACACGACGCCATGGCGATCGGCGCCATCACCGACGTCGGCATGCTGTTTCTGCGCAACCCCGACGGCATCAGCCACCACCCCGCCGAGGCCGTGGCCGGGGCGGATGTGGCCGCGGGCATTCGCGCCCTGGCCGAGGCCGTGCTGCACCTGGGCGCCGAGCCGCGCTGAGGCGCGGGCGCGGAGCTGACGCTGACGCCGCCGCCCGGTTCGCGACGTTTCGGGGCGCCGGTCGTGGACCCGGGGCGCGGTGCGCGCGGGCCCGGTCGGAGGTGGGGCGTCGGACGTGGACCCGGGGCGAGCTTCGTGGCCCCGGGGCCACGAACGGTCAGGGACTGCCGCACCGCCTGAACCGCGACCGTGACAGCGGCGAACCGGCGCCGCCCGGGCCGTGCCTCACATGATCCAGATGTGCTCGCCGTGGTGCACGTCGAAGCACTCGTACGGGCCGAGGTCGTCGATCGCGCGGACGACCGTCCCGTTCTCGAACTCCAGCGCGAGGCTCGAGGGAGCGTCGACTCGCACCGCCGTCACGGTCAGCGAGAGCAGGTCGAGGAGCGGCGCGGCGAGGTCGCGGGCATCTTCGGCCGATCTCTCGTCGCCTCCCGTGACGGTCACGGCGAGCACCCCCTCGACGTCGAGACCCACGCCCTCGTCGAAGAACAGCGACACCTTGTAGCGGCCGTAGGTCACGGCATCCAGGCGCCGTCCCTCGAAGAAGCCGAACGTCTCGCCCGCGGTGATCCCGTACACGGCGGTCAGCCTACGCGGCACCCCCGCCGGCGAGCCTCCATACGCGGTCGCGCGAGAACGGCAGCTCGTACCCGCGGCGGCCGAGGGCGCGCGAGACGGCGTTGCCGATCGCCGCGCCCACCGGGTTGTACGGCGACTCGCTCATCGACTTGGCGCCGAACGGGCCGAGGGTGTCGTCGGTCGCGGCGAAGTACACCTCGGTGTCGGGCACGTCGGCGAACTGCGGCACGCGGTACGTGCGGAACACCGGGTTCTGCACGACGCCATCCTCGAGGTACACCTCTTCGTACAGCGCTCCGCCGAGCGCCTGCGCGGCGCCGCCCTCGATCTGGCCGCGGCACTGCGCCGGGTTGATCACGACTCCGGCATCCGCCGACTGGATCGACTGCAGCACCTTCACCGTCCCCGTCTCGGGGTCGACGGCCACGCGCACCGCGTGCACGTTGAACGCGAGTGAGCGGACCTCGCCGAACTCCGCCCCGTCGGCGGTGAGGCCGTCGGCGCCCCCGGCCTCGACGATGCGCGCCCACGTCACGGTCTCGCCCGCGAACGAGATTCCGGATGCCGTGACCTCGGCCCCCGCGGCATCCGCCCCCGACAGCTCGGCGGCGATGGCGATCATGCGGCGCTTCAGCGAGAGGCAGGCGCCGTACAGCGCCTTACCGGCGACGACCGTCCCCGCGGAGGCGAACGCACCGGTGTCGTGGCGCACCGCGTCGGTGTCGGCGGCCCACAGGTGCAGGCGCTCGAGCGGTGCTTCGAGCACGGTCGCCGCGATCTGGCGGTGCACGGTCGCGGTGCCGTTGCCGAACTCGGCGGTGCCGACGCGCAGGAGGTACGTGCCGTCGGGGCGCAGCGTCGCGCTGGTGTGGGCGATGTGTCCGCGCGGGGCCATGGTCGCGATCATGGCCGCGGCCATCCCTTCGCCGACCACCCAGCCCTCGGGCGCCGTCACCCCGTTGCCGCGCCGCAGCGCGTCCTGCGCGAGGTCGAGGCACTGGTCGAGGCCGTAACTGCCCCAGATCAGGTCTTCCTCGTGGGGCTCCTCACCGTCGTCGGGGTGCAGGGAATCGCCCTCGCGCACGGCGTTGATGCGGCGCAGGTCGAAGGGGTCGATGTCGAGCTCCTGCGCGAGGGCGTCCATGGCCGACTCGACGGCGAACACGACCTGCCCGAGCCCGTAGCCGCGGAACGCGCCCGAGGGCGGGTTGTTCGTATAGACCGCCTCGGCGTCGATCCACTTCGTCGGCACGCGGTACAGCGTCGTCGACTCGGCGCACGAGTGGAACAGCACGCCGATCGCGTGGTTGCCGTAGGCGCCGGTGTCGCTCAACACGTCGAGCTTCATCGCGGTGAGGGCGCCGTCGGCATCCGCCCCCAGTGTCGTGCGGACGCGCATCGGATGCCGCAGAGAAGCCCGGACGAACTGGTCGGTGCGCGAGAACTCGTAGGCGACGGGACGACCGAGGCGCAGCACCGCGAGCGCGGTGAGGTCCTCGGTGAAGAGCTCCTGCTTGCCGCCGAAGCCGCCGCCCACGCGGGCCGCGTACACGCGCACGCGATCGCGCTCCAGGTCGAACACGTACGCGAGTTCGTTTCGCACGAGGAAGGGCACCTGCGTCGACGAGCGGATCACGAGGCGACCGCCGTCGTCGATCCAGCCGACGGCGCCGTGCGTCTCGAGGGCCGCGTGGGTCACGCGCGACGAGCGCCACTCGCCCGTCACGGTGGTGTGGCTCGCGGCGAGGGCCGCGTCGATATCGCTGCCGTGGCCGACGTGGAAGCCCGCCACGACGTTGCGGCCGGCGTCCATCACGCGTTCGTCGGGCGTGCGATCGGGGTGCAGCAGCGGGGCTCCGGGCCGGCGCGCCTGTTCGGGATCGAACACCGCGGGCAGCACGTCGTACTCGACCTGCACGGCACGGCATCCGGCATCCGCCGCCTCGGCCGTCTCGGCGACGACCGCGGCGACCCGCTGACCGACGTGACGCACGACGTCGTCCAGCATGCGCGTGTCGTCGGGGTCGTCGGTGCGGTGCTCGTGGCGGCCGGTCGAATAGCGCACGTCGGGCACGTCGTCGTGGGTGAACACGGCGACGACCCCGGGGACCGCCCGCGCGGCCGCGGTGTCGATCGAGACCACCCGGGCATGGGCGTGCGGCGAGGTCACGACGCGCAGCACGAGCGGCGGGCCGCCGGGCACGGGCTCGTCGAAGGTGAACGGTTCGCGCCCCTGGACGATGCGGCGGGCCGCCTCGGGGATGACCGAGGTGCCGACGCGGCCGGTGACGGATGCCGCCGCCCCGGTCGGCGTGCACACCTCCTGCAGATCGGCGGGCGCGGGCGTCGAGGCAGCCGTGAGGGACGGATCTGCAGGAGGTGTGTCGTGCCCCGCGCAGGCACCGCCGCAGCCGGCGGGGGCCGCGGCCGACGCTGCCGACCCGGTCTCACGCACGGGCCCCCGCACCGACGCTCGGATCGCCTCGCGGATCGGGCGGTACCCCGTGCACCGGCAGAGGTTGCCCTTCATGCGCCGGTCGAGGTCGCCCAGGTCGTCCGGGGTCAGGGTCGAGGCCGTCACGCTCATGCCGGGCGTGCAGAACCCGCACTGGAAGCCGAAGCCGGTCGCGAGGGCTTCCTGCACGGGGTGCAGGTCGTCGCCGGGGGCGAGACCCGCGGCGGTCGTGATCGCGCGGCCCTCGAGGCGCATCGCGGGGATGATGCACGAGTGCGTCGGCGTGCCGTCGAGCAGCACCGAACACGCGCCGCAGTCGCCCGCGTCGCACCCCTTCTTCACCTCGACGTGGCCCGCCTCGCGCAGCAACGTGCGCGCACTCTGACCGGGGCGCGGGTCGGCCTCGACGGCGGTTCCGTTGACCTCGAACCTCACGCCGCGCCTTCCTGCAGTTCCCGGACGAAGCGCGCCCGCAGGCGCTCCGCGAGCACGACACTCACACCCCGACGCCAGTCGGCGCTTCCGAGCGGGTCGGTGTAGAAGTCGCTGGCGGCCGCCACGGCATCCCGCAGCTCTCCCGCCCCCGGCACGTGCGGAAAGCGCAGCACGCGGGGCCGACGCACCGCGGCCGTCACGACGAACACCGCGGTGCCGTCGGGGTCGACCCGGGCCGTGACCACGGCGCCGGAACGGCCGAGTTCGGCCAGGGCGATCTTCTGCAGCCCGACCCGCGCCTCCAGGGCCCGCGCGGGAATGTCGAGGGCTCGCACGACCTCGCCGGGCGCGAGGGAGGTTGCGGCGTTGTCGACGACGAGCTCGGCGACCGCGATGCGCCGTTCGCCGCCATCGGGCGTCCACACGAGGGCCCTGGCATCCAGGGTCGACAGCAGGGCGATCATCGCGCCGGCCGCGAAGGCCTGGCAGACGTTGCCGCCGACGGTGGCGGTGTTCCAGATCTTGAACGACGCGAGCAGGGCGTCGGCCGAGGGGCGGGCGAGAGCGAGCGAGGTCCACGCGGACGGAGCCTCGGTCTCGACCCACGCGAGCAGGCGCGCGATCGTGCAGGTGGCGCCGATCCGCAGGCCCTCGTCGGTGATCTCGAGGTCGGGCCACCCGAGCGTGGTCAGGTCGACGAAGCCGGTGGTGCCGGGCTGCGGCTCGCTCATGATCCAGGTGCCGCCGGCGATGACGACCTCACCGGGCGCGAGCGCCAGGTCGGAGCGCGTCCGCGCGGCGCGGTACGAGGTGACGGTGGTGATGTCCACGACTCAGCCCGCCAGGATCCGGCCCGACCAGCGGCCGTCGGCGAGCGTGTAGTGCTGGCGCGTGCTCTGCCCGATCGGGTCGCCGCGCCAGAACGTCAGGGTGAGGGGGCGCAGGCGGAACCCCGCCCACCGCTCCGGCGGTTCCAGCTCGGGGTGGGCGTCGCCGAACTCCGCCCAGAGATGGTGCCGCGCCTCGACGGGCAGGTGGGCGTTCTCGTGCGTGTTGATCCACGCGAGCATCTGCAGGTACCGGGACCGCTGGCGGTACACCGCGGTGGCCTCCGCCGCGCCGACCCGCTCGACGATCCCGCGCACGACGAGCTGTCGACCGATCTCGGGCCACGCCACCGCCATCGCGGCGACCGGGTTCGCGGCGATCTCGGCGACCTTCGCGCTGGCCGAATCGGTGTGGAACGTGAGGCCCGCGGCATCCCTGTCGCTGATGAGCACGTGACGGAGCGAGGGGATGCCGTCCAGCCCGATGGTCGACAGGGCCGCGAGGGGCCGCAGTTCGCCGTCGTGGGGAGGGAGCCACCGTTGCATCAGCGCAAGCGGGTCGTCGACGAGCACGTCGATGTCGGCGACGTCGGAACCGAACGTGGTGCCGGCCGTGATCATGGCCACCTCCGGGGGCTGCAGCGGGTAGGGCCGAGCGTAGGGACGGCGCGTTTCGGCGATGTTGCCGCCATGAACATTCGCCGAAACACGCGCTTCCTACACTCCGGCTATGACCTCGCTGCCGCTGATCGACGCCTGCCCCAAAGGGATGGAGTACGGGCCCTGCGGCGGGGTCGGCTTCGACGGGTCGTGCGAGATCGATGCGACGCACCGCTGCGCGTTCCTGCACCGACCGACCGTGCCGTGGACGGGGGTCGACCGTGCGGTGGTTCCGGCGCCGTCGCCGCGGACGGCCGCGGCAACGCAGACGCTCGCGGCCCTCGACACCCGGCCCTGGGTGGTGGCGGATCTGCCCGCACGCGCCCTCAGCGTCTCGTCGATCGACGCGTGCGCGGAGATCCTCGCCGGAGAAGTGGATGCCGTCCTCGCCGGCGACGCGGGAAGCGCGCGGGTCCAGTTCCCTCCCGCGTACCGCGCACACCTGCTGCAGCGGCGGGGGCTGCGCGTGTGGACCGGCCTGAACATGCGCGACCGCAACCGTGTCGCGATCGAGGGGGAGCTCGCCGCTCTCGCTGTCGAGGGGGTGGCGGGCGTGCACTGCGTCACCGGTGACCACACGCGCACCGGTCACCGCCCCGACGCCGCGCCCGTCTTCGATCTGGACTCGACCGAGGCCGCCGCTCTCGCCCGCGCCGCCGGCCACGTCGTCTCGGTCGCCGCCTCACCCGCGGCGCCGCCGGTCGACCGCCGCGCCGCGCGCCTGCGCGAGAAGGTGCGGGCCGGGGCCGACGTCTGCTTCGTGAACCACGCCGGGGGTGCGGAGCCCGTCCGGCGTTTCGTCGAGGGGGCGGGCGGCGGCATCCGGTTCATCCCGTGCGTCCCCGTCGTCGTCGACCACGCCTCGGCCGACCTGCTGGAGTCGTTCACCGCGCTGGTGCTGCCCGAGGGGTTCCTCGAGCGCGTGCGCGGCGCCCGAGACCCACGGGCCGAGGGGATCGCCCTCGCCGTCGCTCTCGCCGAGGAGATGCTCGCGCTGCCCGGGGTCGTCGGCGTCAACCTCTCGGGCGGGCGCGACGGCGCCGAGGACTCGTACGCCGAGGCGCTCGTCGAGGTGGCGCGGCGGCTGCGGTGACGGCCCGGTCGTGGGCCTCGGGCGGGCCGAACTCCTGAGATTTCGCCGCTCGGGTGCCTCGGCACGCCGAGTCCCCGCGGGCCGAGCCGGCGCCGCCGACGGTTCTCAGGAGTTTCGCGCACCCTGGGCGGATCACCGTGCGCGCCTCAGTGCATGATCATCCCGCCGGTGACGTTGATCGCCTGACCGGTCAGGTATCCGCCCGCGGGCGACGCGAGGAAGTGTGTCACCCCCGCCACGTCCTCCGGCGCGCCCAGTCGCCCGAGCGGCGACTTCGCGCTCCACGTGCGCACATCGTCCTCGGATCGGGTGTCGGCGCCCATGTCGGTGAGCACGTACCCGGGGCACACGGCGTTGACGCGGACACCGTGGCATCCCCACTCTTGCGCTCCCGCGCGCGTGAGCGCGACGACAGCGGCCTTCGACGCGGCGTAGTGCCCCTCGCCGCCACCGCCCTGCTTGGCGGCCATGCTGGCGATGTTGACGATCGAGCCCGCGCGCGCCTCGAGCATGACCGGGGCGACGGCCTGCATCGTCACGAGCGTCGCGCGCGCGTTGATGTCGAGCACGAGATCCCAGTCGTCGACCGAGATGTCGAGCAGCGAGACGTGCTGGAACACCCCCGCGCAATTCACGAGCACGTCGACGCCCCCGAGTGCCTCGATCGCCTCTCCGACCGCCCGACGCGTGTCGAGGGGGTCGCGCAGGTCGACGGAGAAGAAGAGGGATGCCGTATCCCCGGCGGGAGCACGACGATCGAGCACCGCGACCCGGGCGCCGTCCGAGACGAACCGCTCGACGATGGCGGCGCCGATGCCGCCAGACCCGCCCGTGACGATCACGCGCTGAGACATGAGGCTCCTTCCGCGGGGCGTCGGGTCGCCCTCGGCGGCACCGTACGCCCGGCGGGTGCACCCCCCGGAGACGCCCGTGTTTCCGCGGCGTAACGCTTCTGCGGTCGCGCCGGGTCGTCGGCATCCGGGGTCGTACGCTCGGCTCATCGCCCGCCCGAAGCCCCAGGAGAGACGTGCCCGTTCACCCCGCCATCACCGACCCCGCCGTGCGCGCGCACCTCGAAAGACTCGCGGCGCGGGCCGGCACGATCCCCTCGGGGGCGACGGATGCCGAGGGCGACGACGCCGCGCGGATCGCCGAGCTGCGCGCGAATCCGTCGTGGGTCCGAATGCCCGACGACGAGACCCTCGAGTCGATCGACCTGGATGCCGCGGGCCGGGGCCTGCGTCTGTACCGCCCGCGCGCCGGGCGCCGGGGGAGCCTCGTGTTCGCCCACGGCGGCGGGTGGGTCGCCGGGAACCTCGACAACAACGACGCCCTGTGCCGTGCCCTCGCTCTCGCCACCGGTACCCAGGTGCTCAGCGTCGACTACCGCCTCGCGCCCGAGCACCCCTTCCCGGCGGGTCTCGACGACCTCGACCGCGCGCTGCGCTTCGCCGCGTCGGGTGCCGACGGACTCATCGACCCGTCGCTGCTCGGTGTCGCCGGGCACAGCGCGGGCGGCAACCTCGCCGCTGCGCTCGCGCTGCGCGCGCGGGACGGCCGGGCTCCCGGCATCCGGTGTCAGGTTCTGCTCTGCCCGGTGCTCGACGCCCCCGATCCGTCACGCCCCAGCTATCGCGCGCACACCGATGATCTGCCGCTGACCGCGCGCGGAATGGAGTGGTACTGGGGGCTCTACGTTCCGGATGCCGCGGGCGCCGCGCCCGTCGAGGCGGCGCCGCTGCGCGCCCCTGAGGTGGCGGGGTCGGCCCCCGCCGTGATCGTCGCCGCGGCGGTGGATCCGCTGTCGGACGAAGCGGAGGAGTACGCCGATCGCCTCACGGCCTCGGACGTTCCGACGACCTTCGTGCGGCGCGAGGGCGTGCCGCACCTCTTCCTGGTCTTCCCCTCGACGCCCGCGCGCGACGAGGTGCTCGCGCAGATCGCGCCGGCCGTGCGCGCGGCGTTCGCGTGAGGGCCTGACCTCGTCCCCCTTTCGGTGGGGTCATGTCCCACTTCGTGCGGTCTGAGGGGCGTCCAGGCAGCCACTTTTGGGACATGGCCGGGTAGCGGGCGGTGGCGGCGGCGGTGGCGGGCGGTAGCTGACCTCGTCCCACTTTCGGCGGGATCTTGTCCCACTTTGTGCGGCCTGCGACCCGTGCAGGTGACCATTTTCGGGACATGGGTACGCCCCCGCCGCCCCGCAAACAACCCGCCCCACGCCCGGAACACCGCGGAAACACGCCATTGTTACCGTCATCAACATGTCGCTCCTGGTCACGAACGCACGTCTCATCACGGTCCCCGCGGGCACCGACGACCCCGGCTACATCGAGCGCGGATACATGCTCGTCCGCGACGGTCGCATCGCGGCTATCGGTGCGGGAGACCCGACTCCGGGGATGACGGCCGACGAGATCCTCGACGTCGACGGCAGGTTCGTCGCCCCCGGATTCGTCTCCTCCCACAGTCACCTCTTCACGAGCGGCTCGCGCGGACTCGGCGTCGACCAGACGCTCTACGGCTGGTGCACATCGATGTTCAGCGTGCTCAACAACGCCTCGCCCGACCAGATCTACTGGGCGACGCTGCACGGCTCGCTCGACTTCCTCGCCAACGGTGTGACGACGGCGTACAACTTCACCGACCCGCTGCTGCCCTGGGAGCCGATGGTCGAGGGCAAGCGCGCCGACGGTGGCGGCCAGCTCCGCGACCAAGCCTGGCACACCCGGCAGGCCGACGGATGCCATGACGCGGGGCTCCGTTTCGTCGACTCGATCGCCCTGGATGCCACCGTCGGCACCGACGAAGAGATCTTCGCGCGCTTCGAGGCCTCGCTCGACCACGTGCTCGCGATGGATCCCGACATCGCCCTCGGCGCCTCGATCATGGGCCAGGTGCAGTGGTCGACGCGTCCGGATGCCGCCGAGATCGAGGTCGCGGTCATGGACCGCTTCGGCGTCACCAACCAGGCGCACTTCCTCGAGACGTACGAGGCGATCGAGCACCAGCAGACGAAGTTCCAGCTGTACAAGAACGCCGGAGCGTTGCGTCCGGGCATGATGTTCGGCCACTTCATTCAGACGACGCCCGAGATCATCGCGGATGCCGCCGCCGGCGGCGCATCCATGTCGTGGCAGCCCGCGTCGAACGGGCGTCTGGCGTCGGGCATCGCCCACGTACCCGAGATGCTCGAGCAGGGCATGAAGGTCGGCATGGGCCTCGACGACCAGGCCTGCACCGACGTCGCCGACCCGTGGCAGAACATGCGCATGGGCATGTTCATGCAGCGCGCCCGCACCCACGACCCGCTGTCGATGATGCCCGAGCGCGTGCTGCGCCTGCACACCCTCGGCGGGGCCGAGATCATGGGCGTCGACGACCGCGTCGGCAGCCTCGAGGTGGGCAAGTTCGCCGACTTCGTGGTCGTCGACCCGCGCACGCCCGACATCGGACCGCTGTGGAACCCCGTGCGCAGCTACGTCCTCGCCTGCGGCCTGCGCAACCTGCAGCAGGTCTACGTCGGCGGAGAGCTCGTCAACGACCGGGGCGTCTCGACCAACCCGCTCGCGGTCGAGGCCTCGCGCGTGCTGCACGAGGAGCTCCCGGCGCTGGCCGAGGAGTTCGGCGTCATCCTCTGACCCCGCGTCTTTCCTGCTGAGCGTCCACTCCGCGTCCCGCGCGCCGGGGTGGCGTCTTCCGGACGCTCAACCTGCGCGGCCCCATCCCTATTGAGTGTCCAAAACACCCGGACGGGATGCCGCGATCATCCGGGTTTCTTGGACGCTCACGGACTCGAGAGCGCCCGCTATCCCGGCCCGCCCTCGCGCGCGACGGGACTCCGTGACAGCGTGGGGGCATGCGCAGACGCATCGCGGGGCTCGACGTCCACACCTCCGTCGCCGACATCGCGGGGCGCGACGTGCTGTTGTGGCACCACGGGTCACCCCAGACCGGGGCGATCCTGCCGCCGGTGCAGCGGGCGGCCGACGCCCACGGTCTCGCCGTCGTCTCCGTCGCCCGCCCCGCCTACGCCGGGTCACCGCGACAGCCGGGTCGCACCGTCGCCGACGTCGCCGCGGGGCTCGTTCCGGCGCTCGACGCCCTCGGCGTGGCATCCGTCGTCTCGGTCGGCGCGTCCGGTGGCGGGCCTCACGCAATAGCGTGCGCGGCCGCGATGCCGAAGCTGGTCCGCGGCGTCGTGACCTTCGCGAGCCCCGCGCCGTTCACCGGCGATGACGCGTGGTTTACCGGCATGCAGGCGCCGGGTGGGCTGCGATCGGCCGTCGACGGCGAAGCCGCACGTCGCCGCTTCGCCGAGACCGACGAGTTCGATCCGGAGCAGTTCACGGATGCCGACTTCGCGGCGCTCGAGGGCGAGTGGGCGTCTCTCGGAGCCGACGCCGGCGCGGCCGGAGCCGACGGACCCGAGGGCCTCATCGACGACGACCTCGCGTTCACCCGGCCCTGGGGGTTCGCGCTCGCCGAGGTCGCGGCATCCGTTCTGCTCGTCCAGGGCGAGCGCGATCGCGTCATCCCTCCCGCTCACGCTCGGATGCTCGAGGCCGCCCTCCCGCACGCGACGCTCGACCTGCACGCCGACGACGGCCACGTCTCGGTGCTGCGCCACCTGGGTGCCGCGCTCTCCCGTTGACCGACGCGCGAGACGTCAGCGACGCTGCGCGATCCGCAGCAGCGCTTCGCCGACCGCGGCGATCGCCGCCGCGCACGCCAGCGAGACGGCGATCGTGACGAGAGCGGCCGCGGGGCCCGTCGAATCCAGGGCGGCTCCGGCGATCACCCCTCCGATCGGCACGCCGAGCGACATCGCCGCGGTCGGGTAGGCGAGGGTTTCGGTCACGCGGCCCTCGGGCGCGCGGGCGGATGCCACGAGGATTCCCGACACCATCACCGGCGACAGCGCGAGCCCGAGGATGAGGATCACCCCGAACAGCGCGGGAGCGGATCCCTGCGCGAACGGCAGGGCGAGGGCGACCGCGCAGGCGAGCGCGGCGAAGAGGATGTATCGCGCGGCGGGGGAGAGTTTCCACGTCCGTGCTCCGGTGACGACCGACCCGATCGCGATGGCCACGGCCAAGGCACTGAACGCCGGACCCGCGAGCCACGGCCGCTCGCTCAGCTCGGCCCAGCCGACGAGGCTCACGTCGAAGGCGCCGAAGACTCCGCCGAAGGCGATGCAGGCCACCGCGATGGGGATCACCCCGGCGGGCGGCAGGACGAGCCCTCGGCGCGGCCCGCGCGGTGTCGGTGCGGGCTGCGTCGCGCGCTGCGATGCGAGCCACACGCCGCCGATCACTCCGAGCCCGAGCGAGCCGAGGACCGCCACCGCGGGGTCGAGGGCGGCGGCCACCGCGGTGATGGCGGGCGGCCCCGAGATGAACACCATCTGGTCGGCGATCGTCTCGAGCGCCAGAGCGGGGGTGCGCTGAGCCGGCGGTGCCAGCACGGTCCACCGCGCGCGGACGGCGGAGGTGAGGTCGGGGGTCGCCGCCCCCGTGACGAACGCGGCCACGAGCCACGTCCAGAACGGTGCACCCGTGAGCACGAGGGCGAGCAGCCCGGATGCCGCGAGCACGAGGCATGCGAGCGACACCGGGATCACGCGGGCCTGGCCGTGGCGGTCCATGCGCGACGACCACAGGGGCGCCGCGATCGCCATGCCCCCGACGAGGGGTGCGACGACGAGCCCGGCCGAGGCGAAGCTGCCGGTCGCGGCCGACACGAGCAGGATGATGCCGAGCGACAGCGTCGCCCGGGGGAAGCGCGCGAGGATGCCGGCGGTGACGAAGCTGCGGGCGCCCGGCAGGCGCAGCACCTGGCCGTAGGCGCGGACGCCCTGGCCCGTCTCGGCGGCGACGCTCACGCCGTGACCGCCAAGACCGCGGCATCCGGAATCGGATCCGACCGGCGTGCGGCACACCTCCTGCAGAACGGGCCGACCGAGCCGTACGGCTCGCGAAACCGCCAGGTATGCAGGAGTTGTGCCCGCCCCGAGCGGCTCACGCGGTGACCGCCAAGACCGCGGCATCCGGAATCGAATCCGACCGGCGTGCGGCACAACTCCTGCAGAACGGGCCGATCGAGCCGCACGGCTCGCGAAACCGCCAGGTATGCAGGAGTTGTGCCCGCCCCGAGCGGCTCACGCGGTGTAGTCGAATCGGCTGATCTCCTCGAGCGCTTCGACGACGAACGACACGCTGTCCTCGAACAGTTGCGCGCCGTGCGCGGCGTTCGCTCCGGTCGGGTCGCCGAGCACGCCGGTGGGGCCGAAGTCGTTCGAGAGCCACCCGAAGGTCACGGGTTTGCCGTTGAAGCCGATGTGGCGGAAGTCGCCGATGTGCGCCGGGACCGTGGCCTCGAATTTCGAGGCGTCCACCAGCTCGGGGCGCAGGTGCATGATCATGCTCGTCTCGCCGTGGCCGGCGTGGATGCCGGTGCCGTGCTCATCGGGTCCGCCGTCGGTGCCGTCGAACGAGGGCACGCGGGCCGCGGGCATGAAGAACGTGCGCAGCCCGAAGCGGCGCCGCAGCTCGCGGTTGGCGACGTTGAGCAGCGCGACGTTTCCGCCGTGGCCGTTGAGGAACACGAGGGTGCGGGCCCGGGTGGTCAAGAGCGACCGGCCGATGTCGACGATCGTCTGCATCATCGTCTCGGGGGTCAGCCACAGGGTGCCCGGCGCCCACGAGTGCTCGTCGGACTTCGTGATCGACAGGGTCGGCAGCTGCCACACGTCGAGGCCCTGCGCGGCGGCGCGCGCGACCGCGGCGGTGGCGGAGGCCTCGGCGACGATCGCGTCGGTCGCGAGCGGCAGGTGCGGGCCGTGGTGCTCGATCGCGCCGGTGGGTAGCACGACGATCGACTTCTCGGTGAGGGCCTCGGCGGCCGCGGGGCCGCTCAGTTCGGCCAGCAGACGGGTCATGAGATGATCGCTCCCTTGCGCGCTCCGGTGTAGTCGGGGTTGAGCTTTCCGGGGTTCAACAGACCGTTCGGGTCGGTGACGGCGGCGGTCTCGGCGGTCTGCTCGACGTTGAAGTCGACGTTCCACTGGTGCGGGTTGTGCACGCCGACACCGATCGCGTTGAGCTCGGCGATGCCGCGGTACACGTCCTCTTCGCTCACGTACGGCGCGGCGAGCATGCCGATCGGGAAGGCCTTCGTCGACTCGATGTGGAGCTTGCCGCCCGCGAACACCGACTCGACGGCTTCGATGTCGTCGGCCAGCGGGGCGCCCGCGACCTCGAGGTGGAACACCTCGTGCGCCTGGCTCTTCTGGTACCACTCGATCGGGTGGTTGTAGCTGAGCATCGACAGGCGGATGCTCGCCTGCGGGCCCTCCCGCACCGCTTCGACGCGGCCTCCGGCACCCTCGATGATGGCGGTGACCTCGTCGATGAGCGAGGCGTCGATGATGGCGCGCAGGCTCGAGCGCCCCTCGGGGATCGCCTCGTCGGCGGGAAGGGCCGCCGAGATCTCGACGCCGTCGCCCGAAACCAGGCGCGGGGTGGGGGTGAGGTTGCCGATCGTCTGCACGACGGAGAGGGTCCCGGCGAAGTCGGGGAAGCTCGCCCAGAGGCCGCGCCACTCGCGCAGCGGCTCGAGGCGGACCGTGGCGCGGACGATGACGCCCGCGGTGCCGTAGTTGTGCACGTACTTCTGGGCCTCGTCGCCCTCGACGTGGAGGATCTCGTCGCTGCCGTCGGCGTGCACGACGTCGAGGGCGGCGACGAAACCGCGGTCGTTCGAGCCGTGCTCGATCGATCCGGTGCCTCCGGATCCGCCGGAGAGGAAGCCGCCGATCGTCGACTGCGCGGTCGAGGGATACATCCACAGCGCCTGGCCGCTCGCCCACGCGGCCTGCTCGAGCATGACCATCGGGGTGCCGGCCTCAGCGGTGATGAAGCCGTCGCCGACCTCGACGATCGCCTTGGCCCGCGTGGTGTCGACGACGAGGCCGCCCTGCATCGGAATGCCCTGTCCGTAGTTGCCGGTGCCCTTGCCGCGCACCGTGATCGGAACACCGTGACGGGATGCCGCTGCGACGGCCGTGGCGATCTGCTCGGCATCCGCGGCGAAGACGACGAGGTCGGCCAGGCCCAGCGGGAGCTTCGCGGCGATGATCGGCGACATCGGCGAGCCGTCGACGCTGGCGCGTTCGCGCACGCGCGGTTCGGTGCTGACGGCGGCGGGGCCGAGCAGGTCGAGCAGTTCGTCCTCGAGGGAGAGGACGCGGGTGGCGGTGTCGCTCATGGGGTGTGTCTCCGGGTGGAACGGGCGGGGGTGGGTGCCGCTGGGGGCGCCGAGCAGCGGTGCACAACGCAGGAGTGCTCCGACCGGCTGGCCCGATTTTCGCGTGTCAGTCGGCGCGGGGCAGCGGATCTCCTGCGTTGTGTACGCGACGGAGCGGTGACCGGGTTTCGGGGCGCGGGTGCAGCCGGACCGCCCCCAGCGGCCCGGCCCGCACGAGGCGGACCGGGCCGGTCGGTCAGAACGAGATGCTCTTGTCGATGAACTCGTTCGTGTAGAGGTCGGCCGGGGTGTAGCCCGACGCGGGCGGGGTGCCCAGGTCGGTGTAGACCTTGCTCGCCTTGGTGAAGAAGTCCGAGAAGCGGCTGTCGTCGAAGTTGCCGTAGGTCGAGTCGGGGCCGTTGCCGACCAGGCCCAGGTCGACCTGCGTCTTGTCGGAGTAGTCCGCCACGCCCTGCGTGTAGGTCCAGCCGGTGGCGTACTCGTCGACGAGCTTGAGGATCAGGTCGTTCGCGGCCTTCGGGTCCTTGTAGTACGCGACGCCGGCCTTCTGCAGCACGGGGACCAGCTTCGACAGGCACGGCGAGAGCTCGTCGAACTTGTCCGCCTTGACCGACACCGACGACTGGTAGGTCTGCCATCCGGAGTCGTGGATGAGGGCGAACTTCACCGGCTTGCCCCAGGCCGAGACCTCGTTCTGGTAGACGTACGGCTCGGCCGAGGCGAAGCCCTGCTGCATGTCCTTGCCGCCGGCGGCGACGAAGTTCGACGGGGTGCCGTCGTACGAACCGTCGAGCACGTCCGACGACGCGAGGCCGGAGCTCTTGAGGTACTCGATGTAGGCCGAGCCGTCGAAGTAGCGCCACACGCCCTTGTTCTTCTCGAGGGCGGGCTTGACGTCCTGGATGGTCTTGACGTCGGGGTAGGTCGCCGGGTCCCACATGACCATGGTCGGGCTGATGTCCAGCGGGGCGAAGACGGCCTTGGTGGGCGTGGTTCCCGAGAGCTGGATCGCCTCGTCGGTGCTGACGTAGCCGAGGGTGATCTTGTCGTCCTGGTACATCTGCGCCGAGACCGTCTGGAAGCCGATCGCGGGGCCGCCCGCGCGGATCTCGAGGTTCACGCCCGTGTACTCGCCGTCCGACATCAGCGGCCCGGTGACCGCCTTGGTGTTGGCGTCGATCGTGTAGTCGTCCTTGATCATCTCGTAGAGGTGACCGTGTTCGGCCTCGGGGTTCCAGTCGGTCTGGATGACGACCGTCGAGGGGCAGTCGGCCGAGAGGTCGACGGAGCCGATCTTCAGGTCGGTCGAGGGAGCGGTCTCCGCGGCGCTGCCGGCGCAGGAGCTGAGCGTGAGGGCGATCGCGACGGCGCCGGTGACGGCGGTGCCGCGAAGAAGGGTGGAGCGCTGCATGCTGGTTCGCTTTCTGTGACGGGTGGAGCTCTCGGGTGCGGGGTGTTTCGGGTACGCCGGATGCCGCCACCCGCGCTGTGGCGCGAGCGGAGGGCGTGGCATCCGGAGGTCGGAGGGTCTGGTCAGAGGGTGCTGTCGTACCAGCGACCGACGGCCACCTTCGACAACCAGCCGAAGAAGGCGAAGATCGCAACTCCCAGCAGGCAGGCGGCCAGGATCGCCGCGAACAGTTCGGCGCTCTGCAGGCGCGACTGGTAGTTGGCGATGAGCGAGCCGATGCCCGGCTCGCCGCGGCGGAAGAAGTAGTCGCCGACGATCGCGCCGATGACCGACAGTCCCGCGGAGGTGCGCATGCCGACGAAGATCGAGGGGAGCGCGGCCGGGAGGGTGAGCTTGGTGAGCACCGTCCACTTGTCGGCCTTCTGCAGGCGGAAGAGTTCGCGCTGCGACTTGTCGACCGACTGCAGACCGAAGAGCGTGTTCGAGACCATCGGGAACAGGGCGATCAGGACGCAGACGATCACGCGGGCGAGGAATTCGTAGCCGAACCAGAAGCCCACCAGGGGCACGAGCGCGAGGATCGGGATGCACTGGAGCACCACCGCGTAGGCGTACGTGGAGCGCTCGACCCACCGGGCGAGCGACATCGCGATGGCCCATCCGATGCCGATGATCATCGCGATGCCGAGGCCGGCGAGGGCGACACCCGTGGTGCGGAACAGGGCGACCCAGATGTCGCTGCTCACCTGCGGGTCGAAGAAGCCCGAGGTGAACATCTCGTGCGGCATGGGCATGAGGAAGCCCTTGCCCGAGGCGCTCAGGGTGAGCGAGATCGCGTACCAGACGCCCAGCAGCACGACGAGGACGCCGAGGGGCGGGCCCAGGAGCGCTGCCCGGGCCCCGAACCCGCGTCGGGTCTTCGCCACGCGGGGGCGGGGCGGCTCGACGGGGGGAACGGATGCCGAGGACTCGGCCGTGTCGGAGACGACGGGCTCTGCGGAGGTGGTGCTCATGAGTGTCCTTCCCGGAGGGCGTGGGAGACCTCGCCGACGAGCTTCGCGAATTCGCCGGTGTAGCGGATCTCGGGATCGCGGGGCATGTCGAAGGGGACCTCGAAGGTGTCGACGAGGTGACCGGGGCGGCCCGACATCACGACGACCTTGGTGGAGAGGTAGACGGCCTCGGAGACCGAGTGGGTGATGAACAGCCCCCCGAACTTCTGCGCGACGAAGATCTTCAGCAGTTCGTCGTTCAGGCGTTCGCGGGTGATCTCGTCGAGCGCGCCGAACGGCTCGTCGAAGAGGAACAGTTCGGGGTCGAGCGTCAGGGAGCGGGCGAGCGAGGTGCGCATCTTCATGCCGCCCGACATCTGCTTGGGCAGGTGCTTCTCGAAGCCGTTGAGGCCGACGAGGTCGATCGCCCACTGCGCTTTCGGCGCGCGGACGCGCTTGGGCTGCCAGTTGAGCTCGGCGAGCAGCTCGACGTTGGAGCGCACATCGCGCCACGGCAGCAGGGTCGCGTCCTGGAAGACGTAGCCGATGCGGTCGGTGGCGACGGTGGCGGTGCCTTCGCTCGCCGTCTCGAGGCCGGAGGCGATGCGCAGCAGGGTCGACTTGCCGCAGCCGGAGGGGCCGACGACGCTGACGAACTCGCCGCGCTGGACGGTGAGGTCGACGCCGGAGAGGGCGGTGGTGCCGTTGGGGAACGTCATGGCGACGTTGCGGAAGTCCAGCAGCGGGGCGGTGGATGCCGCGACGTCTGCGGGAGCGGGAGAGGCCAAGGTCACGGGGGCGCTCGCTTTCCGTTCGGGTGGTCAGGAGGCCGTCGCGGGCGCGGCGGTCGGGGTGGGGACGGCGGTTCGGGTCGATACGGTGGTGCGGCTCACGAGCCGACCCCGGTGCAGCACCACGCGGTCGGCGCTGGCGAAGGCCACGGTGTCGCCGAGCGAGTCGGCCTTCACCGCGACGAGGTCGGCACGGGCGCCGGCGACGGGTCCGGCGAAGGGGAGGTTCATCACGTCTCGGGCGCCGACGGTCACGGCGTCGAGGGCGTCCGCGGGGGCGAGGTGACCGGCGCTGACCAGCAGGGAGGCGGTCTCGAGGTGGTCGCACCGTCCGACGGGGTTGAACGGGTCGCGCACGTTGTCGGCGCCGGCCGCGACGCGCACTCCCGCGTCTGTGAGGCGGCGGATCGGAGCGATACCGCGAGGGGTGGCGTGGTCGGCGCCCCAGCCCTGGAGGTAGAGGTTCGTGATGGGGAGGGCGATGATGCCGATGTCGGCGGCTCTGACGGCGGCCGCGAGGGGTTTGAGGTCGGTCGCGGGCATCATGCTCAGGCGCACGCAGTGCCCCGCGGTGCGAGGGCGATGCCACCCGGTGACCGCGCTCGCGTAGGCGGCGAGGGTGTCGGCTCCGGCGAGGCTCTCGTCGGTGTGCAGGTCGAGCCCGACGTCGCGGCGGCGAGCCAGGGCGATGAGTCGTTCGAGGTCGGCGATCGGGTCCTCGGCGAGGTGCGGAGCTCCGCCCACCAGGTCGACTCCCGCGTCCAGCGCGGCGTCGAAGACCTCGTCGGCCACGGTCGGTCCGCCGAGGGCGACGAGTTCGAGGTCCATGATCCCGTCGAGCTCGGCGCGCAAGCGGACGAGGGCGCGCACGCCGGTCAGCGCGTCTTCTCCGCGCAGCAGATCGACGTGCGTCCGAATCGCGGTGATGCCCGATGCCAGCATCCGCGATGCCGTGGCGCGCGCCCGCTCGAGGGTGTCGTCCTCGTCGAGGGTCAGGGCGAAGGCGTGCCAGCTCTCGATGGCGCGCTCGAGGTCGCCGAACGGGGGGTCGATGGCATCCCAGGACTGGGATTTGTCGAGGTGCGCGTGCGGTTCCGCTCCCGCGGCCGTGACGACGTACCCGTCGAGGTCGAGGATGTCTCCGTCGGTCTCGGGGAGGGGGCTGCCGGCCGGCACCACGGCGAGCACCTCGTCGCCGTCGATCGCGATGTCGACGAGGGCGCCCGAGGCCAGGCGCACGCCGCGCAGTGCGGCGATCGAGACGGGTGGAGCGGCAGACACGAGGGCCTCCGGAGGAGTCGAGAAGACAGGCGTCGAGACGGGAGCCACAGCAGCGGGGCGAGCCGCTCGAGGCGGCGGCGTCAGTGTTGGTGTGACCAACATCCGGCGATGTTCCGATGCTAGGAACCGCGCGTTTCCGCTGTATTTCCCCCGCGTGACCCTCTCGACAAAGTTGTCGGACAGGCTGCGGCATCCGTCGTGTCGGGTGCGACGAGAACAGGGGATGCCACGACGACAGGCTGTTTTCGCTCGATCAGCCTGTTCTCGTCGCCGCCGCCGTCGCCCGCACCGCGACCACCGCCGCCGTCCCGCGTTCGCGAGCGGGAGGGACGGGATGGCAGGATCGTCCGGGCGGTCACCGCCCCCACCCCCGGAGATCGCCGTGCCCGTCATTCCCGCCCCGCCCCGTGCCGCCCGCACGCCGGTGCTGCTGGGAACCCAGCTGCTGTTCAACGTGGGCTTCTTCGCCGTCGTCCCGTTCCTCGCGCTCGTGCTCACCGATGACTTCGGGCTGACCGCCGCCGCGATCGGGCTGATCCTGGGGGTGCGCACCTTCGCGCAGCAGGGCATGTTCCTGGTCGGCGGGGTGCTCGCCGACCGCTTCGGTGCGCGGCGGACGATCCTCGCCGGGTGTGCCGTGCGCGTGCTCGGCTTCGCCACGCTCGCCCTGTCACTGCTCGCGCCGGCCCCGCAGCTCGCCCTCTTCATCGGGGGGACCGTACTCACGGGTCTCGGCGGCGCTCTCTTCTCGCCGGGGGTCAACATCCTCGTGGCGGATGCCGAGCAGCGCCGCGCCCCCGCGGGTGCGAGGTCCCGCGCCTCGCTGTTCGCGTGGCTGAGCGTCGCGGGTGAGTTCGGGGCGGTGCTCGGCCCGCTGCTGGGAGCCGCTCTGCTCGGGTGGGGGTTCGTGGTGGTGGCTCTGGCCGGGGCCGCCCTCTTCGTGCTGATCGCCGTGTTCCTCGCCCTCGCCCTGCCGCGTCGGACGCCCGCGGCGACGGAGCGGGGGATCCACGGACGGTGGTGGTCGCTCCGCGACCGACGGTTCGTGGCCTTTTCGGCCCTGCACGCGGCGGACCTGCTGGCCTTCAATCAGCTCTACCTCGCGCTTCCCCTCCAGCTCGCGCGTGCCGACGCGGGCCCGGGCGTGGTCGCGGCGATGTTCGCGTGGGTCTCGGCGCTCACGCTCGTGCTGCAGTTGCCGGTGTCGCGCTGGTGCCACCGCGTGGGCGCGGCCCGTGCTCTGCGGGCGGGGTACGGGCTCTCGTCCGCGGGATTCGTCGTGGTCGCCGCGAGTGTCGTCGTTCCGCTCGACGCCTCGGGGCGCGTGATGGCCGTGTTCGTCGCCGCGGGGCTCGTCGTCGTCGGCCATCTGACGACCAACCCCACGGCGCAGGGACTCGTCCCGCGGTTCGCCGCGATGCTGCCGACCGGATCGTTCTTCGGTCTGCTCTCGACGTGCGGCGGCGTGGCCGTGCTCATCGGCAACGTCGCGGTCGGCGCGCTGCTCGGCTGGACCGCGGTTCCGGCCGCGGCCTGGCTGCTGCTCGCCGTTCCGCTCGTGGTCGCCGCCGTCTGGGCCCCTCCGGTCGCGGCCTCCGCGGGGCGGGCGTCAGGCGACGAGAACGAGGCGGGTGGATGCTGAGGGTGGCTACTTCTCGTAAACGTCTCGGCGATGGCCGGCGTGGACGACCACGATCGTCAGCACCTCGTCTTCGATCCGGTACAGCACCCGATAGTCACCTGTTCGCACTCGCCATTCCGGCCGCGCGGTCAACTTCTTCGCCGCGGGCGGCCGGGGCTCTTCGGCCAAGACGTCGATGACGGCCTGGATGCGCCGCTTCGCCTCGGGTGGCAGTTTCCGGATTGCGCGGACAGCGGCGGGGAGGACGTCGATCCGATACGTCACGGGAGAAGGCCGAGGTCGCGTTTGACCTCATCCCAGGGAACGGGAGTCTCGGCGAGCCGGTCCGTCTCGTCCCACGCGGCGTCCACGGCCCGGATGTCGGCCAGTTCTTCGGCGTCCTCGAGCAGTTGCTCCAACTGAGCCGCGTCGACGATCGCGGCGACGGGACGGTTGTGACGAGTGAGGTAGACCGGCTCGTCACGGGCGTCGTCGATGATCGCCGACAGGCGGGCACGGGCGTCTGTCACGGCGATCCGACTCATGACGACAGCATAGTCTCGAATGTGCAAATTGTACAGAATGTACTCACTCGCGAGCGCCTACAGCTCGAGCGTGATCCGCGGGCAGGCGGCGCGCGAGACGCACGGCATCATCGAGCGGTTGGCATCCTGCTCCTCGGGGGAGAGCACCGAATCGCGGTGCTCGATGTCGCCGTCGATCACGGCGACCTCGCACGTGCCGCAGGTGCCCACGCGGCAGCTCGAGGGGACGACGATGCCCTGCTCCTCGATGACGTCGAGCACCGACCGCTCGGGCGGCACCGTCACCGTCCGTCCCGACATCATGAGGTCGACCTCGAACGGTTGCTGCCACACGGGAGGGCCGAGCACCTTCGCCTCGAACCGCTCGACGTGGAGACTCCCGCGGGGCCAGCCCGACATCGCGGCATCCAGTCCCTCGAGAAGGCGCGCGGGTCCGCACGCGTACACGACGGTGCGTGTCACGGGCGTCTTGAAACGGGCGGCGAGGTCGAGGCGGCGGCCCTCGTCCGCGGCGTACACCTCGACCCGCGGGCCGTACTGCGCCTCGAGCTCGTCGACGAAGGCCATGGTGGAACGCGACCGCCCGGCGTAGAGCAGGGTCCACTCGGCGCCCGCGGCCTCGGCGGCCTCGATCATCGGCACGATCGGGGTGATGCCGATGCCTCCCGCGACGAAGACGTACGAGCGCCCCGCGGTGGGGGCGAACAGGAAGTGGTTGGCGGGCCCGCGCACGCGCAGGGCCGACCCGACGTGGGCGTTCTCGTGCAGCCAGACCGATCCCTCGCGCTCGCGCAGGACGCCGATCCGCCAGGTGCCGCGCTCGGTCGGCGAGCCGCACAACGAGTACTGCCGTTCGATCCCACCGGGCAGGACGACGTCGATGTGCGCCCCGGGTGACCAGTGCGGCAGGGCGCCGGTCGACCGCTCGAGATCGAGGACGACGACGCCGTCCGCGGCATCGCGCCGCCGGCGCACGACGGCTTCGAAGGTGACGCCTGCGCTCACGTGTTCTCCTGTTCGATCAGGTCGTCGGCCCCGCCGTGCACGAGCTCTTTCACGATGAGTAGTCGGTACGTCGAACCGTCGGGCGAGTGCCAGCGGTGCGGGGTGCCCGAGCGGCAGTAGACCGAGTCGCCGACGCGCAGAGTGCGCTCGCCGAGCCCGCCGAACGAGATGACGATCGACCCCTCGAGGACCGTGAGGAACTCGTCTTCGTCGTGCACGTAATGGTCGCCGGCCGCGGCGTTCGATCCGGTGAACTCGAGGGGTTCGAAACGGCGCGGCCCCTCGGCGAGGAGCCGGGCGGTGCCCTCGGCGTACGGTCCGATGACGCCCTCGTCGGCGGCGACGAACGAGGGTTCGGCGTCGTGGTCGGCGCGCGGCGGCTCCGATCCCGCGAGCAGCTCGACGCGGCTGGTCCCGAGCGCCCGGGCGAGCCGTTCCAGGCTGGCCATGCTGGGCCGGGCCAGGCCCCGCTCCAACTGGCTGAGGAAGGGGTGCGACAGGGTCGCCGCCTCGGCGAGCTGGGTGAGGGTGAGTCCGCGCGCCTTGCGCAGACCGCGCAGGTGCGCGCCCAGGCGTTCGTCGCTGCTCGGGGTGTCCATCACGGGAGCCATGGTCGTCATCGTCCCACCCTCTCGAACAGTGCGCCGACGATCTCGCGCTCGTCGGCGCGCACGAGTCGCCCGTCGTCGACGACCGTGCGTCCACCGACGACGACCGTGCGGGGGCGACGACCGGGTGCCGCCCAGAGCAGCCCCGCGACCGGATCGGCTACGCCGGCGTCGGCGACACCCGACACGTCCCACACGCAGAGGTCTGCGGCCGAGCCCGCGACGAGGCGGCCGAGCTCGGGTCGCCCGAGCCCGTTGGCCGAGCCCGCGCTGGCCATGGTCAGGACGTCGGATGCCGCGAGCTGCGGACCGACGAGGGCCGACACCTGCATCGCCAGGCGCGCGTCGGCGAGCAGGTGCCCCGCATCGTTGCTGCCCCCTCCGCTCGTCCCGAGTCCGACGGCGACGCCGGCGTCGAGGAGACGCCGTACCGGCGCGACCCCCCACCCCATGGGCACGTCGCAGCCGGGCGCATGGGTGGCGGAGGCTCCGGATGCCGCGACCCGGGCGACCTCGTCGTCCGAGATGTCGCACAGGTGGGCGAGGGTGACGTCCGGGGCGAGCCAGCCCCACTCGTCGAGCAGATCGAGGGGACGCCTGCCGTAGCGCTCGAGGGCGATCTCGACGTCGACGACCTCGTTGGCCTGCGTGCGCCGACGGAGCCCGTGGCGCTGAGCGACCTCGCCGAGCAGGGTGAAGGTCTCGCGGGGGTCGCTGTGCACACCGGCCGGGCCCACGGCGACCTGGAGCATGCCGTCGGCCGAGATCCCGCCGGGGCGGCCGGGGACGAGGGCCGAGACGATCGCCTCCGCCGACGCGGCCGCGGTCTGCGGGTCGTCGCGCGCCGCTCCTCGCACGAACACCAGGCGGGCGCCGAGGTCGGTCGCAGCGCGAGCCGCCGCTCGGGCCATCCCGACGCCGTCGGCCTCGGCGGGCCAGGTCAGGTGGTGGTCGGCGACGGTGGTCACCCCGCTCAGCAGCGCTTCGGCGAGGCCGGCGCGGGCGGCGAGCCCGGTCAGTTCGGGATCGACTCGCGCCTCGGCGTAGGCCCCGGCCATGGCCGGGAGCCAGTCGCGCATCGGGATGCCGCGGGTTCCCGGCAACGTCCGGAACGCCGTCTGCAGGAGGTGATGGTGGGCGTTGACCAGACCCGGTGTGACGACGCAGCCGGTGGCGTCGATGATCTCGGCATCCGTCGTGTCCGCTGCCTCGACGACCATCCCGTCGACGAGGACGACGTCGCCCGTGCGCACGCGACCGGGTCCCTCCACGACGGCGACCGCTCCGCGGACGACGACGACGCTCACGCGCTCCTCACCGCGCAGGACGCGCTGCCGCCCGCGATCGCGTGCAGGCGGCGTTCGCCGGCGTCGCGGAGCGGGCGGGCGTCGGCCGCGTTCCGGGATGCCACGATCTCGGCGATCACCGACAGGGCCGTCTCTTCGGGGGAGCGTCCACCCAGGTCGAGCCCCAGGGGGGAGTGGAGGCGGGAGAGCTCGGCATCCGTCACTCCGGCGGCGCGGAGCAGGGCGGCGCGGCGCGAGACGGTGGCTCGGGCTCCCATGGCACCGACGAAGCCCACCGGCAGGCGCAGCGCCACGCGGATCGCGGGGACGTCGAGGCGTTCGTCGTGGGTGAGGACGCACACCGCCGTCCGTTCGTCGGGGGCGGGGAGAGCGGCGAGGACCTCGTGGGGTGCTCCGACGACAAGGTCGGTGGCGTCGGGGAAGCGGTCCCGTGTCACGAGCAGCGCCCAGTCGTCGCATACGGTCACCGCGAAGCCGGCCGCCGCGCCCACTCGGCACAGGGCCGCGGCGTGCTCGCCGGCGCCGAGGATGATCAGCCGCGGGGGAGCGGGGCGGTGGAGCACCAGCGGCTCGCCGTCGAGCTCGAGGCGCAGCGACGCCTCGCGACCGTCTCGCGCCGCGATCAGCGCGTCGCGGTGCGCGGCGTCGACCCGGTAGGCGACGACGTCGACGGCTCCGCCGCACGCGAGCCCGGCGGCGATCGGCGCGATCGCGTCGTCGTCGCCGAAGCCGAAGCGCGCTCGGCGCACGGTCCCGGTGCGCAGCGCGTCGAGACCGAGCATGACCGCGTCGCTCTCGACGCAGCCACCCGAGATCGATCCGATCACCCGCGCGTCCCGCGTGACGGCGAGCGTCGCTCCCACGCCGCGGGGGGCGCTGCGCACGACGGCCGTGACGGTGACGGCCGCCACGGGTACGCCCGCGTCGATCAGCGGCACCAGGTCGGCGGCCAGTTCGAGCATGGATGCGACCGTAATCGGGGCGTGTTTCGCGCACGCTACGCTGTCGTGACCATGCCCGCCGCACTTCCCGGAACCGTGTCGGGACTCGTGCTGGCCGCGGGCGCGGGGCGTCGGTTCGGGGGGCCCAAGGCCCTCGCGCGCACCTCCGCCGGCACCCCGTGGCTCGCCCTCGCCGTTCGGGCCCTGCGGGAGGGGGGATGCCGCGACGTCGCGGTCGCGCTCGGCGCCGGCTTCGACGAGGCCGCGGGTCTCGTCCCGGCGGGTACGGCGATCGTGCGCGTCGACGAGTGGGCCACCGGCGTGGCCGCATCGCTGCGCGCAGGGCTCGAGGTCGTGGCATCCGGGTCCTCCGACGCCGTCGTGGTGCTGCCCGTCGACACCCCCGACGTCCCGGCGACAGCCGTCGCCCGCCTCGCGCGCCGATCGGAACCCGGCGCCCTCGCGCAGGCCACCTACGACGGCGCGCCCGGTCACCCGGTGCTGCTCGGTCGCGCGCACTGGGCGGGGATCTCAGCGGCGGTGACGGGTGACATCGGGGCCCGCCCGTACCTCATCGCGCAGGAGGCCGACCTCGTGGAGTGCGGCGACCTCTGGTCGGGAACCGACCGCGACACGCGCTGACGCGGGCTCAGCCGGGCGGCGACGGGGCCAGTCGGTAGAGGATGCGCGGGCGCCCGCGGGCGCCGTACCGGTGCGCGAGGTCGATGACCCCTGTCGACACCAGGTGCTCGAGGTAGCGCTGAGCCGTGGCCCGCGACAGGCCGCAGGCGGAGGCGACGTCGGATGCCGAGACGAAGGCGACCGGGTCGAGACTCGCCCGGACCCGGTCGAGGGTGACCTGGGCGAGGCCCTTCGGCAGCGGCGCCGGAGACGAGCGTTCGGGCACGCGCACCGTGCCCGTGCCGAGCAGGCGATCGATGTCGCCCTGCGTCAGAGCGCGATCGCGGTCGGCCTCGGCGCGCGCCTGCCGCTCGCGGCGGTACGTGTCGAGGCGACGCTGCAGCATCTCCTGCGTGAACGGCTTCACGAGGTAGCCCACGACGTGTGCAGCGAGCGCCTGCCGCACGGTCACCTGGTCCTGCGACGAGCTGATGACGAGCACGTCGAGCCCCTCGGCCCCCAGCGTCCGCAGGCGGTGCAGCACCTCGACCCCGCTGATGTCGGGCAGCCGCATGTCGAGCAGCACCAGGTCGACGTCCTGTCGCGCGCGTTCGACGGCCGCGATCCCGGTCGCCGCCGAGCCGATCACCCGGAAGCCCGGTGTCTCGTCGACGAAGCGGCCGTGCAGCGCGCGCGCCGCGCCGTCGTCGTCGACGACGAGCACCCGCACCGGATCGTCGGTCATCGCGGCACCGCCATCTCGAACGAGAAGCTCGCGCCGCCCCACGCCGATCGGCTGACGGTGACCTCGCCCCCGCGCTCGGCGACGGCGCGACGGACGAGCCCGAGTCCGAGTCCGCGCCCGGTGCCGGTGACGTCGGGCTTCGAGGAGTGGCCCACCGAGAACGCGCGCTCGACGTCGTTCGCATCGAGCCCCGGACCGTCGTCGTCGACCGCTCCGTGCAGCCGGTCGCCGATCTGTGAGAGCGTGCAGCGCACGCGCGAGGCACCCGCCTCGGCGGCGTTGCGACACAGGTTGGCGAGGACGACCAGCACCGTCTCATCGACGGGCAGGTCGCGGTCGACCTGCACCTCGAGGTGCGCCCCGAGGGCGGCGACCTCCGCGCGCAGCGCCTCGAGACTCGCTCCCACCACCGACGGGCCGAGCCGGGTGTCCGAGGCCGGGCGGGCGGTGAGCGTCGGGGCGGCGTCGGCGATGTAGGCCAGTGCGTCGCGCGTGTCTCCGTGCGAGACCAGACCGTGCAGCACGTGCAGCCGCGTGCCGAACTCGTGCGCCTGCTCGCGCAGGGCCGCCATCGTCCGGGTGCTCTGCTCCTGCTCCGCCGCGAGCGCGTCGGCCTGCCGGAAGCGCCGTTCGATCGCGGCGGCCAGCAGCGACGACGACAGGGTGCCGACCACGAGCGCCCCCAGCGCCCAGGGCAGCAGGGCACCGAGGGCCTCGTCGCGGTCCGCCAGCATGCGCGATTCGAGCACCCCCACCGCGACCATGCCGACGATCGTGCCGTCGGAGCTGATGGGGACCTTCGCGCGCACCGTGCTGCCCGAGGGTCCCGTCTCGATGCCGACGAACGGCGTCCCCGCCAGCACGCTCGCGTTGGCGGTCTCGACGAGCACGCCGCGTTGCGTGACCTCGGGGTGGGTGATGCGCACGCCCTCGTCGTCGGTGATGACGACGTAGAACACCCCGGTCGTGCGCTCGACGAGATCGGCCAGCGGTTGCAGCACCGCCGTCGCGGGCGAGAGGTCTCCGGCATCCGCGAGATCATCCGCCGTTCCGGCGCGGGACACGGATGCCGCGGCCAGGCGCACGTCGTCGAGCTCGGCGAGCCCGGAGGCCACGTCGTACACGCGCTCGACGGTGTCGTCGCGGATGCGGCGCTCCTGCACCGAGGCGGCGATCACGGTGGTCAGCCCCACGGCGAACAGAACGATGACGCTCGGCAGTACCACGAGCACGCGCCTCACCGCTCGCGGGGTGAGCGCCGGGGAGTACTCGCGCATGGTGGGCTTCCTGTCGCACGCAATATGAGCACAAAGCGCGCGGGGGCTGCGCCGTGCCACCCCTCCTGGGAGCGTCTTCACATTCCGCGGAACGACGACGTCCGCGAGGAGGAGCTGTGATGACGGAGCCTACGCCTTCATCTGTCCCCGACCATCCGCCGGCCGGCAGTGCCCGGACCGACAGCGCACCGGTCGACCGGCCGCGGCGCCGTTGGATCGGCCGCCTCGCGGGGGGAGCGGTCGCCGTAACCGCGATCGCCGTCGCCTCGTACGGGTCGATCACCTCGGCATCCGCCGGCGACGACATCCACGCGTCGATGACGATCATCGCGCCCGCCGCCGCCGGCGGCGGCTGGGACGGCGTCGCCCGCGAGCTGCAGCAGGCGCAGAAGGCCAACGGCCTGGTCAACAACGTGCAGGTGGTCAACATGCCCGGCGCCGGCGGCACCATCGCCCTCGGCAACGTCTCGGTGCTCAACGGGCAGGCCGGAAACCTTCTGGTCGGCGGCACGGGGCTCCTCGCCGCGACCGTGCAGTTCAACTCGGCCGCGACCCTCGACGACGTCACTCCGCTGGCCGTCATGGTCGAGGAGTACGACGTCATCGTCGTCCCGGCCGACTCGCCCTACCAGAGCCTCGACGACCTCGTGCAGGACTGGAAGCAGGACCCCCGCGCCCTGCCGTGGACCGGCGGCGGCTCGTTCGACCAGCTCGTCGTGGCCGAGCTCGCGCTCGCCGCGGGCATCGCGCCGGTCGACATGACCTACATCTCGTCCGACGGTGGCGGCGAGGCCATCCAGGCCCTGCTCAACGGCACCGCCCGGGCGGCGGCGGGCGGCTACCCCGACAACATCGACCAGATCGAGTCGGGGCGCCTGCGCGCCCTCGCCCTGGTCGCGTCCGACCCCATCGAGGGCATCGACATCCCCACCGCGGTCGACCAGGGCTACCAGGTGGGCCTGACCAACTGGCGCATGCTGGCCGCCCCGAGCGGGCTCGACGACGAGCAGGTCGACGGGCTGACCGAGCTCGTCCTCGACTCGATCGCGACGCCCGAGTGGGCCGACGCCCGCGCCCGTTACCACTGGACCGAGCGCGTCATCACCGGCGACGAGCTCGACGTGTTCCTCGCCGACGAGCGCGAGCGCATCGAGCGCCTGTACGAGGAGATGGGCCTGTGATGCCGTCGAGCAACAACCCCACCTCCGTCTCGGCGACCGTCGGCAGCCGCCTCCGGTTCCAGCGGGGGAGCGGCCCCCGCGGCATCGCGAAGGCGCTCATCATGCCCGCGATCCTCGCCGCCTTCGCGACGTACCTCGTGTACGGCATCGTCGTGATGAAGGTGCCGCCGAGCGCGGCCTTCCCGGGCCCGCAGTTCTTCCCCGGCATCATCGCGGCAGGGCTCTCCGCGTTCGCCATCATCCTCGGCATCCAGGCGGTGCGCGCGGCGCTGGTCACCCCCTCGGTCGAAGAGGAGGAGGCCAGCGAGCGCGCGGTCGGCGTCGACTGGCGCTCGTTCGCCTGGGTCGCGGGCTCGTTCCTCGCGTTCGCGTTCCTGCTCGGCATCCTGGGCTGGATCATCGCCGCCGCCCTGCTGTTCACGGGCATCGCCCGCGGGTTCGGCCAGCGCAAGGTGCCGTTCGCCCTCCTGGTCGGGCTGACCATCAGCTCGCTCAGCTACATCGCCTTCGACATGGGGTTGGGTCTGTCCCTGCCCTCCGGAATCCTCGGATGGGCCTTCTGACATGGACGTTCTCGTTCTCCTCGGCGACGGATTCGCCGGTGCCCTGACCCCCCAGAACCTCATCTGGGTGCTCGTGGGCTGCGTGCTCGGAACCGCGGTCGGCGTCATGCCCGGCCTCGGCTCCTCGATGGCGGTCGCACTGCTTCTGCCGGTGACCTTCTCGCTCGACCCGACCGCCGCGTTCATCATGTTCTCGGGCGTCTACTTCGGCGGGCTGTTCGGCGACTCGATCACCGGCATCCTGCTGAATACGCCCGGCCAGGCCTCGGCGATCGCGTCGACCTTCGAGGGCCACAAGATGGCGCTCAACGGACGCGCCGCGCAGGCGCTCGCCACCGCGGCGATCGGCGCCTTCATCGGCGGCATCATCGCCGCCATCTTGCTGGTGTTCTTCGCGCCCGTGCTCGCGGGGCTGTCGAGCAGCTTCGGACCGGCGGAGTTCTTCGCGCTCGCGATCTTCGCGTTCGCGGCGACCTCGTCGGTCGTGACCGACAACGCCGGCAAGGGCCTCGCGTCCCTGCTGCTGGGGCTCGGCATCGCGGTGATCGGCATCGACGGCGTCACCGGCGCCCCGCGCTTCACGATGGACTCGCCCAACCTGTTCGACGGCATCTCGTTGATCACCGTGACCGTCGGCATCCTGGCCCTCGGCGAGGTCATCTACGTCGCGTGCCTGGAGCGGCACATCAGCAACAAGCAGATGATCCGGCCGACCGGCCGACCGTGGCTGACCCGCCGCGAGTTCGCCGAGGCCACCCCGGCGTGGCTCCGCGGAACGGCGATCGGTCTGCCGTTCGGCGTGATCCCCGCCGGCGGCTCCGAGATCCCCACGTTCCTCGCCTACGGCATCGAGAAGCGCCTCGACGGGCGACGCAAGAAGCCGCGCTTCGGCACCGGCGCCATCCGGGGCCTCGCCGCCCCCGAGGCCGCGGGCAACTCGACCACGGGCATGGCGATGGGGTCGCTCCTGGCGCTGGGGCTCCCGGTGTCGGCGACGGCGGCCATCATGCTCGCCGCCTTCCGCCAGTACGGTCTGCAGCCCGGACCCCTGCTGTTCGAGCGGGCACCCGATCTGGTCTGGGCGCTCATCGCGAGCTTCTTCATCGCGATGGTCGTGCTGCTGATCCTCAACCTGCCGTTCGCGATGCTGTGGGCCAAGCTCCTGGTCATCCCGCGCCCGTACCTGTACGCCGCGATCGCGGTGTTCTGCGGGCTCGGCATCTACGCCACCTCGGGTGCGACGTTCGATCTCGTGCTGCTGCTCGCGGTCGGTCTGCTCGGCTTCGTGATGCGGGCGCACGACTACCCGCTGGCGCCGCTCATCATCGGCATGGTGCTCGGGCCGCTGGCCGAGACCAGCCTGCGCGATGCCGCGATGAGTGCCAACGGCGACCTGACGACGCTCTTCCAGGGGCCGATCGTCATCGCCATCTACGCGGTGCTGCTCGTGGTGCTGGTCGCGGCCGGGCGCAATCGCGTGGCGGCGCGTCGCCGGGCGAACACGACGCAGAAAGAGACCGTCGGGGTCTGATCGCCGGGATCGGTGACGGGCGGGGCGCTTCGGCGGCCCGCCCGTTCTCGTGCGTCCGGGGGCGGAAAATCACGCTCCGGTCACGGCGTGCGCAATTTTGACGCGGCTATAGACAAAACCCCCTCGGGTGGATATTTTTTCGGAGCCGTCATAATTCGACGGACCAGAGTGCCGGGAACGAAGACGTACCCGATCCGACGCCGGGGAGGGCGCGGGTACGGATCCGAGGATCCCTGCTGTTCAGAGAGGAACGCAGATCACATGCTGAAGAAAATCCTGACCGGTGCGGCCATCGCCGCACTCGCCGTCGGTCTCGGGGCGTGCAGCTCCACGCGTCCGGCAGACGGCGGTGGAGACGCCGCGGGCGGTGGCTCGACCGAGTGCAACGTCGGCATCGCGATGCCCACCCGCAGCCTCGAGCGCTGGATCAACGACGGCGAGCAGCTGCAGAAGAAGCTCCAGGATGCCGGGTGCACCGTCGACCTGCAGTACGCCGACAACAAGACCGACCAGCAGATCAGCCAGATCCAGAACCAGATCTCGGGTGGCGCGAAGATCCTCGTCATCGCCGCGATCGACGGCTCGACGCTCGGCCCGGTGCTGCAGGAGGCCAAGGCGCAGAACGCCAAGGTCATCGCCTACGACCGCCTCATCAACGGCAGTGAGAACGTCGACTACTACGCCACGTTCGACAACTACAAGGTCGGCACGCTGCAGGGTCAGTACATCGAGTCGCAGCTCGGCCTGAAGGACGGCAAGGGTCCCTTCAACCTCGAGCCCTTCGCCGGCAGCCCCGACGACAACAACGCGAAGTTCTTCTTCGCCGGCGCCTGGGACGTGCTCAAGCCCTACGTCGACAGCGGCAAGCTGGTCGTCCCCAGCGGCAAGTCGCCCGCCAACGACGACGCATGGGCGTCGATCGGCATCCAGGGCTGGGCGTCCGACAAGGCGCAGTCCGAGATGGACAACCGCCTCTCCTCGTTCTACGGCGACGGTAAGAAGGTCAACGTGGTGCTCTCGCCCAACGACAGCCTCGCCATCGGTATCGAGGCGTCGCTGAAGTCGGCCGGCTACACCCCCGGCGCCGACTACCCGATCATCACGGGTCAGGATGCCGACAAGGCCAACGTCAAGGCGATCCTCGACGGCGCCCAGGCGATGACGGTCTGGAAGGACACCCGTGCCCTCGGCGACCGCGTCTTCACGATGATCCAGGAGATCAAGGACGGCAAGGACGTCGAGGTCAACGACACGAAGACCTACGACAACGGCAAGAAGGTCGTCCCCTCGTACCTGCTGACCCCCGAGGTGGTCACCAAGGACGACGTGCAGTCGAAGCTCATCGACTCGGGCTTCCTGAAGGCGTCCGACGTCGGACTCTGATTCACCTTGCGGCGGGGCGGGTTCGCCCGCCCCGCCGCTCCACGTGCCGCCCCGGGCGGCTGAGCCGAAATGCCGCCCGGCGGGCGGCGGAGCCACAATGCCGCCGGCAGGCGGCGGAGGGACAAGCACACATGACCGAACCGATCCTGCGCATGTCGGGGATCTCGAAGTCGTTCAACGGGGTTCCCGCTCTGGCCGACGTGTCGATCGACGTCTACCGCGGCGAGGTCCACGCGATCTGCGGCGAGAACGGCGCCGGCAAGTCGACCTTGATGAAGGTCCTCAGCGGCGTCTATCCCGCCGGGAGCTTCGAGGGCAGCATCACCCTCGAGGGCGAGCAGATGGCGTTCCGCTCGATCAACGACAGCGAGGCCGCCGGCATCGTCATCATCCACCAGGAGTTGGCGCTGAGCCCGTACCTCTCGATCGCCGAGAACATCTTCCTGGGCAACGAGAAGTCGCGTCGCGGCGTCATCGACTGGAATGCCACCAACACCGCGGCAGCCGAGCTGCTCAAGCGGGTGGGCCTGCGTGAGAACCCCGCGACGAAGATCTTCGAGCTCGGCGTCGGCAAGCAGCAGCTGGTCGAGATCGCCAAGGCCCTCGCGAAAGAGGTCAAGCTCCTCATCCTCGACGAGCCCACCGCCGCGCTGAACGACGACGACTCCGCCCACCTGCTCGACCTCATCGACCAGCTGCGCACCCAGGGCA
>Ga0308158_10000349_pt1 | contig 84230 bp, 83 predicted proteins | sample PhyBR2_FD_201038 | JGI IMG/M metagenome (GOLD analysis project Ga0308158, IMG submission 201038) | Phyllosphere microbial communities from UC Gill Tract Community Farm, Albany, California, United States - DLSLB.R2 | ecosystem: Host-associated > Plants > Phyllosphere > Unclassified | place: USA... | reverse complement strand
AACACCAACGGACTGGTCCGCGATATCCACCCCAAAGGCACGAACTTCAACCAGGTCAGCGACGAAGAACTCGCCCACACCCAGCACCTGCTCAACATCCGACCGCGTCAAACACTCCAGTGGGACATCCCAACTGAAAGACTGACCAAACTAATCGATGGTGTTGCACTAGCAAGCTGAAACCGCCTGCTCGGGATTGTCATTAAATGCCACCTCGGCGGGGCGCGTGCGGCTAAGGCTGTGGATAACCCGATGCGCACCCGGCGGACCAGCAAGAATGGGGCATGCGCAGGGCACCACTTCCGGATCATCTGGCCACGGGTTCCTTCTCTGTGCACGCATCGGACAAGGCCGGGGTAACCCGGTCACGGACACGTGCCAAGGACTTGGTGCTGGTTTCCAGGGGAATTCGTGTCCCGGCTGCGTCCGATGCTTCCGGAGCCGCCGCCTTGCGCGCCTACACGGACCTGGATGACTCCTCCATCCTCGTCTCGCTGTCGGCGGCGCGGCTCTGGGGTATCCCCGTGCCTGCCCTGCACAGTGGAGATTGGCGCATTCACCTTGCACGACGCCGGGGATTCAGTTTTCCCCGCAGGGTCAACGTGGCGGGACACCTCCTCACGCTCCTTCCGGAGGAAACGGTGGAGTACGACGGCGTCCGAGTCACCTCTCCTGCGCGGACGTGGCTGGACTTGGCCGCGTTGTCCACCGTGGAGGACCTGGTTGCAGCGGGCGACTACCTCGTGTCCTCTCATGGCCCTGATTTCCCGGTGCCCAAAGAAGCGTTGTGCAGTATCGCAGAGTTGCAAGATGCCGTGGGAAGCCATCCGGGCATGCGGGGAGTGCGGACTGCTCGGGCGGCACTGGAACTCATCCGTGTCGGCGCCGACTCCGCCCCCGAATCGCGGATGCGCCTGGCCCTGGTCAACGCCAACCTGCCCGAACCCGTGCTCAACCACGCGATCCGCAATCAGTTCGGCCAGGCCGTGCTGTGGCCGGATGCCGCCTACCTTGAGTACCTGGTCTCCCTCCAATACGACGGCCAACACCATGGCGGCGCGGAGCAACACTTGCGGGATATCGAGCGCCAGGAGAAGTCGCTCGCCCTTGGCTGGCTGGAAGTCCGGATTTCCAAGCATGACCTCGAAGGTGAGCGGCCCGCCGTCGTCCATAAAGTCCGCCGTGCCCTCCAGAGCCGCGGCTGGCGCGCGAGGTGACATTTAATGACAATCGCAGCGCGCGGGATTGTCATTAAACGCCAACTCGGCGGAAGTGTTAAGAGCCCCAGTGACCCGAAACACGGCGCCCCCGCGGATATCGCTAGGATGGGTGCTAGCCGTAAGCGGTCTACTCCAGGGTTACCAACCCACAGACGAATTCAGCATAGGAGTCACCATGCCCATTGCAACCCCAGAGATTTACTCCGAGATGATCGACCGCGCAAAGGCTGGCGGATTCGCTTTCCCTGCGGTCAACGTGACGTCGTCGCAGACTCTGAACGCTGCGATCCGCGGTTTCGCCGAGGCCGAATCGGACGGCATCATCCAGGTTTCCACCGGTGGCGCAGCCTACTGGTCCGGCGCTTCGGTCAAGGACATGGTTGCCGGTTCCCTCGGCTTCGCCGCTTTCGCCCGCGAAGTTGCCAAGAACTACAACGTCAACATCGCCCTGCACACGGACCACTGCCCGCAGGACAAGCTGGCGGACTTCGTTCTGCCGCTGCTGGCCGCTTCCGAGGAAGCCGTCAAGGCCGGCAAGGACCCGATCTTCAACTCGCACATGTGGGACGGCTCGCACGAGACCCTCTCCGAGAACCTGCGCATCGGCCGTGAACTGCTGGAGCGCGCAGCTGCTGCCAAGATCATCCTCGAGGTTGAAATCGGCACCGTTGGTGGCGAAGAAGACGGCGTTGAGAACGAGATCAACGAGAAGCTCTACACCACCACCGAGGATGCCCTCGCCACCATCGAGGCCCTGGGTGCCGGCGAAAACGGCCGCTACCTGACCGCCCTGACCTTCGGCAACGTGCACGGCGTGTACAAGCCGGGCAACGTGAAACTCCGCCCCGAACTGCTCAAGCAGATCCAGGCTGAGGTTGGCGCCAAGATCGGCAAGGAAAACCCGTTCGACCTCGTGTTCCACGGCGGCTCCGGCTCCACGGAACAGGAAATCGCTGACGCCGTTTCCTACGGTGTCATCAAGATGAACATCGACACCGACACCCAGTACGCGTTCACCCGCCCGGTTGCCGGCCACATGTTCTCCAACTACGACGGCGTCCTGAAGGTCGACGGCGAAATGGGCAACAAGAAGACCTACGACCCCCGCGTCTGGGGTGCTTCCGCCGAAGCCGGCATGGCCGCGCGCATCGTCGAAGCCGCCCAGCAGCTCGGATCGGTGGGCAAGACCTTCTGATGTCCGACGAATTCCGGAAGAACCTGATGGGGCCGGAGCCCACGCTCCTGCCCGCCGAGAACGAGATCTACCAGCACCTGGCCCTCGGCAAGGAAGCACTGGACCTCGTGGCGCAGAACCCCACATCGTCACTGCTGTGGGCCATCCTCGCCGAGGAAGCCTGGGCGGAGGGCCGGACCATCGAGTCCTACGCCTACGCCCGCGTCGGTTACCACCGCGGCCTCGATTCGCTGCGCCGCAACGGTTGGCGCGGCGTCGGACCCATCCCGTGGGAGCACGAGCCCAACCAGGGCTTCCTGCGCGCGCTTTACGCACTGGGCCGGGCCGCTTCGGCGATCGGTGAAGCTGAAGAACCTGAGCGGATCGAGAAGTTCCTGAACGACTCGGACCCGAAGGCCAAGGCAGCGCTCGAAGCCCGCTAAAGCCAAGCAAACGACGACGGCGACCCTCACCAAAAGGCGAGGGTCGCCGTCGTCGTTAAGGGCCTCAGTCCGTGACGGCTGAGTGCCGCGGGCGTCCCAGCGGGACCACCAGCGGCGTGTGCGTCACGGGGTCATCGATGATTTTGCAGGCCATCCCGAACACTTCCTCCACCAAGGACCCGGTGATGACGTCGGCGGGGGGCGCCTTCGGCCACCACCACGCCGTCCTTCATGGCGATGATGTGGTCCGCGTAGCGGCTGGCGTGGTTGAGGTCGTGGAGCACGGCAACCAGTGTGTGGCCCTTGTCCAGGTTGAGCTCGCGGAAGAGTTCCAGCAGCTCGATCTGGTGAGCGATATCGAGGAAGGTGGTGGGTTCGTCCAGGAGCATCAGCGGCGTCTGCTGGGCGAGCACCATGGCCACCCACACGCGCTGCCGCTGACCGCCGGAGAGCTCGTCCACCAGTCGCCCGGACAGGGCCGAGACTCCAGTGGCTTCCATGGCCTCCGCTACCGCGGACTCGTCCTCCACACTCCACTGCCGCAGGAGTTTCTGGTGCGGGTACCGGCCGCGGGCCACGAGATCAGCGACCGTGATGCCGTCGGGGGCGATGGAGGACTGGGGGAGCAACCCGAGCCGGCGCGCCAGTTCCTTTGCGGGCAGCGACGTCACGGATTTTCCGTCCAACAGCACCTGTCCGCTGCGGGGCTTGATGAGCCGGGCGAGCGCCCGCAGCAGCGTGGACTTGCCGCAGGCGTTGGGCCCGACGATCACCGTGAACTTCCCCTCGGGGATGCGCACATTGAGGTTCTCGGAGATGACGCGCTGCTCATAGCCGATGGTCAGGGCTTCTGCGTGGAGCTGCGGTGCAGCAGTGGTGAGGCTCATGATTTCCTTGCTTCCCTGGCCAGCAGCCAAACGAGGTAGATACCGCCGATGCACACCGTCACAACCCCAACCGGCAGTTGGATCGGAGCGAAGAGACGCTGCGCCGCGAGGTCGCTGGACACCAGCAGGAAGGCACCCATCACCGCGGAAGGCAGCAATGTGATGCCGGCGCTCCGGGTTAGCCGCCGGGCAAGCTGGGGAGCGGCGAGGGCCACGAAGGCGATGGGACCGGCCACTGCAGTGACGGCAGCCGTCAGGGCAACGCCCAGGATGAGCAGCAGCAAACGGGTGGGTTCGGCCCGGACGCCCAAGGCGCGGGCGGCGTCGTCGCCCATTTCCAGGAGCTGCATGCGACGCGCCACGACCAGCGTGGCCAAGCCAACCACAACAACCACGACGGCGGCCGGCGCCGCTTGCTCCCACGTGATGCCGTTGAGGGACCCGGCTCCCCAGACGGCGGCCGCCAGGGCGGCCTCGAGTTCGGCTTGCAGGATGAGCCAGTGGTTCAGCGCAGCAAGCATGGCGCTGATGCCGATGCCCACGATGATGAGCCGGAAGCCCTGGGAACCACGGCGGTAGGCCAGCAAATAGACGGCCAGGGCTGTGAGGACTCCGCCCACCAAGGCGCCGGCCGCAACTCCCGCATAACTGCCACCCACCGTGAGCATCACAATGAGCGCCCCGGTGTAGGCACCCGTATTGAAGCCGATGATGTCAGGGCTGCCCAGCGGGTTGCGCGTCATGGACTGGAAGATGCCGCCGCTCATGCCAAGCGCCGCACCGAACACCAGCGCCGCCAGGACCCGGGGAAGGCGCCATTCCATGACGATTGTTTGGGCGAGCCCCGGGGCATCGCCGGTGAAGGCTTGCAGTACTTGTTGTACGGAGACCTCGTAGTCGCCCGTCGCCAGCGAAACCACGGCTACGGCAAGCGCGGCCAGAAGCAGCGGAATGCAGACGAGCATGCTGCGGATATCCAGCCGGAGGCTCAGCGAACGGTTGCGGACCACAGCAACAGGCCGGCCGAAGTCGACCCTCTTCCCTGGGTCCAGGCGGCTCATAGCCCGCTCACTTTCCGGCGCCGTGCCAAGGCGATGAGTACAGGCGCGCCGATGAACGCTGTCACCACGCCTACCTGCAGCTCACCGGGTGCGGCAACCCTGCCAACAACATCCGATACCAGCAGCAGGATGGGGGAGAGCAGGACTGTCGTGGCCATGATCCACCGCTGGTCCGGGCCCACGATCCACCGGGCCACATGGGGAACCATGAGTCCCACAAAGCCGATGGCGCCAGCTCCTGCTGTGGCTGCGCCGCTGAGGAGGGTGATGGCCACGACGCCCAGGATGCGGGTGCGGTTGACGTTGGCGCCAAGGGAAGTGGCGAGGTCGTCTCCCAGTGCCAGAGCGTTGAGGCCACGGACGCAGAACAACGCCACGAGCAATCCCACGCCCATGAACGGTGCCACCGTGGCAACGGACTCCATGCTGCGGGTGTCCAGTGAGCCGATGCTCCACGAGCGCAGGTGGTCAAAGGCCTTGGGGTTCAGGAGTGTGAGTCCGGAGCCAATGCCGGTGAGGACGGCGCCCAGGGCAACACCGGCCAGTGTTAGCCGGATGGGATTCACCACGTTCCGTCCTGAGGTTCCGATCAGGTAGACCGCGGCGGTGGTGAGGATGGCCCCGCCAAACGCGAACCAGATGTAGCCGCTCAGGGTAGCTACCCCGAAGACACCAATGGCCACCACGATCGCAAACGAGGCACCCGCGTTGACCCCGAGGATGCCGGGATCGGCCAGGGGATTCCGGGTAATGGCCTGGATCAGCGCGCCGGCCATGCCCAAGGCGACTCCCACAGCGATCCCCATCAAAGTGCGCGGCAACCGGCTTTCAAGGATGATCGCGTGATCGGCGGTGTCCTGCGGGTTGGTGAAGGCCTGGAGAATGGTGGACGCCGGGATGAGCTTCGCACCGACACCCAGGCTTAGCACCACGGCACCGAGAAGGATTGCGGCCGCCGCGAACAAAAAGGTGACTCGCCAGCCGGATCTCTTGACGACGCCGCCGCGTGGGGCCGCGTTGTCACCTGACTGGGCCGCGGTTGCTGGCTCGCCGGCGTGCGGCTTGGGAGCGGGAGCCATCAGTTGGGACACGACAGGGACCATTTCAGAGAGGGGCAATAAAGGAAGGGCTATCCGTGACTGTCGTCACAACGTCACAGAAGTGTGCCCTAATTAGGTTAGCCTTACCCAGTGAAAAATGACGATTTTGAAGTTCAGCCGCCCAAGGGCTCCCGTGCGCGAAAGCTCGTAATGAAGGCGGTCGGTGCCACCTTGCTTATGGGCCTCGTCGCGGGCTGCGGCACCAGTGGTACCTCGGGTTCCAGCGCGGGCAACGCCGATGTTGCCACGGGAGGATCGAAGTTCACCACCGCTGACCAGGAAACGGCGAAGCTCGGCACGGACGCCGCGCCCGGCGTTTTCCCGCGCACCCTGACGCACGCAAACGGTGAAACAACCTTGGAAAAGAAGCCCACCCGCGTGGTGGTACTCGACACCGGCGAACTCGACGACGTCGTCACCCTTGGCGTCACGCCGGTGGGTATGGCCACCACCGAAGGCGCCAACCCTGTTCCCACCTACCTGGCTGACAAGGTCAAGGATGTCCCTTCCGTGGGCACCATCCAGGACCTCAACCTTGAAGCCATCGCAGCGCTCAAGCCGGACCTCATCCTCGGCAGCAAGCTCCGGGCCGACAAACTCTACAAGCAGTTGTCATCCATTGCCCCCACCGTGTTCAGCATCCGGCCAGGCTTCCCGTGGAAGGAAAACTTCCTCCTGGTCGGCAAGTCACTGGGCGAGGAAGACAAGGCCACCAAAGCCCTCAACGACTACCAGAGCGAAGCTGACGCGCTGAAGGCAGATGTCAAGGGCGACCCGAAGATCTCGCTGGTCCGCTTCCTGCCGGGCAAGATCCGCCTGTATGCCAACAAGTCCCTCATCGGCGTCATCCTGAAGGACGCAGGCTTGGCCCGCCCGGAGAACCAGAACATTGATGAACTCGCGGCTGAAATCTCGGCCGAGAACATCGAGCAAGGCGACGCCGACTGGATCTTCTACAGCAGCTACGGCGACCCCTCAGCCACCGGTGAAACCGCTGTAGTTGAAGGCGCTGTCTGGCCCAAGCTCGGCGCAGTCAAAGCCGGCCACGCGAAAGCGGTCAATGACGACGTCTGGTTCCTCGGCCTCGGCCCCACAGGCGCCCAGCTGATCCTGAAGGACCTCCGCAGCATGCTGGTCGGCTGACCCGGCCCCACCACAAGGACCCCAACGACGACGGCGGCCCTCACCAAAAAGGTGAGGGCCGCCGTCGTCGTGTGTGTTGTGAGGCCTGGTCTGCGGGCTATTCCGGGGGATTGGGACGCAAAGCGGGCCCCACAACGAAGGTGTGTGTGTTGTGGGGCCTGGTCTGCGGGGTTTCCCGGGGGATTGGGACGCAAAGCGGGCCCCACAACGAAGGTGTGACTAGGCCTTGCGGGGAATGCCCGTGCGTGCCATGGCCTCGGCGTAGGCACCGTGGATGGCATCCAGGTATTCCTGCTGGCGTGCCGGCGTGCCCGCGAAGGAGCGGCCACCGAGCGAGCGGACCTTGAACGTCTTGAAACCGCGGCGCGCGATGCTGGCCGGTGCAGCCTTCATGAGCTGGTCTGCCAGGCGGTGGGCTTCGTTTCCGTGTGCCACCAGGGCAGAGGTGCGCGGCAGGAGCTGCAGGAGGCGAAGCAGTGGCTTGAGGCCCTCGGTGATGTTGGCGGGGGTGAGCTTGCCCGGCTCCTCGTTGGGCTCGATCCACGGGTAGGCGTTCCACGGCATCATGAGCTCGGGGCGGAGGCCCAGCTGCCACTGCATGCCGAGCATGCGGGTGGCTGCTTCCTCGTCGCCGGGGGTGATGAAGCCCTCACCGGTGGTGGTGCGCTGATTGGAGAAAAGGCTGACGATGCGGCAGTCATCCATGCTGTGGGCGGGGTCGATGTAGAGGACCTCGCTGCCTGGCTTCTGCTCCTTGATGGAGTCGCACAGCTCGTTGACCTCAGCGATGTGCGGTTCGTAGCGGCGGTTCCAGAGGATTTCTTCGGGTGATTCAGTCGCCAGTTCTTGCATCAGGGGTTAGGTCTCCTAGGTGTTACAGCGCACCGTTCCAAGGGGCCGCGGGCATGCCGCAGCCGAACCTCAAAGGGTGCTGTTGGGGGCTAACTAACCTTACCGGACTTACTGCCCCAATGGGGGCCGTCCCGGCGCGCCACTTAATGCGACGCGGCGTGTTGCCCGGGAAACGTGTCAGGCATCTCGGCCCGCCCGCAACTGCGGCACAAGGTTCGACGCCGGTGCGGCGCTCCCTGCCGGCGTCGAACGCCGGCATTAACCCTAAAGTGCACCTCGGCCGGGTGGGGCTTTTCCTTCCCCAGACAATGACGTTTGAAACTACTGGTTCCGGGGGAACCGTTCGGCCTCCCCGCCAGCTCAGCATCATCAACTGTGGGGGTTAAACAATGGTCGCTAAGACGTCATCCAACAAGGCAACGAAAGTTCGGGCGCTCCTCGCCGGCGGGCTTGTCCTGGGCGTGGGAGCTGCGTTCACCTTGGCTGCATGGACAGACAACGAGTGGGTCTTCGGCAATTCCGGTGGGGACAACGGACCGGGCACGCTGACCTACCACATGGAGCAAAACACTTTCAGCAACACCAACGGTACGGGCGCCGATGCGTGGAGCGACAAGCCGAACATCCCCACCGTGCCGAGCTCGACAACTGACGGGGCACTGACGTTCGGCGCCATCTCTGCCGCCCTCAAGCCCGGTGATACTGCTTACGCGCCCATGCAGCTCCGGGCAGCGGCAGGTTCCGAAGCCCTGACGGCCACTTTGGCGGAGGCAGTCAAGCTCGGCGGAACCGCGCCGGCAGCCGACACCACCACCAATTCCCTGGCCCTCTACAACGCCCTGACCTACCGTGCGGTCCAGGGCGTCACACCGGCCAACTGCGCTGCAGGTACGCTGACCGGCGGCACCGACATCGTAGGTTCGGCAGCTGCCGGCGTCCCGCTGACGACAGTTTCCGCAACCCCCATCACACTGCCGAAGGGTGCCGACGCAGCAACGGCCGGCTCCGCGGTGAACATTTGCTTCGCCATCACCCTCCCGTCCGCCGTGACGGACGTGACCCTGCAGGGAAAGCAGACGGTTCCGCTGTGGAGGTTCACCAGCATCGTCAGCTCGTAACGCAGCTCTGTGATAGAGCCCTTGACCCGGACCAGAAGCTCGTCCCCATTGCCCCCTTCGGCCCCTGCCCTAGGCGGGGCGGGCTTCTGGGCCGTCTTGTCCCGCATCCTCAAGGTCTCCCGTGAAATTGCCTTGACTCTGCTGGCCTTGCTCGGGCTGGTGTGCATTCTGGCGCTGGTCCTGGGTTTCGTCTACAAGGCGTCGTTCGTGGTCTTCCGGACCGGATCCATGGAGCCCATCTACCCGGTCGGGGCGCTGTCCCTTACCGTGCAGGTCCCTGCCGCGGAGCTGGTCCCGGGTGATGTCGTCTCCGTGAAACGCTCGGAATCCGGCGTCCTGGTCACCCACCGCGTGGTGTCCGTGGAGCCTGACGGCTCTGGTGCTTCCTTACGGCTCAAGGGCGACGCGAACAGCTCGGAAGATCCGCTGCCGTACCAGGTGGACACCGCCCGGAAGGTACTGGCAACGGTACCCAGAGTGGGTTCCTGGGTGATGGCCATGCGGGGGCCTGGTTTCATCGGCGCTGCCACCATGGCGGTCGCCGCGCTTGTGGTGTGGGCGTACTGGCCCAAGCGGGTACCCCGTCACAAAGGTGTGGTGTCAACAGGGAGGTGAAAGAGCTGTGAAGCAGTGGAACCGGGTGGTGAGGCCCGCAGCGGCAGCGTGTGCCGCCGTCGTCGGGGTGCTGTTCTGTGCCGTCCCTGCCCAAGCCGCCGACCAGCTCATCCCGGTACCCGAGAACGGAACCCCGGGCGTCCTTTGGCTTTCCTCTTCCGTGTACCCGTTGGAGTTCCCGCAACTGGCACCAGGCGATTCGTTCGTGTGGCAGATCGGGTTGTCGCTGGAAAAGCCCCAAGCCACCTCCTCCTTGCAGCTCGTTGCCACAGGCGGCCTGGCCGCCGCTGACGGATACGGCATCGCCGTCGATGAATGCCCGTCCCCGTGGCAGGGCGACAGCGGGCTGAACAAGGAACTGAGCTGTCCCGAAGGCTCAACGCCCAGGATCCAGCCCACCCGCCTCAACGATTGGGACCAAGGCCTCCGTGTCCCGCTCAGCAACCTCCGGGCCGGGACCGCACCGTACCTCCGTTTCACCCTGGCAGGACCCGCCAGCGCCCCGCCCCAAGACGCGGCGCTCACCTTGGGGATCGGGGTAACCGCCATGGGAGACGACGACGGCGGCAGCGCGCCTTCGCTGCCACCGGGCACCGACGGCGGAAGCAAAGAACCCCTTGGAAGCACGGGTGCCACGTCCCTCCCCGCGCTGTTCGCCGGGGGCGCGCTGCTCCTCCTGGGAACCGCCGTCCTGGCGATGCTGAAACGGCCGAGTGAAGCCAAGGAGCAAGGCGCATGACGCTCCGACGCCCGCTGAGCGAACCCCTGCGCCGGGCATTCCTCAACCGTCCACGCCGCTCGATTCTCGTGGCAGCAGTAGCCGCCATCAGCCTGGCCGCCACCACAAGCATCACCACAGCTGCGTGGACGGACAGCGAATGGGTGAAAAGCGCCGTCGGCGTAAGTTCGCCCGGAGACTGCAGCACAAACTCCATGTTCACCAACCAGGCCTGGGCGAGGGAACTGCACGGCACAGTGCTCAACACCAATCTGGACACCGTGGCAGGGGTCCAAGGGCTGACTGTGCTGAACAACGGCACCACCGCTTCGCCCACCCCGGTCTCTGCGGTGCTGGTACCCGGCACTACTGACGCTTATGTCACCAAAATTCCGGTGACGGCCTTGGGCAGCAGCCCGGTCTCGGTGGGGCTGGGATTGGGTGTTCCCGTAGGTGGCCTGGGAACGTATACGCAGTGGGCGCGCTCGCAGAAAAGCGGGCAGGCCCAGGGCGCTTCGGGGCTGGTGTCGGACCAGACGGGTGCTGTGGATGTCGCAGGGACAGCGCAGGGAGCAGGCAGTGCCCCGAAAGCGGCCAGTATTTCGCTGGGCAACATCGTTCCTGCCTCATTGTCCGGGGTGACCCTTGATGTTGGGGCGATTGCATCGTCCTCCAAGGTGGACAGCTGTGTCATGACCAACGGGTGGCCGATGCTGGACACCACACCTACCGTCCAGCGCCAGTACGGGATTGCCGGGCTGGACCTGACGGCGGCGATTCCCGCCGTCGGGACGTTGTCCACCAGCGGGGCTTCACTGGTGGGGACGGTTCCTGCGCAACTGAATGCGTTGCTGGGGACGGGTGGGTTGACTACCGGGATCTCCGACGGAGTCTCGGCACTGATCAACCCCTTGCTGGGGACATTGTCGCTCGGGTCCATCAGCACCACTGCGACGCTCTCTGCTCCGGATCTGACCGGGGTCACCGCCATGATGACCGAGTCCATGACTGATGGGATTGTCACCGTCAACCTGGGAACCGGGACGGTCAAGGTCAACATCGCGGCCCTGACCGGCAGCTCGGTGACTGGCTTGAACGGCATGGAACCCAATCACGCTGTCGTTCTGGATGCGGCCACGACGACGGCGGTGACCTCCAGGGTTACTGCCTTGCTGGATTCGTGGAAGAACCGGGTGCTGGCTGCGCTGACTACCGCGCTGCGCGCCATTACCTTGAACGCCACCACCAACATCACCCTGAAACTGGCCGGGCTCAACGCAGCGACCATCGGCGTCAAGATAGGCGCGGCCACCGGCGCCAGCACAGGTATATCTCTGGGCGACTTCCTGGATGGCACCGCCACGGCACCCCAAGTAACCGCCAACGTCATTGGCCTGGATTTGGGAGGTGTGGTGGCTGCTTTGCTGGGACCCATTACCTCGGCCCTCCTCACCGGAACCAACAACGTGGTGAAGACCGTCCTCAACGCCACAATCTTCAACACCGGCCTGGTCGCCAACCTGGGTACAAGCCTGCAGGCGTTGATCACACCGGTGATCAACGCCGTTGGGCCGGTCCTGACAGCTGTCCGGACGCTGGTGGCCATCAATGTCAACGTCCAGCCCGATCAGAGCTGGCCCGGCACCAAACCGGCGGATGTCACTGCTGCGGCGGGAGAATACAAGGTCTCGGCCATTCGCGTGGGGCTGGTGGACAGTGCCGGCCTGCTGAGCCTGTCGCTGGGGAGTTCGTCGGCTGGTCCTGCCGCCCTGGTTGTCCCGTGACTTTGTCCACAACTGCAGGCCAACGTTGGGCCAACACCAGAGAAACCGTTGCCATCGGCTAAACTTGGCTGGTAAGAGCCCCGAACTCTTGCGTATGCCAGCCCGCGTGGCAGGCTGCACCGGTAACGTCGGGGCATTCTCATGTACGGCGCCAAGCCCCAGTCATCCTTCTGGGGTCAGCCCGAAAGAATGGGGGAGGATCCCATGCCCGCTATCGTGATCGTCGGAGCCCAGTGGGGCGACGAAGGCAAAGGCAAAGCAACCGATCTGCTCGGTGGCCGCGTTGACTACGTGGTCAAGCCCAACGGCGGTAACAACGCCGGGCACACCGTGGTTGTTGGCGGTGAGAAGTATGAGCTGAAGCTCCTTCCCGCGGGCATCCTGAGCCCCAACGCAATTCCCATTATTGGCAACGGCTGCGTGGTGAACCTGGAGGCTCTCTTCCAGGAAATCGACGGCCTTGAAGCCCGCGGCGCTGACACCTCGCGCCTGCGCGTTTCAGCCAATGCCCACCTTGTTGCGCCGTACCACCAGGTGCTGGACAAGGTCACCGAGCGCTTCCTTGGCAGCCGCGCCATCGGCACCACGGGCCGTGGCATCGGTCCGGCTTACATGGACAAGGTGGCCCGCCTGGGCATCCGCGTCCAGGATGTCTTCGACGAGTCCATCCTTCGCCAGAAGGTGGAAGGTTCGCTGCGCCAGAAGAACGAACTGCTGGTCAAGGTCTACAACCGCCGCGACATCGTGGTGGATGAGATCGTGGACTACTTCCTGTCCTTCGCCGAGCGGCTCCGCCCGTTGGTTATCGACAGCACCCTGGAGCTGAACAACGCCCTGGATGAGGGCAAGGTTGTGCTCATGGAAGGCGGACAGGCAACGTTCCTGGACGTGGACCACGGCACGTACCCATTCGTCACTTCCTCCAACCCCACGGCAGGCGGCGCATCCGTTGGCTCGGGCATTGGCCCCACCCGCATCTCCCGCTCCATCGGCATCATCAAGGCCTACACCACCCGCGTTGGCGCCGGCCCGTTCCCCACGGAACTGTTCGATGAGATGGGCGTCTACCTGCAGAAGACCGGCGGCGAGTTCGGTGTCAACACAGGCCGTCCCCGCCGTTGCGGTTGGTACGACGCCGTCCTGGCCCGCCACGCTTCCCGCGTCAACGGTTTCACGGACTACTTCGTCACCAAACTGGACGTCCTGACGGGCATCGAGCAGATCCCCGTCTGCGTTGCCTATGACGTCGACGGTGTCCGCCATGATGAAATGCCCATGACGCAGACCGAGTTCCACCACGCCGTGCCGATCTTCGAGTACTTCGACGGCTGGACCGAGGACATCACCGGTGCCCGCACCCTGGAAGACCTCCCCGAGAATGCCCGCAACTACGTGCTGGCCCTCGAGAAGCTCTCCGGCACGCGCTTCTCGGCCATCGGCGTCGGCCCGGACCGCGACCAGACCATCGTGGTCCACGACTTGGTCAACGACTGACCACCAGCTGATTTACGACGGCGGCGGGTCCCCTCGGTTCCATACGGAACCTGAGGGGACCCGCCGTCGTCGTTAAGTTACGGTCAGCTCCCACTGCCCAGGTGGATGGATACCGCGGTGCCGCCGCCCGGTGCGGAACCGATCTCAAGTTGTCCACCGGCTGCGGCCACGATGCGTGCACAGGTTGCCAGGCCAAGGCCTGTTCCGGGAGGGTCGTCTTCCCTGTGCAGACGGACCAAGGGGTCCAGCACCCGGTCACGGTCGGGTTCGCTGATTCCCTTGCCGTTGTCGATCACCCGGAAGGTTGCGCCCTCGTCCGTCCGTTCGCCCGTGACGTGGATGGCCGGCGGAACTCCGGGTCTGGTGTAGGTGACCGAGTTGTGGATCAGGTTCTGAAGCAAGACCCTCATCTGGCCGGGATCGGCACTGAACACAAGATCATCGCAGTCCACCGAAGCCCCGTTCACTTCAAGGCTCGCAGCCAAGTCCTGGACCACGTCTTCCACCAGGGCCTTGAGCGAGATCTGGGCAGGCCGCACATCTCCGCCGATAGTGGCGTAGGCAAGGACGTCTTCCACCATGCTCAGCATCCTTTGCCCGGAATTGGCCACGACGTCCAGGTACTGGGCAATGGTCGCATCGGGGGCGTCCTGGGCCTCCATTTGGCTGAGTTCGACGAAGCCGAGGATGGAAGTGAGTGGATTGCGCAGGTCGTGGCTGATGCGGCCGGCGAATTCGGCGAGCAGGGCGTTGCTGCGCTGCGCCTCGGCCAGCGCCTCGGCCAGTTCCCGTGCGCGGTGTTCAAGGGCGAGGGCTTCGACGACTTCCGCTGCCAGGATCTCGAGGCCCTGGCGTTGCCGGTCGCTGAGCCGGCCGGTTTCCCGTGCGCCGGCGCAGAGCGTGCCCAGAACAAAACCGTCGTCGCTGACCAGCGGCACGGAAGCGTAGAACCTGATCGCGCCGCGGCGGCCGTCCACAAACGGGTTGTCCCTGTACCGCGCATCAAGCGATGCATCTTCCACCACCGTTGAGGCCCCGCTTTGGAAACCGACGGCACACATCGAATCCTCGCGGCTGCACAGATACGGCTCCAGGCCGGCCGTGGCCACTTGGTACTGCAGATCCTCCGTGATGATGTTGATGGCCGTCACCGGTTGTCCGCACACCGTCCGGGCCAACTCCACCAGGTTCTGCAGCCGCTCCGAGGGTACGGGAACAGCGATGTCCAGCCCCGGTCCGGGGACGGGAAGGCCCTTGCGGGAGAGCATCGAATCCCTGGGTAACTCGCCTGTTCTCATCCAGCCATCCTGTCAGATGAGCACTACAGGTCCTTGTCACAAAACAGCCGTCCAGGTGGGTGTGCCGCTATGCAACAGCCAATGCCGGGGCGTTTCGGAAATGGCCGAGGGCGATGAGCGCCGCTCCGGCCAACGTCCACATGCCAAGAACCAGCCAGGGAAATGCGGACGGGGCATCCGGGAAATAGGAGAGGTCGCGCAGCAGTGTTCCTGAGGCGCCGGGCACCAACCACTGACCCACGTCGCCCCATGGTGCGGGAAGGAACTCCTTTGGCTGGGCCAATGACGAGAGTGGGTTGCCGATGAAAAGGGTGATGATCGCGCCAAGGGCGATGCCGGCGCGTCCGATGAGCGCGTTGAAGCCCACGATGATCGCGGCTGTCGCGACGACTCCCAAGCCGATGGCGCCGGCGTTTGCCCAATAACTCCCTTGGAGTGTGTGGAACCAGCCTTGCAGGATGCCGGTGAGCCCCAGGCCCGCCACCGCTCCATAAGCCAAAATGGCCCCGAGCCGGCGCCACGTTCCGGAGACGAACAGCGAGATCAGTACGCCGCCGATCATGCCTCCCATCGCGAGTGGGAGACCAGCAACTGCCAGTCCGGTGCCGCGTGCGTCATCGGACGAAAGCGGTACGACGTCGGTGATGGTCACTTGGGGAACCGCGGCCCCCTCCGCGCCCTGCGGCGCCTGACCCGCTTGGCCGTGCCCGGGGGCCTGGCCGCTGACGGCTGCCTGCGCTGCCTGGCCGAGAGCACTTTGGAGTCTGCCGATCACTTGCGCCTGTATTTGGGACTGCATTTGGGCGCCCATTTGGGTGAGTGCCTGCGAGGCGACCGGGCTGCCGGCGCTGGCGACGAGAATCTCCGGGGACGTCCCCAGGACGATCGCCCCATAGACCTGACGCTGCTTGATGAGCTCTACGGCTTCATCGCGGCTGGACGCAGTGCGTATGTCCAGGCTACCGGCAGGGGCCTTGGCAGCGATTTGGGAGACCTGGTCTGAGTTGCCCACGGCGGCAATGGGGAGGTTCTGGACCTTTGCGGTGACGCTCGGCCAAGCGAACGCCAGCAATACGGCACAAACGGCGACGGCGGCGAGCAGAGCGGTGCGCAGCGCTTGCGGCCAGGGGGTATGTGGACTCGCCACAGATGGTGACTGACGCCTCGGCTCTGTGAGCTCAGTTGTTGTCGACATGGGCTGTCCTCTCCAGCACTATAAAAAAAGAATGTTCGTTCTTCATTGTGAAGCGGTTCGATTCACTCGTCAAGAATGATCATTCGTTTTCTTTTCGCGGTACGGTGGGTGAATGCCGAAAGTTACCGAGGAACACCGCGGAGCCATGCGTGAACGCATCCAGCGGGCCGCTCTGGCGTGCGTTGCGGAGAAGGGCTTTTCCAGCGTTTCGATGGGGGATATCATCGCCGAGGCGGGCCTGTCCGCGGGCGCGGTCTATGTGTACTACCGCAGCAAAGAAGAACTCATTGTTGATACCGGCCGACTGGTCTTTGAAGAGCGCATGGCGGCGCTCGAACGACTCAGCAGCCAGGACGACGTCCCACCCCCCGTCGAGGCCGTGTTGGCTCTCATGTCCGGACTGGCGCAGCTTGACTTCTTCCCCGGGGTTGCGGTGCAGGTTTGGGGAGAGGCCGTTCGAAACGACAAATTGGGCGTCGTGGCGAGGGAGATCCTTAGTGAAATCCGGGGGCACATCGAGAACTACTTGAAAGGTTGGCTGCGCGGATCCAGGCCTGACGAAGAGGCAGCTGAACGGGCCCGCAGACTCGCCCCCGCAATTTTGGGGCTGATCCAAGGTTTCGCCATCCAGGCGGCGCTCGGAGGAGACGAAGCGGAAGCTGCCTACTTGGAGTCCGCCCGCACGCTGCTGTCGGATCTCTAGAGGATCAGCGCCCGGGACTAATTCCGTTACCCACGCCGTTACCTCCTTTGGGGCATGCCCCGGCAACGAACGCAACGAGACGACGACGGGGACGAGATACATGACTACAGAGATTGCTGACGGAGTCGGATTCCGTTCCCGACGCGGACCCATCCTCATTGCCTTGATGCTTTCCACGGGCTTGGTGGCCATCGATTCAACGATCGTCGCCACGGCCGTGCCGTCCATTGTGGAAGACATCGGCGGTTTCAGTTCCTTCCCCTGGCTCTTCTCGGCTTACTTGTTGGCACAGGCTGTTTCCGTGCCTATCTACGCCAAGCTTTCCGACGTCGTGGGCCGGAAACCGATCATCCTCAGCGGCATTGGCCTGTTCCTGCTGGGATCCATACTGTGCGGGGTGGCATGGAGCATGCCGGCCCTGATTGCCTTCCGGGTGCTTCAAGGCCTCGGGGCAGGCGCGGTGCAACCAGTGTCAATCACCATCGCGGGGGACATTTACACCCTTGCCGAGCGCGCCAAGGTGCAGGGATATCTGGCCAGCGTGTGGGCCATCTCTTCCGTGGTGGGGCCAACACTCGGTGGCGTCTTTGCGTCATTGGGGATCTGGCGCTGGATCTTCCTGATCAACATCCCGTTGTGCTTCCTGGCGGGTTGGATGCTGGTGCGCACCTTCCACGAGGACATTGAGCGTGCCAAGCACCGGATCGACTACCTGGGTGCCACCCTGCTGACCGTTTCCTTGAGCCTGCTGATTCTCGGGGCGCTCGAGGGTGGCCAGGCATGGGCCTGGAACTCACCCGTCAGCATCACGGTCTTCGCGGTGGGTACCTTGCTGCTGGGCGCTTTTGTCCTGGCTGAGCGGCGGGCGGCGGAGCCGATCCTCCCGTCGTGGGTTCTGTCGCGACGGTTGCTCGCCACCACGGCCTTCATTTCCTTCGGCGTGGGCGCAGTCATGCTGGGCCTCACTTCCTATGTCCCGACCTTCCTTGAAGGTGCCCTGAAGACGTCTCCCATTCTGGCCGGCCTTGCATTGGCTGCTTTGACCCTGGGCTGGCCGATCAGTGCATCACAGGCCGGCCGGTTCTATCTGCGGATCGGGTTCAAGCGGACGGCCTTGATCGGCATCTCCATCTCGGTGGCGGGTGCAGCAGTGCTGGCGCTCACCGCGTCCTCGCCCAACGTCCTGTTGGTGGCATTGGCGTGCTTCATCGTGGGCTTGGGGCTTGGCCTGGTTGCGACCCCCAGCCTCATCGCCGCCCAGTCGAGTGTTGAATGGAACGAACGCGGAGTGGTCACCGGAACCAACCTCTTTGCCCGTTCCATCGGCAGCGCCCTGGGAGTCGCCGTCTTTGGTGCGATCGCCAACGCCATCTACGCCGGCGGTCCAAGTGGTGGCGCTGATCCGCAAACCACCATTAACGCGTCTGCGGCGGTGTTCGTGGCGGTGCTTGTCAGCGCCGTCCTCACTGTCGTGGCCGTGATCGCCATGCCCGCTGCGCAGCGGGCGGACAGCAACACCCCGAAAGAAGAAAAGGCCGCTGTGACACCTGCGGAGGACTAATCTCGAACGTATGGATGAACTGATCACCGGCACTCTGGAAAAGCTCTTTGAAGGCACTGTGTGGGCCGAAGGGCCGGTCTGGATTCCGGAATCTCAGACGGTTCGTTGGAGCGACATCCCCAACAACCGCATCCTGGAGTTCAACCCCGCCACGGGCGTCACGCGCGAGTACGCCACCGCCGTCGAATACACCAACGGCCGGACGCTCGACCACGACGGGGACGTAGTGCAATGCAGCCACGGCCGAAGGCGCGTGGAGCGGGACCACGACGGCGATGTGACGCCGATCGTCGACTCGTTCGGTGAGTACCGGCTCAATTCGCCCAACGACGTCGTGGTCGCGGCAGATGGAACGGTCTGGTTCACTGATCCGCCCTATGGAATACTGCCGGGCACGGTTGAAGGTCATGAAGGCGAACAGGAGTACGGTGGCTGCCACGTGTTCCGCTTCGACCCCGCGACGGAGGAACTAAAGCCGGTGGTCACGGACCTGGTCCATCCCAACGGCCTGGCTTTCTCGCCGGACGAGTCACTGCTGTACGTTTCGGACACGGCGGGGGCCGCGCATGGCGTCCCGTTCCGCATCGCAGCCTACCCCGTGAAAGAAGGGGCGTGTGGGGCCGGAACCACGTTCGTAGAGCTGGAGGAGGACCGGGCTTCTGACGGTTTCCGCGTTGACGTCGAGGGCAGGGTGTGGACATCGGCGGGGGCTTCTGTCCGTGTTTACGCGCCGGACGGCAGCCTGCAGGCCGCCGTCGAACTTCCTGAAAGGGTTTCCAACCTGTGTTTTGGTGGTCCCGACGGTCACGACCTCTACATCACGGCCACCACGTCTCTGTACCGTCTTCGCACCGGGACGCGCGACACTGTGTGGACGCGCTGACCCGGGCTCCCGCTGATTTATAAGGTTGCTGTGGTTCTGGCCGGGCTGGTTCGATACGCTGGGTCAAAGCGACACCACTGCAACCAGGGGAGTGAGCGTGTCAGGACCTAATCCCGACCCGTACGAGGACAAGATCACAGGCTTGGAACCTGGTGGGGGAGTGCCGCCGGGCGAAACCCCGCCCGGCGAGTCGTCGACGGCCGGCCCCCAGGGCCACGATGAGGGTGGCCCGAGGAAGGGCACCCAGGTCCTGTGGCTCTCGATCATAGGCGTCTTTGTCCTGTTGTCGATGCTGTACTTCATCGGGTACATCGTGGGGTTCTTCGACTGAGCCGGCCAGCTAAGGAATAGCCGGCCTCAAGTGGAAGTTGACGCTCACATGAAGGCAATTACCTATAACAAGTACGGAAACCCGGACGTCCTGGAACTCACTGACCAGCCAATGCCCAAAGTAGGGCCGGGCATGGTCCTGGTCAAAGTCAAGGCGGCCTCAGTGAATCCGGTGGACTGGAAGATCATGGCCGGCTACTTGGACCCCCTCATGGACCTGCAGTTCCCGGCCATTCCCGGGTGGGACGTCGGCGGCGTAGTGGAGTCGACAGGTATTGACGCTCCGCACTTCAAGCCCGGCGATGAGGTCATCGCCTACGGCCGCAAGGATTACGTCCACGGTGGCAGCTTTGCTGAATACATTGCCTTGCCGGAGCGGCTCCTGGCCCGCAAGCCGGAGTCCTTGGACTGGAACGAATCCGCTGGCTTGCCGCTGGCCGGGTTGACTGCATTTCAGGTGCTGAAGCGGTTGGAACTGGCTGCGGGCGAGACTGTATTGATCCATGGCGGTTCGGGCGGCGTGGGTTCGCTCGGTATCCAGATCGCGAAGGCCCTTGGTGCGAAGGTGATCGCCACTGCCTCGGAGAAGAACCATGACTTCCTCCGGTCCCTGGGGGCCGAACCCGTGGCCTACGGCGAAGGGCTGGCGGAGAGGGTGCGTGCCCTGCGCCCCGAAGGCGTGGAAGTGGTTGCGGACTTCGTGGGCGGCAACCTTTCGACCACCCTGGAGGTCCTGAAGGAAAACGGTCGCCACGCCTCCATCGCGGACAGTGATGTCGAGGAGCACGGCGGCACCTGGATGTGGGTGAATCCCGTGGGTGCTGAGCTGCAGGAACTTGCCGATCTGGTGGACGGGAACAAACTCCAGGTTGAGGTAGCGGAGACTTTCCCCCTTGCTGAGGCGGCGGAGGCGTTCCGCCTCAACATGGAAGGCCACACGCGCGGCAAGATCGTGGTCACGGTCGGAGCCTAAGGGCATAACGCGAACGACGGCGGCGGGTCACGTTGGGTTTCGTTTCGGAACCTGGCGTCGGCCCGCCGTTTTGCGTGAAGCATGGTGCTTCTTCAGCAGGTGTTCCTTCAGCCCGGGGTTTCTTCAGCATGGGGGAATTTGCCTTGTTAGGCCATCTTTGTGAGACTGAAATCCTCTATTCCCCAGTGTTAGGCTGATGTTTTGACGGACATTCAAGGTTTCGCGACGCAAACCAAGCGCTGACACGCACCTGATGTCCTTCCGGGCCGGTGGTTGCAGCGCATTCGCTGAAATCACTGGAGTCCTGAAAACATCATGCCTTTTACAAAAAATCCGTCCATCACCCTGACTGACGTCCGCCTTCAATGGCCGGACGGCACCACTGCCCTCACCGGGATTTCCGGGACCTTCGGAGTGGGCCGCACGGGCCTGGTGGGATCCAACGGTGCGGGAAAATCGACGTTGCTGCGCCTCATTGCCGGCGTGTTGACTCCAACGAGTGGCCGGATCAGCACCAACGGCGAGGTCGGCTACCTTCCGCAGACACTTACCCTCAAAACCGACTCAACCGTAGCCGACTTGCTCGGTATCGGCCCTAAGCTGCGGGCCTTGCGCGCCATCGAATCCGGCGACGCCGCGGTGGAGAATTTCGAGACAGTGGGCGATGACTGGGACATTGAAACCCGTGCAGACGAGTCCCTGCGTCATATCGGCTTTTCAGGATCGGACCTTGACCGGAACGTCGGCGAGATTTCGGGCGGCGAAGCCATGCTGGTCGCGATCACCGGACTTCGGCTCCAACGGACGGCAATTACGCTGCTGGACGAGCCAACGAACAACCTGGACAGGGATGCCCGGGCAAGACTCTCCGGCCTCATCACTTCCTGGCCAGGAACGCTGGTGGTGGTCAGCCACGACCTCAGCTTGCTGGAGTTGATGGATAACACCGCGGAGCTTCATGCCGGGGAACTCACGGTCTTCGGAGGTCCATACAGCGCCTGGCGGTCCCACATGGATGAGCAGCAAGCAGCAGCTGTGCAGGCTGCCCAAGCTGCAAAGCAGGCTGTGAAGATCGAGAAGCGCCAACGCCAGGATGCTGAAACGAAGCTGGCCAAGCGTGCCCGGACCGGCCAAAGCAGCTACGACAACAAGAAGGGCTCCAAGATTCTCATGAACCAGCGGGCCTCCGACGCGCAGGTGTCTGCGGGGAAGCTGCGCTCGGGGTCGGACGACAAGGTTAACGCCGCCCGGACCGCACTGGACGAGGCCTCGTCCAGAATCAGGGAAGAGGAGCGGATCAGCCTGAATCTTCCGGATCCGGACGTTCCCCGCGGACGCCGGATGGCCGAGTTGCGCGGGACCAATCGTGCCTTCTTCGTAGAAGGCCCGGAACGGGTGGCCATCATTGGTGCGAACGGAGTGGGAAAGACCACCTTGCTTGAACGCGTGGTCGCCGGTGAGTCCTTGCCCGACAAGGACGAGGTGAGTGACGTCGTCGAATCCGGCACAGCCGGTGGTCGCCTTCTCACCGGGCGTGCCGGCTATCTGCGGCAGCGCCTCGACGGCTTGGACGATGCCGCGACCACGCTGGAAAATGTCCAGGCTTCGGCACCAAGCGTTCCCGAAGGTGAAATCCGGAACCAGTTGGCGCGGTTCCTGCTAAGGGGCGACAGCGTCTACCGGCCCGTTCATACGTTGTCCGGTGGCGAGCGGTTCAGGGTTTCGCTGGCCCGGCTCCTCTTTGCCGATCCGCCGCCACAGGTACTGATTCTCGATGAGCCCACCAACAACCTGGACATCCAGAGCGTGGACCAGCTCGTGGAAGCGTTGAACGCCTATCGCGGCGCCGTGATCCTGGTAAGCCACGACGACGACTTCCTGGACCGTCTGGATCTGGACCTTGTGCTGAATCTGGACCATGACGGATCACTCACGGAGTTGCCGTCGTAAGGAAGTAAGTTCCGGAACCCTGAGGCGGGACGCGCGCCATGTAGTCTGGGAATTTCGATTTGGGGGAATTCATGGTGACTCGTCAGCGCAGCGGCTGCTTTTCCGTAGTGGCGGCAGGAATCCTGTTGATGGCGTGGATCGGCTCCATTTTCTGGACTGCCATCGACGAAGGTGCGGTGCCCGCCGACTCGTCGTTCCTTGCCATTCCGTTGCCCAGCGAAGCCGGGGCGATCAGCACACACTGTGGTTCGGGAGGCTGTTCCCGGGTAATGACCGTAAACGTCAAGCCACCTCAGACATCGCAGTCGATTGCAGCGGAGATGGGGCTGACGCAGGAACGCTGCGAACCGATGAACCTCTGGACCATGCGGAAGACTTGTACCGGAGTCTCCAGTGACGCCGGGGGGCTCAAAATCTACCTGCAATACTCCACGTTCTTCTCCAAGTACTAGCTTTCAGGTACCAGACACCAGCTTCGGGGTACCAGGCACGACGACGGCGGCGCGCCACCCTCGGCTCCCATGGAACCGAAGGTGACCCGCCGCCGTCGTGCTTTAAGCGGATGGCCGGTGAGGTCTACTTGGCCAGGAAGCTGAGCAGGATTTCGTTGATCTCAGCGCCGTGCGTCCAGAGGAAGCCGTGCGGTGCGTCCTCGATCTCGACGTATTCCGCCGCCGGCAGGCGCTTGGTGAATTCGCGGCCCGTGGCATCGATGGGCAGGATGCGGTCGCCTGTTCCGTGGACGATCAGGGACGGAACGGTGACCTTTTCGATGTCGGAGCGGAAGTCGGTCAGCCAGGTGTCCACCACGGCGAACGATGCGTACCAGGACGAGCCTGCAGCGACGTTCCAGGAGTTGCGAAGGGCTTCTTCGCTGAGCCGGTTTCCGAGGAAGTTGTCGGTGTTGTAGAAGTCCTTATAGAAGTTGGTGAACCAGGCGTAGCGGTCTTCGATGGCGGCGTTGCGGATGCCGTCGAACACGGAGGACGGGACGCCCGTTGGGTTGTCGTCGGTCTGGAGGAGGAACGGCTCGAGCGAAGCGAGGAAGACGGCCTTGGCAACGCGGGACTCGCCGTACGTGCCGATGTAGCGTCCAACTTCGCCGGTGCCCATGGAGAAACCGACCAGGACGGCGTTCTGCAGGTCGAGCGTTTCAAGGACTGTGTTGAGGTCGGCTGCGAAGGTGTCGTAGTCATAACCGGTGGTGGTCTTGCTGGACTTGCCGAACCCGCGGCGATCGTAGGTGACGACGCGGTAGCCGGCGTTCAGGAGGGCGGCGGTCTGCTTTTCCCAGGAGGCGCCGTCAAGGGGGTAGCCGTGGATCAGGACAACCGGCTGGCCTGAGCCGTGGTCCTCGTAGTAGAGCTCGATATCCGTGGTGTTCTCAGTTCCGACTTTGATGAAGCCCATGATTCTGTTCCCTTTCCTCGAAGTAGAGAACGATCGTTCTCTCTCTGCTTACAAATACTATAGAACGATCGTTCTCATTTCAAGTAGTATTGGGGTATGGATATTTCCGAGGTCCGGCACCGCATCGTCGCGACGGCTGACGGGCTCTACAACGCCAAGGGAATCCAGTCGGTGGGTATGGACGAGCTGCGGACCGCGGCGGGTGTCTCACTGAAAAAGCTTTACCAGGAATTTCCGTCCAAAAGCAGCATTGTCATGGCTGTTCTGGAGCGCAGGCATGAGTCCTGGACCGAGGGGCTGGACGCGATGGTGCGCAAGGCCCCGGATCCGCGGGGCAAGCTCCTGGCCATCTTTGACTACCTCGCCGGATGGTTCTGCCAGGATTCGTTCCGGGGCTGCGGCTTCATCAACAGCTTCGCGGAGCTGGGTGCTGTCAGCCCCGAAGTAGCTGACTATGCGCGGAAGCATAAGGAATCGTTCCAGGAATACGTTGCAGGCCTCGCCGCCGGGGCCGGTGCGCCGGCGTACTTGGCGCCCCAGCTTTCAATCCTCGCCGAGGGCGCGCAAACGACGGCGGCCATCGCCGGCTCGCCCGAGGCTGCGGGACAAGCGCGGCAGGCCGCCGAAGTGCTGATCGACGCTGCATTGGGCCAGGCTTCCTAGCCGGATTGCCTCCTGGCCCGGAACCTGCCGGTCCCGGCGCCGCTCTCAGTGGGCCTCAAGCTCCTCGAGTGTCTTGCCCTTGGTGTCGGAAGACCTGAGGGTGGCAATGGCTGAGATGATGCAGATGCCGAGCGTTGTCAGCCCGATGACCATGGGGATGTTGGCAGACCCCGGGGGAGAAATTGCGGTAAACAGGCTCGGGAAGAACGAGGCAATCATGAGTCCGATGTTCTGGGACACCGCGAATCCCGTGACGCGCATCCGCATCGGGAACTGCTCCTGGAAGAACGTGGCGAAGGTGGCGTTCCACATCTGGAAGAGGATGCCCTGGACGATCACAACGCAGACGAACACCAAGGGCAGGCTCCGCTGTTCGATGGCCCAAAGGTAGCCCATGGTCAGCAGCCCCCCGGTCATGCCGCCGGCCACCATCAAAGCACGCCGCCCGATCTTGTCCGAGAGTGCGCCGAACGCCGGAATGGTGAGGACGGCGGTGACATTGGCGGCCATGGTCACCCAGAGGAACTCGCTGCTGGAGAATCCGATCCCGTAGCCCTTCTGGGTGGCGAACGAAACCCCGAAGATCAGGGTTGCCATGCCGATGACGTTGGTGAAGGTCATGGCAATGCAGCGGACCAGGACCCAGGGGTGGGTGCGCAGGAGGTCGACCAATGGGAACCGGCGTTTGGCGGGGGCTGCCTCGGACTGTGCCAGGTAGGCCGGTGGCTCCTGCACCCGGCGGCGAATAACGTAACCTGCCACGATCACTACGGCGCTGAGCAGGAAGGGAAGCCGCCATCCCCAGGAGTGGAACTCTTCATCCGGCAGCAGGGCGGCCAGGGGAATCAGCACTGCCGTGGCCAGAATCGAGCCGACCTGCGTGCCTTGGAGGCTGAAGCTGGCAAAGAATCCCCGCCGGGCGTCGGGGGAATGTTCCACGATCATCGCGCTCGCACCGCCGAGTTCGCCGGCGACGGCGAAGCCCTGTATCAGGCGGAGGATCACCAGCATGACGGGGGCCAGGAGTCCGACCTGTCCGTAGGTGGGGAGGAGACCGACGGCAAAGGTGGCGAAACCCATGAGCAGCATCGCGAAAACGAGCACCTTCTTGCGTCCGTGCCTGTCACCGTAAGCGCCCAGGACCACTGCGCCCAGGGGTCGCGAAACATATCCCACTGCGTAGGTGGCCAAGGAAGCGATGATTCCCACCGTGGGATTCTCTGTGGGGAAGAAGATCGTGGGAAACAGGAGCGTTGCTGCCAGCGAGTACAGGGCGAAGTCGTAGTACTCCAGTGCGCTGCCGATCCAGCCGCTCATGGCGGCCTTCTTCGGGTCCTTTCGGGCGATGCTTTCGCTGGGTACTGGAGGGATCTCCCTGCGGTGCATGACGGTCACGTCGCTGTACTCCTCTGGCGTCGTTGGCAAAGAACAAACTTCGTCTTGAATCGATTCATAATCCTACGACGTGACCTGGGTTACGTCAACGGAAGATTGGTTCCCGGATGCCATTGGATCCATGGCGCAGGAACCGGCCGATGCGCAGCGTTGCGGGATAGCCCCGACGGGCACGGCGGGGCTAGGCTTCTTGGACGCGCCGAACGGCGCGGCAGGAAGAAGACTATTCGTGTTTGAAGCCCCCAGCATCTTGTTCCTCTCGGCAGGCTTTGCAGTGTTGGCCGCTGCCGTCCTGCCAAAACTGTTGCGACGCATGCCGCTGTCCATGCCGATGGTCTTTCTTGGCAGCGGAATCCTGGCGTTCACTCTGCTCCCGGACCTGCCGGACCCTGATCCTGTCCGCTACGGGGAGTTCGCTACCCACCTCACTGAAATCTGCGTCATCATCTCCTTGATGGGCGCAGGTCTGGCCCTCGACCGACCGTTCCGTTGGCGCGGGTGGTCAACCACTTGGCGGCTGCTTGGCATCGTTATGCCCTTGTGCATCCTGGTGATGACGCTCCTGGGAATGTGGGTGCTGGGGTTGGGGCTCGCCGCCGCCATTCTTGTTGCGGCCGCGATTGCCCCCACTGACCCGGTGCTGGCCTCCGAGGTCCAGGTGGGAAAACCTGCGGACAGCGAAGAGGATCCGGACGAGGACGAGGTGCGCTTTGCCCTGACCTCGGAAGCCGGCTTGAATGACGGGCTTGCCTTCCCCTTTGTCTACCTCGCCATCCTCATCAGCCTGGTGGGAGCCGCGCCGGCTGCGTGGTCAGGGGAGTGGGTGGGTGTTGATTTGCTCTGGCGGATTGCCGCGGGGGTCCTGATCGGATTCGGCACGGGCAGGCTGTTGAGCCTGATCTTCTTCGCTGCCAAGGGAAAGAGTTTCCGCCTGTCCGAGCACTCCGAGGGCTTCGTTGCCCTGGCGGCCACGTTCCTGGCCTACGGCGCTACGGAGCTGGTGGCCGGATACGGCTTCATTGCAGTCTTCATCTGTGCCCTGACCATCCGTTCCGCCGAGCATAACCACGCCTACCACCAGGTCCTGCACAGCTATGTAGAGCAGTTGGAGCGGCTGATGACCGTGGTGATCCTGGTCCTCCTTGGCGGCGCTATTGCCCGTGGTCTTTTGGAAGGCATTGGTTGGCCTGAAGTGCTGGTAGCCCTGGCGTTCCTCTTGGTGGTCCGGCCCGTGGCCGGCTGGATAGGGCTGATGCGTGGAAAGACCGGACCCCGCGAACGCCTGGCCATTTCGTACTTTGGAATTCGAGGGATCGGCTCCCTCTTTTACATTGCCTTTGCGATCAGCCACGGACATTTCGAAGACGAGGCCCACAGCCTGTGGGCAATGGTCGGATTGGTGGTGGCGCTGTCCATCGTGGTCCACGGGGCTACCACCGCGCCGTTGATGAATCGGCTGGATAGACTTCGCGTTGCGCAAGCGCGCAAGCAGCACGGTGACGAGGGCCGGGCTCCTACAACGGCTGTTTAGGGGCGGCTGTCCGCGTCCCGGTTGCCGCCGTCGCCGTATTTCATAAATATTTTGGAGTAATTAATCCGCGCTGGAAAGCCATCCCTAAACGCCGATAGTCAGCACCCTGATGGTTTGAGCAGGGACGATACCCAAAACGGCCGGATGGAGAGGTCGACGGGGCGCTCCCGCACCGGCTTATCGCTCCATCGCCGGCCCTAGGCACACCGCGATCGCGGGCGTACAGTCCGCTGTATAGCTCCCCCGCATCCTGTTGGGCAGTTGCTTTGGGGCGGTCGCCCCGCTGGGGGAAGGAACTGCCATGCACCATAGCTCCGCGCGAAAAAATCCAGGGATACATTCAGCGGGATCGAGCCGCCGGCGCACGTCGGTAACGGTGGGGGCCGCCTCCGGAGTTCTTCTCCTTGCCGGTGCCATCATGCTCCAACAATCACCTGCATTTGCGGCGACGCCGGTAAACCTGGGTACTGCGGGGTCGTACTCGGTCCTTGCCGCCACCACGGTGACCAACACCGGCCCCACCACCCTCCAAGGAGACCTGGGCCTGAGCCCCGGCACCGCCATTACCGGCTTTCCGCCCGGCACCGCTGCTGGCACAATCCACGCGGCCGACGCGGTGGCTTTGCAAGCACAGTCGGATCTGACCACCGCCTACAACAATGCGGCAGGGCAAGCGTTGACGGCGAGCGTATCGGGCGACCTGGTTGGCCAGACTTTGACGGAAGGTGTCTACAAGTCAACATCGTCGCTGGCGCTCAGCGGCCAGCTGACACTGGATGGCCAGGGTAATCCGGCGTCGGTGTTCGTGTTCCAGGTGGCGTCCACGCTGATTACTGCGTCCGCCAGCAGCATCATCTTCACCAACGGCGCCCAAGCCTGCAACGTGTTCTGGCAGGTCGGCAGCTCGGCAACCCTGGGCACTGCCTCAAGCTTCAAAGGCACCGTACTTGCGCTGACTCGATTACAGCCCAGACCAACGCAGTGGTGGAGGGGCGGCTCCTGGCGCGTAATGGTCAGGTTTCCCTGGACACCAACGTGGTAACCGCACCCGCTTGCGTCACGACCCCCACCACCTCCGCGCCACCTGCAACAGCGACGGCGACGCCGACCGCGACGGAGACAGTGACAGAGACGGCGACTGCGACCGCGACTCCGACCGCGACGGAGACGGTGACAGAGACGGCGACGGCGACGGCGACGGCGACTGCGACGCCGACCGCGACGGAGACGGTGACAGAGACGGCGACTGCCACTGCGACGCCGACCGCGACGGAGACGGTGACAGAGACGGCGACTGCGACTCCGACCGCGACGGAGACGGTGACAGAGACGGCGACTGCGACTGCGACAGCCACTTCCAGTGACGGCGCCATTCCGGTCCAGTCCGCACCCTTGGCTGGGACGGGTAGGAATCAGGGCACCAACGTGGACACTGCAGCAAGGGTTTCCAACACGGAGCCCATGAGCCGCACGGCCGTGCTCGGCACGATCTTGGTGGCCCTGGGCGGTGCAGGAATTCTGACTTTGGGCATCCGCTTCCTGACCGCTATTCGCAGGGAAAACCAGCAGGACTAGCAGCTTGCATCGAGGATCTGTACAGCGAGGCAGGCACCGCCGTTCGCCGGGGCGTTGGAAACAACGGCGAACGGCGGTCATCGCCTCCATGGCTGTAGTGCTGTTGGCGGCGTTGCTTCCGGGGTGGTCAACGCAGGCCGCCACTGATTCCGGGCCAACGGTCGCGGCAGGTGAACCATCCAAGGCAATCAGCGCTATACAGCCGTCCACTTCGAGCAGCGCTTCTGCGGCACCCTCGACGGCACCTGCTGCTGCACCCGCGCCGCAGCCAGCGCCCAGCGAGGCAGCCGCAGCGGCGACCGGTTCGCCACCCTTGCACATAACGTACGCGAGGGTCGGGATGGACCAGGCGATCGTGCCCCTTGCCCCGACGGAGGCTGAACGGGAACTGGGTTCCATCGTCCCCCCGTACACACACGATGCGTATTGGCTCGACCCATACGGCATGCCGGGTGCGGGATCAACCAACACCACGTACCTGGTGGGACATAGCTGGGAGGGACAGGCGTCTCCCTTCAACAACATCAGCACCCTCGCGCAGGCGGGTGACCGCATCACCGTCACAACCGCGGAGGGGCTGCTGGAGTTCAGGGTCGACTCGGTGGCAACGGAGTACAAGGACACCCTGCGGGACAGTGAGATCTGGGACAGGGTGCCGGGGCGTCTCATTCTCATCACTTGTTACGCGGCTGATCTGTGGGGGAAAAACATCGTCGTGCTGGCGAGCCCGGAGCGCGTGACGTAGCGGATTGTTGCGTTATGCGTGCGGGCTGGAGGGAAGCGGTGCCGCAGCGAGCAGGCCGTGGAAGACTGGACACATGTCTTCCCGTCCCGTGAAACCGCGCCCCCAGCCCGACGTCGTTGAAACTGACGGTCCCAAGCCTGCGGGCAAGGGGCGCCGCCACCTGGCCATGAGGCTCGACGACGCGTGGCTGGGTTTCCAGACCCGCCTTGCCATCCGGCGTGGCCGGGTGGAGACCGTGATTCCGTATACGGGCTACGGCTCGACGACTTGGGTCCGGGTGCTGGCCCGCGTGGTGCGAAGTGATCCCCGCGACGCTGCAGGTCACGCAAAGCCCTTGCAGGAAAGCATGCGCGGCTGGCGGAACTTCACGAGTGCTCCTGTAGCCAACGCCGCGGTAAAGGTGACTGTGGCCGGTTCCGTCCATGACGTCGTCGCAGACCGCGGCGGTGTGGTTGACGTGCGCATCCCGGTGACCCTGACAGCTGGTTGGCACACCATCACGCTGCAGTCGGGGGAGTCCCACGTCGTGGAGGCTCCCGTGCGGATTGTTGCGGACGACACGGACTTTGGAGTCGTCTCGGACATCGACGACACGGTCATGGTCACCGCGCTGCCCCGGCCTTTCCTGGCCGCCTGGAACACGTTCGTGCTCAACGAACATGCCCGGACTCCCACTCCGGGCATGGCGGTGCTGTATGAACGGATCGCCAGGACGGCCCCGTCGGCGCCGGTACTGTATCTCTCCACCGGGGCCTGGAACGTTGCCCCGACGCTGTCGCGTTTCCTTTCCCGCAATCTGTACCCGGCTGGTCCCAAGCTGCTGACCGACTGGGGCCCAACGCCGGATCGCTGGTTCCGCAGCGGCCAGGAACACAAACGGACCTCGCTGGAACGTCTCGCGGAGGAGTTCCCCCACGTCAAATGGCTCCTGGTTGGTGACGACGGACAACATGACGAAGCCATTTACTCCGAGTTCGCCCAGCGGCACCCGGAGAATGTCCGGGCCATTGCCATCCGCCAACTCTCGGCCGGCGAAGCGGTCCTCGCAGGCGGTCGGTCGAAGACGGGCGGTCAACCCACACCGGGGGTTCCTTGGATCTATGCCCCGGACGGTGCAGGCATGTCGGCCCGGCTCGAGGAGTTGGGCATTATCCGGAGCGACGTCCGTTCCGCCGACGATCCCGAAGAAGGCGACATCCAGGCCTAGCCCTGGCCCGCCACGCGGCGGTCAGGGCCCGCTCTTTTGCGGACAGCTGGCGGTTAGCGAAGCACGCAGGGACGCCTAGGCTTGCATCAGGTCACGACGAGGTGGCCGGAATTGATGGAGGTCGAGATGACAACTTTACGGAAAGTGCCGCCATTTGATGCCGAACTAGGGGCTACCCTCGGGGCGCTGGGCGACCTGATTGCTCCCACCCTGACCCCGGACATGATTGAAGGAATGCGGGAGTCGTTCGTTGTGGCTCCCGTCGAAGATCTCTTGTCGGGACGCCCCGTAACGCACTTTGAGCGGACCATTCCGGGCCCGTTGGGTGCTCCCGACCTCACAGTGTCTGTTTTCCAGCGAACTGACCACGCCCCTGGAGGGCCCGGTATCTATCACATCCATGGTGGCGGCATGGTCATGGGTGACCGGTTTCTTGGAGCGGACTCCCTGATTGACTGGGTGGAGCAACTGGACGCGGTGGCTGTCTCGGTGGAGTACCGCCTGGCCCCCGAAAACCCTGATCCGGCACCCGTGGAGGACTGCTATGCGGGCATGGAGTGGATGGCGGCGAACGCAGAAGAGCTGGGTGTGGATCCCGAGCGGCTGGTCGTCGCGGGTGCCAGCGCGGGAGGAGGACTGGCTGCAGGCGTGGCACTGATGTCACGCGACCGTGGCGGCCCCGCCCTGGCAGGGCAGCTGCTGATCTACCCCATGTTGGACGACCGCAACGAGAGCCTGTCCAGCCACCAGTTCGACGGCATCGGCGTCTGGGACCGGACCAGCAACGACACCGGCTGGGATGCCCTCCTGGGGGACCGCCGCAAAACCAGTCAGGTATCCATATATGCGGCGCCTGCCCGCGCAGCCGATCTTTCGAACCTGCCCCCCGCCTTCATTGACGTTGCCTCCGCCGAAGTGTTCCGGGATGAGGACGTGGCCTACGCGTCGACCATCTGGGCCTGCGGAGGGGATGCGGAACTGCACGTCTGGCCCGGCGGCTTCCACGGTTTCGATATCTTCTTCCCCCAAGCAGCGCTTTCGGTCCTGGCCCGGGAAGCCAGGACCAGGTGGCTCCGACGCATATTGGGCACCTGATGGACCTGTCCCGCCGCCGCAGTTTGTTGCCGCAGCGGCAGGACTGGAGCACCATTGAGTTCCCGAAGGTTGACGATGTGGTGGGCGGTAGGAAATGCAAGGACTGGTGTGGCGCCTCAAGGCGCTCGACCCTGAGGCTTCGGAAAGCCTCAAAGTCATTACGTATTTCGATGCCCTGGTCAACAGCCGGGCCAATGCGGAAATGCTCATCCACGGAGCGGCGGCGCTCTGCGGGTGCCCCGTTGGCTATGCCATGGACGGCAGGAGCGTCTGCGTGGATGCCTCGGGCGGGAAGATCTCCGGGCAGCAGGGCGACTGGCCATCCAGGCCGTTCGGTGTCGACGGGAAGGCCTGGATCCAGCGCCCCGGCCCGGCGTACGCCAATGATGAGCTCATCCTGGAACGGCTCGCCATCGCTCTTGGGATCTTCTGGGACCGCAGGAGCCCTGTGGCTGCAACACGGCGGGCAATGGATACCCTCTTGGACGCTGACGCTTCCGACGACAAGCGCATGGAGGCGGCGCAACTCCTCCATCTGAACCGCGACGCCTTGTACCGGGTCCATGCAACGCCCGGAGCTACCCAGGGATCAGGTCCCACGGTTTTGCTGCACACCCCCTTCGGGGCCATCAAGGCGGCAATACGCCCGGCCGGTGCAATGGTTGAACAGCACGCCCCGGCAGGAATCGGCCTTCCCAAACCTCCCCGCGAGCTTTACCTCTCGTGGGAAACGGCGTTGCTGGCTCTCCGGCTCACCAGCCCGCGCCATCAGATCCAGGACGCCGGCGAGCTCGGCGGCTTGGTAGTCCTGGCAGGGGTGGCCACTGACACAACACGGGAACCGCCTGACCTGACGGCCTTGAAGCGGTTGATCGAGGCTCAGCCCAAGGCGTATTCCCTGCTCGAGGCCATAGCGGAGGCAGGCAGCCTCCGTGCTGTGGCAGGGCAGCTCAATCTGCACCATTCGAGCGTTCAGCACCGGGCGGCGGAGTTTACGACTGCCCTGGGCTTTGACATTCGAACGCCCCAAGGCCGTGTACGCCTCACCCTTGCGTTGGCATTGTTCCTGCTTGCCACCAATACCTTTTGATTGAGCCTCAGCTGACTGCCTTGCTGAGGGCGTCGGCGTTCCTGGGCGGCCCCACGGAGCCGCGCTGAATCAAGCTCGCCGCCAGTTCGGGGGCAGGGGAAACTGATTTCCTGCCCTCGATCTGCCGGATCAGGGCTGACGCCGCCGCCATGCCCATGTCGTAGACGGGTTGCGCGATGACCGTGAGCGGGGGAGTGGTGAGCCGGGTCCACGCGAAATCGTCGTACATCAGGAACGAGACATCTTCCGGGATGGAGAGGCCGAGGTTCTGCACGGCTTCCACCACGCTCAACGCGATGAGGCCGTCCGAGGCGATGATGGCCGTAGCGGGATCCGGGCCGTGGAGCAGCTCGCGCGTAACGCGCATGATGGAGTCGGCGTCGCCGGCGTTGAGGCGGACAAGATCGGTGGGCTGCGGGAGGCCCGCTTCGTCGAAGGCCCTGTGTATTCCGTCCAGACGGTCTGAAATTTGTGAGGAGTCCAGCTTCATCCCGGCAACGTACGGGGCATTGGTCCGGACCGTGGAGACGAAGGCGATCCGTCGGTGTCCGGCCGCGATGAGGTGCTTGGTGGACTCGTAGGAGATGCCTCCCATGTCCACCGCGAACGTCTCGGCATCCAGCCCTTCGGCGGCACGGTCCAGCAGGACCAGCGGACGCCCGGACTCACGGACCTGCCGCAGGTGTGCGGTTTCCACCGAGGAAGCCGGAGCAACAATGAGTCCATCAACCCGTTTGTCCAGCAGCACCCGGACCGCATCCACTTCCGCGGCCTGTTCCTCGTCGGTGTTGATGAGGATGACGTTGTAGCCGCTCTTCTTGGCGGCGTCCGTGATGCCCCTGGTGGCGAGCCCGAAGTGCGGGTTTTCAATATCGCCTACCACCACCCCGATGGTGTTGGATTTGCCGGTGTTCATGCTGCGGGCGAGCTCGTTGGGGCGATACTCAAGTTCCTCGGCCGCGGCGAGGACGCGTTCACGGACGTCGTCGCTGACGGCGCCGTAATTGCCGAGCGCCCGCGCCGCCTGGGCTTTGGACACTTGCGCAGCTTTGGCGACGTCGGCAACCGTCACGTCCCGCCGTCGGGATCCGTCAGTGCTCATGTTCACCTTTCCGAAAGGGTGTTGACGCGGCTTTGTGAGTTCCGCTACATTTCAATCAATCGATGTGAGTCCGGTCTCAATCCTAGGGACTGAGACCGGACTCAGCAAGACCCGACATCGAGCAATATCTCCAGCGGCTCCTGACAGCACCGCTTTCCCTCCCACGATTGGACAACGCTGTGATCAAAATGAACTTCCGCCCGGCAGCGCTCGCAGCCACAGCCTTGGCGGCCATCCTCGCCCTTTCCGGCTGTGGTGGATCCTCGGCCGGCAGCTCACCGTCAGCCGACAACCCCTATGGACTCATCCAGCCCGGCACCATCCGCGTAGCAAGCCTCGGTGACTCCAAGCCGTACACCTTCACCGATGGCACCGGGAACTTCACAGGGTTCGACGTTGAACTCTTCAAGGACGTGGCTCACCGGGCAGGCGTGGACAATGTCGTCTTCACCGGCCAAGACTTCTCCGGGCTCCTGGCAGCGGTATCTAACGGCCAGTTCGACGTCGGCGTGGCCGCTATCGGAATCACCGACAAGCGCAAGGAAACCGTGGACTTTTCCGACGGATACCTGGCCGGTTACCTGACGGTCATCACCACCAAAACCTCTGGCATCAAGGATGTGGACGGGCTGAACGGCAAGCGCCTGGGCGTGGTCCAGGGCACCCTCCAGGAAGCCTATGCGGTGAAGAACTTCACCTCCGCCCAGCTTGTGAAGTTCCCTGACAACAACACGGCCATAGCCGCCGTCAACAGCGGGTCCGTGGATGCACACTTCCTCGATTACGAGGCCGCCAAGGCTTACCAGGAGCAGTTCGGCCTGGTCAGTGCCGCCGACATCCCCTCCTTCGACGCCCCGGCAGGATTCGCGATCGCCAAGGACAAGCCCGCCTTCAAGGAAGCACTGAACAAGGGCCTCGCCGCCGCGATGGAGGACGGCACCTGGAAGAAGCTCTACCAGAAGTGGTTCCCGGGCTCACCGATGCCCGAGCAGTACCTCCCCAAGGCCGAGCAGACCTCCAGCCCTTCCCCCACGGCCGCCAAGTAAGCCGTTCCGCCCAACCAACCAACGTCTGAGAGCACTCAATGGATTGGCTCAATACCATCAGCCGCACGTTCTTCGACTTTGACGCCATGGTCGAAGTGCTGCCCCAACTCCTCGGAGTTGGCCTCCTCAACACCCTCATCATTTCCATCGCAGCAACCATCCTCGGCGTAGTGATGGGGATGGTGGTGGCGGTCATGGGCATTTCGCGCTCCAAGTGGCTGCGGATCCCGGCAAGGATCTACACGGACCTGTTCCGCGGGCTTCCCGCCATCCTCACCATCCTGCTGATCGGCCAAGGATTTGCCCGGTTGAGCCAGTCGGTCTTCGGTCCTTCTCCCTACCCCTTGGGAATCATTGCGCTGAGCCTCATCGCCAGTGCCTACATCGGAGAGATCTTCCGTGCGGGGATCCTCAGTGTGGACAAAGGCCAAGGAGAGGCGTGCCGCGCACTGGGAATGAGCTACACCAAATCCATGGCGCTGGTAGTGGTGCCGCAAGGCGTTCGCCGGGTACTCCCGGCCTTGGTGAACCAGTTCATCGCCATCGTCAAGGATTCCTCCTTGGTTTACTTCCTGGGCCTCCTTGTCAGCGAGCGGGAACTGTTCCGGGTGGGCCAGGACGCGGCGGTGCTCTCCGGCAACCTCTCGCCGTTGGTCATGGCGGGCATTTTCTACCTGATCATCACCGTTCCCCTGACCCACCTCGTCAACTACTTCGACAACAAGTTCCGCACCGGCCGCCGTCGTCCCACGGCACCCACCAGCGGGCTGAAGGAAGTCAAGGAACTCGACGCGGCCTCGCCGCTCATCACCGGGAGCAACACGTGAACCTCACCAGCAGCAGTGCAACCAGCACCAACAAGACCAGCCAGGACATCGAAAAGTTCCACGGATCCAGCCTGGAACTGCAGAACCTGACCATGGCCTACGGGGACGTGGAAGTACTCCGCAACGTCAGCCTCACCGTGGCCCCGGGCACCACCACCTTCATCATCGGTCCATCCGGCTCCGGCAAGTCCACGCTCCTGCGCGGCGTCAACCGCCTGCACGAGCCCAAAAGCGGCGACGTGCTCCTGGCCGGCGAAAGTGCCCTCAAGGTGAAGCCTGACATCCTGAGGGCCCGCATCGGCATGGTGTTCCAGCACTTCAACCTCTTCCCGGATCACACGGCCCTGGAGAACGTCGCACTCGCACTCTGGAGCGTCAAGGGCATGTCCAAGGCCGAGGCCAGGGAGCGCGCCCGGCGCCGACTCGCCGAGGTCGGTCTCGCCGAACGCGCCGACCACCGGCCCCGGGACCTTTCCGGAGGGCAGCAGCAGCGCGTCGCCATCGCACGGGCACTGGCCATGGAACCGGAGGTCATGCTCTTCGATGAAGCCACCAGTGCGCTGGATCCGGAACTTGTCAAGGGCGTCCTGAACCTCATGGCCGGGCTGGGCCGGCGTGGCATGACCATGCTGGTGGTCACCCACGAGATGGGCTTCGCCCGTAAAGTCGCCGACCAAGTGGTGTTCATGGACGAAGGCGAGGTAGTGGAGATCGGCACACCCACCGAGCTCTTCGACAACCCGCGCAGCGAACGCCTGCAGCGGTTCCTCTCGGAAGTCCTGTGATGGGCGGGGCAACAGCGGCACCCATCAGGACCGCCGTCGTCGGATTCGGTGTTTCCGGCAAGGTCTTCCACACACCGCTCATCGAAGCGGACCCGAACTATTCGCTGGACGTGATTGTGACGGCGGACCCGGAACGGGCCGCCGAGGCCGCTCGCCTCTACCCTCAAGCCAGGATCGTGCCCACACCGGAGGACATGTTCAACCGCGCCGCCGAGCTGGACTTGGTGGTGCTGGGAACCCCGCCGCTGACGCACCTGGAACTCGGGGCAACGGCGATCGCCCATGGCTTGAACGTGGTGGTGGACAAACCTTTCGTGTCCACGGTTGCGCACGGCGAGGAGCTGCTGGCCCGCGCGTCCGACGCCGGTGTGCAGCTTACGGTCTTCCAGAACCGCCGGTGGGACGCTGACTTCCTTACTCTCCGGAAGCTTGTGCGGGACGGCGGGCTTGGCGAAGTGCGCACCTTCGAATCCCGGTTCGAGTGGTGGCGGCCCGAAGGTTTCGGCAACTGGCGCGATTCGGCAACGCTGGCCGAAGGCGGCGGGATCCTCCACGACCTCGGGGCGCATTTGATAGACCAGGCGATCCAGCTTTTCGGGCCGGTTGCGGAGAGCTACGGCGAGGTCGCCAACCACGGGCCGCATCCTGAGGCTGCGGACACCGAGGCTTTCGTCTCCCTGCTCCACGAATCCGGCGTCCGCTCGCGGCTGTGGATGAATGGCATGGCAGCGCAGGTGGGTCCGCGATTCCATGTGCTGGGCTCCAAGGCGGGCTACACCAAATGGGGACTCGACGGCCAGGAACCCGCGCTCGCAGCGGGCGTTACGCCGTCGGACCCGTCCTACGGTGTGGAGTCCCAGGAGTCTTGGGGCGTTCTGGGAATCGACGGTTCGGCAACGCCTGTCCCGGCGGAAAAGGGCGACTACCCCCGGTTCTACAGGAAACTCGCCGCCTCGCTCCGGGGCCAGGGCCAGCTGCCCGTGCAAGCTGCAGAAGCGCTGGAAACCCTCAGGATCATCGAAAACATTCACGCCTACGCATAACGGCGTTTCACCGCATCAACACATAGAAAGGGAGAACCATGTCCTCCACCAAGCACGTTGCCGTTATCGGAGGCGGCATACTGGGCGTCTCCACCGCAGTCCACCTGCTCCGCCAGGGCGCCTCTGTGACCCTCCTGAGCGAGCAGGGCCTCGCCAGCGAAGCTACGGGCCGTTCTCTGTCCTGGCTCAACTCGGCCGGTGAACGCTCCACGCCCTACCACCAGCTTCGCGTAGCCGGGGTGGACCGGTACCGCACGCTCTTTGCTACCGATCCCAGCCGCGAGTGGTTGCAATTCGGGGGAGGGCTCATGTGGAACGCGGCCGGGCAGGGCGAAGTCACGGAAGCCCGGCACGCTTACGAAAAGTCCATCGCCTACGACTCCAAACTGCTGGCTCCGGATGAGATCGAGTCGGTCACCCCGGGTATTGATGCACGCGCTGTTCCCGAAAACGCCATTTTTAACCCGGGCGAAGGCTGGGTCAGCCTCCCGGACTTGGTGAACTTCCTGATGGAAGACTTCCACGCCTTGGGCGGCAACCTCGTTCTGAACGCTGGAAAAGTCTCGGTGACGGTCGACGGCGGCCGGGCCGCCGGCGTCGAAACCGCGGCAGGCGATACGTACGCCGCGGACGCCGTCCTGGTTGCCTGCGGTGCCGCAACACCCGCCGTCGTCAAGGCTCTGGGCGTTGACATTCCCAACGGTTCCCCGGTGTCCATGCTTGTGGTGACCAAGCCAGTGGAGCACAATGTCACCGCTGTGATGAACACGCCGCGGGCCGCTGTGCGCCCCAACCCGGGAAATACGTTCGCGCTGGATCACGACTGGTACGAGGAGCGCATCACCGAGCACGCCGACGGTTCATTCACCATCCCCGATGAGGTGGTCCAGGAGCTGGCCGACGAGTCTTCCAAACTCATTGCCGGCAACCCTGAACTGAAGCCGGCGTCGTGGAAAATCGGCTACAAGCCCATTCCGGGGGACGGCGAGCCCGTGTTCGGCGAACTGGGTCAGGTGCCGGGCTGCTTCGTTGCCTTCACACACTCCGGTGCGACGTTGGGGCTCATTGCCGGTGAATTGCTCTCCGGAGAAATCCTGACCGGCGAGAAGCATCCGATGCTCGCGACGTTCCGTCCAGGGCGATTCTCGTAGCACTTCCCTCGAGCTCTGAATAGGCCAACGGCCCCGATACGCCATCTGCATAAGCGTGTCGGGGCCGTTGGAGTTTCAGGTCTCGCCGGGCCTGATCGGGCTGGGGGGAAAGGAAACCGATCAGGCCCGGCGGGGTTGGGGTGGTCTATTTGGTGGTTTCGGTGCGTTGGGTGCCGGTGAAGGCGAAGGCGATGGTGGAGGTGGCGCCTTGGAAGGTGTTGTCCGCGGTGGTGGGGAACGCGGTGGTGACTTTGAGGTTGTCGGTTTTGGCCGAGGTCAGGGAGGTGAGGTTGTTGAGGACCTTGTTCGCTGCGATGACGGGGCTGTTGGCCAGGACGGTGGTTTTGGTGCCGGCGCAGGTGTAGGGGGCGGCGGTGCCGGTCCAGGGGGTGGAGCAGTTTTCGATGGTCAGTTGCAGGCCGTTGGTGGTGTCGGTGGTGAGGAGGGAGGCGGTGGCGCCGGCGGAGGTGGTGAGGGTGACGTTGTTCAGGTCGGAGTTGCCGGTGTTGGCCAGGGTGACGAGTTTTTCGACTTTGTCGCCGGGCAGCAGGCCGGCGATGGGGACGTTGAGGGTGTTGGCTGGTCCGGGGGCGCCCAGGGCGATGGTGACGGTGCCTGCGGTGACGGCTTGGGAGGCGGAGGTGGAGGAGGTGAACGCGCCGTAGGTTCCCATGCCGGCGACGGCGGCTGCGGTGCCGACCAGTGCGACGGAGGCGAGGATTTTGCCGGAGGTGGTCTTGAGGCTGATGGCCATGGGGATCAGTGTCCTTTCGTGTGGCCACCGTGAGACCGGCCGGCCGTTTCTTCAGCCTGTGTGGCTGACAAGAAATACTTTGCCGGGCCTGGATCAAGAACCGATCCTGCAAACCCACAACACTTCCTCAGGAAAACCTCAAGAAAACCGCACCCACTGCTTGCTCGTCCCGGCTCTCAATGCCAAGCGACCGACGAAGTTTCCGATCGAGCAGTTTTGGAGAAGCCCCACGGGCCGCCGGGTCATAGCGTTGATGGTGTCAAGCAAAAAGACCAGGGGAGAGAGATCGCCATGACGGACAACCAGCAAACGGCTACCAAAGAAAAGTCCTACGACGGCTTCACCGAGGACGAACGCGCGGCCATGAAAGAAAGGGCGCAGGAGCTGAAGAAGGCGCCGCGCAAGAAGGCCTCCAAAGCCGACGGTGAGGCCGATGTCCTGGCCAAGATCGCCGAGATGCCCGAAGCGGACAAGGCCATGGCCGAACGCCTGCACGCCCTGGTCAAGGAACACGCGCCGGAACTGACCCCAAAAACCTGGTACGGAATGCCCGCTTATGCCCGGGACGGAAAGAACATCGTGTTCTTCCAGAGCTCCCATAAGTTCAAGGCCCGCTATGCCACGCTCGGCTTTGAGGAGAATGCAAAGCTTGACGACGGCGACATGTGGCCCACGTCGTTCGCCCTCAAGGAGATCACGCCGGCTGTTGAAGCGAAGATCGTCGAACTGCTGAAGAAGGCACTCGCCTGACAGTCGGGCTTCCAGCTTGGGCGGCCGCTACACCGGCTGGCTGTTGGCCGGCGGCAGGTCCGGGTTGACCGGCTCAAGGTCAGGGTCTTCCGCCGTCCACACCTGCACGATGGCCCAGGTGACCGCGGCGATGGGTACAGAGAGGACGGCGCCGATGATGCCGGCCAGGATGGTGCCCGCTGTCAGTGCCATCAGGATCACCAGGGCGTGCAACTGCAACGACTTGCCCATGACCACCGGCTGGAGAAGGTCGCCCTCAAGCTGGTTGACCGCGATCACTGCAATGACCACGATGAGTGCCACGATCGGACCGTTCGCCACGAGGGCCACCAACGCCGCCAGAATGCCGGCGACGGTAGCACCCACCAAGGGGATGAACGCGCCAATAAAGACGATGATCGCCAGGGGGATGGCCAGCGGCACTTGGAGGATCAGCAGCACGGCTCCGATGGCGACTGTATCCACCAAAGCCACAATCGCCGTCCCCCGCACGTAACCGCCCAGTACTTCCATGGTCCGTTTGCCAACGCGGCGGAGCTTTGCTTCGCGAGTGCCCTTGAACGGACGCAGGAAGAAGTCCCAGATCTTGGCGCCGTCCTTGAGGAAGAAGAAGAGTATGACCACCATGAGGCTCGCGCCGGCCAGGAACTCGGTCACCACGGACAAACCGGTCACGGCACCGGAGCGCACTTGGCTGCTCTGGGCGAAGTCCACTACAGCTTGCCGGGCTTGGTTGAGCTGTTCCTGATCCAGGGGGAAGGGCCCTGTGAGCAGGAAGTTTTCCAGCTCGTCCAGGCCTTCTGCCGCTTGGCTGATCAGTTCGTCCCATTGGCTGCGCACCGACAGGACGATGATGCTCACAACGCCGCCCAGGACAATCAACAGTCCCAGGAATGCGACGGCGGTGGCGAGGCCGCCACGCCAGCCACGGCGCCGGAGCATGTTGACGAACGGGCCGATGGCGGCGGCCAGGATCAGTGAGACAAGGACCGGGATCACCAGCAGCCGGATCTGCAGCAGCGCGAACACCACCACTACTGCCACGACCAGAATCAGGAGAATCTGGGCGGCACGGATAGCCGTCCGACCCAGTGAGTCCTTCCACAGGTCGGGCTTGGGTTTGTTGCGCGTGGAAAGGGGAGCCGTTTCCTCGGATCGCGTCATGTGAACTCCTGTTCGTTCGCATCGGTCAGCCGATGGGATCAAACGTAAGTCTACTGACTATTTGCGGAGAGTGGCTCCTCCTGCGCGGAACAGGGACCGGCGTGACTAGTAGGTGGGGTCCGGGTTGGGGGTGGGAGGAACCGGGCCGGGGTCGGGAACCGGTGATGGTCCCGGCGTCGGATTGGGGTCCGGTATGGGGCTCGGAGGAAACGGCGTCGTGGGGTCCGGTGGCGGAGGTACGGGGCCGGGGTCGGGCGGGAACGGCTCGGGCTCGTGGGCTGGGGGCAATGTCATGATCTCTCCTCTGCGTTCTGGTGAATGGTGCTCGGGGTAGATACCAGCAGCCTAGGCGCGGGCCCCTTGCTGCGCCACCACTCCGTGGGCTGTTTCAATTTTTAGGTCATATGACCTAAAATCGGATTCATGAAAGATCATCTCAAGCTCGATACCTCCGGTCCAGTGCTGATTGTCGGCGGTTACGGAACGGTCGGCGCAGCGCTCACGCAGCATGCACAGGGGGAGTGGCCGCTTCTCCTGACCGGCAGGAACCCGGACCGCGGGAGCTACCTGACCAATGACAGAGTGACTGTCCGGGCATGGGACCTCAACCAGTCCGAGCCCTTCGAAGCGCGGGTCCGGGCAGTAATCAGTACAGTCAATGACCCCAATGACAGGGTGCTTCGGGCAGCTGTAAGCGCCGGGATTCCGTACGTTGATGTCACCCGTTGGACCAGCCGGGTCACCCGGGCCGTCACCCTGTCCACCCTGTTGCAGCCCACGGCGCCTGTGCTGCTCAGTTCGGGGTGGATGGGTGGCGTCACCAATACCGTGGCCGCAGCCCTGGCCCGGGAAGTGGGCGGAGCGGCCGACGTGGACATTTCCATCAGGTATGACATCAATGACCAGGCCGGGGCCGACTCCGTTGACTTCATGGACCGGCTGGGACTGGAGTTCGAAGCCCGCAAAGGCGGCAAGGCCGCCGTCGTACGTCCCTTGACCGACACACGCTGGGTGGATATCGCCGGGCACCGCACCAAAGTCGCCAGGCTTGACACCCCCGAGCAGTTCACGCTGCCGCTCACCTTGGGTGCAGGTTCTGTGGCAACGAGGATCGGCTTCAGTTCCAATACATCGACGACGGCGTTGCTCGCCGCGCGCGCGGTGGGGCTGTTCCGGTGGGGCAGCGGCGAGAAATGGGCATCGCTGCGTCGTTCGCTGCTCTACTCCACGGGATCGGGCGGGACGGCGCATATCCGGGTGGAAGTGACTGGTCCGGGCGGCACCGGGACTGCCACTATCACCGATCCCCTGGGGCAGGCCCACCTGACGGCAGCGGGTGGACTTCTTGGGCTCCACACGGTGCTCAGCGATGATGCGCGGCCCGGCGTTTCCTTTCCCGAATCGGCGCCCGAACCAGCTGCGCAGCTCGCCAAACTCGAGTCATACGGTGTGACAATATTGAGGTCATGACCGAAAGCAAGGGCGCGCTGCGCAGGGCGGCCCTTCTGGACGCGGCCGAAGAAGTGCTGGTTACCAAAGGCAACGCAAACGCTGCCATGCGGGACTTCGCAGCCGCCGCCGGGGTGCGGGTCGGGCACCTCCAGCACTACTTTCCCACCAGGGCTGACCTCATTCGCGCGGTCCTTGAGCGGTCGCTGGAGCGCTCGCTTCATCGGCTCAATGACGTCACCGACGTGGACCTCGCGCCGGAGGCTGCCGGCGGGCTTGGCATGGATGAGTCACAGCGGCTCCTGACCGCGTTGCTCCGGGAACACTCGGACATGGCCGACGTCAGGATGCACCTGGAGATCTGGGCGCTGGCCGCCTCGGATGAAGCAGCTGCCGGGGCCTTGCGGGGCTTCTATTCCCGGTACACCGCGCACGTGCAGGGTCTGGTCCGCAGGGGAAGGCCGGAGCTCCCGGACCAGGAAGCCAACGCAGTGGCCGCCGCAATTGTGAGCTTGTTCGAGGGTGCGGCCGTCACGCGTTCTGATATTGCGGGACTTCGAACAGTGCACGGTGACCAGGCGGTCATCCGTACGGCGCAGTGGTTGATCCACGGGCAGTAGGGGCCAGCTTGTCCCTGCCCCGGCTATCCCGCCCGGACGGGCGCTGAACGGCGCAGGAAAGGCTTCCAAAAAAATTTTGTACTCCCGCGTAACCCTTTGCCGCGCTCCGACGATTACGTCTGTGAAAGGGCCGGGTTGGAATTTGTCCCCCATCATCTTCCAGCCCGGCTCTTCCATGTCCGGGAGTTCCTGCCGGTCAAGGGTTCGTCCTTTGGCAGGCCCGGCAGAGCAGTTACTCTTGGTGGGGTCGTCCGTTGCGGGAATCGGATGATCTGGCTCCCAGCCTGGACCAACCGCCGATCGAAAGTCCGAAATCTGTGACCGACGCATTGACCGACGAAGCGCTTCACGCACTCCAAGGCAATAACGCGGAACTGTTCAGCGCCGTTTACCAGGCCTATGCGGGCCAGGTTCTTGGGTACTTGACGGCCAAAGGCGTCCCGGACCCGGAAGCAACCACGCAGGATGTTTTCCTCGCTGTCCTTCCACGCCTGGACGAGATCAATGGAGGCGTCAACGGCCTCAGGACCTTTATCTTCTCGGTAGCCCACGCCCGAATGGTGGATGAGCACAGGAAGGAAAGCCGGACACCCGACCAGCACGAGTTTGAGCCCGAGCGGGATGCGCGCGAAGCGAGCTCGGCAGAGGCTGAGGCGATGCTGCGGTTGGCCCCCTACGAGGTGATGGCGTTGCTGGAACACCTCGGCGAAGAGCAGCGGGAGGTCCTGACGCTCCGCATCGTCGCAGGCCTCACCGTGGAGCAGGTGGCCGGAATCATGGGGAAAACCGCCGGTGCAGTGAAGCAGCTGCAACGGCGGGCACTGATCACCCTCCGTGAGCATTCGGCAGTAAAGGAATACGTGTCGCCATGACATACAAGGATTTGGACCGCGGGCAGATCGTGGACGAGCTGCTGCTCGACGCCGGTCTCAGCGACGCGTCCGATGTTCGGCAGGCGCTTCTGGCCATGGGGCAGCTTGCCGACGCGGCGGCTCCTGCACCCGGCGCGGAACTCGCTGCCATGCTGGCGGGACCGCATGATGAGGTTTCCAAACGACGTTGGCGGCATAAGCACCGGACCGCAGTAGTAAGTGTTGCCGTGGTTGCGGCGATGGGACTTGGTGCCAGCGGTGTTGCAGCCGCAAGTTCAGGCTTTACGCGGAGCCCGTCGTTCGAGGCCCTGCTGGGCACTGTCGCCCCGCATCGGGCCGCTGCAGCGCCCGCCTTGCCCGCTCCCGATGCTCCCAAGGTCAGCACCGCGCCGGCGCCGTCGGTGGATCCGGCCGCGATCCCGCAGCCCTCTCCGGTGCAGCCAACGCCGGCAACGATGATCCCGATTCCCGCGCAGCAACAGGCGCCGGCAGCATCCCAAGCAGTACCCCAGACGCCGGCGGGAACCGCGCCCGCTACTGCCACCGCCGTCGTGCCCTCCGCGAATCCGCCAGTGCCGCAACCGGCCAAGGCTGTGCCGGGAGCGATGCCCGCTGCGCCCACCACGCCGGCGCCTTGGCTGCGGCCCGGCCCGGCGGGCCCAAGCGCCCTGCCCGGCAACGGCCTTTCCGTAGCTTCTGAAAAGGAGGCCTTGGCGCAGCTCAAAGCCGCTGAAGAAAAACTGAAGCAGTGGAAGAAGCAACTGAAACGGCAGGATCCGGCACAGCCACGTCCGTGATTCCCCGTGTGAGGACGGCAGTAGGCTTGGACCATGATGCACGTCAACGATCCCGCCGTCGTCGAACGGTTGATGCGGACCAAAGGCACGTGGGCCATCGTCGGCCTCAGCAACAACGAGTGGCGTTCGGCCTATGACGTTTCGCTTTACGTCCGGGACAAGATGGGCATGGAGATCATCCCCGTCAACCTCAAGGGCGAGGACGTGCACGGCGAGAAGGGCTACAAAAGCCTGGGGGATATTCCCCTCGACAAGCACCCCATCGATGTTGTGGATTGCTTCGTCAATTCCGAACGTGTTGGTGCGGTCATCGACCAGGCAATCGAGGTCGGCGCCAAGGCGGTATGGCTCCAGCTGGGAGTCTTCGACGACGACGCCACGCAACGCGCAATGGACGCAGGCCTCGACGTCGTGGTGAATTCATGTCCGGCGCGTGAAGGCTGGCATTTCGGCTTGTGATTCCTGCGCTGGTTCTTCTGCTAGATTGCTGCTGACTCATCTCTTCAGCCCCGGGGGACGGCCATGTCCGGCGACCATTTTGCAATGCCATTTTCCATTCCCAGCAGACGGGCCGCCTTAGGTATCTTCGGCGCCTCCATGGTGGCCGGTCTAACCGCCTGCACTGCCGCTGAAGGGGCGGAAAGTTCGACGCCGGCGCCTGCGCCGACTGACACGGCAACGCCAGCGGCCTCCCCTTCGGCGACGGCGACGCCCACCCCCACGCCGACCCCCGCAGCAACGAAGCGGATCCGCCGCTCCTTCATTCCGGACTTCCAACTGCCGCCGGTCGTGGGCGGCCTCGCTCCGGTCATCACCAAGATCCCCACCAAGCACCCGGTCGTTTTTCTGACCATCGACGACGGCAACATCAAAACCCCGGAATCGGTCAGGCTCATGGCCGAATACGACTATCCGGCGTCGCTGTTCCTCACCAAGGACACCATCGCTGACAATCCGGCGTTCTTCAACGCCTTCAAAGCTCAAGGCAGCCTGGTGGAAAACCACACGGTCACCCATAACATCAACATGGTGCGCCAATGGGGATATCAGCAGCAGCTCAATGACATGGTGGGAATGCAGGAGTACGCCCTCCAGCACTATGGCCGCCGGCCAACACTTTTCCGTCCGCCGGGAGGCGCATATTCCAACGTGATGCGCCAAGCCGTTGCCGATGCCGGCATGAAAGCCATCATTACTTGGGAAGCCAAAGCCAACGCGGGAAAAATGGATTACCAAGTGGGCAACGCGTTGCGACCGGGTGACATTGTGCTGATGCATTTCCGGGCAGAGTTCGCCGCTGACCTGGCTGCTTTCCGGGCTGCGCAGCTTGCAGCGGGGCTGGAAGTGGTGCTGCTTGAGGACTTCCTGGGCGTGGCGTAGCCGTACCTGCAGCGGTGGCGCTCCAGTAGGCTCGCTCCATGGATGTTTCCCAGCTCCGTGAGATATGCCTTGGCTTCCCGGGCGCCTTTGAGGACTTCCCGTTCGGGCCCGGGACATCGGTCTTCAAGGTCCGTGCCGCCGTCGCCGGTGGTGCCCGGCACGAGGCCAAGATGTTCGCGCTGTCCTCCATGGATCCGGACGACTGGTCCGTGAGCCTGAAGTGCGAGCCTGCGCTGGCCGAACAACTCAGGGCGGCCAATCCGGAAATCACCGGTGCCTGGCACATGAACAAGACCCACTGGAACGGTGTCCGACTGGATGGTGCCCTTCCGGACGGGATGGTCCGGGACATGGTGGAGGACTCCTACGACCTCGTGGTGGCCACGCTGAGCCGCAAGCAGCAGGAGCAACTCGGCTGGGCCCGGCTGGCGCGCCCGCAAGGGGGCTGATGCCCCCTCCCCATGGCGCTGACATCGGACTAGATTGATAGTGCATACCAGGCGACATCAGCCGCAGGGCTGGTCAGGAGCGGTTTGATGGTGGATACGAAAGCACAGGCGCAGCTGTGGAACGTCCCACCGATCGCGCTGAGCCGGTGAAGCGATGCGCAAAGCCCACGGATATGGCCCTGCTTCACTGGATGAGCGAACCACGCGGCGGATGATTGCTTCGCGCACTCGCTCCGGAGTGTTTCCGGACGGTAAAAACCGCCTCACTGACCACGCGACGGAGTCCGGGATGGTCGAAAATTGGGCGGAACCAAAGGGAACTGAACATCCCGACGGGGTGTATCGCCGGTCCCGGACGGAATGCGGAAAGGCTCTCGCGGAGGGACCGTGAAAAGATCACGCTTTGACAAATGTTGATCGAAACTGCGGAGAAATATTGATTTTCGATCATTCGTGGTGAAGTATGTCACACGAAGGTTGGTGCTGCCAGAGCGTCAGCCCAGACTGTCCGACTGGACGGCCCTAGCCGCCGGAGTCGGCCTTACGAGTCACTAGAGGGGTATTGAAATGACCATTCAGCACCAGTCCGTCGGTCGCCGTGGATTCCTGCGCGGGGCACTCGCAGCAGCCGTACTCGTGCCCATGGGGGGAACCATCGCATCCTGTGCTGCCGGGGGAGGCGGCACCACCACCGGCCCCACGGGCACTGTCTCCGACACCAACCCGTTCGGCATGGCTGACAAGGCCACCCTCGACGCCGTGATCTTCAAGGGCGGCTACGGTATCGACTACGTGGATTTCGCCGGCAAGATCTTTGAAAAGACGCACGAGGGTTCCACCGCAAAGATCGCTCCGTCCACGGACATCGCCCAGGAACTTCAGCCCCGTTTCGTCGGTGGCAACCCGCCGGACCTGATCGACAACTCCGGCGCCAAGGCAATCGGCTTCAGCACCATCCTGGCCCAGCTCGAGGACCTCACCCCCGTGGTGGAGGCCAAGAACCTCGAAGGCAAGGTCATCAAGGACACCCTGTACACGGGCGTGCTGGCTCCGGGCACTTTCGACGGCAAGCTTGCCGCGCTGAACTACGTACTGACCGTCTACGCCGTCTGGTACTCGGATTCCCTACTCAAGGAAAACGGCTGGACCGTTCCCAAGACCTGGGATGAAATGTATGCGCTCGGCGAGCAGGCAAAAGCCAAGGGCAAGTACTTGTTCGTGTGGGGCAAGGAAGCCGCCACGTACTACCAGGAACTCGCCATCGCGTCCGCCATCAAGGAAGGCGGGGACGAAGTCCGCCTCGCGCTGGAAAACCTCAAGGAAGGTTGCTGGTCTCACCCGGCCATCCAGTCCGTCTTCACCGCACTGGACAAGATCGTGAAGGCCGGCTTCTTCAAGCCCGGCGGCTCGGGCACGCAGTTCACGGCCGCCCAGGCGCAGTGGAGCAACGCCCAGGAGGCTGTGTTCTACCCGTCGGGTTCGTGGATCGAGAACGAAATGAAGGACCAGACGAAGGCCGGCTTCAACATGATGGGCGCCCCGGCGCCCTCGGTCAGTGCCAGCCCCAAGATGCCTTACACCGCCCTCCACAGCGCAGCCGGCGAACCGTACATCGTCCCGTCGCAAGGCAAGAACGCGGCAGGCGGCAAGGAAATGCTCCGCATCATGCTGTCCAAGGAAGCTGCAACCAACTTCGCCAAGACCAAGTTGGCTCCAACGATCGTCAAGGACACCGTTCCGGCAGACGGCTTCGGATCCACCGCGCTGGTCTCGCAAACCAAAATGCTGGGCGATGCCGGCGACGACGTCTACTCCTGGAACTTCATCGACCTTTACGGAACCAACAAGGACCAGCTCGTTGTCTGGAACACCTTCCTGGACGGCAAGTCGGACGTTGCAACCCTGACCTCCGCACTGCAGAACATCACCGACAAGGTCCGTAACGACAGCTCGGTCAAGAAGATCGAAGTGAAGTGACCGTAGTGAAAACACAGCAGAGCCGGAACGACGACGGCCTGGCCGCCGTCGTTCCGGCCGCAGCTCCACAGCAATTGGTCAAGCGGCGGCGCAAGCCGCTGACCTGGGACAAAGTCAGCTTCTTCGCGGTATTCCTCGGACTTCCGCTGGCGATCTACCTGTTGTTCGTGATCTGGCCGTTCATCCAGGCATTCGGCTACTCGCTGACGGACTGGTCCGGCTTCTCGCCCACGCAGAACTTCATCGGCCTGGAGAACTACACCAAGATCTTCACGGACGACATCTTCATGAAAGCCATGGGGAACAACATCCTCCTGGTTATTTTCCTGCCGATCATCACCATCATCCTGAGCCTGGTGCTGGCTTCCCTGGTGACCGTTGGCGGAAGCAGCAAGGGGCAGATCAAGGGCCTCCGGAATTCCAGCTTCTATCGGGTTGTGTCATTCTTCCCGTACACGATTCCCGCGATTGCCATCGGCATCATGTGGGGGCAGATCTACGATCCTTCGGGCGGTCTGCTGAACGGCATCCTTACAGGGCTGGGTCTGGACCAGTTCAAGGACTTCGCCTGGCTGGGCAATAAGGACACTGCCATGATCGCCACGATGTTCGTGATCGTGTGGGGCTTCGTTGGCTTCTACATGGTCCTGTTCGTTGCAGGCATCAAGGGCATTCCCGCTGAACTCTTCGAAGCGGCAAGGATCGACGGCGCGGGCCGCTTCCGCACCGCTGTGTCCATCACCATTCCGCTGATCCGGGACAACATCCAGACCGCCTACATCTACATGGGCATCCTGGCATTGGACGCGTTTGTCTACATGGCCGCACTGAACTCCGGCGGTGGTCCGGACAACTCCACACTGGTCATGGCGCAGCAGTTGTTCTTCACAGCCTTCAGCAAGGGGCAGTTCGGTCTCGCCAGCGCCATGGGTGTCGTGCTGGCCATTGCGACGCTGATCTTCTCCGGATTGGTCTTCTTGGTCAACCGGCTCACCGGCGGCGATAAGGATGTGAGCCTGTAATGACGACAAAAGTTTCAACTCCGGAAATGAAGTCCCTGCACTTCCAGCCGCGGACCCCGGCAACATCCACGTCCGACAAAGTGGTGGGAGCGGTCTCGCACACTGCCCTGACCATTTGGACGCTCATTGTCATCCTGCCGTTGCTGTGGACGGTCATGTCGTCCTTCAAGACGTCCAGCGAGATCTTTGCTTCGCCGTTCGCCTTGCCGTCCCAGTGGAACCTGGATAACTACACCAAGGCGTGGAGTGAAGCAGGCATCGGAGCTGCGTTCCTGAACTCCGTGCTGGTGGTCGCTGTGGCCCTGGTGATCGTCATGGTCCTTGGCGCCATGTGTGCCTACGTGCTTGCCCGCTACACCTTCCCGGGCAGCAGGGCCATCTACTACCTGATGCTCGCCGGCCTGACTTTCCCGATCTTCCTGGCCATGGTTCCGTTGTTCTTCGTCCTGAAGAACATGGGACTGCTGAACACACTGCCCGGGTTGATTCTGGTCTACGTCGGCTTCGCGCTGCCGTTCACGGTGTTCTTCCTCTTCTCCTTCTTCAAGTCGTTGCCGCACGAAATCACAGAGGCAGCAGCCCTTGACGGTGCGGGGGAGTGGCGGACGTTCTTCCAGGTCATGTTGCCGATGGCCAAGCCGGGCCTCGCCTCGGTGGCCATCTTCAACTTCCTGGGCCTGTGGAACCAGTTCCTGATTCCGGTGTCCATCAACGCCGCCGGTCCACGCGTGCTGTCGCAGGAACTGGCGGCCTTCGCCGGCCAGATGGGCTACGCGGTGGACTTCGGGGCATTGTTCGCCGCCGTTACCGTGACCGTGGTTCCGGTGCTGATCGTGTACATCATCTTCCAGCGCCAGTTGCAGGGCTCCGTTTCACAGGGCACCTCAAAGTAGTACAACCGCGCTAAAAACAGCGTTCGACGGCGGTCCGCACCCCACGTGCGGGCCGCCGTCGGGCGTTAAGGGCAGCGGGGGAGGGGGCGCGATCCGGCTCAGTCCCTGCCGGCCTCAATGAATTTAAGGGCGGTGTACCCGGGGTTTGTCAGGAGGACCTCGTGGCTGCCTTCCATACTGACCAGCCGGAAGACACCCAACCTGTTTGATAGCCGGGGGTGCCGTCCCCATTCCCCCTGGGTGATGTCGTTGTCGTCCAAAGGCGCGATGTAGCTGAACGCCTGGGGAACGCGCTCCCAACCTGTCATGTCTGCAGGGTCGGTGAATGCGCCGAAGGGCTGGGGGCGCAGTACATCGTAGATTTCCTGGGCATGTTCGGCGCTTCCATCGTTGAAGAATCCGTCCCTCCACACGAAGAACGGCAGGACCACCGAGCCGTCAGAGCGTTCGTCGGCGCTTGCCTGCAGGGCGGCCCGGAGGTGCGGCGGTACCTCGTCCACCAGCGCTTTGCCGTGCTCCGGCACGAACGCTGCAAAGTAGACGAGTCGTCGGATCCGTTCGGGCATTTCAATGGCGACCCTGGAGATCAGATAACCGCCCCAGCTGTGGCCCACCAGCACAAAGTCGCTGAGGTTGTGCTCCCTGATGTAATCGATGATCGGCTCGGCCGCACCGTTCAGGTTGACGTATTTGCTGTCGTTCGGCCCCAGTCCACCCGCAGTGGGGGTATGAACTTCGTGCCCTGCCGCCTCAAGGTGGGTGCGAACGGGGTCCCACATTTCGCCGTAGTGCCAAGCGCCGTGTACAAGGACAAACTTCATGGTTCTCTCCGAATCCGGGATCAATTGCCTGTCATCGAAGTATGTTCAACGGCGGACGGGGCCGCTATCGGAAAGACGACGGCGGTCCTATCGGATTCGCGCAGCCTTCAGGACAACGGAGGGCGTCGTGCCGTAGCGGGACTTGAACTGGGTGGAGAACTCACCCAAATGGAAGAAGCCGCACTGCAACGCGACCTCGGTGACGCTGGTCCCGTCCGGATCTGATTCCCGCAGAATCCGGTAGGCGGTTTCGAGCCGCTTCATTTTCAGCCATTGGCCGGGCGTCGTGTCCAGCTCGCGGCGAAAGCTTGCCTGCAGGCTGCGGATGCTGATGCCGCAGCAACGTGCGACGCTGCTGAGGCTTACTGGTTCGCCAATACGCTCCAGCATGTACTCGGTTGCCCGGCGGACACGCAAAGACGCAATCCCGCCCGGGCTCCGTGGCTGGAAGGGGGTGGCAACGTCTCCGCTGGGGATGAGGAGGGACTCGATGATGAGCTCTTCAAGGTGAAGGCTCACCCGATGCTGCCAGCTGGAGTCTTTCACCGTCGATATGCTCATGCTGCTTTCGATCAAGCTGCAAAGCAGGGCCGGCGGCAGCCCCAGGGACAAGGGGAGCTCGACTCTTCGGCCTGGCCCAGTGGTCATTGCCTGGCCGGCCACGGTCTCGACGCGATGACGATCCAGCCTCAAAACCACTTGGTCGTAGTCGGCGTCGAGGTCGAATTGAAAGAGGTCATACGGGCCGACAACCACTGCGTTGTCAGGCGTTGCGACGGCGGTCTCCGAGCCGTAGCGAAAAAGTGCGCGGCCGCGGACGGGCATGCTCACCAGGAAGCTGTTCTCGTCGGGCTCCGCCGGCGACACCGTGACTGCAGCGCCGTAGTGCAGCCGGTTGATCGAAAGCGAACCAATCTGCTGATGGTCGAGCCGCGCCGCAAGCCGGGATGTCCTGCCGTTAAGGCGCAACGTGTGGGGGCGCAGTGTCCGCGTACATGCCTCCACCACCTGGTCCTTATCGTGCGCCGGGTCCAATATCCTCCGGGCTGTGGAGCTGAGGGTGGCAGCAATGCGTGAAAGCGTCATTGGGATCTCCACGGCGGAGGGAAGTACAGGAATTCTGACAGTATGGACAGTAAACATGGACGGTAAACCGCAACGCAACGAAAGGCAGCAACCGTGATCTTCATCGTGGTCAAGTTCAACGTCAAGCCGGACTGGTCCGATCGCTGGCTGGATCTCGTCGGTGACTTCACCGATGCTACCCGCGCGGAAGCCGGGAACCTGTGGTTCGATTGGTCCCGCAGCGTGGAGAACCCGAACGAATTCGTCCTCGTGGAAGCCTTCCAGGACGATGCCGCCGAGGCGCACGTGAACAGCGAACACTTCAAGAAGGCCATGTCGGACATGCCGCAGGCACTCGCCGAAACGCCGCACATCATCAGCCGCCAGATCGAGGGCAGTGGCTGGGACCGCATGGGTGAGCTGACCATCGCCTAGCCGGAGGGTAGAGGTGGTGCCCGGCTCGAACGAGCCGGGCACCACCTGTTTAACTCCTCAGAACATCCACGGAATCTCCGCGTGGCCGAAGTCGGAGAAGGATCCGAACCGTCCGGCCTTGAACGCGAGCACCTCGCCGTCCCGGTCCCGGCACGTGGTGACCTGGCCGAAGAAGACCTGGTGATCGCCGACGTCGTACTTCTGCACAACGGTGCAATCCGCCTGGGCGAGGGCGCCCTTGATCACGGGCAGGCCGCTTTCGGTGACGTCAAAGTCTCCGTCGCCGAAGCGGTCACCGCCGCGCACCGCGAACCGCCGCGCGATCGACTCCTGCTTGGACCCCAGGATGGACACCGCGAACTTGCCGCTCTCCATCAGGGCCTCACCGGTGCGGGTACCGAAGTTCAGAGAGATCATCAGGATGGGCGGCTCCAGGCTGATGGATGTCAGCGAACTGATGGTCATCCCGTATTGCTCGTCCTCGTGTTGGGTGGTGACCACGGCAACGCCCGTCAGGAACCGGCCCATGGCCCGGCGCATCCCCATGGCATCGGGAACAGTGAAAAGCGGTGCGAGGCTCATGTCAGTTGCTCCGCTCAGCTGGTGCTGGATCCGTGTAGTAGCGGACTTCGAACATCTTGGCACCGTTCTCGGAAACCCACGGGCCGTGTTCCATGCCGGGCGGACGGGTAGCCCAGTCGCCGGCTTTGAAGGTCCTGCCCAGGCGCTGGTCAACGAACGAGCCTTCGAAAATGAACACTTCTTCCCAGAAATCGTGGGTGAGGACGCCGTTGGGGGAGGTGTCCGTTCCAGGTTCGAACTTCAGGATTCGGGTGACTGAGTCGTTGTCCGAGTCCCGGGCCAGGATGGCCTCGGACAAACCGTCAATGTGCGGTTTGCAGGGTGCAAAGTCCACCGAGTCCGTGGGCGTGAACTCGAATTCGGGCTTGGCCATGATCAGATCTCCTCCGACTCGGTGGTGCCGGCAATGCTGTAGGAACCAAGGAACGTGTCCAGCTCGGCGACCAGTGCGTCGTAGCCGTAGTTCCGGTAGGTGTACGCACCCCGGACTACAAACGGGGCGCCGGCGTAGAACATTTCGTACTGCTGGTGGCGGCCCGCGAACTCCGAACCGATGATGTCCCAGGCGAGCTTGAACAGCTTGACGCGTTCCTCGCTGGTGACGCCGGGGGACTGGACATAGCGTTCCATGTCCGGCCGCGTCACGCTGCTGGTCATGTCGGCGACGCTGGAGGGCAGCTGCAGCACGCCGCCGCCCACGAGGTCGCGAAGGATGGAGATCACTCGAGGGTACGTCTCGGACTGCAGGCCCATGGCCCCGTAGAGTGCGCTCTTCCCGGGAACCCGCATGCCGGCGTCGTCCGTTGTTGCGGTGTACTCGGCGGCGAGCACGGCCGATTCGACGGACTGGACGATTGCGGCGAGTTCTCCGAGCTTCTCCTGCACGCCGGGGATCTTGTCCGTGCCATTCACCTGGGTGACCTTGCGGGCGACCGAGGCGATGAACTTGAGCTTGGTGGAGAACCGGATCTGGGCCTGCCAGTTGCCCAGGGCGTGGGCGCCGGTCTCGAAGAACTGACGGCGCAGTGTGTCGATGTTCCGGTTGATGAATACCCGGTCCCAGGGGATGAGCACGTCGTCGAAGACCACCAGGGCGTCCGGCTCGTCGTAGTGGCTGGTGAGCGGGTAGTCGAAGTCGCTGGTGGCGGCAGGCGCGAACGGGCGGCGGCAGTACAGCTTCAGGCCGTCGGTGGCCACCGGGACGGCGAAGCTGACGGCGAAGTCGACGTCGTCCGGTCCCAGCGGTTTGATGCAGGTGACGAAAACTTCGTCGGCGATCGCAGCGCCCGTGGCGAGCATTTGCGAACCCCGGACAATGATGCCCTCTTCGGTTTCGCGCACGACGCCGACCTGCAGGTATTCGCCTTCCCACCCTGACGCTGTGGTGGCGCGGGAGACCTGCGGCGGGATGATCGCGTAGGAGAGGTACAGGTTCTCGGACAGGATCTTCTTGTAGTACCGCTCCACGTTGCCTGCGAAGTCGCGTTCGTCGTTCTTGAAGACCTCCGGATGGGAACCGAACGCGGCAAAGAACGTGCCGACGTGGTCAGGGCTGCGGCCCACCCAGCCGTGCGTGTGCTTGGCCCACTTTTCGATGGCCTGCCGGCGCAGCACCAGCTCTTCCTGGGTCCGGGGAGCTGCGAACGTGCGGTTTGCCGGCCCGCCGATTTCCTCCGAATGGAACTGCATTCCATTGGCGGGATCAGCCGCGATGTCGAACAGCTCGGACATGGTCCGGGCAACCTTCGCGAAGGCCGGGTGTTCCAGGACGTTGCCGACAACCTCGCCGTCGAGGATAACCGTCCTGCCGTCATTCAGGGACTTCAGGTACTCTTTTCCGGTCCTCATCAGAGTGAGCCTTTCTTGATTTTGTAGTTATGTTCAATGGTGGTCCCATTTGGGAACGAGAGCTCCAACTTCCAGGAAGTTCCGTCTATGAACTTTCCGTCCAGAAGCGGCAGGGTGCCGCCGAGGCACATGAAGTCGGCGTCGCCGATGCCGGTCCGGGCCAGGAGACGCTCGACGACGTCGGCCGGCTTGCGCAGGCCGCTCAGCGAACCTTCCTGGTACAGGGCTCCGTCAACCCACGAGCGCGCTGTGCACTCGTCGAGGTCGAGATTTTCCAGGTTCTCTACGGCGATCACCTCAGCGGCCACCGGCTTGGGGCACGCGCGCTTTGAATCGCCGATATCCCGGGCTTCAATGTCACGGTCTGTGTGGTCGGATCCGATGCCGAGGTAGTACTGGCCGTTGTGGCGGATGTACAGGGGCTCAATCTCACCGGAGGTCAGGTTTTCCGAAGCGTCGTGCTCGCCCGAGGTCTCGAAGAGGTCCGAGTCCATGCGGTAAAACATGGGCACCTCCGGGGGAGGGGCTACGCCGATGGCAGCCAGCTCGTCAATATGGTGTTGCACCGCTTTTGGATCCCGGCCTGTGTAGCCGGCCACCACTGCGTGGAAATCCGAAATGACGATTGTCGTGTCCGTGCCCACCACCCTGAAAGTGAGTGGGACTTGCCGTGTTGTTTGCTGTGTTTGCATTGGACTTCCTCTAGACGGTCAGAGTTTGGTAGCTGGCCAAGCGGTCATTGAGCACCGGGAACTCGTTGCGGACAATGCCCACCTGCTGCGGATCGATGTCCACCATGAGCACTGACTCCCCGGCGTCGGCCTCGGCCAGCACGTTGCCGGCGGGATCCACCACCCTGCTGTGGCCGCCGAGCTCCACGCCCTCCTGGACACCGGCAGCGTTGCAGGCAACCACGAAGATCTGGTGCTCCAGGGCGCGGGCGGTGGTGAGGAGACGCCAGTGTTCGCGCCGGGCGGCGGGCCAGGCTGCCGGAACGATCACGATTTCTGCGCCGCGGGTGCTCAGCTCCATCCACAACCCCGGGAAACGCAGGTCGTAGCACGTGATTCCTGCCGTGGCCCCGAAGGGGAGCGGGACCACGGGCAGGGCGGCCCCGGCTGTCAGGAGACTGGCTTCCTTAGATTTGTAACCGAAGACATGGATCTTCCTGTAGGTGTGGACCACGCTGCCGTCCGGGCCCAGCAGGATTGATGTGTTGCTGAGTTGCCCGTCCGCGCCGGCTTCAATGATGCTGCCGAGATGGAGATGGACGCCCAGTTCTTTCGCAACCCGTGAGCACATTGAAACGGTGGGGCCGGAGAGTGTCTCTGCCAGGGTCGCGTAGTCATCGAAGTGGAAGTAGCCTGCACTCCACAGTTCCGGGAGGACGATCAGCTCGGCGCCGCTGATGTTGCGAAGAATCTTCTCGACCCGGTCGATCCGGTCCCCGCGGCTTTCGGTGTCCGGACTGGCTACCTGGACCAACGCGATTTTCATGCTTGTTCCTTCTCTTTGCTGCTCGGCTCGTCCAGATCACTGAGCTTCAGGCCCTTGGTTTCCTTGGCAAACATCACCGAGACCATCGAGATCAAGCCCATCCCTGCCAGGTAGATGCCGATCGCGTAGCCCGTACCGAAGGCGCTGTAGAGGGCCAACGCAATGATGGGAGACAGCGAGCCGGCGATCAGCGAAGCCAGGTTGTAGGCCACGGAGGTGCCGCTGTACCGGACATCGGTGGGGAAGAGTTCGGAGAAGAAGGCGCCGATCACCGAGCTGTACGCGGCGAAGATCAGCAGGCCACCTACCGCCGCGGCGATGATGCCCCACATCTGTCCGGTGTTGAGGAGGGCGAAGAAAGCGAATGCCCAGACGACGGTGGCGATCGAAGCCCCGATCATGATGGGCTTCCGGCCTACGCGGTCCGCGTAGATGGCCAGGACAGGAATAGCGACGACGGCCGCTGCCTGACCGATCATGACGGCGGTGAGCCCGGCTTGCCTTTGCAATCCCATGATTTGGGTGACGTACGTGATGATGAACAGCGAGTAGATGTAGAAGCCTGCGTTCTCACCCATGCGGCTTCCGGTGGCGATGAGGATTTCGCGCCAGTTGCGGCGGAAAAGGATGGCCAAGGGCATCTTGCGCTCGGACGCGGCCATGGTCTCGCGCTTCCGCTGCGCTTCTTTGAACAGCGGCGTTTCCTGCACGTAGAGGCGGAGGACCAGGCCAATGATGACCAGCAATGCGGACAACCCGAATGCTATGCGCCAGCCCCATGCAAGGAATTCGCTCTCCGGCAAGGTGCCGGCGAGGATAGCGAGCACGCCGGCTGCCATGAGATTGCCCAGGGGCGGGCCCACGTTCGGCCAGGAGGACCAGAACGCGCGGCGTGAACTGTCATTGCTGTGCTCCGACACAAGAAGGACAGCGCCGCCCCATTCCCCTCCGAGTGCGAACCCTTGGATCAGCCGCAGCAACAGCAGCAGCAACGGTGCTGCAATACCAATGGCCGCGTATGACGGGATGAAGGCGATGAGGGTCGTCGCGACCCCCATGAGCATGAGGCTTGCTACCAACGTGGCGCGTCGGCCGTGTTTGTCGCCAAGGTGCCCCAGGACAATCGCGCCGAGGGGCCGGGCGAGGAAGCCGGCGGCGAATGTGCCCAGCGCCAGCATGGTGCCGACGAGGGGATCGTCCGTGGGGAAGAAGAGCTTATTGAATACCAGTGCAGCGGCTGTGCCGTAGAGAAAGAAGTCGTACCATTCCACTGCCGTACCGGCGAGGCTCGAAGCAGCAACCACGGGCAAGCTGGAGTGCTTTTGCTGCCTTGGCTCGGCTTTCTTCAAATCGGTCATTGTGGGGATCCTTTTGCGATTGGGAGCGGCCGGGCTTCTTGTGAGGCGGGCCGATGTCCCAAGAAATTGAGGGGTTCCAGTGCGTGAGCGGAATCACTTGAGCCGCCACTGAAAACTACTGTAGACGAGTTGTATACAACCTGTCTATAGTTGGGGTTAAAGATTCTTCCAGACGTCCGGGACCCTCCTGGAGGCAACTCGTATACTGGGCTTCGCGAGAAAGGCTCTCCATGATCCAAATGACTCCCACTGCGCAATCCCAGCCCGAAGTGGCTTATCAGTGGATGAAAAGCTACATCGCTGCCCTCCCGCGGGAGGAGGAAACGTTCCTCAACGAGGCCGTCCTCGCCAAGACCACGGGCACATCCCGTACGCCGGTACGGGAGGCCCTGCTGCGCCTCGAAGCGGAAGGCTTCGTCAAGCGGATCCCCCATAAGGGCGCGTTCGTGCCCCCAATTTCCGACCCCGATGTGCGGGCAATCCTGCAGGCCAGGGCCGTGGTGGAAAAGTGGGCCGTGTCAGCCCTGGACACCATGGCCGACGCACAGATCGACGCTTTCCAGAGCGTCATCGACCAGCAACGGGAAGCCAAGGACGATCCCGCGCGCTTCATTGAGCTGGATACCGAGTTCCATACGCTCATGGTTCAGGCCGGCGGAAATCCGGTCCTCGCCGACTTCTACGCCTCGCTCCGGCAGAAGCAGCTGAGAATCGGCGTCAAAGCAGTGTCCCGGGGATCGGATCGCGCCGGTGATGTGCTTCGCGAGCATCAACTGATTGTGGACGCCCTGCGCAGCCGAAGCCTGGAAGCGGCCCACCAAGCCATCGATGCACACTTGGACTCCACCCGATGGGCCGTCATCGGCTACTAATCTTCGCTGTGCAACTCCCGCTGCCGTGCGCTAAGCAGCTCAAATTCAGGCCTGGCAGCCACGAAACGTTCAACGGCGTCGAGCACTTGCTGAAGGTGGGCGTGGTCAGGGGCCACCACAGCAGCGCCAATCAAAGCGCGCCGGTGCTGGTCCTGGAAGCCGGTCTCAGCTGCGGAGACCTCAAAACGGCGCTTGAGTTCGGCGACCAGCGGCCGGACCAGCGAACGCTTCTCCTTCAGGCTGTGAACATCGCCCAGCAGGACATCAAATTCGATCCACCCGATCCACATAAACCTCATTCAACAGCAACGCGGGGTCACTTAAGGCCCATGTCAGGGGCGTTTACGGGCCAAAAGTGACCCCGCCTTGTTTGAGGTCTTGAGGGAATCTTGATCGAACGCAGCAAGGCGTCTTGAGTTCGGCCCGGCAGTGTCTATGAGGTTGGCCCAAAAGGGCCCCCGACTCATCCGCTGCTAGTTACCCAGGACTGACATCGTGACCCAAAACCCTGCCAGAGCCCGCGCCCGATCCCGCACCACAGCCATACTCATCGTCTGCGCTGCCACCCTCGCGGTTTCCGCCATCACGGCCCCTATGGCTTCGGCCGGGCCCGCGCAGGGAGCAGTGGTCCGGGCGACCTCCAGCGTGTCGGCCATGGCCGGCCAGGTGGAGCAGACACTTGTGGTTCCGGTGACTGCGGGATTGGAGCCCACGCGGATCAAGGGCAGCATCGTAGTCTCCGGAAAGCCGGAAGGAACAGTCCGCGCAACGGTCAACGGCAGGATAGTCCTCGAAGCCAACGCAGCAGCAGCCATCGCCCTGGACCAGGCAGTGAGCAGCGCAGACGTCATCAACCAACAGATGACTGTTGGACTGCAGTTCATCCCGGCGGCGCAGACTATGTGCGTCCTCTCAAACGCCACAGCCACGCTGAACAACCTCGCAGTCGATTTCTCCGGAACCGCGGAGGTTCCCACGACCGTCGGCGGGTTCTTCCCGGTGTCCGTGCCCGCCGTCGTACTTCCCGTCCCGGCGGACCCGGGTGCCGATGTTTCCGCAGCCGTCATGACCGCCGCCGCCTCGATGACGCACCGCTACCCGGACGCCTCTGTCAGCGTGGTCCCGGAAGCCGGACTTGCCGCCCGGGTGGCCGGCCTTCCTGCGGGCAGCCGGGTCCTCAGCGTCGTGGGTGACCAAGGCGAAACCAGCACCAAACTCTCCACCACAGCCGGCCTCCCGCAGCTCATCCTCAGCGGCCATGACGAACAGCTCCGTACCGCCGCGCGCGCACTGGCCAGCGACAATACAGCGCTCGCCGTGACATCGTCCGTCACCGGGTTGACGTCCGCATTGCCTGCGTCGCCGGGCCTGACGCAAAGCCTCAAGGACCTGGGCAGCAGCACCCTGAAACTCTCCGGATACGGCACGCCGGAATCGTACGTGGGAGTCACCCAGTCCCAGTTCGGCGGACCCGTCCAATCAGTGAAGGTCCAGCTCAAGGGCACGCACACGGCCGTGCCGGCCAACGCCCAGGCTCAGCTTTCCGTCTTCTGGAACGATTACCTGCTCAGCTCCAGGAACCTCGACGGCGGTGACAGCTTTTCGGTGGACGCCGAAGTACCAGCCGGGCAGCTTCAGGCGAACAACGGCCTCCGGATCCGGCTCGCGGCCCTTCCCGCGGGCGGTGATTGCACCGGCCCCGCAGGTGTGATGCCCATGGAGGTCACCGTGGACACGGCAGGCAGCACGCTGACAGCCGCCCGGGGCGGTTCCATGAAGGCCGGTTTTGCACGGTTCCCCCAGGCCCTGGGACAGAGTGTTCCCGTAGCGTTCGGCGACGGCAACGCGCAGGCAAACACCGTGAACGCGGCCACCTTGGTAGCTTCCCTGCAGCGGCAGAGCGCCACCTTGCTGGACACCCGGGTGGTGGGCCTGGATACCTTGGCCGGCTCCAGCGAGTCCGGACTGGTGGTGGGCGCCACCGGCGATGTTGCCGACAAGCTCTCGGCACCCCTGCGTTTGGCCGAGTTCCGCACCATCTCCCCGAAGGACGTCGAATACGGGGTGGGCACGTCGGCACCGTTCGGTGTCCTGGAGGCGTTCGAACAAGGCGGCCGTGATCTTTTGCTCCTCGGGGCGTGGGCACCGGACGGCGACGCTTCCGCGGCTGCGTTGCAGGCTTCCCTGACCTCGCACATCAGTGGTGTTGACGGCGGTTGGGCATCATTGTCCCGGAACCTCCTGGTCACCCAGCCCTCGGGTACGCCGGTCTTGCTGGAAAGCAACGTGGTGGTTCCGCAGAAGGCCGTCACCGACGACTACCGTCCCTACGCCTGGTGGATCGGCGGTGCAGTGCTGGTGCTGGGCCTCGCGTTCGCCGCCCGCACCATCCTGATGCGGCGCCGGGCCAAGGAAGCTCAGGCTTACGTGGACGCTGAACAGAAGGCGACCGAACCGGGCCATGGCAACTAGCGTTGCCACGCGGCGCCGCGCTGCCCACCGGCAGCCGGTGCTGCGGTCCCTGTCATCGCTGATGATCCGGGGTTGGGAACGGCTCGGCTCCCCGGTGGACGGACGCAAGGTCCCGGGCACCAGGATTGTGGCCTTGTTGGCCGCAGTGGTGGGCTACGTTGCTTGCCTGTACACCATCGGCCACGGCACCAACCTGGACTACTCCGACGCCCAAAGCCACCTGACCATCGCCCGGCGCATCTTCGACAGCAAGGCGCCCGGCTTTGAACAGCTCGGCACGGTGTGGCTGCCCATGCCCCACCTTCTGCTGGCGCCGTTCGTGGTGAACATGTGGCTGTTCAGCACGGGATGGGCTGCGGGACTATTGGGGATCCTCGCCTTGTCCGCTACCGCCACGGGCCTGTACCTGATCGCAGCGCGCCTCGGTTTGGGCCGGGCGGGCCGCCTGGCGACCACACTGGTGGTCCTGGCGAACCCGGCGGTCCTCTACGTTTACACCACTGCTTTGACCGAACCCGTGCTGATCATGTGCATCGTGGGCGGCATGGCAGGGTTGGCACATTGGTCCACCAGCCGGCGTCGGATGAGCGCCGGTGAACTGGCAGTCTTTGCAGGCATTCCCTCGGCCGCAGCCGTCCTCTCCCGCTATGAGGGGTGGGCGCTGGTGATGACCGGGACGCTGTTCGTGCTGATCGTCTCCAAACGCCGCACAGGCCAATGGCGCGAAGCCCTCACCATGGCCGGCGGCTACGTGATGATCCCTGCTGCGGCGGTGCTGTGGTGGCTTTCGTACAACTGGGCCATCTACGGCAACCCGCTTGAGTTCATGTTCGGGCAGTATTCCGCTTACGCGCAGCAGAAGAACATCACCGACGGCGGCCTGTTGCCAACCAAGGGCAACCTCGGACTGACGCTGACTACTTTCCACTGGTCGTTGCTGGAAACCGCGGGGGTGGTGGTCCTCGCCCTGGCGGCGTGCGGCGCCGTCGTGCTGGTCTTCAGGAGGGGCTTCGCGAACAGCACCCTCCTGGTGGCGGTGACCGGCAGCGCCTATGCCTTTGCGCTGTTGAGCCTTTTCCTGGGCCAAACGGCCATCAACAATGACCACTCGCTTCCCACCACTTGGTGGAACAACCGCTTCGCCCTGACGGCGTTGCCGTTGGTAGCGGTTTTGGTGGCCGTCTTCGTGCAGGAACTGACCCGGCCGGCGCGGCTCCGGCCCTGGCTGATCTGTGCTTTGCTGGGTGCATTGGTGGTGCAGAACGTGTGGTGGAACGAGGACCCCGCCGGGAGGTTGGCCGTCCTTGCGGAAGGCAGGATGTCAGCTGAATCCACCACCAACTCCACCGCCGCCGCCCGTTGGCTGAACCAGCACTACGAATCCGGCGGGATCCTGATGGACGAAAGCGCACGCGGAAACGCAGTGCTTCCCGTGATGGGCATCCCGCTCAAGGAAATCTACAACAGGGCCTCCGGCGATTACTTCGCTCCTGCGCTGGATGATCCGGCCAAGTATGCCAAATGGGTGTTCGTCAACGTTGAAGCAGGTACAGGAGCGCGGGATTCGGGCCCCACCGACCTCGTTTACCAGGCGATCATCAAGAACCCTTCCTTCGGCGTGCGCTACTCCGTCGCCTTTTCCTCGCCCACGCACCGGATCTATGAAAGGTCCTCGGATTCATGACCCCTGCTTCCCTCGTCAAAGGACAGTTCAACCGGCAGTCGATCGGCCAGACACTGCTCGCCGCAGGCCTTGTGACCCCTGAACAACTGCAGCGTGCACTGGATCGGGCCGCGATCGAAGGCGGTTTGCTGGGACGGCACTTGATCCTGGAAGCCGGGCTGGACCGGCGTCGGATCTATGAAGTGCTGGCCCGGCAGTGGGACGCCCCGCTGGTGGATCTGGTGGCCGAGCCACCAGCGGACGAACTCATGGAGCAGCTCATTTTCAGCGAGCTTGCGGAACCTCAATGGTTGCCGTGGCGCAGCGAGGACGGCGTCCTGACCGTGGCGACGGCGGTTGTTCCGTCCGCGGCAATCGCCGAGGAAGCAGCAGCGAAGTTCGGGGCCACCGACGTCGTCTTCCGCACTACGACGGACTGGGACATCAACCAATCCATCCAACGCTCCTTCAGGCGCCACCTGCTCTACGAATCCGCTGAACGCCTGGCCGAGGAACGGCCGGGTGACTCCGCTCGCATCGCGTTGACGCCGTGGCAACGGTACCTTCCTGTGGTCCTTGTAGCGGCAATCATGGTGGGGTTCGTGATCTCGCCGCTGACGGCGGTCATCGTGCTGCTGGCTGCAGCGAACATCGTCTTCCTGATCAGCATCGGATTCAAGACGTTGGCCAGTCTCCGTCGGCCTTTCGACAAGCTCCACGAGGCGGCAGTGGTCCGGGCACGGAACAAGGAACGCGCACGACGCGGCCTTCCGCCGGTGGCCGATGAGCGGATTCCGGATTCCGAACTGCCCGTCTACACGATCCTTGTACCGGTGTTCCGCGAGGCCAACATCATCGACAAACTGCTGACGAACCTGGGGCAGCTGGATTACCCCCGGTCCAAGCTGGATGTGCTGGTCCTCCTGGAGGAAGACGACGCCGAGACCATCGCCGCGGCCAAGGCCTCCAGGCCGCCGGAGTACGTCCGTATCCTCATCGTTCCGCGGGGAGAACCGCAAACCAAGCCAAGGGCGTGCAATTACGGATTGACGTTTGCGCGGGGCGAATACGTGGTCATTTACGACGCCGAAGACCGCCCTGATCCGGGACAGCTGAGGGCTTCCATTGCAGCCTTCAAACGGGATGAGTTCGAGCGGGAGCACCTGAACCCCGGCCGCAAACCCCTCATCTGTGTCCAGGCCGCACTGAATTACTTCAACGCCGACCAGAACGTGCTCACGCGCCTGTTCACCATCGAGTACACGCACTGGTTCGATTCCATGCTCCCGGGCCTGGACAACTCCGGGATCCCGTTGCCCCTGGGCGGCACGTCCAACCACTTCGTCACCGCGCTGCTCAAGGAAGTTGGCGCGTGGGACCCGTGGAACGTGACAGAGGACGCGGACCTGGGACTTCGGGCAGCCGTGGACGGTTACCGGGTGGGTGTCATCGACTCCACAACGTGGGAGGAGGCCTGTTCCCAGGTGCCTGCCTGGATCAAGCAACGCACCCGCTGGATCAAGGGGTACATGATTACCTCGGCGGTGAATACCCGGAACTCCCTGAGGTACATCAAGAGCACGGGGGTAGCCGGAACAGTAGGCTTCCTTGGGCTGATCCTCGGCACGCCGCTGGCCTTCCTGGCTTATCCGCTGGTGGTCGGATTCACCGTGGTGACCTACATCGGTTACGACATCGTAGGCCTGGTCCTTCCCGGGTGGTTGCTGGCCGGAGGGGTGGTGTCCATGCTGTTCGGCAATGCCATGATGATCATCGTCTCCGGTGTCGCCACCTTCCGCAGGCATGGTTGGAGGATCGCGATTTTTGCCTTGCTGAACCCGTTCTACTGGGTCCTGCATTCCGTGGCGGCGTGGCGCGCGGCCTGGCAGATGCTGACCAGCCCCCATAAATGGGAGAAGACCCCGCACGGGCTGGAGGCGGAATACCACGACGACGGCCACTGGGTCGGGTGACGTAACGCACCTGATCTTGAGCCAATCTTGAGCAAATGCCGCAGAGAGGTTGAGTAAGCACCGCCACACTGAATCCAAAGCCGCAGGATGACCAGCTGAGGGGGTTGGACACGGTGCTCGATCCGTTCTCTGTAAGAGTCGCCCTGGGCGTCGTCACAGTAACCCTCTTGGTGTTGTTCTGTACCTCCTTCCACCGCACCCGTTCGCCGTATGCCGGCTGGTGGAGCCTGGCCCTGCTGCAATTCATGGCCGGCAACACAGCCTTCCTGCTCAACGGGTCCCCGCATCAGCAATGGGCCAATCCGGTGGGAAACGTCCTGGTGGTGGCTGGAGCATTCAGCGTGTGGGCCGGAGCCCGCTCCTTGCGGGACCTCAAGACCGCCCGCTGGCAACTTGCCGCAGGTCCTGCGGTCACTGCTGTTGCTTCTCTCCTCGAAAGCCCCGCCACCAATGTCTGGTCCGGGGGCTTCGTCTATCTGGCCATGATGGCCACCGGGATTGCCTTGGCCGCCCGGGATCTTTGGCTGATCAAAGCTTCCCATTCGCAGGTCCACAAGGCTTTGTCGCTGGCAGCAGGTCTCCTGGCCACGTACTATCTGGGCCGCTTTACGGTCTATGCACTGGAAGGGCCGGCGAGTGAGGCCTTCCGTATGTACTTCGGTCCCGGACCGTCGGGCCTGGTTTCGCTGGTGCTGTTGGTGACGGTGTCCTTCAGCATGACGGCCCTCACCAGCGACCAACTCATCAAGGGTTTGAAGGAGCGGGCGGCCCGCGACCACCTGACCGGCCTGCTCAACCGTGGAACGTTCCTCGAACTGGCCACCACCGAGCTCCACCGTTTGTACTCCACAGGATCCGGCGCTGCCGTGGTCCTGGCAGACCTGGATCACTTCAAGGCAGTCAACGACGAATACGGTCATGGCGCCGGGGATGAGGCCTTGAAGGCCTTCGCTGCGGCCTGCGCCGCGTCCGTGAGGTCCACGGACCTCATTGGACGCTACGGCGGGGAGGAGTTCATCCTTTTCCTGCCCGGGGCCACACAGGAGCGGGCCGAGAGCATCGCCGTCGAAATCAGCCGCCGGACCGCAGGCATGCGCACACCGGAAGGTATCCCGTTCCCCACCATCAGCTATGGAGTTACGTCCAGCATCTCTGCCGGAGCCGATCTGAACTTCATGATCGAGGTAGCTGACGCAGCGCTTTACAGTGCCAAGGCACAAGGAAGAAACCGGATTGTAGGAGCCGACCGCCTCGAAGCGGCCACTATTGCGGATGAGGCACGATCATGACGCTCAATGAACTGACCACCAGGATCCAGATCCAGCACAACCAGGAGTTGTCCGTCTTCAGGAAAGACATCACCAGTGCTCCCTACAAAGCCGGAACAGTCACATCCTTGAACGCGGACCGGCGCTCGGTGCGGATGGGTCCTGTCCAGTCCGTTGAGGACGGAAACGCCAACCTGACCATCGTGGCCGATGTTGAAGGCCTTGCCTGGTTCACTGCGGACAAGGGTCTCCTGGGAAGTTGCATCACAGTATCCATCGCCGGCCACCGGCGGAACACCGGCACGCGCGTCCATCTCCCGCTCGCTGAATGCGATGCCTGGATCGAGGCCATCCTGGGCGGGTCATGGATCACAAACGTCTACCGCATGGGCAACAAGGCAAAGCCCGACGGCCGGCTGGATATCGCTTCCTATCGCTTGTTCCTGGACGAGCACCGCAACCCGGTTCCCAAGCCCCAGGCCGTAGCCGATATGACGCTGCGCAGCCTGGACGAATCGTGACCAGTACCAAGCCTCGCCGGCTGGTGTCCACTGATGATGACGACCCCCGAATACAAAGCCTGGAACGGCAGGTCCGGGCACTCATGCAAGAACTCCATGAGGTCCGGAATGAACGACGCCATGAGGCCCTTACCGACCCCCTGACAGGCGTCGGCAACCGGCTGGCCCTGGCCGATGCCTTCAAGGAAGCCACGGCTGCCATGGCCAACAGCATCGCCCCGCCCGCGCTGCTCCTGTTGAACCTGGACGGCTTCAAGACGTTGAAGAACTCTGCGGGCCATGCGGCAGCGGACCAGGTTCTGGTCACCGTTGCCATGCGCATCTGCTCGGCAGTCCGGGAGAACGACGTCGTCACCCGCCTGGGTGGCGACGAATTCGCTGTGTTGATGCCCGGCACCCCCAAGAACCGGGCTGCCGCCGTCGGGAACCGCATCCTGGCCGCGCTGGAACCCGGCATCGACCTCGGCAACAACAGTGTCCAGTGTGCTGCCAGCATGGGCCTGCGGATCGCCGAACCGCACCACACCTTGGAGGACCTCCTCCAGGAAGCCGATTTCGCCCTGGAGGAATCCAAGAGCGAGGGCCGGAACAAGCTCAAGCTCTTCGATCCCGTGACCGTGCACTCCCGGCAACTCCAGCGGCAGATCGTGGGCGACTTGAGGGAGGGGATCCGCTCTGAGCAGCTGGTCCTCTATTACCAACCAATCGTTGACCTTGCCACGGGAACCATTGAGGGTTGCGAGGCCCTGGTCCGCTGGAACCATCCGATACACGGGCTCATCATGCCGGACCAGTTCATTCCCGTGGCAGAGGCCACCGGGTTGATTGCGGAACTGGGCAGGTGGGTCCTCCGCACAGCGATGCGCCAGCTGAGGCAGTGGCGGGATAACCCGGCGACGTCGGAGCCCGCCTTCTCCATGCGCATCAACGTCTCTGCCGCCGACCTTCAAAGCCTGGAATTCGTGGACGACGTCCGCGACGTTCTCCAAAAGGAAGGATTGTCCCCGGATTCACTGGTCCTGGAACTTACCGAGAGTGCCATCATCCAGAACAACGAGCTGGACCGTTACACCCTGATGAGCTTGCACAGGCTGGGCGTAGGCCTGGAGATAGACGATTTCGGCGCCGGATATTCCTCGATGGGCTACCTGCGCAAACTCCCCGTGGACCGGGTGAAGGTCGACCGGCAGTTCGTGAAGGACCTGGAGAAGGACCCGTCCCAGCTGGAGTTCCTGGCGGCAATCCAGCAAGTCATCCGCTCGTGCGGGCTGGAAGGGGTCTGGGAAGGCATTGAGACAGCGCGGGAAGCGGAGTTGCTGCGGAGTATCGGCTGTACGAGCGGACAGGGGTATTTCTTCGGCAGGCCGTTGCCCGAAGCAGACTTCCTTGCCCGGTTAAAGGAAACGCGAGGTCACTTATGGCCCATCCCGGAGGGATTTACGGGCCATAAGTGACCTCGCGTCACTTCAGGCGGAGAGGATCAGCCGAAGTACTTCGGCAGGGTTCCTTCGTGGGCTTCGCGCAGGGCGTCCAGCGAGAGCTCATCCACGCCGTTGATCTCCAGCTTTCCACCGGCAGCGTCAACGACGCCGATCCGGAGGTGGGCGAAGCCACGGGCGGTGCACATGTCCTTGAAGCGGACTTCCTCGGAGCGGGGCACGGACACGATGGCCCGGGCCTGGGACTCGGAGAAGAGGGCCGTGAACAGGTCCACGCCGTCGCGCTCCATGAGTTCCTCAAGGGCGATGCGGGCGCCGACGCCGTAGCGCAGCGAGGACTCCACCAAAGCAGCCGCGAGGCCACCTTCGGAGAGGTCGTGTGCCGCGTCAACCATGCCGTCGCGTGAAGCGTTGATCAGGATTTCACCCAGTGCACGCTCAGCTGCGAGGTCAACCTTCGGCGGCAGGCCACCGAGATGTCCGCGCAGGTTGGACCATTCGGAACCATCCAGCTCAGCTGCGGTGGTACCCAGCAGGTAGATGGCCTGGCCATCTTCACGCCAGCCCGACGGCGTACGGCGGGCGACGTCGTCAAGCTTGCCCAGGACCGCCACAACGGGGGAGGGGTGGATCGGCGTGGTGCCGGTCTGGTTGTACAGCGAGACGTTGCCGCCGGTTACCGGGATGCCAAGTTCCATGCAGGCGTCCGAGAGGCCACGGATGGCCTCGGCGAGCTGCCACATGACATCCGGGTCCTCGGGGGAACCGAAGTTCAGGCAGTCGCTGACGGCCATCGGAACGGCGCCGGAGGTAGCGACATTGCGGTAGGCCTCAGCCAGTGCAAGCTGTGCGCCCTGGTACGGCTCAAGGTAGGTGTAGCGGCCGTTGGCGTCGGTGGCCAGGGCAACGCCCAGGCCCGTTTCCTCGTCAACACGGACTACGCCGGCGTCATCCGGGAACGCCATGGCGGTGTTGCCGCCAACGTAGCGGTCGTACTGCTTGGTGATCCAGGACTTGCTGCACATGTTGGGCGATGCCACCAGTTCGGTGACAGCCGCAGCCAGCTCGGTGGGAGCCGACGGGCGGCCGGCGTCCTCAACGGAACCGGTGAAGGAGTTTGCCTGGACGGAATCCTGCCACTCCGGACGGGCGAACGGACGGTCGTAGACCGGGCCGTCGTGCGCGACGGTGCGGGGATCGACGTCGACAATTACTTCGCCTTCCCAAGTGATGATGAGGCGGCCGGTGTCGGTGACTTCACCCAACCAGGAGTACTCCACGGCCCACTTGTCCATCACGGCTTCGAAGGCTTCGATGTTCTCCGGGGTAACGACGGCCATCATGCGTTCCTGCGACTCGGACATGAGGATCTCGCCCGGGGTCAGCGTGGGGTCGCGCAGCAGGACCGAGGTCAGCTCGACCTCCATGCCGCCGTCGCCGTTGGAGGCGAGCTCGGACGTGGCGCAGGAAATGCCTGCAGCGCCGAGGTCCTGGATACCTTCAACCAGGGAGCCCTTGAAGAGCTCAAGGCAGCACTCGATGAGGACCTTCTCAGCGAACGGGTCGCCCACCTGGACGGCCGGGCGCTTGGAGGGCTTGGTGTCATCGAAGGATTCCGAGGCCAGCACCGAGGCGCCGCCAATGCCGTCGCCGCCGGTGCGGGCACCGAAGAGGACAACCTTGTTGCCCTTGCCGGAGGCGTTGGCCAAGCGGATATCCTCGTGGCGCATTACGCCCACGGCCAGCGCGTTCACCAGCGGGTTGCCCTGGTAGACGGAGTCGAAGACCATTTCGCCACCGATGTTCGGCAGGCCAAGGCAGTTGCCGTAGCCGCCGATGCCGGCAACGGCACCGTGCATGACGCGTGCGGTGTCCGGGTGGTCGATGGCGCCGAAGCGCAACGGGTCCATCACGGCTACCGGGCGGGCGCCCATGGAAATGATGTCGCGGACGATGCCGCCGATGCCGGTAGCGGCACCCTGGTACGGCTCAACGAACGACGGCGAGTTGTGGGACTCGATCTTGAACGTTACGGCCCAGCCGTCGCCCAGGTTGGTGACGCCGGCGTTCTCGCCGATGCCCACCAGCATGTCCTTCTTCATTTCCTCGGTGACCTTCTCGCCGAACTGGCGGAGGTGGTTCTTGGAGGACTTGTAGGAGCAGTGCTCGCTCCACATGACCGAGTACATGGCCAGCTCGGCACCGGTGGGGCGCCGGCCAAGGACCTTGACGATCTCGTCGAATTCGTTCTGCTTCAGGCCCAGCTCGGCCCACGGGAGTTCCGTGTCCGGGGTCTTGGCAGCGTGCTCAACGGTGTCGATGTTGAACTTCTTGGTGGTTTCCGTGGTCACTTGTCGCCTCCCACAATCTTGGTCAGTACGGAGGTGAAGAAGCCCAGGCCGTCGGTGTCGCGGGGTTCGCCGTTCAGCGACTCGGGGCCGAAGCCGGCCTCCACTGCGTGCTCGGGGTGGGGCATGAGGCCCACCACGTTGCCGGCTGCGTTAGAGATACCGGCGATGTCGCGGCGGGAGCCGTTCGGGTTGAAGCCCACGTAGCGGAACACCACGCGGCCCTCAGCCTCAAGGGCGTCCAGGGTCTTCTCGTCGGCGATGTACTGTCCGTCCTGGTTCTTCAACGGCACGATGATTTCCTGGCCATCGGTGTAGTCCACGGTCCAGGCTGTGTTGGCGTTTTCCACGCGCAGCGTCTGGTCGCGGCAGATGAACTTCAGGTGGTCGTTCTTGATCATGGAACCGGGCAGCAGGTGCGACTCGGTGAGGATCTGGAAGCCGTTGCAAATACCCAGGACCGGGAGCTTGGCGTCGGAGTTCGCAGCATCGATGATCTTGGACATCAGCGGTGCGAAACGCGAGATGGCGCCTGCACGGAGGTAGTCGCCGTAGGAGAATCCGCCGGGGATGATGACTGCGTCAACATCGCCGAGTTCGGAGTCGGCATGCCAGAGCGGCACCGCTGTGCCACCTGCGAGACGCACTGCACGGGCGGCGTCGCGGTCGTCAAGCGTGCCGGGGAAGGTGACGACGCCGATCTTGGCACCAGCGAGGCCACGAGCACCATAAGCGTCGGCGGCGATAGCCTCGCCGATCAGGGGGAGTGAAGTCATATCAGGCCTCGACGACCTCGACGTTGACGACATCCTCGATCACCGGGTTGGACAGGAGGGTCTCGGCAGCTTCGCGGGCCTGGGCCAGGATAGCGTCGGTCACCTCGCCGTCGACAGTCAGTTCAAAGCGCTTGCCCTGGCGGACTGCGCTGAAGCTGTTGAAGCCGAGGCGGGGCAGTGCACCCACGATGGCCTTCCCCTGGGGGTCCAGAATCTCGGGCTTGGGCATGACGTCAACGACGATCCGGGGCATCCGGTAACTCCTGTGCGTGAGTTGGGTGAACCTTAAATAAGGCTGCCGCGGAGATGCCGTCTCACGCCGTTCAGCCGCATTCAAACAGCGTTATGGACACAGGGTTAAACACGGTTGTGAACTGCATTGTTTGAACGGCATGGGGGCGCTCCGCGAGCTTGCACAACCATTCTACCGGGAGCGGCGCACATACCCTATTCAGCCCGATTCTGCGAGGACACCCCGCCGTCACGGCGGAAATCGTGCCAAGGGAACGTCCGACGGCGGCAGGTACGAGCGCCTGTCGGCGCTGGCCGCCGCGGCCCGGCGTCACTAGGATTGCCGCATGGCTGAAAAACCGAAATCGATGGTGCTGGGTGTTGTGGCCGCAGCCGTTTTTGCAGGTTTGGGCCGCATGGTCATCCAAAAGATCAGGGCTGACAAGGCTGCCCGCGACCACAGGGTGACAGCTCCCTTGGACGCGGAGACCCGGGCGAAAATCAGCGACGCCCTGCGCGGACCCCGGTAGGGAACCTGACATTAGCGCACGTACAAATGCGCTATTCAAAGGGGTTAAACGGCGTGATTCCGGCGTACTTTGGAGTTACACGCGGGGGTTCACCCCCCTGGTAAAACAAAGATAACCAGGAGGACCAATGACCGATCACATTGCAGAAGTATCCGCCTGTAGCGTTGGCAGCTGCGGATTCAACCACGATGGCTGCACCGCTTTTGGAATCACCATCGGCGGAACCCAGGACCACGCTTCCTGCGCAACTTTCATTGACACCAATGCCATGGGCGGCCTGCCCAAGGTCCTGGCCCACGTCGGCGCCTGCCAGCGGTCCGAGTGCGTCCACAACAACAACCTCATGTGCGAGGCCCACGACGTCAAGGTCGGACCCGGCCGCGAAGCCGCCGATTGCCTGACCTACGAGCACGCCTGATCCTTTGACCACGCGAAAGCGGGTCCGCCTCCTGTGAACTGAGCACTGGGGAGGTCGGGCCCGTTTTTTGCTGTCAGGCTATCGCCCGGCGGTCCTGGATGTGGCCGACGTGGAGGGCGTTGGCTGCCGCGGGGTCGGGCTCGTCCGCTGCATTTCGTTGATCAGGAGTTGGGTGTGCAGGTACATAGCTTTCCTCACGGTGGCTCATGCTCTACGTGGGATGGGAACCCAAGGAATTTCGCAAGTAAGTGGAGATTCGTTCAGCCCGCCACTTGATTGGTGAGCGGCTTGCCTTCCTTGAGGGCGGAGATGTTGGCCAGGACCAGCTTCGCCGAACCCTTGGGGCGGTTGCCCGCGACGTGGGGCGTGATGATCAGGTTGGGCGCCGACCACAATTCCGAATAGGCCGGCAGTGGTTCCACCTTGGTCACATCCAGTGCTGCTGCTCGCAGGCGGCCCTCCTTCAGCGCTGCCAGCAGCGCGTCCTCATCCACCGTCGCGCCGCGGCCCACGTTGACGAACACGGCGGTCGCCGGCAGATGACGCAGGACCTCGTCATTGAGGGCGTCGGCGGTTTCCGGGGTCGCGGGCAATATTGAAATCAGCACGTCCGTGGTGCCCAGGACCTCCGGGAACCCATCCGCGGCCACCACCGGGAAGCCATAGCGCTCGCCGGCGGAACTTGCGACGCCGGTGACCTCCGCGCCCAGCGCGGCCAGCAGGGGAGCAAGCCGCCCCGCGATGGAACCGAACCCCCAAATGGTGACCTTGGCGCCGTCGAGCGTGTAGAGCTGTTCGGTGCCGGGGTTGGACTGCTCGGCGTTGTACGGCTGGTTCCAGGTAGCGGCTTTTTGCGATTCCAGGAGGACATCCAGGCGCCGCACGGCAGCCAGGACCAGCGCCAGCGCGTGTTCAGCGACCGGGCCGTCGTGGAGTGAGCGTCCGGACGTGATGGCTGTGGTGTCCCCGAATCCAGCGGCGAGTACGGAGTCGGGTCCGGCTGCGAGCGTCTGGACCAGCTTGAGTGAGGTCATTTCCTTGGCGGCATCGGCGAGGTTCTCCGACGTGTTCCGCCATGCCACCAGAACCTCTGCGTCGCGGTGCTCGCCGGGGATGGGCTTGTCCACTGCGTAGACCACGATCTCGTCCCCGGAGGTTGCGGGATCGGAAAGGTCCAGTTCGATGGTGTCCGGGACGAGGATTTTCACGGCAACTCCAAGGTTTACGGGCGTCGGGCAGTTTGCACTCGAGGCTACCGCTTTATCCCGCCGCACATCTGCTCCTGCTCCAACTCTGGCAATGTGACGGCCAGCACTCTATGGTTGTAGGACGTTCGACGTAGCACGTAACACGAACGCCCATCACGAGGTAGCACTACACGCCAATCCCTGAACCAACCACGCGTGAAGTGCCAACCCGGAGCCGATTCGAAAGGACACTGGATTTGAAATCCATACCCCCTGCACCATCGCTCGCCCGCGTCGCGGCTGCCGGCACCCTGAGCCTGGGCCTGCTGGCCGGGCTCGGCCTTCCGGCCACCGCCGCCCCCATCCCGCCCAGCAACCCCTCTGCATCCCCTGGCACCTTCACCGAGGCCAACATCGCCGCTGACCGCACGGCTGCCAACTTCTTCTACCGGATCCCCGCCCTGACCTACCTGGGCAACAATGTGGTGTTGGCAGCCTGGGACGGACGTCCCGGCTCAGCGGCCGACGCGCCCAACCCCAACTCGATAGTCCAGCGCCGCAGCACTGATGGCGGCCAGACCTGGGGGCCGGTGCAGGTCATCGCTGCGGGTCACGTGGCTGACGCCAGCGGACCCAAATACGGTTACAGCGACCCCTCCTACATCTACGACGCGGAAGCAGGCAAGGTCTTCGCTTTCTTCGTCTACTCCAAGGACCAAGGCTTCGGCGGCAGCCAGTTCGGCAACGACGACGCCGACAGGGCAGTGATCTCCTCGGCAGTCATCGAGTCCTCCGACGGCGGAATCACCTGGAGCCAGCCCCGGCTCATCACCAACGTGACCAAGCCCGGGACCAGCAAGACCAGCCCGGCGGCCGGGGACGTCCGCTCGAACTTTGCCTCCTCCGGCGAAGGCATCCAGCTCAAGTACGGCCAGTACAAGGGCCGGCTCATCCAGCAGTACGCCGGCGATGTGCGCCAGGCCGACGGCACCAACAAGATCCAGGCCTACAGCGTCTATTCGGACGATCACGGCGCCACCTGGCACAAGGGTGCCAACGTCGGTGACCGGATGGACGAAAACAAGACCGTTGAACTCTCCGACGGCCGTGTCCTCCTGAATTCCCGGGACAACGCCAACCAGGGCTACCGCAAGGTGGCCGTTTCCACTGACGGCGGCGCCACGTACGGTCCGGTCACGCAGGACACGGAGCTTCCGGATCCCGCCAACAACGGAGCCATCGCGCGCATGTTCCCGAACGCCGCGCAGGGCTCGGCCGATGCCAGGAAGCTCATTTTCACCAACGCCAACTCCAAGACCGGCCGCGAAAATGTCTCCGCCCGTGTCTCCTGCGACGACGGCGCTACGTGGCCGGGCGTCCGCACCATCCGCTCCGGGTTCTCCGCGTACTCAACTGTGACCCGGCTGGAGGACGGCAAGTTCGGCGTGCTCTATGAGGGCAACTACACGGACAACATGCCGTTCGCCAAGTTCGACGACGCCTGGTTGAACTACGTTTGCGCACCGTTGTCCGTGCCGGCCGTCACCGCTGCTCCCGGAGCTACGCAGCAAGTGCCGGTAACCGTGACAAACCAGGAAGCCACCACGCTCACTGGCGCCAACGCCACTGTCTACACACCCAGCGGCTGGTCGGCCACCACAGTGCCGGTTCCCGATGTCGCGCCGGGAGCCTCGGTCACCGTCAACGTAGCCCTCACCGCACCGGCAAACGCCAGCGGGCCGCAGAACCTCAACGCGGCCTTCACGACGGCGGATGGCCGGGTTTCGCAGTTCACTTTCACCGCCACCGTGCCGGTGGCGCCTCAGGTTGGCCTCACCATCACCGGTTCTGCACCCGCACGCGATGTCGTGGCCAGCCCCTACCAGGTGGGCGAAGTCCTCAGCTACTCGTTCAATGTCAAGAGCACGGCCAACGTCACGGCCAACTCCGTACCGGTCTCGGGAACCTTCGACTCCGGCTTCCTGCCGCCCTCGGCTCCCAACTGCCGGTTCAACAACCTGGCCGCAGGTGCCGCGTACAACTGCACCACTGCCAAGCATGTGATCACGGCTACGGACGTCCAGCGTGGCTACTTCGTGCCCGACGCGAGCTTCAGCGTCACAGCCAGCGCGACGCCGTCGCTCAGCAAAACGGTGCAGTTCACTGGTGCTGCGGTCGCGTTGCGCGACGGTCTGCTGACGGCCGACATCAGCGGGGCGCGTGCCGACGTCGGACGTGACCTCGCAACCCGGCCCTACGCCGCAGGTGAGCTGGTCCCGTACACGTTCACGGTGAAGAACACGAGCCCGTTGGTGGAGAAGACAGTCCCCACCGCCGGCAACTTCAGCCCGTTCCTTCCCGAGGGTCCGGGGAACTGCCGTTACAGCGTGTTGCCGGCGGGGCAGAGTTACGAGTGCACCACCCCGCGGCACACGGTGACTGCCGCCGAAGCCGAGCAGGGCTTCTTCGTCCCGGACACCACCTGGGAGGTCAGCGCTGCCGGCCAAAGCACCAAGACCATTACGGTGAACGGCGGCGAGGTGGACCTCAAAGTGCGCGAACCGAAGCTTGCGGCAACGGTTTCCGCTGAATGGCGTGACGCTGACGGAGATCGGTTCGCCAGCCCCGGTGATCCCGTGACCTACACGTACACGGTGGGCAACGCGGGCAATGTTGCGGTAACCGGGTTGGAGGCCCCCGACGCCGGTATTTCCGCAGCCGCGCTTGCTGAGGGCGCCACGGTGACGTCCACCCGGGAACATGTCCTGACGGCTGCGGACGTGGCCGCCGGAAGCCTTGCGGCGGTTGGTTTCGAGGCGACGGCCCGCAACGGTGCAACGGAAGTGGCTGCCGCTGCGGAAGCGGATCCGCTGGTACTGACTGTCCAGCCGGCCAAGCCGGGCAACGTGCCTGCGCTGACAGTCCAGGACTTCGACGGCCGGACGCCGCCCTTTGACCTGGGCACGACGGACAAGTACCGGACCGGACAGAAGGTAGAGCTCAAGGGTCTTGAATACGGTCAGTGGTACTACGTCTATCTCAACAAGACGATGTACCGTCTCGGCTGGATCTTCCCCACCACCGACAACACCGTGGAGTTCATCCTGCCTTCGGATGTCAAGAACGGCCGCGACGACGTCGTGGTCCTGGACAAGGATGGCGTGCAGGTTTCGTTTGACCGGCTCCAGGTGACACCCAAGGGCTAGTCGTTTACGGCTGGCTGCACACGACGGACCGCAGGGTTGTTCCCTGCGGTCCGTTGCTGCTTTCCATGACGAATCGCGGCCATTGTGACAAGACAAATTCGCTGAAATGTGCTGTATGTCATATTCGGCTCTCAGTAGATACTCTATGACTCGGCTGGTTGTGCGGCTTTGACAAGAACTGTCAAAGGTTCAACCATCTGAAAGTTGACAGGCCTTGGCGATGGAGCCCGGGCCTCCTCAGTGAAAGGTGCAACCACTCGTGAAATCACAAGGAAAGAGCTTCGTCAGAAGCGGGGGACTCCGGAAGGCCGCGGTGCTTGCCGTCGGCCTGCCGTTGCTGCTCTCGTCCATGGCGATGCCGGCCCAGGCCGCCCCTGCCCCGGAGGCGCCCGGAAATGTTGCAGGCGTGGCCAAGAAGAACCTTGACCCCGGTTCCTACAAGGACGGCCGCTACATGGTGGTCCTTGCCGAAAAGCCTGCGGCAACCTACGACGGCGGCACGGCAGGGCTCGCGCCGACCAAACCGGAGGAAGGCAAAAAGCTCGACGCCGACAGTGCCGAGGTGAAGGAATACCAGCAGCACCTGCAGCAGAAGCAGCAGGAAGTTGCCCGGCAGGAAAACGTCACCATCAAGCGCGAGTTCACCACCGCCGTCAACGGCTTCAGCGCCAACCTGACCGCGGACCAGGCCATCAACCTTGCCAAGGATCCCAAAGTCCTGATGGTCGCACCGGACACGCAATACGCTCCGGACTACTCCACCACCGACTTCCTGAAGCTCAGCGGCCCCAACGGCACCTGGGCCACCCAGTATGGCGGGCAGGAGAATGCCGGCAAGGGCACGGTCGTGGGCGTCATCGACACCGGCTACACCCCTTCAAACCCGTTCTTCGCCGGTGAGCCCGTGGGGCCGCTGGTCGGCAACCCCCAGGTTGGCGTTCCCTACCGCACTGCGGACGGCAAGATCGCCATGCTCAAGGCCGACGGCGACACTTTCGTCGGCGAATGCCAGCCGGGCACCGGGACGGGCGCCGACTACGACGGCAGCGCCTGCAACTCCAAGGTCCTCAGCACCCACTACTTCGCAGACGCCTTCCTTGAAACAGTTCCCCCGGAAAACCGGGCTCCCGAAGAAGTCATTTCAGCGGTGGACGTGGACAGCCACGGCACCCACACCGCCAGCACGGCAGCAGGCAATGGCAACGTTGACGCCGTCGTGGATGGCAGGAGCTTCGGAACCACCAGCGGCATTGCACCGGCCGCCAAGCTCTCCATCTACAAAGTCTGCTGGGAAGACACCGATCCCGCCACCGGTGGCTGCTACGGCTCCGCTTCCGTGGATGCGATCGAGCAGGCCATCCTGGACGGCGTGGACGTACTGAACTACTCCATTTCCGGTTCCACCACTTCCACCACGGATCCGGTGTCGCTGGCGTTCCTGTCCGCAGCGTCAGCCGGCATCTTCGTCGCCACCTCGGCCGGCAACTCCGGACCAACCGCCAGCACTGTCAATCACGGAGCTCCCTGGCTGACCACCGTTGCTGCGACGTCCTTCTCCCAGGAACTCCAGGGCACAGTTGAATTCTCCGACGGCAGCAAGTTCCGCGGAGCGAGCATCATGAACCGCGAGGTGAGCGGGGCCGGCGTCGTGCTGTCCACCAACGCCGCAAGCGGCCAAGGTAACGCAGCGCTGTGTGCTCCCGGGTCCCTGGACCCGGCAAAGGTTGCCGGCAAGGTTGTTGTTTGTGACCGTGGCGTGGTTGACCGCACCGCCAAGAGCGCTGAAGTCCTGCGCGGCGGTGGCGTTGGCATGATCCTCGTCAACCTGACGGACTCGTCGCTGGATACTGACAAGCACGTCATTCCCACCGTGCACGTGAACCCGCCCGCCACGCAGACCATCAAGGACAAGGTCACGGCGAACCCGGCCATCACTGTGTCCCTGTTGAACCGCGACACCACGGGACTGCCGGCCGAAGCGCAGCCGCAGATCGCCGGGTTCTCCTCGCGCGGGCCGCTGCTTGCCACTGACTCGGACCTGCTGAAGCCGGATGTTTCGGCACCCGGTGTCGCCATCCTCGCAGGTGTATCCCCGATCGGAACCGGCGGCGACAACTTCGGCTTCCTGTCCGGAACGTCCATGGCTTCACCGCACGTGGCCGGTTTCGGCGCATTGATCCTCGGCAAGAACCCGCAGTGGTCCCCGGCTACGGTGAAGTCCGCCATGATGACCACCGCTGGTCCGGTCAAGCTGGCCAACGGCGCCGTCAACAAGGACGTCTTCGCCACCGGCGCCGGACAAGTTGACCCGGCAAAGGTCCTCAACCCGGGCCTGGTCTACGACGCCACCACCGAGGACTACCTGAAGTTCATCCAGGGCACCGGGATGGACCTGGGCATGGAAGGGCTCGGCGCCACGGCCGCGCGCGACATGAACGTTCCCTCCTTCGCGCTGGGCAACCTGGCCGGCAAGATCGAAGTCACGCGTACGCTGACTGCGCTGACGCCGGGCACCTACCGGGCCACGGCCAACGTTCCGGGCGTCAACGTCAAGGTGACACCGTCCGTGCTGACCTTCGGTGCACCCGGTGAAAAGAAGACCTTCAAGGTCCAGTTTGAGAACAAGAACGCCGAACTGGGCAAGTTCGCCATGGGTTCGCTCAACTGGCAGGGTGCCAACAAGACCGTCACCTCGCCGATCGCTGTCCGTCCGCAGTCCGTCATCGCGGACAAGGCCCTGGCCTTCACCGGCACGGGCCCCAACGGCTCGGGCACCATCAACATCACCTCCGGCACCAACCTGCCGGTGGGCGTGACCATTGATGGTCTGTCCAAGGCTGATTCTTCGGCTATCGAGCTGGTTCCCGGCCCGTTTGCCGGCCAAACCAACGCATCCAACTTCGTGAAGAAGGTGACCGTTGGTGAGGGCAGTGCCCTGGCCAAGTTCTCGGTGATCTCCTCCAATGAGGCCGCCGACTTCGACATGCTGGTCCTGACTCCGTCCGGTCAGCAATTGCCGGCCGCAACGGCATCGGCCAGCGAAACCCTGTCCGTTCCCAACCCGGCCCCGGGCGACTACTTTGTCTACGCCAACCTCTACGCCAGCCCCAACAACCAGCCCACCAAGGCAACCGTTGATGCTGCAGTGCTGGGGGCCAACCAGGGCAACGCCACCGTGACGCCGAATCCGATCCGACTCGCCAACGGCAAGACGGGCCAGATTTCGCTGAACTGGAAGAACCTGGAACCGGGTTCCTACATTGGCCGCCTGACCTTCGCAGGAACCAGCGAGCCGAGCTTCGTCACGGTCCTGGTCAACCCCGGCGGAGCTGTTGTGGTTCCGGATGAGGAAGACCCCAAGAAGGACAAGAAGGACAAGAAGCCGCGGGGCAAGATCCGCGGCGATGAGCCGACACAGAGCAACAACGCCGGCTAAAACTCTGCGGGACACGCAAATGGGCTGAGGACACCCGAATCCGGGCGTCCCCAGCCCATTTGCGTGTCATGAGCCGGAAGTTGCGCCTCCGGTATTGCCCAGCAACGCCGCCATGGTCTTCCACCGGGCGATCTCGCAACCATCCGTCCTGCTGAAATGGCTATGGACTTTACGCCCACGGAACCATCCCCGGACTTCGGCTACCTGCGGGCCCCCGTACTGTTGCGTGCAGATCCGGTCCGGCCGCGGCTGCGGGAAGAAGATCTCCTCCCCGAACTGCTCGACGGCGGCAAGCGCCGCCGTCGCATCCGGCAGGTTTGAGTCGACCGAGTCCGGGTCGGGGGAGAGGACACCCCCTGCCGACCGGAGGTGGAACACCCGGCTGTCAGCGCCCGGTGACTCTGTCAGCGTGACAGTGAGGTCGACGTCGTTTTCGCTTGCGTTTGCGTCGGTGGTGTCGCTGTTGCTTGGGGAAACCATGGTGACCTTTCGCTGGTGGCGTCGGGTGCTCAGGCGGCCGCGCCGCTCAGCTCGTCCAAGAGCGGGCTTACTGCCTGAAGCACGCGGGCCCGCAGCTCCTGGGATTCGGCTGCGAAAGCCCGCTGGTACTCAACGTACTCGGCCTTGCCCTGCGGTGTCTCAATCCTGATGGGCGGGTAGCCCCATTCTTCGAGATCGTACGGAGAAGCCTGCATGTCCATGGCCCGGATCCGCCACGACAACTCAAAGCAGTCCATCACCAGCCCGCTTGGCAACGCAGGCGTCAGTTTGTAGGCCCACTTGTAAAGGTCCATGTTGGCGTGCAGGCAGCCCGGTTGCTCCATGGTCCGCTGGTTTTCGCGGGTTGGCGTGAGCTCATTAAGGGGCAAGGCGTCGGGAGTGTAGAAGCGGAAGGCATCGAAGTGGGAGCAGCGGATCCGGTTCTCTTCCACCACGGTGTCAGTACCCTCGCCGCCCAGCCTGAGCTTGAGGTATTCGTGGCGCAGCTCGAACTTTTCCTGCCGGTACACCATGGCCCACTCGTGCAGGCCGAAGCAGCCGAACTGGGCCGGACGTTTCGCGGTCCCGGAGAGGATGATGCCCGCGAAGCGGACGGCCTCGGCGCGGTCGGCCAGGAAGCCGGCCCGGTCGAAGGTGACCGCCGGTGTACCGGAGGGCAACCCCAGTGAGGCGAGTTCGCCGTCGTCGGGTGTCCTGTAGAACTTCCACGCGCTGCGCTCCAATGCCCGCTCACCGCTGAGGACTACGGCATCCCCGGGGTGCCAGCGAAGCAACTGGCCCGGCTTCTGGGTGTAGTAGGTGAAGAGGAAGTCCTCCACGGGGTGCTTCTTTCCGGCCGAACGCCGGGCCAAGTACGGGTCCGCATAGCGTGCGACCCGAGTGTGATGGGCAGCCTCCAGCCCAAGCCATTCCTCTTGGGGGAGGTGTCGCAGCCTAGAAACCGCCATCTGATCCGAGGACGCTCTTGGCGACGTCCCACATACCGATCTGGCAGCCGTCGGTGCGGTTGAAGGCCGCGACTACTTCCTTGCCGTCCACGGCGCCGGTCACCTTGGCGGTTGCGGGGCCGCCGTACTGCATGGTGCAGGCCCGGTCGGCCCGGGGCGGAGCCGGGCTGAGCATGGAGGGGTTGTTCTTGATCGCGGCGCATGCTTCGGCGGCCGACGGGTGGTTGCTCTCCGCAGCGGGAGTTCCGCCCGTGCAGACAAGGGTGAAGGTCTTGGGCGCGGCCTCGGGGGTTTCCAGGAGTGTGATGCTCAGTTCAGCGTCGCCGCGTCCGGCCGTTGCCGATTGGCTGCCGCCCGCCGTCGGGGTGCTGCTGGTGGAGGGGCTGCCGGGTGCCGTGTTGCTGCTTGAAGGGCCCGACGTCGGCGCCTGGGTTGGGCTGCCTGAGGAACCTGGTGAGGGGGCACCGGAGCATGCGGCGAGGCTTGCGACAGCAAGTACTGCCAGTAACGGGCGGACACTTCGCATGCTCATGGGATCTCCTAGGTTGCCTCCATTTTACGTGGCTCGTCGGCGGTGCGCTGAGTGGCGGCAATCAGGCCGGTCATCGCTTGGTGGAGCTCGGCTACTTCTTCGCGGCTGAGGTGCAGGCGATTGCGGATTTCGCCGGGCACAGCCGTGGCCTGTGCGCGGAGGGCCGCTCCCTTGTCAGTGAGTGTGATGGCCAGTGCGCGCTCATTACCGGGCACGCGCTCGCGGGTGATGAGCTGTGCTTCTTCCAGGCGTTTCAGCAAGGGGGAGAGGGTGGCGGGATCGTGGAGCAGGCTGTCGCTGATGTCCTTCAACGTCCTCGGGCTGCGTTCCCACAGTGCCAACATCACCAAGTACTGGGGGTGGGTCAGGCCGAGCTTTTCAAGAACGGGCTTGTAGACACCCACAACGCTGCGCGAGGCTACGGTGAGGGCAAAGCACAGTTGGCGCTCCAGAAGGAGGTCATCGGTTTCCTGGCTGGTATCGCTGATGGTCGTCATGGCTTCCTCCTGCTTGCTGCACTGACGAGGCTACACCGAACCAATTAGTTAGTGTACTAATGATTAGCGTACTATGAACGTATAGAGTCGTCGAACACTGAGGAGTCGATCCGCGTGGCAAAGGAATCCTTCACCCGGAAATTCATGCGCGCAACCGGAAAGTTTCGCGTGATTTTTGGTCCGGCACACAGCAGCTCCCTGGATCACGAAATGACGGAAGCCAACCGGAAGCTGCTCGCCCAGCGCCAAGCGGAGACCCAGCAGTGGGAAACCCTCCGCCGTCCGGATGGCAGCACCTACGTGGTTCCCCGCAATCCGGACGACAAGTCCCTGCGCTAAACCCCTTCTCCTCTCGCCGAGGTGGCACTTAATGACAATGCCGGGCAGGCGGTTTCAGCTTGCTAGTGCAACACCATCGATTAGTTTGGTCAGTCTTTCAGTTGGGGTGTCCCATTGGAGTGTTTGACGCGGTCGGATGTTGAGCAGGTGCTGGGTGTGGGCGAGTTCTTCGTC